>Ga0265798_10001339_pt1 | contig 38427 bp, 32 predicted proteins | sample P3T30metagenome_FD_192430 | JGI IMG/M metagenome (GOLD analysis project Ga0265798, IMG submission 192430) | Plant litter microbial communities from East Loma Ridge, Irvine, California - P3 T30 | ecosystem: Environmental > Terrestrial > Plant litter > Unclassified | place: USA: California...
GTTCTTGTAGAAGGGGTCGGCGAACAGCTTGACGGCCGCTTCCCAGGTCATGGCGGGCGAGGGAAAACCGCTGTTGCCGGTGGCGACGATCTGCCACACGAGCAACAGCAGGCCCAGGCCCAGCAGCGGCGGCGCCACGGCCAGGAACAGCTCGCGCGCGCTGAAGCGGCGCCGGGCCGGGACGGCCTGCGCGCGCGGCGCCGGCTCGGCGCCGGCGCTGGAAGTCGAATCGACGATTGCACTCATGATGTTCTCCCGAGGTTAAGCGCAGGGTCAGGCAGCCTTGATCTTGAAGCCGGCCGCATAGCCGGCCGGGTTCTTCCCATCCCACACGGTGCCGTCGATCAGCTTGGCGGAACGCATGGGCGACTTCGGCACGTCCGCCTTGGCCAGGGCGGCGGCTTCGCGGTACAGGCCGATCTGGTTGACGCTGGACGCCACGGACAGGTAGTCCGGGTCGGACTTGAGCAGGCCCCAGCGGCGGTGCTGGGTCATGAACCACATGCCGTCCGACAGGTAGGGGAAGTTCACCGTGCCGTCGCTGTAGAACTTCATGTAGTTCGGGTCGTCCCAGCTCTTGCCCAGGCCGTTCTGGTAGCGGCCCAGGATGCGCTGGTTGATCACGTCGACCGAGGTGTTGACGTAGGATTTGCCGGCGATGGTGTCGGCCATCTTGACCTTGTTCGACAGGCTGGCGTCGATCCAGCGGCTGGCGTCGAGCACCGCGGCCACCAGCGCGCGCGCCGTGTTCGGATTTTCCTTGACCCAGGCCAGCGTGGTGCCCAGGGTCTTTTCCGGGTGGTCGCGCCAGATGTCCTGGGTGGTGGCGGCGGTGAAGCCGACGCCGTCGGCGATGGCGCGGTGGCCCCAGGGTTCGCCCACGCAGAAGCCGTCCATGTTCCCGATCCGCATGTTCGCCACCATCTGCGGCGGCGGCACGGTGATCACCTTGGCGTCCTTCATCGGATCGATGCCGTAGGTAGCCAGCCAGTAGTACAGCCACATCGCGTGGGTGCCGGTGGGGAAGGTCTGGGCGAAGCTGAATTCGCGCTTGTCGGTCTTGATCGCCTTGGCCAGCGAAGGACCGTCCACCGCGCGCGCGTCGGCCAGCTTCCTGGCCAGGGTGATGGCCTGGCCGTTGTGGTTCAGGTTCATCAGCACCGCCATGTCCTTCTTCGGACCGCCGATCCCCATCTGCACGCCGTATACGAGGCCATACAGCACGTGGGCGGCATCGAGTTCGCCGTTGACCAGCTTGTCGCGCACGCTGGCCCAGGACGACTCCTTGCTCGGCACGATCTTGATGCCGTACTTCTTGTCGAAGCCCAGCACCGAAGCCATCACCACGGAGGCGCAATCGGTCAGGGGGATGAAGCCGACCTTCACTTCCGTTTTCTCCGGCTTGTCGGAACCGGCGGCGAACACGCCGCCGGACACGAGGCCGGTCAGCGAGGCCGTGGCGCCGGCGGCCAGCAGGCGGCGGCGGGTGGGGTTGGTGGTATCGGTCATGAAAGTCCTTGGAAACGGCAATCGTTGAATGGACAAGCGTCGAGCAAATATATTTGAGCAAATGTAGTGGCCAGCTTCATTGCACCCGATGTGAACATTGCAATTGCCGTGCCACGTCGTCAGATTCGACAAAATGAGGCGAGCCCACGGCCGTCGCGGTGCGGCCGGCACCGATTGCGTGCGGCGTCATGGTGCAGTGCGCCATCGGGTGGCGCGCGGTACCCGGAATCGTGCGTCGACCAGGCGACGGCGTGGTGGGCGAAGGCGAACGGCATCGCGGTGGTCGGCGCCGGGGACGGGCTCGACGCGAACGGCTTTGCCAGGTACGCGATCGACCTGCCGAAGTAAGGGGGATATGGAGAAGACGATGCGAAGCGCCACGATGGCGGCGCTGCCGGCGCTGTCCCTGCTGGCGAACGCCTATGCCGGCGGCGGCGTGGCGGCCGAGGAACGCCGCGCGCGCGAACTGCTCGAGCGCGCCGACCCCACGCGATCCGGCCGAAGCGAGGCAGTTGCCGAAGGAGGCGGAAGAGCACCGGCGCAGCAATGCAAGGCGCTTCCGAGGGCTGCACAGGCAGGACCGCGCTGCCGTTCCAGGCCCTTGCAATATGCACCTCAGCCGATGCTTCCTGGTGAACTTGTTAGCTTGACATCGATCCTACCGTGTGACCGCCAATCTGCAAAGGATGGCAAACTCTGGCAGTTGAGTGATACGGAGGTTGTACATGCGCGTGGTTAGCTGGAATATTCATTGGGGGTGTGGAAAAGACGGGCGCATCCGGATCCACGCCATCATCGATGTGCTGCGCAAGCTGAATCCCGATGTGATCTGCCTGCAGGAAGTGGCTGCGAATCATCCTGAACTCGAGGGCAGCGCCAGCGCGAGCCAGTTCAAGCAGCTTGCCGGCGCCTTCGGCGGCTACCACATGATCGACCAGGCCCCGAGCGAAATCTACCGCAACAACCTGCCGCGCCAGTTCGGCAATATCCTGCTGTCGAAATACCGCATCACCCAGGCCCAGCGCCACGTGCTGCCCTGGCCGGTCGATACCGGTCACGCGTCCGGCATGCCGCGCGGGATGATCGAGACCGTGCTGGAAGCGCCCGGCGGCAAGCTGCGTGTGTTGACCACCCACCTCGAATACTATTCGGCGCTGCAGCGCCGCGCCCAGGTGCGCCGCATCCGCGAGCTGCACCAGGAAGCCTGCGCGCGCGCCGCCGTCTACCAGCCCGAGACGGCGCTCGAGCCGCCGTACCAGCTCGGCTTCCGCCCGGCCAGCGCAATTTTCTGCGGCGACTTCAATTTCCTGCCGGAGTCCGACGATTACCAGGCCCTGCTGGCGCCGCCAGAACCGGGCGCCCTGCAACTGGTGGACGCCTGGCGCGCCCGCCACGGCGACATGGCGCGCGCCCCGACCGCCGGCCTGCACGGCTTCAAGTGGCCGGACAAGCCCGACTGCTACGACTACTTCTTCGTCACCGACGACCTGGCCTCGCGCATCACCGACATCAACGTGCAGTCCGAGACCTCGGCCTCGGACCACCAGCCGGTCGTGCTCGACCTGGCCTGAGTTCCGACGGCGCTTACGCCGCCGGCTCCTCATCCTGCTCCAGCACCTCTTCCTGCTGGGCGATCTGGCGCAGCGCCTGCTCGAACACCTCGGGCGGCTGGCCGCCGGAGATCAGGTGGCGCTGGTTGATGACGATCGCCGGGACCGAGCGGATGCCGGCGCGCTGCCAGTAATACTCGAGCTGGCGTACTTCGTCCGCATAGGCGTTCGTGTCCAGCACCTGGCGCGCCGCCTCGACGTCGAGGCCGACATCTCCCGCCGCGCGCACCAGCAGCTCGTGCGAGCTCGGGTCTTCGCCATTGGTGAAATAGGCCTCGAACAGCCGTTCCTTGAGCGCGCGCTGGCGGCCCAGGCCCTCGGCCCAGTGCAGCAGGCGGTGCGCGTCGAAGGTGTTGTAGATGCGGCCGCGCTTGCCCATTTCGAAGGTGAAGCCGACCGCTTCGCCGCGCTGGCGGATGGTCTCCTGCGCCTGCTGCTGCTGGGCCGGGGTCGAGCCGTATTTCTCGGTGATGTGTTCGACGATGTCCTGCCCCTCCGGCTTCATGCCGGGATTCAGTTCGAAGGGCTGGAAATGCATCTCGACCGACAGTTCGCCGGACAGGTTTTCCAGGGCCTTGTCGAGGGACTTGAGCCCGATCGCGCACCACGGGCACGATACGTCCGACACAAAATCAATTCTCATCTGCTTGCTCACGTCTCACCACCTTCCTGTAACTTGAGGCCGCTGATCATGCGGCGGATGGTGTAATGGTGACACATTGCGCCGAAGCCGGCAGGGACAATTAGATTTAGCAAATCACTTAGCCAAATTCGGGGTCAGAGCATATTATTTCGACAATTCGGGGTCAGAGCACTTTTTCGAACAATGGTGCGCAAGCAGGCTGACGAAGGTGGGACGAGACCGCCCGGGCGCGGCAGATAACGGATGCGGCAGAGATGCCTGAGAACAGTGGAGCGGAGATGTGCTCTGACCCCGAATTTGGAGGGAAATGTGCTCTGACCCCGAATTTTGGTCGTGCATTGGGCTGTTGCTTCAAACCGGCGTTTGACTCCGGTTTGAAGCACTGCAAGGGAGGCTTACCTCTTCTTGACGGGGGCGGCGGGGGTCTTGGCTTTGCTGCCGAGGCGGGATTCCTTGCCGGCCAGCAGATTGCCGATGTTGCTGCCGTGGCGGTACAGCAGCAGCAGGCTCATCACTGCGACGGCGAACAGCTTTTCGTCGACGCCGAACAGCAGGCCGTAGTAGAAGGGCGCGAACACCGCCGCCACCAGGGCCGCCAGCGAGGAGTAGCGGAAGGCGTAGGCGACGATCAGCCAGGTCGCCAGCGTCGCCAGGCCGAGCCAGACGTTCAGGCCGAGCAGCACGCCCAGCGCGGTGGCCACGCCCTTGCCGCCGACGAAGCGGAAGAAGACCGGCCACAGGTGGCCCAGGAAGACCGCGATCGCCACCAGCGCCACGCCGAGGTCGCCCAGGTCGAACTGCTGCTCGTAGCGCATGGCCAGGAAGACCGCCAGCCAGCCCTTGGCGCAGTCGCCCACCAGGGTCGCGATGGCCGCTTTCTTGCTGCCCGAACGCAGCACATTGGTCGCGCCCGGGTTCTTCGAGCCATAGGTGCGCGGGTCGGACAGGCCGAAGGCGCGGCTCGCCACCACGGCGAAGGAAATCGAGCCGATCAGGTAGGCGGCGATGGTGAAGATGATGATGTACATGGTCTCTTTCTTTATTCAGGCGGCGGGACGGCGCGAGGAATATACACCACGGCCGGGCCAGGCGATAGTCGCCTGTTGACTATCAGTCAACGATCGCGCACTGCACCGGCCGCGCGTTCAATAGCGCGACCAGCACCTTCGGATCGATCCCGACCAGGTAGCCGCGGCGTCCGCCGTTGATGTAGATCTTGTCGAGCGCGAGGATGCTGTCCTCGACATAGACTGGCATCGGCTTGCGGATGCCGAAGGGCGAGGTGCCGCCGACCAGGTAGCCGGAATGACGCTGCGCCACCTCCGGCTTGCACGGTTCGACCGACTTGCAGGGAATCGCGCGCGCCAGGTTCTTGGTCGATACCTTGCGGTCGCCATGCATCAGCACGATCAGCGGGCGCGCCGCCTCGTCCTGCATCACCAGGGTCTTGACGACATGGTGTTCGGGCACGCCCAGCGCCAGCGCCGAGACCGCGGTGCCGCCATGCTCTTCATACTGGTAGGGATGCTCCGAAAACGCCACGCCCTGCTTGCGCAGGAACTGTGTCGCCGGGGTTTCGGAGATGTGCTCTTTCTTGGCCATGCGTGTTACGCTAAAAGCAAACGGAGGAGTTTCTTATTATGCAGCAAGAGATTCGCTTTGCCACCTTCAACGTGTGCAATCTGGCCCCGCCAGGCGTCAAGGTCTACGACAACCTGGAACCGAGCACGCCCGAGGAATACGAAGCGAAGATCGCCTGGATTGCGCAGCAGGTCGACTTGATGGCCGCCGACGTGATCGGCTTCCAGGAAGTGTTTTCCCAGGCCGCGCTGACCGAGGCGATGTCGCGCACGCGGCGCTTCCGCGAGGCGGTCCACGTCGGCTTCGACCCCGATCCGGGCGCCGACAAGCTGACCCCCAGCGTGGCCCTGGTCTCGCGCCTGCCGCTGGCCGATGCGCCGCGTCCCCTCCCCTATTTCCCGGCCGGCATCGCCATGCCGCCCGGGAACCGCGACCCCGAACGCTTTACCCGCGCGCCGCTGCACGCCGCGATCCAGCTCGCGCCCGGCCTGGTCGCCGACGTGCTGGTCGTGCACCTGAAGTCGCGCCGGCCCGACTACCGCGCGGCGGACACCGGCGACGATCCGCAGCTGTTCGCGCTGGCCTCGCTGCGCTCGCTGATCCGGCGCGGTACCGAGGCGGCGGCGCTGCGCGTGCTGCTGACCGAAATCGGCCGCGGCAACGGGCGTCCGCGCGTGGTGCTGGGCGACTTCAACGACGTCGCCGACGCCGTCACCACCAGCATCGTGCTGGGCATCGGCGCGCCCAGCGCCGACCGCCTGTACGACGCCTGCCAGCTGCAGCGCCGCCAGGACCGTTTGCGCCACGTCGGCTTCTCCAACGTCCACGAGGGCAACCACACGACCATCGACCATATCCTGGTGTCGGCCGAATTCAATGCCGACGTGCCGGGCGCGCTGGGCGAGGTGCTTGATGTGGTCTACCTGAACGACCACCTCGAACTGGGGCTGCCCGAAGCCTCGGATCACGGGCAGGTGATGGCCAGGCTGCGCCTGTTCGAGCGCGAGGGCGCGCCGGCGGGGGACGGTTGATCGTGCACGCGGTCATGTTTCCGTCACATTGAGCGCATATCGTATCGACGTCGCGCCTGTCGTATCCACGTCGCACCTGTCGCATGCACGTCGCCCCTGTGGCATGCACGTCGCCCCTGTCGCATGCACCTCGCCCCTGTCGCATGCACCTCGCCCTGTCGCATGCACGTCGGCTCTGTTGCATGCAAGTCGCCTCTGTCGCATGCACGTCGCCCCTGCGAAGGCAGGGGTCCAATTTTGTCGGCGCTGCCACTTGCGCAGAACTTGGGCCCCTGCCTTCGCAGGGGCGACGGTGTAATGCGGGCCTAGCGTAGCGTAAAGAGGTGCGGTGTGGCGTGGCGCGGCCTAGCGTGGCGCGCCCGCACCATCTTTTTTGCGTTTCAGCGCGCAGTTTGCACCGCTCGTCGCATTACCATGGCGGACCGGCATGGACTTTTTTATCATGCCCTCATGCGCCTGGAGCTCCATTCTGCCGTAGGAAAGGAGCACGCGCGCTCCCTCCCGCTCCGCCCGACCACGAAGAACAACGATAACGCCATGAAGATCGAGTCCCTGCCCGCCAGTTCCACCGCCGCCGTCCCCGGCTCTCCGCGGCGGCGCTCGCGCGCCATCGCGCTGGCCCTGCTGGTGCTTGCCGCCGCGGGCGCCGGCGGCTATGCGCTGCTGCACAAGGAAGCGGCGCCGCCCGCGCCCGTGGCCGGCGCGCCGAAGAAGGAGCCGGTGTTCGAGCTCTCGCGGCGCGACATCGTCCACGTGGAGGCGCGCGCACTGGCGCTGACGCTGCCGCTGTCCGGCTCATTGACGCCGCTGGCCCAGGCCACCGTCAAGTCCAAGGTCTCGGGCGTGGTGCTGGCCACCACGGTGCAGGAAGGCATGCAGGTCAGCGAAGGCCAGCCGATCGCGCGCCTGGATGACGCCGAGGCGCGCGCCCGCGTCGCCCAGCAGCAGGCCCAGCTCGCCGAAGCCACGGCGCGCATGGCGATGGCGCAGAAGAACCAGGCGAACAGCGCGGCCCTGCTCAAGCAGAACTACATCGCCCAGAACGCCTACGACACCAGCACCAACGCGGTCGCCCTCGCCCAGGCCGCCGTCGACGCCGCGCGCGCCCAGCTCGACCTGGCGCGCATCGCGCTGGCCGACACCGTGATCCGCGCGCCGATCTCGGGCGTGGTCAGCCGGCGCCACGCCCAGGCCGGCGAAAAACTGGCGCCCGACAGCCCGGTGTTTTCCATCGTCGACCTGAAGCAGCTGACCCTGGACGCCCAGGTGCCGGCCTCCGACATCCCGCGCATCAAGGTCGGCCAGGAAGTGCAGTTCCGCGTCGACGGCTTCGGCGAGCGCGATTTCTCCGGCAAGGTAGTGCGCATCAACCCCGCCACCGAGGCCGGCTCGCGCGCCATGCTGGTGTATATCGGCGTCGACAATCCGGACGGCCTGCTGCGCGCCGGCATGTTCGCCAAGGGCGAGGTGGTCACCGACAAATCGGCGCCGCGCCCGCTGCTGCCGGTCGGCGCCGTGCGCCAGGAAGATGGACGCGACGTGGTCTACCGCCTCGATGGCGGCAAGGTCGCCGCGCTGCCGGTCAAGCTCGGCCTGCGCAACCGCGACGAGGGCCTGGTCGAGGCGCTCGAGGGCATCGACGCCGGCGCCACCGTGCTGGCGGTGCCGCTGGAGGGCATCAAGCCGGGCAGCCGCGTCAAGCTGCCCGACGCCGCAGCAGCAGTGGCCGATACCCCGGCCGATGCCAAGCACGGCAAGAAGGGCTGAACCATGTGGATGACCCGCGTCAGCATCAAGCACCCGGTGTTCGCGACCATGGTAATGGTCGGCCTGATGGTGCTCGGCCTGTTCTCCTACCGCGGCCTGGGTGTGGAGAGCATGCCCAACGTCGAGATCCCGGGCGTCTGGATCGACGTCCAGTATCCGGGCGCCTCGCCCGAGCAGGTCGAGAACGACGTCACCCGCCCGGTCGAGGAAGTCGCGAATACCGTCGGCGGCATCAAGGTAATCCGTAGCAGCTCCTGGGAAAACCATGCCGGCATCGGCATCGAATTCCACCTCACCACCGACATGGACCGCGCCGTGCAGGACCTGCGCGACAAGATCGGCGGCCTGCGCGGCAGCTTCCCGCGCGAGGTGCGCGACCCGGTCATCTGGCGCCAGGAGAGCGAGAACGCGCAGCCGATCCTGCTGCTGTCGCTCACCTCGCACGAACGCAGCCTGCGCGACTTGTCGATGCTGACCGAGCAGGTCATCGTCAAGCGCCTGCAGGCGGTGGCCGGGGTCGGCCAGATCCACATCAACGGCACCAGGGCGCGCCAGGTGCTGGTCGACATCCGTCCCGACCAGCTGCGCAGCCTGAACGTCGGCGTCGACGAGGTGGTGGCCGCGATCACCGCCACCAATGCCAATCTCCCGGCCGGCAACATCAGCCGCGGCGAGCGCGAGAACCTGGTGCGCATCGAGGGCAAGATGAAGCAGGCGCGCGACTTCGAGCGCATCATCGTGGCGCGCCGCGCCAGCGGCCCGGTCTACCTGCAGCAGGTGGCCACCATCTCCGACGGCGAGGCCGAGGAACAGTCGGTGTCGCGCGTCAACGGCGAGCGCGCCATCTCGCTCGAAATCGCCAAGATCCAGGACGCCAACACCGTGGAAGTGGGGACCGGCGTCAAGGCGGCCATCGAGGCCATGAAGGCTTCGCTGCCGAAGGACGTGCAGTTCCGCATCCTCGACGACAAGAGCAAGACCGTGCAGGGCCAGCTCGACAACGTCAAGCGTACCATCGTCGAAGGCGCGATATTGACCATGGTGATCGTGTTCTTCTTCCTGCACTCGTGGCGCAGCACCGTCATCACCGGCCTGACCCTGCCGATTTCCGTGCTGGCCAGCTTCATCGCCATGAAGTACTTCGGCTTCACGCTGAACTTCCTGACCCTGATGGCGCTGTCGCTGTGCATCGGCCTGCTGATCGACGACGCTATCGTGGTGCGCGAGAACATCGTGCGCCACCTCGGCATGGGCAAGGACCACGTGCGCGCCGCCGAGGACGGCACCAACGAGATCGGCCTGGCCGTCATGGCCACCACCTTCGCCATCGTCGCCGTGTTCGTGCCGATCGCCTTCATGCAGGGCATCATCGGGCGCTTCTTCCTGCAGTTCGGGATCACCGTGGCGGTGGCCGTGCTGGTCTCGCTGTTCGTCAGTTTCACGCTCGACCCGATGCTGTCCTCGGTCTGGCCCGATCCGGTCAAGGACCGCTTCAAGTATGCGCCCTGGCTGGGCCGGCTGATGGCGCGCGTCGACGCCGGCATCGACCACGTGCACGGCTGGTATGCAAGAGGCCTGGGACTGTCGCTGGCCTGGCGCAAGACCACCCTGCTGGCGGCCGGCGGCCTGTTCGGCGCCAGCCTGCTGCTGGTGCCGATGATCGGCGGCGAATTCGTGCCGCAGACCGACGACGGCTTCATCCAGCTGAAATTCAAGACCCCGGTCGGCTCCAGCCTGCAGTACACCGACGCCAAGGTGCGCCAGGTCGAGGAAGCGCTCAAGCCCTTCCCCGAGATCGCCAGCATGCAGACCAATGTGGTGACCTGGGAGGGCCGCAACGCTTCCGAGATCAACCTCAAGCTGACCGATGTCCACACGACCCACCGCCGCTCGCAGCAGGACATGGAAACCGTGATCCGCGAGCGCCTGGCGTCGATCGCCGGCATCCAGCTCAAGGTCGGCAACCGCCCGATCTTCATCGCCATCCTGGGCAGCGACGAGGAAAAGCTCGACGCCGTCGCCCACCGCCTGATGGACAAGATGCGCGCCATCAAGGGCGTGGCCGATATCGAGTACAGCCAGGAAGGCGCCAATCCGGCCACCATCGTGCGGATCAACCACGAGCTGGCGAACGACCTGGGCCTGACCGTGCAGCAGATCGGCGCCGCCCTGCGCCCCTTCGTCGCGGGCGACCAGACCAACCGCTGGCTGGCGCCGGACGGCCAGAACTACGAGGTCAACGTGCAGCTGCCGAAATCCGGCCGCGAGCGCGTGGCCGACCTGGCCGACCTGTCGGTGGCGTCGAGCCGGCTCGATGGGGCAGGCAATCCGGTGATGGTACCGCTGCGCCAGGTGGTCGAATTCGTCCCTTCGACCAGCCCGCAGGTGCTCAAGCGCCAGGCGCTGGAGCGGCGCGTGGCCATCAACGCCGGCCTGAACGGCCGTCCGCTGGGCGATGTGATGACGGAGGTGAACCAGGCCATGAAGTCGGTCGAGCTGCCCGACGGCGTGCGCTTCGACGTCGGCGGCGACGCCCAGCAGATGAACGAGACCATGACCGGCTTCGGCATGGCGCTGGGCATCGCGGTGATCTTCATCTACCTGGTGCTGGCCTCGCAGTTCGGCAGCTTCCTGCAGCCGATCGCGATCATGGTGTCGCTGCCGCTGTCCCTCATCGGCGTGCTGGTGGCGCTGCTCGTTACCAAGACCACGCTGAACATCTTCTCCGTCATCGGCATCGTGATGCTGATGGGGCTGGTGACCAAGAACGCGATCCTGCTGGTCGATTTCGCCAACCAGCGCCAGCGCGAAGGCATGCCGCAGTTCGCCGCCCTGATGGAAGCCGGCCAGGTACGCCTGCGCCCGATCCTGATGACGACGCTGGCCATGATCTTCGGCATGCTGCCGATGGCGATCGGCATGGGCGAAGGCGGAGAGACGCAGGCGCCGATGGGCCGCGCGGTGATCGGCGGCGTCATCACCTCGACCCTGCTGACCCTGGTGGTGGTGCCGGTGGCCTATACCTACCTGGACAGCTTCGGCAAGCGGGCGGCGCGCTGGTTCAAGCGCGGGCACGAGGAGGCGGACGACCATGCGGAGGTCGATGGCCTGCCGATTGCGAAAGGATAGCTGGTTCCGGCACGTCGCCCTTGGCTCGGCACGTCGCTACTGCCCCAGCACGTCGTTACTGCCTCGGCACGTCGTCCCTGCTTCAGCACGTCGTTACTGCCTCGGCACGTCGTCCCTGCCCCAGCACGTCGTCCCTGCGAAGGCAGGGACCCAATTTGCATGCAAACCGACTGCGCCGAACTTGGGCCCCTGCCTTCGCAGGGGCGACGGTAGGGTCGACGGTTTACTTTGACCTGCCTTCGCAGGGGCGACGGTAGGGGCAGCGGTTTACTTGGACCTGCCTTCGCAGGGGCACGGCAGGGCGGCGGTCTTACGGCTGACGCTGCAAGGCCTGGCCGCCGGCTCACGCCGCATCATGCTCCTGCTGCGTCCCCTCCCCACCCTCGGCTTCGGGCGCGGCGTTGTCCGCCTCTGCACCCTCGCCCTTGTTGTCCTGCTTGGTCTCCGCCTTGCGCTTGGCTTTTTCTTCCGCCTTGCGTTTCTTTTCCAACTCGCGTTGCCGTTTCTCGTACTGGAAATTCGTCCTAGCCATGGTCAGTCACCTCGCGCATTTAATTGGGAAAAATCCTAATAGGACCATTATGGCCCAGCTTCCGCCACGCAGTTTGATCGTTAGCCACGCGGATGGTGCTTGGCGTGCAGGTGTTTCAAGCGCTCGCGCGCAACATGGGTGTAGATCTGGGTGGTGGAAATGTCAGAATGTCCGAGTAGCAATTGAACCACGCGCAAGTCGGCGCCGTGGTTCAGCAGGTGGGTGGCGAAGGCGTGGCGCAGCGTGTGCGGCGACAGCGGCGCCGTGATGCCGGCCCTGGCCGCATGCTTCTTGATCACGACCCAGAACATCTGGCGCGTCATCGCGCCGCCGCGGGCGGTCACGAACAGGGCGTCGTCGACCTGCCCGTTCAGGATCACCCCGCGCGCTTCCTTCATATAGCGTTCCAGCCAGTGGCGCGCCTGCTCGCCGAAGGGCACCAGGCGCGTCTTGCTGCCCTTGCCGGTAATGCGCAGCACGCCGTCGTTCAGGCCCAGCTCCACCAGTTTCAGGGCCACCAGTTCGGAGACCCGCAAGCCGCTCGCATACATCAGCTCCAGCATGGTGCGTTCGCGCAGGCCGAGCGGCGTCGCGACGTCGGGCGCGCCCAGGAGCGCCTCGACCTGGGCTTCGCTCAGGGTATGCACGAAGCGCAGCGGCTGCTTGGCCGAGGCCATTTTCAGGCAGGGGTCGGACGCGATGTGGCGCTCGCGCAGCGCCAGCTGGTAGAAGCGCTTGAGCACCGACAGGCGCCGGTTGGCGGTGCTGGGCTTGGATTCCGGATGGCGGTCGGCGAAATAGGCGGCGATGTCCTGCGGCTCGACCTGGTACAGGCTGGCGCGTGCGGGGCGCTTGAGCTCCAGCCAGCGCGCGAACAGGCGCAGGTCGCGGCGGTAGGCGTCCAGCGAGTTCTTCGCCAGCCCGTGTTCCAGCCAGAGCGCGTCGCAGAACGCGTCGATCAGGGGAAAATCGACTGCTGCTGCCATGGCATATCGGTGGCGAGCGCACCTTCGTGGCGCAAGAGCCAGCGCTTCACGCCCAGTTGAAAACCGTTTTCGTCGTCGGAACTGGCGAAGCCGCCCAGGCCGCCGGCGGCGGTGACGCGGTGGCAGGGAATCACCAGCGGGAACCAGTTGGCGCCGCAGGCCTGGCCGACCGCGCGCGGGTGCGATTCCAGCAGCTTGGCCAGCTGGCCATAGGTGCGCACGCTGCCGCGCGGGATGGCGCGGATCATGTCCCAGGTGCGGCGCTGGAACTCGCTGCCGGCCTCGCACAGCGGCAGTTCGAAACGGAAACCGGCATCCTCGAAATAGCGCGCGAGCTGCTCGGCCGCCTGCTCGGACAGGGCGTCCTGCGGCGCCTTTTCGGCGTAATGGGAGGGCAAATACACCAGTTCGCGCAGGCGCCCGCCTTCGCTGCGGATGCCCATGGCGCCGAAGGGCGCGCCGACGATGGCGCTGAAGATGTCGCTGCCTTGTTGTGTGCTCATCGAGCCAGTGTAAGACCCGGCGCGCATGGCTGCAAGTCCCCATGGGTGCGCCAAAAAAAAAGCGCACCGTAAAGGGTGCGCTTTCAATTTGGTCACGTTTCCGGCCGCTCGGTCAATGCCGGCAGCATCTATAAAACGTGTGTCTCCTCCAAACTTTTATCCGGCAATACTGACCGTCTTCTTCTACCTCTCCCCAAATTCGTATCCGTTTTTCTTCAAACGCACCATTGTAGTGCTGAAGATGCTTCATCATAACGCATGCGCATATGGATAGCGTAGTTTTTTATATACATTCACGAAATATATTTCAGCTATACACCAGGCGTTTCAAGCATATGGAAACACTAACATTGTGATTTTCCAGCACGCCAGGAGCTAAATTTTGAAACATTTCCAGGAGGCAAAATCAAGCATGTCGTGGTGCGATCCGCGTCGCAGGGAAGCTCTACCTTAGTGGCGACCGGCAATGGCATATTGATCTAAATCAAACCACGAACCGCGCCGCGGTCGCCGATATCAGGCTCAGCGGGCCTGGGCCGTCACCCGGTTGATCGACTCGATCAGCTCCCTGCCGATCCTGGGCGACATCTGCTGCTGTACCGGCAGCAGCGCGCGGCGCCACTCGGCCTGCTGCTGCGGGGTCAAGGCATAGATGGCGGTCTTGCCGGTCTTGCGGATGGCTTCCAGCGCGGCGTCGTTGTCGCGCTGGGCGATCTGCTTTTCGAAGCTGGTGGCTTCGCGCATCGCCAGCTCGAGCTGGGAACGTATGTCGGACGGCAGGCCGTCCCAGAACTTCTTGTTGACGATCACCGCATAGCCCAGGTAGCCGTGGTTCGACACGGTCAGGTGCTTCTGCACCTCGTGCATCCTTTGCGTGTACATATTCGACGGCGGATTCTCGGTGCCGTCCACCAGGCCGCTCTGCAGGGCCGGATAGGCGTCCGAGAAGGCCAGCGGCTGCGGCTGGGCGCCCAGCGCGCGCATCTGGGCGTCGAGCACCTTGGAATTCTGGATGCGCATGCGCAGGCCGCGGAAATCGGCCGGCGTGTGCAGCGGGCGGTTGGCCGACATCACCTTGAAGCCGTTGTCCCAGTAGGCCAGGCCGGTGATGCCCTTCGGCTCCAGCTTGCGCAGCAGGCCCTTGCCGATCGGTCCTTCCGTCACCGCGTACAGCGCCGCCTTGGTCGGAAAGATATAGGGCAGGTCGAAGGCCTCGAATTCCTTCACGCCCAGCGGTCCGAACTTGGCCAGCGAGGGCGCCAGCATCTGCACCGCGCCCAGCTGCAGGGCTTCCAGTTCTTCCTTGTCCTTGTAGAGCTGGCTGTTCGGGTAGACTTCCACCCTGACCCGCCCACGCGTCAGCTTTTCGGCCAGCAGCTTGAAGCGTTCGGCGGCCTGCCCTTTCGGGGTGCCGGTGGCGACCACGTGGCTGAACTTGATGATGATGGCTTCCTGGGCGTTCGCGCAGGCGCCCGGCCCGAGCGCGAACGCGAGCGCGCATGCCGCGGCGCGGATGTTCATAGTCGTCTCGCTGAATCTGCGCGGAGCGGCGTGGCCGTCCCGCAAACGGTGTATGTTGGCCGGAGAAGTGTGCGCGGCTTTCCCCTGGTCCGCCATTGTGGCTAACCACAAGGGCAACACGGCCATAAAGTATCACAGGTATCCATGAAAAATGCTTTCTCGATCCCCCGCCCCGTTCCCGAAGGCCCGTGGCGCTGGCTGGTGCCGGTGCTGCTGGTGCTGCTGTTCCTGTTGGTGCTGCTCTGGCTGCCCTGGCAGGCGCGCCAGATGGAGAGCAACGAGCGCCAGGAACAGCTGATCGCCGATACGCTGTGGGTCGAGCAGACCTTGCGCTTCGAACTGGCGCGCAGCGAGGAGGCGCTGGCCACGCTGGGCGCCGACCTGGCCGCCGGCGCGGCGCCGGCGCCGGATGCGCTGCAGGCGCGCTTCGCGCAGATGCTCAAGACCGGCCACGAAGTGCTGCGCGTGGTCTGGTTCGATGCCGACGGCAAGGTGCGCGCGATGCGCGGCCTCGACCTGCCCGCCGCCGGCCTCACCGAATCGTCGCGCGAGGCCGCGGCGATGTCGCGCACCACGAAGAACGGACGCTATAGCGACCCGTACGGCGCCACCGGCCTGATGCACGGCCTGGTCGACTTCCACCTGCCGCTCTACCACGGCCGCAACTACGTCGGCAGCCTGGTCGCCACCTACAACCTGCAGGTGCTGCTGGACGAGAACGTGCCCTGGTGGTTCGCCCAGGACAACGCCCTGTCCCTGCTCGACCGCGACGATCACGTGGTGGCGCGGCGCGCCGCCGGCGGCCCGGGACGCAACGTCTACACGCACAAGCGCGCGCTCGACCTGCCCGGCGCCGCGATCGTGCTGGCCACCGACAGCGTCAAGGGCGCGCCGCGGCTGCTGCCCAACCTGCTGGTCGGCTCGGTGATCGTGCTGGCCCTGGGCCTGGTGCTGTCGCTGGCGGCGCTGTGGCGCCGCATCGCGCGCACGGTGGCCGCCGAGAACGCGCTGCGCCAGCAGATGGCCTTCCGCACCGCGATGGAAAACTCGCTGCTGACCGGCTTGCGCGCGCGCGACCTGGAAGGCCGCGTCACTTACGTGAATCCGGCCTTCTGCCGCATGGTCGGCCTGCCGGCCGAGGAACTGCTGGGCAAGAAGCCGCCCATGCCCTACTGGGCGCCGGAAGCGATGGCCGAATACGAGCAGCGCTTCAGGAAGGTATTGGCGGGCCATGTCACGCCGCAGTTCGAGACCGTGTTCCAGCGCTCGGACGGGGTGCGCGTGCCGGTGCTGGTGTTCGAGGCGCCGCTGGTCGACAGCGACGGCCGCCATACCGGCTGGATGAGCTCCATCCTCGACATCACCGACCGCAAGCGCGCCGAGGAACTCGCGCGGCGCCAGCAGGAAAAGCTCGAGACCGGCGCGCGCCTGGCGACCATGGGCGAGATCTCCTCGGTGCTGGCGCATGAATTGAACCAGCCGCTGGCGGCGATCGCCAGCTACACGGCGGGCGCCCTGAACGTGCTTTCGCGCGCCGACGCCGGTCCGGTGCCGCCGCCCGACACCGGCATGCTGCGGCGCGCGCTGGAGCAGGCCAATACCCAGGCGCGCCGCGCCGGCCAGATCATCCGCAGCGTGCACGAATTCGTCAAGAAGCGCGAGCCGCGGCGCGAGGACGTCGCCATTTCGCAGGTGATCGACGGCGTGCGCGCCCTGGTCGACCTGCAGGCGCGCCAGAGCTATGTGACCCTGCAGTTCGACATCGCGCCCGGCCTGCCGCCGGTGCTGGGCGACCGCCTGCTGCTGGAACAGGTGCTGCTGAACCTGACCCGCAACGGCATCGATGCGATGCGCGACATCGACCCCGAGCGGCGCCTGCTGCGCATCTCGGCCACCCAGGACCAGGGCCAGGTGGCGGTCTCGGTGAGCGACAACGGCCACGGCATCGCGCCGGAAGTGGCCGAGCGCCTGTTCTCGCCCTTCTTCTCGACCAAGGCCGAGGGCATGGGCATGGGCCTGTCGATCTGCCGCACGGCGATCGAATTCCATGGCGGTACGCTCACCCATGCCGACAATCCGGGTGGCGGCACCGTGTTTACCTTCACGCTGCAGCAGGCCCAGGCGGTCCAGGCCGATGCCGCCTGATGCCAAAGCCAGTATGCGCACGCCCGGGTGGGCTGGGCTAAAATACCGCCGAAAAATCAAGGAGACTCCATGCTGCACATCGTCGACGACGAAGACGTGATCCGCGACGCCCTCGAATGGCTGGCGCAGTCGCGCGGCGTGCGCACGCGCGGCTACGGCAGCGGCCAGGCCTTCCTCGACGCCATCGCGGCGCCGCTGGCCGACCCGGTCGATGCCGCCACCGCCGACGCCAACGGCGAATGCGTGCTGCTCGACGTGCGCATGCCCGGCATGAACGGCATCGCCGTGTTCGACCAGCTGGTCGCGCGCGGCCTGCTGGCGCGCCTGCCGGTGATCTTCCTGACCGGCCACGGCGACGTGCCGATGGCGGTCGACTCGCTCAAGCGCGGCGCCTTCGACTTCTTCGAAAAGCCCTTCAACGACAACCAGCTGATGGACCGCGTGGTGGAAGCCCTGGCCGCCTCGCGCCAGGCCGCCGCCTCGAACGCCGTGCGCGCGCGCCTGGCCACGCTGTCGATGCGCGAGCGCGAAGTGCTCGACCTGATCCTGGCCGGGAACATGAACAAGGTCGTCGCCGACAAGCTCGGCATCAGCATGCGCACGGTCGAGGTTCACCGCGCGCACATCTTCGACAAGATGCAGGTCAAGACGGCGGTGGAGCTGGCCGGATTATTAAAATAGCAATAATTCCACCGCTCTACATACTCTCACCCGTCCCCCGCCTTTCCGCCTTCGCTTGTAAAATCGGCCTGAGCCAGCCGTGGTCCACGCGACCACGTCGAACAATTTTCAAGGAATGCAGATGAGCGAAAAGACGATTGCAGACAAGATGTTCCTGAAGACTGCGAAATCGATGCTGATCCTGAACGGCAAGGTCCATCCCGGCATGGTGTCGCAACTGCCGCCGGGCCTGGCGAAGAACGAACAGGACAAGAACGACGTCGTGCTGCTGTTCGCCATGAACGGCAAGGAACTCGACGAGTATTTCTCGACCGCGAAGGAGCGCCTGGGCGACAAGGGTTCCTTGTGGGTCGCCTACCTGAAGCAGACGGCATCCAAGGCCACCGACATCAACCGCGATTCGATCGCGGCGTATGCCAAGGAACAGGGGATCACCACGGTGGCGATCATCTCGGTCGATGGCGACTGGTCGGCGCTGCGCATGAAGCGCATCGACGTCTAAGCCGCACCGTGGCGCGCCAGCGCCCAGGCCACATGCTCGCGCACCAACGCCGACGGATGCGCGGCGCGCGCGCGCAGGGCCGCGACGATGGCGGCATCGCCCCGCGCCCCTTGCGCCGCATTGCCCATGCCGACCGCCAGGTTGCGCAGCCAGCGTTCGTGGCCGATGCGGCGGATCGGGCTGCCTTCCATGCGGCGCATGAATTCCTCTTCTTCCCAGCCGAACAGTTCTACCAGGCTGCCCTCGCCCAGGCCCTCGCGCGCGTCGAAATCGGGCAGCAGGCCGCGCTGGGCGAACTTGTTCCAGGGGCAGACCAGCTGGCAATCGTCGCAGCCGTAGATGCGGTTGCCGATCAGCGGCCGCAGTGCTTCCGGAATGCTGCCCTTGAGCTCGATGGTCAAATAGGAGATGCAGCGGCGCGCATCGAGCCGGCCCGGCCCCAGGATGGCGCCGGTCGGACAGGCGCCGATGCAGGCGCTGCACTGGCCGCAATGGGCGCCGGTAGCCTCGTCCACCGGCAGCGGCAGGTCCACCAGGATCTCGCCGATGAAGAAGGTCGAACCGGCTTCGCGGCTGAGCAGCAGGGTATGCTTGCCGCGCCAGCCCAGGCCGGCCTTTTCGGCCAGCGGCAATTCCATCACCGGCGCCGAATCGGTGAACACGCGGTAGCCATAGTCGCCGATGGCCGCGCGCACGCGTTCGGCCAGCTGCTGCAGGCGGTTGCGCAGGACCTTGTGGTAGTCGCGGCCGCGCGCATACACCGAGACCACGGCCGCCTGCGGATCCTGCTGGCGCAGGCGTTCGCGCGCGCGCCAGTCGTCGGGGGTGGCGCGCGGCAGGTAATCCATGCGCGCCGTGATCGCGCGCACCGTGCCGGGCACCAGCTCCGCCGGGCGCGCACGCTTCATGCCGTGGCTTGCCATATAATCCATCTCGCCATGGTGGCCGGCGTCCAGCCAGGCCTGCAGGCCGGCTTCGTGGCGCGCCAGGTCGATGTCGGCGATGCGCACGTCGGCGAAGCCGAGTTCACGCCCCCAGGCCTTGATGGACTGGACCAGCTGGTCGAGATCGGGTTCGGAAATAAAGGGCGCGGACATGGCGGGAACACAGGACAATCGCGCGCAGGGATCAAGCACTGCGCGCGCAACACGACATTCTATTCGATGCAGCCATCTTCATGCAGCAACTGAAAGCCTATCTCCCCGACGAATCGGCCACCCAGGCCCTGGGCGCCGCCCTCGCGCGCGCCCTGCAGCCCGGCCTGGTGATCTACCTGAACGGCGACCTCGGCGCCGGCAAGACCGCGCTCACGCGCGCCCTGCTGCACGCGGCCGGCCACGTGGGCGCCGTCAAGAGTCCGACCTACACCCTGTCCGAACCTTACCGGATCGTGTTGAATGGGCGGCCTTTGAACCTGATCCACTACGATCTGTATCGCATGTCGAGCCCCGAGGAATTCCTCGACGCGGGCTTTCGCGAAGACTTCGACGGCAACAATATCTGCGTGGTCGAATGGCCGGAAAAAGGCGAGCCGGTGTTGCCCGCACCCGACGTTAGAATCTTGCTTGAAGTCAGCGGCCCCGGCCGTGAGGTAGAATTGCAGCCGTTGTCCGACCTGGGCCTGCTATGCCTCGAAAGCCTGCACTACCCGATTCCCTGATTCCCGCTTCGCCGAAGCGCCGCACGGCCCTGAAGGCCGGCGGCACCCTGCTGCTTTCCGTCCTCGCGCCGGCCAGCGCCAACGCCGCCCAGATCATGGCCGTGCGCGTCTGGCCGGCCGACGAGTACACCCGCGTCACGCTGGAAAACGATGGCGACATCAAGGCCAGCCATTTCATGGTGCCGGACCCGCCGCGCCTGGTCGTCGACATCGACGGCCTGGCGCTGAACGACACCCTGAAAAGCCTGGTCGCCAAGGTCGAATCGAACGACCCCTACATCAAGCAGGTGCGCGTGGGCCAGAACCGGCCCAACGTGGTGCGCCTGGTGTTCGACCTGAAGGAAGACGTCAAGCCCCAGGTGTTCAACCTGGCGCCGGTGGCCGGCTACCGCCACCGCCTGATCTTCGACCTGTATCCGGTGCATCCGGTCGATCCGCTGTCGGCCATGATCGCCAAGGAAAACTGGAGCGGCGGCACGGTATCGGCCACGCCGCTGCCGCAGCCGCAAGCGGGCGAGCCGACCATCGGCCAGGCCGGTCCGGATGCGGTCGCGCGCCTGGAAGCCGACGCCGCGCGCGCCGGCCCGAGCCCGGTCCCGGCCCAGCCGACCGCGCCGCAGCCGGCCCCGCAGGCGCCGTCGAAGGCTGCGCCGGGCCAGAAGGTAGTGCGGATGGTGACCATCGCCCTCGATCCCGGCCATGGCGGCGAAGACCCGGGCGCCACCGGCGCCAGCGGCTCGCGCGAGAAGGACATCGTGCTGGAAATCGCCAAGCGCCTCAAGACCCGCCTGGAAAACCTGCCGAACACCCGCGTGATGCTGACCCGCGACGGCGATTTCTTCGTCCCGCTCGGCAAGCGCGTGGAAAAGGCGCGCAGCGTGCAGGCCGACCTGTTCGTCTCGATCCACGCCGACGCCTTCGTCCAGCCGACTGCGCGCGGCTCCTCGGTGTTCGTGCTGTCGGAAAAAGGCGCGACCTCGAGCGCGGCGCGCTGGCTGGCGGACGACCAGAACAAGGCCGACCTGATCGGCGGCGTCAACCTCGGCACCCACGACAGGCAGCTCGCCAGCGTGCTGTTCGACCTGTCGACCACGGCCCAGATCAACGACAGCATGAAGCTGGGCAAGGCGGTGCTGTCCGAGATCGGCGGCATCAACCGCCTGCACAAGGGCGCCGTCGAACAGGCCGGCTTCGCGGTGCTGAAGGCGCCGGACATCCCCTCCATCCTGGTCGAGACCGCCTTCATCTCGAACCCCGAGGAAGAAGCCAAGTTGAAGGACGACGCCTACCAGAACCAGCTGGCCGATGCGATCACCAAGGGGATCAAGCGTTACTTCGCGTACAATCCTCCGCTGGCGAAAAGCCGCATGACGTAGGCCGCCGCGGCGCCTGGATCGAGGCGCCCGCGGCGCTCGACCGGCCATCCTGAGGAGGAGTTTCCGTGAGCGACACGAGCACCCAAGTCGGGCAACTGCCCGCCCTTCAACTCCGCGCGCCCGACGGCGCCGAAGCCACCATCACCCTCTACGGCGCCCACCTGGTGTCGTGGAAGCCCGCCGCGAGCGGCGGCGTGCCGGGCCAGGAACGCCTGTTCCTCAGTACACTGTCCGCGCTGGACGGCAACAAGGCGATCCGCGGCGGCGTGCCGGTCATCTTTCCCCAGTTCGGCGAGCGCGGCAGCGGCACCCGCCACGGCTTCGCGCGCACCGCCACCTGGCGCGTGCTCGAGCGCGGCGAGCAGGATGGCGCCGCCTTCGCCGTGCTGGGGCTGGTCCCGTCCGACCTGGCGCCGGATGTCGCCGCGGCCTGGCCGCACGCCTTCGAGCTGCGCCTGCGCGTGGCCGTGCACGGCCACGAACTGTCGATGCTGCTCGACGTGCGCAATACCGGCGCCGCCGATTTCCCGTTCGCGGCGGCGCTGCATACTTACCACCTGGTCGAGGACGTGGAAGCCGTGCGCATCGACGGCGTGCAGGGCGAGACCCTGGCCCTCACCGACAAGCTGGACGAGGTGTTCGGCAATATCCGCGGCAGCATCGCCTTCGACAACGGCGCCGACGTGCTGGCGCTGGACCAGCAGGGCTTCACGGAAGCGGTGGTGTGGAATCCGGGCGCGGCCGACGCGGCGGCGCTGTCCGACCTGGACGACGAGGAATACCGGCGCTTCGTGTGCATCGAACCGGCACTGCTGGGGCCGCTGGTGCTGGAGGCGGGCGGGAGCTGGCGCGGGGAATACCGGGTCGGGCCGGGGAAGGCTTGATCAGTGTCGTTGGCTGAAGCGCCGTCGCCCCTGCGCTAAAGACCTTACCCTGCGCTAAGACCGTCGCCCCTGCGCCAAGACCGTCGCCTCTGCGCTGAGACCGTCGCCTCTGCGCTGAGACCCTCGCCTCTGCGCTAAGACCGTCGCCTCTGCGCTAAGACCGTCGCCCCTGCGCTAAGACCGTCGCCCCTGCGAAGGCAGGGGCCCAAGTTATTCGCGTCCGTCGCAACGCAGACAAGATGGAGCCCCAGCTTGCGCAGGGGCGACGCACCCTTAATTCGATTCCTTGATCATCCGCCCCGCCGTCGCCTGCACCGGCCGCGCATTCAGCGGATACAGGCGCGCGAACAGCGCCATCTGCGCCGGAGAAGCCTGGCGCGGCTGCTTGAACACGATCCACAGCACGCCTTCGGTGCAGGGCGGCTCGGTCAGCGAACCCATGTAGGTGTAGTACTCGCGTTTTTCCGGCAGCGCGTCGATCGGGTTGATCACGATCGAGGGCGACACCACTTCGTTTTTTTCGAGCGGAATATAGTCCCAGACGGTCTGCATCAGATTGTGCGCCTGGCCGCGTTCGAGCAGCACGGCGACGACCGCGATCTTGCCGTCATAGCTCTTGTGCACCATGTGCATGACCATTTCCGTGCCCTTGCCATTGATGCGCTCTTCGGACGGACGGTGGAAGTGGAATTCCTGGAGTTCGTAGGTCTGGTTGCCGACCGTGATGAAATTGCCGCCGCCGACCGTCACCTGGATCGTGTGGCCGTTGTTGACTTCGTTGAACGAGGACGGATGGTAATCGAAGCCGACCTGTTCCAGGTTGACCTTCAGGCCGTCGCGCAGGTCGATCGGCGACTGGCGGTTGCCGCGGCCGCAGGCGGCCCAGTTGTCGTTGATCTTCGACCAGTTGGCCGGGCCGAGTTCACCTTCATACGACCAGCTGGTGCCGCGCCTGGGCGCATTCGCCAGCGCGGCGGCGGCCGCTGCGGCCGTCGCGGCGGCGCGCTCCTCGTCCCTGCGGCGGGCATCGGCCACCTTTTTCGCATGCACGGCGGCGCTGGCGCGGGTCTGCTGGCGCTCGCGCAGTTCGGCCAGGCGGCGCGCGATCTTTTCCGACAGCTCGACCTCGGCCTCTTCTTCGCTCTTGGCGCTGGCGGCGGGAGCAGCCGCTGCGGCGGCGGCGGCCGGTGCTGCCGCGGCCGGTTTGATGGCGATCGGCTTGAACAGCTCGGGCTTCTTGGCGGACGCCGCCGGCAGCGACGCCGAGGCCGGCTTGGACACGGAGGCCGCCAGCTTGGCGGCGGCAGGCTCGTTCGCGCTTGCGCTCGTGGCGACGCTCGTGGCGATCCAGCAGCAGGCAAACAGGGCGATCAGGTTACGCATGGGAATGGAAAATTAGTGAGATGCTCTCCTGCTTTAACGGCGTGACCAGCGGTAAACTTGAGCCTGAGAATCAAACTCATGCGTTTATGGCGTAGTTGAAAACGCACAGCGCGCCGTCGTGCGGCGCGCTGTGGCGGTAATGCGGAGGACTGGAGCAGGCTCAGCGGCTCAGTACGCGCCGTCCCACCTTGTACAGGCCGCCCAGTGCCAGCGGCACGACGGCGACGGCGACGCCGAACAGCACGATCGCGGTCAGGTGGTCGCGCACCAGAGGGATATTGCCAAAGAAATAGCCTGCGGTCACCAGGCTGACGACCCACAGCAGCGCGCCGGCGATGTTGAACATCTGGAAGCTTGCCTGGCTCATCGCCGAGATGCCGGCGACAAAGGGCGCAAAGGTACGCACCACCGGCACGAAGCGCGCCATGATGATGGTCTTCCCGCCATGCTTTTCAAAGAAATTGTGGGTGCGCTGCAGCGCATCCTTGTTCAGCCAGCGGTAGTTATGGGTGAACACGCGGTGGCCGACGGCCTTGCCGATGTAGTAATTCAGGGTATTGCCGGTGACGGCGGCCAGCACCAGCAGCGCGGTCAGGAGCGGATAACTCATCTCGCCGGTGGCGCAGAAGGCGCCGGCGATGAACAGCAGGGTGTCGCCCGGGAAGAAGAACAGCACCACCAGGCCGGTCTCGGAGAACACGATCGCGAACAGCACGATATAGACGTACACGCCGTATTGCGCCAGCAGCGTGCCCAAGGTTTTATCGACATGGAGAATCATGTCGAAAAATTGCATCAGATCCATAATCATCCTAAACGGTAGCGCAGCATGATACCACCAGACAGCTGGAGAAAATGGCCTTACTTAAGGTCGACAAAAGAATTTCCTGCCAAGGCCGAAGTTTCCAAATCAGCTATTTTCCAGATTACAATCCCTGGCACATCAACCTTTCGACAGGTCCGCCGCGCGCGGCCAGGGAGAACACATGAAGGCAAACCGGATCATCCAAGGCACCCTGCTGCTGGGCGCCTGCGCGCTGGCCGCATGCGGCGCCGGCGCGGCCGAGGGCAAGACCGGCAAGGAACTGCCGACCAGGCCGGGCGTCGGCGACATCGTCAAGGCCTCCAAGCCGTCCGACTGGCGCGCACTGGACCCGGACAACACCCTGTACATGGCGATGCCCTGGGGCCGCGTCGTGATCGAACTGGCGCCGACCTTTGCGCCGAATCACGTCAAGAATATCAAGGCGCTGGTACGCAACCATTATTTCGACGGACTGGCCATCGTCCGCGTGCAGGATAACTGGGTGGTGCAATGGGGCGATCCCAACGATGAAAACGAGCGCGCGCGCAAGGTCGAGGGCGCGCAAAAGACCTTGAAGGCCGAATTCACCGTGCCGCTCGCCAGCGACAAGCATTTCACGCGCATGCGCGACGTCGACGGTTATGCGCCGCAGGTCGGCCACTCGAACGGCTTCCCGGTCGGGCGCGACCCCAGGACCGGCGAGACCTGGCTGGCGCATTGCTACGGCACGGTCGCCGTGGCGCGCGACAACGACGCCGACAGCGGCGGCGGCACCGGCCTGTACGCCGTGCTCGGCCCGGCGCGCCACCTCGACCGCAACCTCACCGTGGTCGGCCGCGTGATCTCCGGCATGCCCGAACTGGCGGCCCTGCCGCGCGGCCCGATGCCGATGGGCTTCTACGACAAACCGGGCATGCAGGTACCGATCAAGTCGGTGCAAGTGGCCGCCGACCTGCCCGAAGCCGAGCGCAGCAACATCGAAGTGATGCGTACCGAGACCGCCGCCTACCAGTCCGTCCTCGACGCCCAACGCAACCGCGGCGGCCCCTTCAGCAAATACAACCCCGCCCACCTCGACCTCTGCGCCGCCCCCATCCCGGTCCGCAACCGCCCCTGAAATTCGGGGTCAGAGCACAATATTTCCAAAAACCGGGGTCAGATCCCTTTTTTTGGAAAAAGCCTTGAGGCAAATTCGGGCTGGGCAAGCCAGGGAAAGGACGCGTTTCATGCGGCCGGCCGGGTTCGCAGAAGCTTGGCAAAAATGTGCTCTGACCCCGAATGTTGGCGAAAATGTGCTCTGACCCCGATTTGACCCCGATTTGGCAACCCGATTTGGTAACGAGGAAATTGCCAAGAAGCGGGGTCTGACCCCGGTTTGGCGAAAATCAAACAGTGGGGTTTTGGTGGGGGTGCATCAAGCTATAATGGCTTGATGAACGCCCCGGTCTCTACCCATCGCCCCATCCAGCAGCTTCCCGATCAGCTCATTTCGCAAATCGCCGCGGGCGAGGTCGTCGAGCGGCCGTCCGCCGTGGTCAAGGAGCTGCTCGAGAATGCGCTCGATGCCGGCGCGACCCAGGTCACGGTCCGCCTCGAGGAAGGCGGCGTCAAGCGCATTGCGATTAGCGACAATGGCCGCGGCATTCCGCCGGAAGAGCTGCCGCTGGCGCTGGCGCGCCATGCGACGTCGAAGATCGCCTCGCTGAGCGAACTCGAAAACGTCAACACGCTCGGCTTCCGCGGCGAGGCGCTGGCCTCGATCGCCTCGGTGGCCTCGGTAAAAATCACCTCGCGCACGCCTGACGCCGCCCACGCCTGGGAGATTGTCGGCTCGCACCAGGGCACGGTGACGCCCTCGTCGGGCCAGGTCGGCACCACCATCGACGTGCAGGACCTGTATTTCAATACCCCGGCGCGGCGCAAGTTCCTGAAGTCGGAGCAGACCGAGTACGGCCACTGCGCCGAAGTCGTGCGCCGCATCGCGCTGGCGCGGCCGGACGTGTCCTTCAACCTGTCGCACAACGGCCGCACGATCGACCACTGGAACGTCAGCGAAGCCGCCAAGCGCAGCGCCCAGATCCTCGGCAACGATTTCGGCGAGGCGCGTCTGCAGCTCGACGAATCTGCCGGCCCGCTGCGCCTGCAGGGCTACGTCGGCCTTCCGACCGCCTCCAAGGCGCGCGCCGACAGCCAGTACTTCTATGTGAACGGCCGCTTCGTGCGCGACAAGCTGCTGGTGCATGCCGTGAAAGCCGCCTACGAGGACGTGCTGCACGGCGACCGCTTCCCGTCCTATGTGCTGGCGCTCGAACTCGAACCGGCCATGGTCGACGTCAACGTACACCCCTCGAAGATCGAGGTGCGCTTCCGCGACAGCCGCGCCGTCCACCAGTTCGTGTTCCACGCCGTCCAGCGTACCCTGGCCCGGACCTCGGCGACCGCCCACGGCAATGCGCCGGCGCCGGTCAGCGCGGCCGAGATCACGCCGTCCAGCACCTCGATGGACCGCTTCGGTGGCCCGTTCGGCGGCAATGGCAACGGTAGCAACATCGGCGGCAGCAGCGGCGGCACGGGCGGTGGCGGCGGATCGGGCGGCGGCGGATCGGGCGCGTCCTGGCGCCGTCCGCACGAGCAGACCTCCTTCGGCACCCAGCTCTCGCCGACCTTCTCGCCCTCGCCCTTCCCGCCCGGCAGCCGCTGGGATGCGCAAGCCGGCGGCGTGCCGCAGCGTACCGACAGCTATGGCGCCCTGTTCTCGGCCGCCCCCAAGAGCGAACACCAGGTGCAGGACGTGGCGCTGGCCCCTGCCGTGGCGCCGGCTTCGGACGACGATTTCCCGCTCGGCTTCGCCCTGGCCCAGCTGCACGGCATTTATATCCTGGCGCAGAACCGCCGGGGCCTGGTGCTGGTCGACATGCACGCGGCCCACGAACGCATCCTGTACGAGCAGATCAAGAACGCGCTCGACGCCCAGGCCGGCGGCGAGCAGATGCAGGTGCAGCAGATGTTGATCCCGGTGACCTTCTTCGCCGATGCGATCGAGGTCGGCACCGCGACCGAGGAGCAGGAGACGCTCAAGGCGCTCGGCTTCGACATCGCCGCGGTATCGCCCACCACCCTCGCCGTGCGCGCCGTGCCGACCCTGCTGAAGAACGCCGACGCCCAGACCCTGGCGCGCGACGTGCTGCGCGACGTGCGCGAATACGGCGGCTCGCGTGTGCTGATCGAGCGCCGCAACGAGCTGCTCGGCACCCTCGCCTGCCACACGGCGGTGCGTGCCAACCGTATCCTCAGCACCCCGGAAATGAACGCCCTGCTGCGCCAGATGGAAGCGACCGAACGCGCCGACCAGTGCAACCACGGCCGCCCGACCTGGGTGCAGCTCGACATCGCCGCCCTCGACAAACTGTTCCTGCGCGGCCAGTAAGACACACACGATGACAAAGCAAGACACACCGCTGGCCGTGGCCATCATGGGCCCGACCGCGTCCGGCAAGACCGCCGCCGCACTGGCGATCGCGCGCGAGATCCCTTCCGAGATCATCTCGGTCGACTCGGCCCTGATCTACCGCGAGATGGACATCGGCACCGCCAAGCCGAGCGCCGAGGAACTGGCCAGCGTGCCGCACCACCTGATCGACATCATCGATCCGCGCGAGTCCTACTCGGTGGCGCAGTTCCGCGCGGATGCGATCCGCCTGGTGGGCGAGATCCATGCGCGCGGCAAGCTGCCGCTGCTGGTCGGCGGCACGATGATGTATTTCAAGGGCCTGACCGACGGCCTGGACGACCTGCCGACCGCCGACGCCGCCGTGCGCGCACGCATCGACGACGAGGCGGCGCGCCTGGGCTGGCCGGCGCTGCACGACAAACTGCGCGCGCTCGACCCGGTGACGGCCGATCGCCTGGCGCCGAACGACGCCCAGCGCATCAACCGCGCGCTGGAAATCATCGAACTGTCGGGCAAGCCGATGTCGGCATTGCTGGCCAGGCGCGAAAAAACCGAACTGCCCTTCGAGCTGCTGTCGTTCGCGCTCGAGCCCTCGGACCGCGCCGTGCTGCACCGGCGCATTGCGCTGCGCTTCGACCAGATGCTGGGCAGCCGCGACGACGAAGGCATCGTGGCCGAGGTGGCGCGCCTGCGCGCACGCGGCGACCTGGCGCCGGAGCTGCCGTCGATGCGCTGCGTCGGCTACCGCCAGTCCTGGGAATACCTGGACGGCGCGATCGACCGCGCGGCCCTGCGCGAGACCGGCATCGTCGCCACGCGCCAGCTGGCCAAGCGCCAACTCACCTGGCTGCGCTCGATGCCCCAGCGGATCGTGATCGATTGCCTGGGGCCGGACCCGGCGCGCAGCATGCTCGCGCACCTTGCCACACTCGGCCTTGGTGTCGTGGACAAAACCACGCGGAAAGGGTAACCTTGACAGCTTCAGGCTTGGGCGGCATAATGCCCCCCGTTCCGGTGATATAGCTCAGTTGGTTAGAGCACAGCACTCATAATGCTGGGGTCGGTGGTTCAAGTCCACCTATCACCACCAAGATTCAAGCGAAATGGCTTGGCCTAAAAGCTGGGCCATTTTGTTTTGTAGCGCTCAAGTCTGCGGCGGCAACGCCAAGGTATCGGTGATATAGCTCAGTTGGTTAGAGCACAGCACTCATAATGCTGGGGTCGGTGGTTCAAGTCCACCTATCACCACCAGGATCCGAGACGGCCCGGCTTTCATCGCCGGGCCGTTTTCATTTCCGCGCTGGCTTCCTGCTTGCCGCATAAATTTCCAAAAAACACAAACGGACGGCCCAGCTTGACGATTATGTAAGATAATCGCCGTACCGGTTGCGACGCATTGATCCCGACCGGCCCGGACCTTCCCGCCAAACGGCATCCCGCCCTACTGAATTCGAGCATCTCCATGAGCACTCCACGCGTCCTGATCAGCATCTTGAACTGGAACAAGGCAGCAGTCACCCTCGCCTGCCTCGATGCGCTGCGCCGGATGGAACGCGGCGGCATGACGGTCGACGTGGTCGTCATGGACAACGGCTCCGACGCGGCCGATTACCAGGCCCTGCGCGACGGTATCGATCCGAGCTGGGTCGAGCTGGTGCGGCGCGAGCGCAACCTGGGCTTTACCGGCGGCCACAACGTCGTGATGCAGATCGCGCTCGACAAGGACTACGATTTCGTCTGGCTGCTCAACAACGATGCCACCGTGGCGCCGGACACGCTGCTCAGGCTGGCCGCGGTGATGGCCGCCGACCCGCGTTGCGGCGCGGTGTCGCCCGTGATCTGTTCCGAAGACGGTGCGGTGCACGACGGCTGGGGTATCACGCTCGACTGGAAGGCGCGCAGCAATGCCAACATCGCGAGCGCCGCATCGTCGCGCCAGATGCAGGACAGCGAACCGCAGCGCGTCGGCCTGGTCGGCACGGCGCTGATGTTCCGGGTGCAGGCCCTGCGCGAAGTCGGCCTGCTCGACGACCGCCTGTTCGCCTATTGGGAAGACGTCGACATCAGCGTGCGCATGGCGCGCGGCGGCTGGCACAACAAGGTGGCCTTCGATACCACGGCAACCCACGATGCGCGCACCGTCGCCGAACAGCGGCCCTATTTCTTCTACCTGATGTTCCGTAACGAGCTGATGGTCTGGCACAAGCACATGCCGCGCGAACACCGCAAGCTGCTGTGGCTGAAACTGGTCAACCAGGCGCTCTACAAGGCCAACCGCCTGCGCCGCGACGGTTTCGCGCAGCAGGCGGACAGCGCCCTGCTCGGCACCTGGGACTTCATGACCGGCAGGCACGGCGCCTTCAGCACCACGCGCAAGCCGCCGGCGGCCATCAGGCTATTGAGCCGCCTGATGGCCGTGAAGCACGACAAGCAACTGCGCGCCACGCAGGTTCGCTCGGCCTCCGCCGGCTGAAACCTGCCTGGAAGAGCTTACCGCGCCGCCTTGCGCAAGTCCTTCGGCAACTGATACACCGGGCAATACCGATAAGTCGTGCGCGACTTGCCGACGATCTGCGTGAAGGTCAGCGCATCGTCCACGATCACCTGCTGGCGCTCGACGAAGCGCGGCGCCTTGCCGGCCCCCGCATCGACGCAGCTCTGGTCGACGGTAAAGGTGGTGGCCGACCTGCCCTGCTTGCGCGAACGCACCGTCGCCTTGCAGGCATGGGTGTGGGCCGTGCTGATGCCCTTGCCGTCGTACTGGCGGATCGACGCGTTCGCGGCCGATTCGCAAGGGCTGTCCTTGTCGACGAAGATGCCTGGCTTGAGCTTGTAGACGCCGCCCGGCTTGGGCGAGGTATCCACGCTGGCCCAGGAAGGAAGCGCCGCGCCGAAGGCCACGGCCAGGATGGCGATGGTGGTGAACTGTTGTGTCCTCAAAACTATTACCTCATGGTCATAATATGAGCGGAGTCTACAACAGATCGGCGGCCTCGCCGCGTCCGCCTGGATGCGGGGTTCAGGGCGTGCCGACGTCGGCGTCGTCACCCAGTTCGAACTCGCCGCGCTCGAACGCCGCCAGCACTTGCCCGGCCTGCGCCAGGTAGTCCTGCGGCACCAGGATGCGGACCCCGCCCAGCGCCGGCGCCAGCAGCAGGTCGGTCTGCATCAGGTGGGCGTCGGCCAGCACCGCCGGGATGCCGGAGGCTACCAGGCAGCCCTGCACCAGGCTGGCCTGCATGGGGATCAGGTAGCGCGCGACCTCGAACAGGTCGCGTCCCGGCAGTCCTTCCAGTTCGGGTGCGCCCGACAACGATGCGCTGAATGCTTGCATGAGCTTCTCCCAGTCCTATCGTCCCATCTTACCCCAGCAGCGTTGACAACAGATACAGCACGATGCCGATCAGCCCCCCGACGATGGTGCCGTTGATGCGGATGTACTGCAAATCCTTGCCGATGTTGAGTTCCACGTGGCGCGACATCTCGCGGCTGTCCCAATGCTTGACGGTGTCGGCGATGTGGCCGGTCAGGAAGCCGGCGAATTCGGGCGCCGCGCCGCGCGCCGCCTGTTCCAGGCTGTCGTTCAGCGAGGCGCGCAGCTGCGGATCCTCGGCCAGCATCTTGCCGACCCAGGCGCCGGTGCCCACCAGGCGCCGGTGCAGCACGGAGTCGGGCTTGTCCAGGTCGGCCTTGATCCAGGCCTTCAGGTCGCCCCACAGCGCGCCCAGGTAGCCGTTCAGGGTCTCGTCGCCGACCAGGTAGCGCTTGATGTCCTCGCCCTTCTCGGCAAAGGCAGGATCGGCCTGCAGGCGCGCGATGAAGTCGTGGGTGAAGTCGTCGAAGCGCTGGCGCAGCGGGTGCTGCGGGTCGTCCGCGACGCGCTTGAGGATGCCGGCGGCCAGGCGCACCGTGATGTCCGCGCCCTTGCGGCCGATGAGTTCCGACGGCAGCATCTTTTCCATGAAGGCGTATTCGCCGCGCAGCCAGTCGACGATGCCCTCGGCGATGGCGGCCTGGGTATCGGCGTTGTCCAGCAGGCCGGCGAGCTGGCGGATGCCTTCGTCGAGGATCTCCTGGTGGCGCCGGTCGCGCGTCAGGCTTTCCAGGATCGCGCCGGCGGTCTTCGACAGGTCGACGCTGGCCACCATGCCGTGCACGGCGCGCCGGATGAAGGTCTGTACCGCCGCATCCTCGACGAAGTCGAGCGCCCAGCCGCTCATGCGCACCAGGTAGTCGCCCAGGCGCCGCGTGTGCGCCGGGTCCTGCAGCCAGTCGGCCACCTTTTGCGCCGGGTCGTGGCGCTGGATCAGGCGCACGATCGAGTCGGTGTCGAGGAATTTTTCCTGCACGAAGGCGGCCAGGTTGTCGGCGATGCGCTCCTTGTTGGCCGGGATGATCTCGGTATGGCGCGAGACGATGGGAATCGGGATGCGCCGGAACAATGCCGACACGGCGAACCAGTCCGCCAGCGCGCCGACCATGGCGGCCTCGGCGAACGCTTTCAGGAGGCCGCTCCACCAGCCCGGCGGGAGCGCCAGCGAGGTGGCGAACAGCAGCACCGCGCCCAGGAAAAACCCGAGTGCGAGCCGCTTGCTGGCGACCAGTTCCAGTTCCTTGTCGTTCATCGTCCCCGCTCATCCATTGGTCCAGGCTCCATCCTAGCCGAGGGCGCGAAGCGATGGCGCGCCTGCCGCATATTGTTCAGGGGCATTGCCGACAACGCCCTGTCATTCTGCTGCGTTCTGACGCAATCGGCATCGATTGGACGTTAATTTCCGTTTTTTGCGCTTTTTCCATCCATATGTTACCCATCGTCCCTTATACTAAAAAAGTTTATTGACAAGGAGACCAGCACGGATGGACCACAACATCAGTTTGATCACAACCATTGCCGCCGCCCTTGGGCTGGGCCTGATGCTCGGCATGCTCGCCGTGCGCCTGCGCCTGCCCGCCCTGGTCGGCTATCTCGCAGCCGGCGTCATCATCGGCCCGGCTACGCCCGGCTTCGTCGCCGACGTGCAGCTGGCCTCCCAGCTGGCCGAGATCGGCGTGATGCTGCTGATGTTCGGGGTGGGCCTGCATTTCTCGCTCGACGACCTGATGGAAGTGAAAGGCATCGCCGTCCCCGGCGCCATCCTGCAGATCGCCGTGGCGACGCTGCTGGGCATGGGCCTGGCGCATTTCCTGGGCTGGAGCCTGGGCGCCGGCCTGGTGTTCGGCCTGGCGCTGTCGGTGGCCAGTACGGTGGTGCTGCTGCGCGCACTGGAGGACCGGGGCGAACTCGATTCCTTCAACGGCCGCATCGCGGTCGGCTGGCTGGTGGTCGAAGACCTGGTGACCGTGCTGGTGCTGGTGCTGCTGCCGGCGCTGTCGGGCGTGCTGGGCGGTAAAAGCGATGCCGGCGGCGGCTCGCTGTGGGGCACGCTGGCCTGGACCCTGGTGCAGGTCGGCGCCTTCGTCGCCTTCATGCTGGTGGTCGGCCGCAAGCTGTTCCCGTGGTTCCTGTGGCGCGTGGCCAAGACCGGCTCGCGCGAGCTGTTCACCCTTGCCGTGATCGCCGCCGCGGTCGGCATCGCCTACGGCTCCTCGCACCTGTTCGGCGTCTCGTTCGCGCTGGGCGCCTTCTTCGCCGGCATGGTGCTGCGCGAATCGGAGCTGAGCCACCGCGCCGCCGAGGAAACCCTGCCGCTGCGCGACGCGTTCTCGGTGCTGTTCTTCGTCTCGGTCGGCATGCTGTTCGACCCGCGGGTACTGATCGAAAGCCCGCTGCAGGTGCTGGCGGTGCTGGCCATCATCCTGTTCGGCAAATCGCTGGCGGCCTTCGTGCTGGTGCTGGCGCTGCGCTATCCGCTGAACACGGCGATCACGGTCTCGGCCAGCCTGGCGCAGATCGGCGAATTCTCCTTCATCCTGGCGGCGCTGGGCATGTCGCTGGGCCTGCTGCCGGAAATGGGCCAGAACCTGATCCTGGCCGGCGCCATCATCTCGATCGCGGTGAATCCCCTGATGTTCAAGGCGGCCACCCCGCTGCAGAACTGGCTGCGCGCGAAATCGCCGCTGGCGCGCCAGCTCGAGCGCTCGACCGATCCGCTGGCCGAGCTGCCGATGTCGGTCACGCACGAGCGCCTGACCGGCCAGGTCGTGCTGGTCGGCTACGGCCGCGTGGGCCGCCGCATCGCCGAGGAGCTGACCCGCCAGGGCATCCATTTCGTGGTGGCCGAACAGAACCGCGAGGTGGTCGAGGAACTGCGCCGGCGCGACCAGCCGGCGGTGGCCGGCAACGCCGGCGAGCCGGCGGTGCTGATCCAGGCGCACATCGCGCGCGCTTCGATGCTCGTCATCGCCACCCCCGACACCTTCCACGTGCGCGCCATGGTGGAAACCGCGAAGGCGCTGAACCCGGAAATCCGCTGCGTGGTGCGCACCCACAACGAGGAAGAAGCGCGCCTGTTGCGCGAGGATACCGGCGGCACGGTGTTCATCGGCGAGCACGAGCTGGCCAAGAGCATGACGCGGCATGTGCTGACGACGCTGGAGAATGCGCCCTTGCCGGCGCACTGAGACGGGGTTTTCGTCCGGGCATGTGCCGGCCCGGACCACCGGCGTCGCGGTAGCGTGGACGGCTTGCCGTCCACGCGTCCGAGCAGCATAAAAAAACGGCGGACATGCTTGTCCGCCGTTTTTGACATGGTCAGGCGGGCATCCTGCGCCCGCCATTGCATCACGCAGCCACTTCCTCTTCGTACAGCTTCAAATTCACCGCCCGCGGCGCATCCAGCCCTGCGCGCAGCGCTGCTTCATGCTGTTCGAGCAGCGCGAACACGGCATCCTTCGACAGCACGTACTGGTCGAGCAAGGTGTCCTTGAGCGCCACGATCACGGCCTCGTAGTCGCGGATCGCGTCCAGCGTGTAGCTGTACAGCTCATCCGATTTTTCCTCGACCTGGCGCAAGGTATGTTCGCCGCTGGCGTCGTTCTGCAGCTGGCTGTAGTCGATCTTGGCGCGCGAGTACATCGACAGGCGGCCCACCATCAGGTTCAGCATCCTGGTGATCTTCTCGATGTCGTTCTGGCTGCCCACCGAGATCCCGCGCGCGCCGTAGAACAGCTCTTCCGCGGCCACGCCGCCGTACAGGCCGACCACGTCGCGCTCCAGCTCTTCCAGGGTGCGCAGCGACATGTCCTCGCCCGACTGCAGCACATAACCCAGCGCGCCGATCTTCGACACCGCCTCGGTGCTGATCTTGAGCAGGTGCGATTTTTCCTTCACCTGGGCCAGGCTCATGCCTTCGCGCAGGAAGGGGTCGATCTGCATGAAGAAGTGGCCCAGTTCATGCACGGCGATGCGTTCGCGCTGCTTGTGCTTCTCGGCCGTGGTGGCGCGGTCGGTCAGGCCGATGGTGGCGCGCTCGTAGGCACGGAACAGCAGGTCGGTATTGATGATCGTCTTTTCCTGGATCGACAGCATCGATGCGCGCTCGACCACGGTTTCCAGCAGCGCCGGGCTGAGGTTCTGGGTGATCTCGGCCACCTGGTCGAGGTCGAGGTCGTTCCAGTCGACCAGGCCTTCTTTCTTGCGCGACAGGAAGCTGCGCAGCAGTTCGCGGCGCTCGGCCTTGTTCGGCAGGCGGAAATTGATTTTCACGGAGAAGCGGCGCAGCATGGCTTCGTCCATGTCGGTCGAGGCATCGTCGAAGTTCGAGGCGACCACCCAGATCACGCCCTGGCCCTTGTCGCTCTTGACGCCGTCCAGCAGGCCCAGCAGGGTGTTGGCGGTATCGTCTTCCCATTTCTTTTCGCTGCGGCCACGCGGCATGAACAGGCTCTGCGCTTCATCCAGGAAGATGATGCAGCGGCCCTTGCTCGAGGCCTTGCGGTACAGCGCGTTCAGGGCTTTCGAGCCGCCGCCGACGTAACCCGATTCCAGCGCCGAGCCGGACGCCTGGATCAGCGGAATGTCGAGGCGCTTGGCCAGGTAGCCCACCAGCTTGGTCTTGCCCGTACCGGCCGGGCCGGTCAGCATGACGTTGAAGGGCTTGTCGATATTGTGTTCCTGGTACAGGTCGCGGTTGCGGATCATGTCTTCCAGGTGCAGCACTTCCTGCTTGATGTCTTCCATGCCGATCAGGTCGTCCAGGCTGCCTTTCAGCTTGTCCGGCGAGATGACCTGGGTATTCGCGCCCATGCCCGGGATGCCGAACTTGATCGCGTACAGGATCACCAGCAGCACGGTGATGTCGAGCGCATGGCGCTTCAGGAAAGACAGCACATCGGTGCCGAAGCCTTCGCCCTCGTCCTGCAGCACGGCCTTGTGGCTGCTCAGGTAATCATCCTTGGCGATCGAATACGGAATCGCATTCTTCAGCAGGACTTCGCGCTCCAGCGACAGGTGCGAAGTGCTCGGCACTTTCACCACATGCAGTTGCGGCGCATCCTTGAACTTGAACACATAGCGCGGCGAATCGGACAGCGGCTTGGCGACCAGCAGGTAATCCAGGCGGTCCTTGGCGGCGGCCAGTTGGGTGATCTCGCCAATGTTCTGCGAATACACGACCGGCGCGGGATCCTGCGGGACATCGGCTTTATAAATAGCCCAACCCGTCAGCATGCCCAGCACTATAGCAGTCAGGATGCGAACGTAAACATTCTTAAAGGCAATTTGAATTCGAGCAAAATTGGGCATATCGATACTCAGCAAGGACGAAGTGTGGGATACGGCGGTATTGCTTGTCTTCCGGCATGCCGAATGGATGCGGAAGCTTGCGGTGCGGGACCGCTTGGGGTCAGTCAGGTGTCAAGCACCTGATATTATTTTGATGCCCGAGGGCAATAGGGATATGGAGACTATACCTGCAAAGAAAAGCCTAGTGTATACCGTATGAGGAAAAAACTTTGAGACACCACACTTATGATCAGACAGTCATTTGATTTTATTGCTGATTTAATAAACTAAATAAACTATGCGCAATTTTTATAGCAATTCATTGTGATTTCTCAATGATGAATCAGATAATTCCTTGCCATTATTTTATTTAAATAATATAAATCTTAATAGTTCACTACAAGAGTGTAACTGGACGTAACGGACACGTTACCCATCACGTCTTTTGTTATTCTCGATATTGGTCTGAAAGCAGCGTAATTAGTTCCGCTAGTAATTTGTTTCCGATTTTCATTATTAGTGGAGTACGTGACAGCTTTCAGATCGATGTGATCCATCGTCATCAGGTTTCGCCAGCTTTTTCGAAGGAACGACCGTGAAACGATACGCCCTTGCCGTAATGCTCAGTCTGTTGTTCGGCGGCGCTGCCCAGGCCGTCGCCATCGACCTCGATACGACCTCCGCAGGCGTGCGCGCCTACCGCGTGGCCGACCTGTCGACCTTGCACCGCACCGAGGTGGTGGCACCCCCGTCATCCTCGATGTCCGAACTGCCCGAACCGGAAGTCTTCGCCATGATGCTGGTTGGCCTGATCCTCATCGGCTACCGGGCCAGCCGCGTCAGCAGCGAAAAGTTCAAGTAAGGATGTCGCCGATGTTCCCCAGGCTCTGGACGGCGATGCACGATTCCGCATGACGCGGAGCGGGGCGTCGGATCTTCCCGGCGCCACGGCCGCAAGGCCGTCCCCGTCCAGGCCTGCAAGTAGCGACGGCGCCAATGGCGCCGTCGCTTTTTTCATGTGAAGGCTGGAACTGCGCTCAGCGCACTGCGGCGCCGGCGTCCGCCTCGCTGCACAGCGCGTGGAGCTTGCTCAGGGTCGTCCAGTTGCGCGACGTGGTGGCGTCGCCGAGCTGCTTGCCCAGCATTTGCGCGGCGGCGCTGTCGAGGATGCCGTCCGGGCACCATACATAGACGGCGCGCTCGCCCAGCGCCACCGCACCCGGATGCCAGTCCTGCTCGCACAGCTGTTCGATCGCCTGGCGCGAATCGGCCCTGGCGAGGATGAAGATCAGCAGGCGCGCATGGTCGCTGGCCACGCCGAGGAGGGGGTTGTTCGCGACGATCCCGGCCAGCTCCTCGCGCTCGAGCACCAGCACGCGCGCCGCCACGCCGAGCTTGAGCACCAGCGCTTCCTCGATCCCGGCGGCCACCTCGTCCTGCGACAGCGACGGTCCGCGGAATACGACGTTGCCGCTATTGAGCACACTGCGCACCTCGGAATAGCCCAAATCGCCTATCAGCTTGCGCAAGTCGGCCATGGCAACGCGCTTCGCGCGCCCGACATTGACGCCCCTCAATAGGGCAATGTAGCGTTTGCAATTCATGGCCCATGGTACCGTGCCCGAGCGGCGCGCGGCACAGTCCGCCCTTCTTTTTGTTCCCATAAAACCTATCCTTGGAGCGACCCGGAAACAACACCACCCGCCACGGGTCTCCCTATGGCTTTTGGTGGATGGTAATATCAATAAATTATTATTAGGAAAGAAACGCATGATCGCTGCAACCCGGCCGACACCGCTGGCCGACGCCCTTCCGGGCATGGTCCTGTCCGAGCCGCTGCATGATGCAAAGGGCAATGTATTGCTTGGCGCCGGCATGGTGCTGACGGAAACCATGCTGGCCTCGCTGGCACGCCATGGTATCGCCCTGCTGCCGATTTTGGGCGCCGCAGCCGCGCCGGCGCTGCCCGATCCGGCCGCCGTGCAGGCACGCCTGGCGCAGCTGTTCCGCAGACAGCCGGACGACGATGCCGGCAACGAGGCCGACGTCTGCGCTGGCGCCGCCCT
>Ga0265798_10001340_pt1 | contig 38422 bp, 34 predicted proteins | sample P3T30metagenome_FD_192430 | JGI IMG/M metagenome (GOLD analysis project Ga0265798, IMG submission 192430) | Plant litter microbial communities from East Loma Ridge, Irvine, California - P3 T30 | ecosystem: Environmental > Terrestrial > Plant litter > Unclassified | place: USA: California...
CGTCGTCGTGGCCCTGGTCGAGCCAGCGCTTGAGCGTCTTCGGGGCGACCGAGGGTGCGCGCCCGAGTTCCGGCTTGATCAGCGGCATGCGCATCGTGATGATTTCCTTCTTGATGCGCACCAGCATGCGGCGGTGCGACTGCTCGTTCGACAGGCTTTCCTTCCACTCCAGGTCGGCCAGGCGGGCATCGGCGCGGACCCAGGCCAGGTACTGGTCGATGTGCTCGCGCGTGCCCGAGACGAACATGTTGATGCCTTCCGGCGTCAGCAGCACCGTGCCCCTGAGGCCGAGCTCATTGCACAGCGCCTGGTATTGCGGGCGCAATGCTTCTAGATTGTCGAGGGTGATGAATTTGTAGGCGGCGATGTTGACGTACATGGTGGGAAGGGGATCGGATGCTCTGGAAAAGCCTTCTATTATAAGTCAGCGTCGACGCCAGGTCAGCCGCGGGCCGGCAAAACCGTCGCGCCGGCGCCGTTGGCGGCAGCCCGTATGCGGCCGAGTGCGGTGTTACCGTGAAATACGCGCATTTCCCCGAAGTTTATCCGTGCCTTTGATCCGTCGCAAACGCGGATATCGGCCTCTCCCCGTAGCATGGTTCGCAGGGTTCCAACCATTTCAAGGGGCGAACGATGACGAAACGACATCTGTTGAAGGCGGGCCTGGCGGGCGCCGCCATGCTGGCCGGGGCGGGCGCCATGGCGCAGGAAGTCCTTCCGGTCGACCTGCCGACCGAGCGCAACATGTTCGGCGCGGGCGCCTTCGCCATGCCCGACTTTCCCGGCGCGGAAGACTATCACGCGGAAGGCGGGGCCTTCCTGCACGCCAACCTCGGCAACGGCACCTGGCTGCGCGTGATCGGTCCGGAAGTGCGGCTCAACCTGGTGCCGCGCTACATCGGCGAAAATTATTCGCAATTCAACACCTTCCGCGGCGGCTTGCTGTGGCGCGGGCGTCCCAGCCGCGACACCGACGTCGACGACGAGGTCGTCCGGCGCATGAGCCGCATCCCCATGGCCAGCGAACTCGGCGTCTTTGCCAGCTACAGCCTGCCGATGCCCGGGAACAATCCCCTGCACCAGATCATCTTCAGCGGCGACGCCTCCTGGTCCACCAACACCGTCTACACCGGCGCCGTCGGCAACATCCGCGCCACCTATTTCTATCCCTTCCCGCAGGGGCTGGGCGGCAAGCCGCTGCTCGGATCGCTGGGCGCCAGCCTGTTCTTCACGAGCGACCATTTTACCGACCGTTATTTCGGCATCAACGGTCCGGACCTGGCGCTGTTTCCCGAACTGGGCGGCATTCCCTACCGCGCCGAAGGCGGCCTGACCTCGGTGCGGATTCCGTTCTCGCTGACCTCGCAGATCGATCCGAAGTGGTCGCTCACCGTGGCCGGACGCTACGAGCGGCTGCTGAGCGACGCCGCCGACAGCCCACTGGTGCGTACCCGCGGCAACGAGAACCAGTGGGTAATCGGGGCGTCCATCAATTACTACTTCCAGTGAACCTTCTTGAGAATTGCTGACGCGCGGCGCATGCCTATGTTTTGCGCGTCGGAAAAATTTACAGTAGGAAAACAGAAATTAGTGGGAGAAATAATAAGTTATTGATATTGAACAGAATTATTCATATGGCATGATTGTTGCTAGATGGAGGGCACAATTCATTTCTTAGAGTTAATGTTCATGAAAAAGTTTTCGGCACTCTGCGCAACGCTCCTGATCGCCCTGTCCGGCTCGGCCCATGCCGGCATCCAGTCCCTGGTCGACGGTTCGGCCACGTACACGATCAAGACGAGCGAAGACAAGAGCACCAGCATCGCCCTGCCTAAGAAACAGACCGAGGGCCTGCTCCTCGATTTCAGCTTCACCTTCACCGGCACCCTGCAGGACAACGATTATTTCGCACTGTGGTTCGATAACGCCAAGGGCCCGAGCTTCGGCCTGAAGGCCAACTGCGGCGGCGACGTGGCGGGCTGCACCGACGACCTGTTCCTGCGCATGGGCGGCAGCAACGGCGGCACCTTCCTGGCAGGCAGCAACCTGGTGGCCGGTACCGACTACCACCTGGCCGGCTACCTGTACAAGACCGGCACCAGCGCCACCTACAATGCCTTCGACTTCTGGCTGAACCCGACCGATGCGGAACTGCAGAGCCTGACCGGCGCCGATCTCCACATCACCGGCAACAGCGGCCTGAGCTCGATCAGCACCATCGGTTTCCGCACCGTGAACATCGACAACGGCGCGGTCCTGACCGCCAGCGAGATCAATGCCGCCGCCGTGCCGGAACCGGCCACGCTGTCGCTGATGGGCCTGGCCGCCGCCGGCCTGGGCTTCGCACGCCGCCGCAAGAAGGCCTGAAGCGCTCTTTAAAGCACAAGGAAGCCGGCCGTCAAGCCGGCTTTTTTACATTGGTAAATGCGCCACGCATGCCATGCCGGAAAGCAAGCGCGATCGCCGTGTACGGCCCGCTCGCGGTAGAATGCGGGGATGACTTCCCCGATTTTTACCCACCTGCGCGTCCACTCCGAATACTCCATCGTCGACGGCCTGGTCCGCATCGACGACCTGGTGGCCGCCGCCGTGAAGGACCAGCAGCCGGCGCTGGCGGTCACCGACCTCGCCAACGCCTTCGCCCTGGTGCGCTTCTACAAGACGGCGCGCGGCAAGGGCGTGAAGCCCATCGTCGGGGTCGACGCCTGGATCACCAACGACGACAACCGCGACAGGCCGTCGCGCCTGCTGCTGTTGGCAAAAAATTACACCGGCTACCTGCAGCTGTGCGACCTGCTGGCGCGCGCCTGGCTCACCAACCAGCACAAGGGCAGGGCCGAGATCCGCACCGAATGGCTGGAAGCGCTGGCCACCAGCATCTCGACCCTGCAGCCGGACGTGCCGCAGGCGAATGCCCTGATCGTGCTGTCGGGCGCCCAGTTCGGCGACATCGGCTGCGCCATCGACAACGGCGACCTGGCCAAGGCGGAAGCCTGCGCCCAGCGCTGGGCCGCCATGTTCCCGGGCCACTTCTACATCGAGATCCAGCGCGCCGGCCAGCCCAACCAGGAGCAGCAGGTGCGCCATTCGGTGGCGCTGGCCGCGCGCCTGGGGCTGCCGGTGGTGGCGACCCACCCGGTGCAGTTCATCAGCAAGAATGAATTCATCGCACACGAGGCGCGCGTCTGCATCGCCGAGGGCGAGATGCTGGCCAACGCCAAGCGCGTGCGCCGCTTCAACGAGGAGATGTGCTTCAAGTCCCAGGCCGAGATGGCCGAACTGTTCAAGGACTTGCCGGGCGCGCTCGCCAACTCGGTGCAGATCGCCAAGCGCTGCAACGTGACCCTGACGCTCGGTAAGCCGCAGCTGCCGGACTTCCCGACGCCGCCGGGCATGACCATCGACGATTTCCTCATCGCCGAAACGAAAAAGGGCCTGGAGGAGCGCCTGCTGCAGCTGTTCCCGGACCCGGAAAAGCGCGAAAAGGAAAGGCCGCGCTACGATGCGCGCCTCGAGTTCGAGAACCAGACCATCATCAAGATGAAGTTCCCGGGCTACTTCCTGATCGTGGCGGAGTTCATCCAGTGGGGCAAGAACAACGGCGTGCCGATCGGCCCGGGCCGCGGCTCGGGTGCGGGTTCGCTGGTGGCGTACGCGCTGAAGATCACGGACCTGGATCCACTCAAGTACAACCTGCTGTTCGAGCGTTTCCTGAACCCCGAACGCGTCTCGATGCCCGACTTCGACATCGACTTCTGCCAGGAAAAGCGCGAACTCGTCATCCAGCACGTGAAGGACCTGTACGGCCGCGACGCGGTGTCGCAGATCGCCACCTTCGGCACCATGGCGGCGAAGGGCGCGATCCGCGACGTCGGCCGCGTGATGGACTTCGGCTATACCTTCTGCGACGGCATCTCCAAGCTGATCCCGTTCAAGCCGGGCAAGCCGGTGTCGATCGCCGAGGCGATCGAAGAGGAACCGCTGCTCAAGGAACGCCTGGAAAACGAGGAAGAGGTCAAGCAGCTGCTGGACCTGGCGCAGCAGGTCGAGGGCATCACCCGCGGCATCGGCATGCACGCCGGCGGCGTCTTGATCGCGCCGGGCAAGCTGACCGACTTCTGCCCGCTGTACACCCAGGGCGGCGACGCCGGCGTGGTGTCCCAGTACGACAAGGACGACGTGGAAGCGGTCGGCCTGGTCAAGTTCGACTTTTTGGGCCTGACCACGCTGACCATCCTCGACCGCGCCGTCAACTACATCCGCGCGCTCGATCCGGCGGATGCCGGCTTCAACCTGGAATCCTTGCCGCTGAACGACCGGCCTTCGTACAAACTGCTGTCCGATGCGAAAACCGTCGCCGTGTTCCAGCTCGAGTCGCGCGGCATGCAGGGCATGCTGAAGGATGCGAAGCCCGACCGCTTCGAGGACATCATCGCGCTCGTCGCCTTGTACCGCCCGGGCCCGATGGACCTGATCCCGGACTTCTGCAAGCGCAAGCACGGGGAAAAATTCGACTATCCGGATCCGCGCACCGAGTCGATCCTGTCCGAGACCTACGGCATCATGGTCTACCAGGAGCAGGTGATGCAGATGGCGCAGATCGTGGGCGGCTACTCGCTGGGCGGCGCCGACATGCTGCGCCGCGCGATGGGCAAGAAGAAGGCCGAAGAGATGGCCGAGCACCGCGAGATCTTCCGCGCCGGCGCCGCCAAGGATGGCCTGTCGACCGAAAAGGCCGACGAGATCTTCGACTTGATGGAAAAGTTCGCGGGCTACGGTTTTAATAAATCGCACGCCGCCGCCTACGCGCTGCTGTCCTACCACACGGCCTACCTCAAGCATCACCATCCGGCCGCCTTCATGGCCGCCAACATGTCGCTGGCGATGGAAGACACGGACAAGATCAAGATCCTGGTCGAGGATGCGATCGACGTCTGCAAGCTGACCCTGCTGCCGCCGGACGTCAACGAATCGCAATTCCGCTTCACGCCGGAAGGCCAGCCGAAATCCGTCACCGGCAAGCCGGTGACCAACATCCGCTACGGCCTGGGCGGCGTGAAGGGCGCGGGGCAGGGCGCGATCGAGGCCATCATCGCGGCCCGTACCGAGGGCGGCAAGTTCAAGGACCTGTTCGACTTCTGCCTGCGCGTCGACCGCAAGCAGATCAACCGCCGCACCATCGAGTCCCTGATCCGCGCCGGCGCCATGGATGGCTTCGGCGTCGACCGCGCGGTGCTGCTGGCCTCGGTCGGCTTCGCGATGGAAGCGGCCGGCCAGGCCGCGGCCGCGGCCAACCAGGTCAGCCTGTTCGGCGGCATTGACTCCGACCTGGTGGCCCCGCCGGAATACGTGAAAGCCACGCCCTGGACCGACCGCCAGAAGCTGGCCGAGGAAAAGATCGCGCTCGGCTACTACCTGTCGGGCCACATGTTCGACTCGTATGCGCAGGAAGTGCGGCGCTTCGCCAAGACCAAGCTGAAGGACCTGGAGCCCTCGCGCGATCCGCGCATGCTGTGCGGCGTGATCACCGGCGTGCGCACCCAGATGACCCAGCGCGGCAAGATCCTGATCGTGGCGCTGGACGACAAGACCGGCGTGGTCGAAGTCACCATCTACAACGAGCTGCTGGAGCAGAACAAGAACGCCTTCCGCGAGGACGAGTTCCTGCTGGTGGTGGGTAAAGTGTCGGAAGACCGCTTCAACGGCGGCCTGCGCATCACGGCCGAGAAGGTGTTCGACATCGCGGCCGCGCGCATCCAGTACGGCCACAAGCTGGAGATGGATGTGGCGTGCACGATCGCGCCGTCGAAACTGGCCGAGGTGCTGCAACCCTACCGCCAGCACGATGGCCTGCCGGTCAGCCTGCGCGTGAGCCCTCAGGGGATTCCCTGCATCCTCCAGCTGGGGGATGACTGGAGGGTGGCGCCGTCGGACGAGTTGAAGTATGCGCTGGAGATGCAGGTCGGCGCGAAGGAAGTCGCGGTCGAATACTGAGGCGTCAGCGGCGGCGGCGATTCGACGTCGGTCCCATGCAAAAGCCCGCTCGAAAGCGGGCTTTTTTCATGTCCGGCACGGCCTTATGTCCGCACCGCCTTATATCTGCTTCGCCTTACGCCTGCTTCACCTTGCGACGGGCGGCCGCCAGACCCGCCAGGCCCAGGCCCAGCAGCGCCAGCGATGCCGGCTCCGGTACGTTGGCGGCATCCGAGGTCACGCTCATGCCGGCGTCGCGCACGTGCAGTTCCCAGCCGCCCCAGCCGAGCGGGCTGGCTTGCAGCCGCAGCGACACGGGCGAGGCATCCCAGGTGATCGATGCCAGGGTGGTGTTCAGCAGGGACAGCGCCGCCGCGTGGTCGGTGATGCTGTAGGTCTGGGTGAGGTATTGGGTCGAATGGTCGCCGCCGGCCACCCAGTCGTTCCAGAGCAGGTTGTCGCCCTGCCACAGCGTGACGAGCACGCGGTTGCTGCCGGCATCCTGGCCGCCCCAGCCCTGGTCCCATGCGCGCGCGGTGGTGGTCAGCCCGGAGATGGTGTTGGTGTTGGCAGCCAGCGTGACCGTGCTCAGGTCGAACAGGCCCCATGCCTCATAACCGTCGAAGCTGCCGTTGCCGATACCGGTCTGGACAACCGCGGCGGATGCCGAGGCGACGAATGCGGCGGTCAGAGCGATACCTGCGGCGATGTGTTTGATGAATTTCATGGCGGTCCTGATAAGTTGTCGTTAAGAAGCTAGAATTAACAATAAGCAATAACCATGCCATAAAGAAAATAATTATGCTAATCAGCAACTTAAACGGCGCAGGATATCCAAACATTAAGCCGCTGTAAGTTTTATCGACAAAAATCAAGTACTTGGTTTGTGCTCGCGTAAGCCTTGTATTGCCCAAGTGGTTCCGGCAGCTTCGCGTTCCAGTACGACACCGCGATTGCTCGATGCCTGGTCGCGCTGCGCCTCACGGTGCCATAAATGGAAGACTTCGGTGGCGAAGGCGCCATCCTTGCGCCGCACCCCGGCATGAAACAGGCGCAGCACCAGGTCGGAATCCTCGTAGCCCCAGCCGACGAAACTCTCGTCGAAGCCATTCACCCGTTCCAGGTCGCTGCGCCAGACCGCCAGGTTGCAGCTCTTGATGCGGCGCCACCTGAAGCGCTTCGAGGTGCGGCCGATGTCGGGCCAGCGCAGGAAAAGTTGTAACACTTTGTTCATGTCGCCACGCGCGCGCCAGGCCAGGCGCGCCGTTGCCGGCACCGTGGCGAGATCGATTTCCTGTTCCAGGACGCGCCGCGTCAGGGCTTCGCTCAACAGGATGCGGCTGCCCGATACCAGGTGGCCCGGCTGCGACAGCGCGCGGTGGCGGGCGATGAAGTCGCGCTGGGGAATGCAGTCGCCATCCAGGAAGACGATGTACTCGCCCGTGGCGGCCAGGATGCCGCGGTTGCGTGCCATGGCCGCGCGAAAACCCTGGTCCGGCTGCCACACGTGGCGGACGGGTACCGGCGCGCCGGTTGCGAGCCTTTCCACGCGGGCACGTGTGTTGGCAGTCGAGCCATCATCAGCGATAATGATTTCGAAACGTTTATCGTCTTGCATGAAGCATGCCCGCATCACAGCCTCCAGCGCGTCCGGCCGGTTATAGGTTGTGATCACGACCGAGATTGTCTGTGCGCACTGCATAGGGTCCGATGTACACTGCTGTATTCAGGGGCAAGAGTATCCCACAAGAACATCAATGAACAGTAATCCGACGCACCCGGGGGCGCCGGTCCGGATCTGGATCGGCATCCTGGCTTTCCTGTTGCCTTGCCTGAGCCTCGTCACGCAGTCCGGTGTCGGCCTCCTCAGTTTCCTGTTCATGGCAAGTAGCTTGATCCTGTTCAAACCGAGCCGTGACGCGCTGCGGCGCCACTGGCCGGAGATGCGCTGGGTCGTGCTAGCCTTCCTGCTGTACTTCCTGTTCATGCTCGGATGCGCGCTGCTGCGCGGAGTATCGATGAGCCTGGTCGACAAGCCGGTGCGCATGCTGCTGGCGGCAAGCGCCATGGTGCTGGTGGCCGCGGCAGGCACGCCGCGCCAGGTGCTGTGGTGGGGCGCGAGCGCCGGTGCGCTGCTGGCCTTGCCCGTGGTCGCCTGGCAGCGCATAGCCTTGGGCATCGACCGTCCGGGCGGCCTGATCAATCCGATCACCTTCGGCGACCTGGCCCTGGTGCTGGCGCTGGTGGCGCTGGCGGGCGCGATCGACCTGCGCCAGCACGCCCGCCAGGCGCTGCTGTGCGGCGCCGGCGTGCTGGCCGGGCTGGGCGCCTCGCTGCTGACCGGTACCCGCGGCGGCTGGATCGCGCTGGCGCTGGCGGCGCTGGTGTTGCTGCGCCACCTGCGCATGCTGGACAGCCGGCGCGTGCGCGTGCTGCTGGCGGCCGGGGCGGCGCTGCTGGCCTCGGCCTGGCTGGTGCCGGCCTTCGGCGTGCAGGCGCGCTTCGCCCAGGGCGTGGCCGATGCGCGCCTGTGGTACGAGGGCGGCAGCGTCTGGACCAACGTCGGTACCCGGCTCGAGCTGTGGAAGGGCGCGCTGCTGCTGATCCGCGAGCATCCGCTGTTGGGCCTGGATTTCGGCGCCTGCCGCGCGCGCCTTGCCGAATTCGCGCAACAGGGCCAGCTCGATCCGCTGGTGCTGCCGCTGCCGCACCTGCAGAATGATGCATTGCAGGCGTTCGCAACCGGCGGCGTGGTGGGGTTCCTGGCGTGGGCCGGCATCCTGGCCGCGCCGCTCCTGTTCTTCTCGCGCCGGTTGGGCGCGGGTGTGCGTGCGCCGCAGTTCGCGGCCGCGCTGGCCGGCACGATGGTGGTGCTGGGCTATCTCGGCTTCGGCCTGACCGAAGTGATATTCTGGTCTATGAAGGGCAGCCTGTTCTACGCGCTCATGGTGTTCCTGCTCATGGGCTTCTGCCTGAATGCGAAAGAAAAAATTGGATAACCGTATCATCATCAAACGCCTGTGGGCGATCGTCAAACCCTACCGCTCGCGCGCCTACATGGCGCTGCTGGCGATGGCGCTGACCGCGGCCACCCAGCCCCTGCTGGGCAAGGCGCTGGAACTCTTGATGGACGAAGGTTTCCGCGGCCAGCCCGGCTTTTCCCTGTGGTGGATCCCGGGCGTGCTGGTGTCGCTGTTCGTCCTGCGCGGCATCGGCACCTTCGCCACCGCCTATTACAACAACTGGGTGCTGAGCCGGGTCACCAATGACCTGCGCGCCCAGGTGTTCGAGCGCGTGCTGCGCCTGCCGGTAGCGCGCTTCCAGAAGGAGTCGACCGGCAAGATCATCAATACGGTGGTGGGCGACGTGCGCCAGGTGGTCGACATGGTCAATTCGGTGTTCCTGTCCTTTGTGCGCGACACGCTGGTCGTGATCGGCCTGCTCGGTTCGCTCCTGTGGCTGAACTGGTGGCTGACCCTGATCGCCATCGTGGTGGTGCCGCTGACCGCTGTGATCGTGCGCACCACCAGCAAGCGCCTGCGCCACCTGAACCGCGAGAACCAGCGCGTCACCGCCGAGATGACCCAGGTCGTCGAGGAAGCCGCGCGCGGCCACCAGGTAATCCGCGTGTTCTCGGGCGAGGACCACGAGAGCCGCCGCTTCTTCCAGCGCAGCGAAGCCATGCGCGGCTTCTCGCAGCGCATGACGGTCGCCTTCGCCGCCACCACCCCGGTAACCCAGATCGCCACCTCGCTGGCGCTGTCGCTGGTGGTGGTGCTGGCGCTGCGCGCCGGGATGACCACCGGCCAGTTCACCAACTTCGTCACCCTGATGCTGATGCTCCTGACCCCGCTGAAGGCGCTGGCCGAGGTGAACGGCCCGATGCAGCGCGGGATCGCCGCCGCCGAGACCGTGTTCGAGATGATCGACGCGCCGGCCGAGCACGACCCGGGCACGCGCACCATCGAGCGCGCACGCGGCCACATGCGCTTCGAGAACGTCTCGTTCCGGTATCCCGAGGCGCATGCGCTGGCGCTGGACAGGGTCTCGCTGGACGTCAAGCCGGGCCAGACCGTGGCCCTGGTCGGCATGTCGGGCGGCGGCAAGTCCACCTTCGTCAACCTGGTCACGCGCTTCTATGAACCGGAGTCGGGCCGCATCCTGCTCGACGGCGTGCCCTACCAGGACATCAGGCTGCCGTCGCTGCGCGCCCAGCTGGCGCTGGTGAGCCAGAACGTGGTGCTGTTCGACGACACCCTGCGCGCCAACATCGCCTACGGCGTGCAGCACATCGACGAGGCGCGCCTGCAGGCCGCGATTCGCGCCGCGCACCTGCTTGATGTGGTCGAGCGCCTGCCGGAAGGCGTGGACACCATGATCGGCGAGAACGGCATGCGCCTGTCCGGCGGCCAGCGCCAGCGCGTGGCGATCGCGCGCGCCATCTACAAGGATGCGCCGATCCTGATCCTGGACGAAGCCACCTCGGCGCTGGACAACGAGTCCGAGCGCGCGGTGCAGGCCGCCCTCGATACCCTGATGGCCGGCCGCACCACCTTCGTGATCGCGCACCGCCTGTCGACCATCGAGCGCGCCGATTTGATCGTGGTGATGGAGCACGGCCGCATCGTCGAGCAGGGCACGCACGACGCCTTGCTGGCGCTGGGCGGCATGTACGCCAACCTGTACCGCCTGCAGTTCGCCACCCTGGCGGAAGAGACGTGAACGGGACCGACGATGAACGATAAGGCATCGCATCACGCAAGAACCCTCGTCATCTCCCCGAACTGGATCGGCGACGCCGTCATGGCCCAGCCGCTGCTGCGCCTGCTCAAGCAGGCCCACCCCGAGCGCGCCATCGACGTGCTGGCGCCGCCGCAGGTGGTACCGGTGTGGCGCCGCATCCAGGAAGCCGACGACATCCTCGTCACGCCCTTCCGCCACCGCGCCCTGCAGCTGGGCGAGCGCTTCAGGTATGCGCGCCTGCTGCGCGGGCGTGGCTACAGCGACGCCTACGTGCTGCCCAACACCCTCAAGTACGCGCTGATCCCGTGGCTGGCGCGCATCCCGCGCCGGGTCGGCTACAAGGGCGAGATGCGCTACGGGATGGTCAACGTGATGCACCACGACGACCGGCCGCCGCGCTCGATGGTGCCGTTCTACGCGGCGCTGGCGCACGAACCGGAGCTGCCGCTGCAGGCCAAGGGGTTCCGGCCCTGCCTGGTGGTGGGCGGCGAGGAAAGCGAAGCGGTCGGGCAGCGCCTGGGCATCGACCTCGGGCGGCCGCTGGTGGTGTTCGCGCCCGGCGCCGAGTTCGGGATCGCCAAGCGCTGGCCGCCGGCCCACTACGGCGCGCTGGCGCGCGAAGTGGTGCGTACGGTGCCGGGCGCCCAGCTCGCGCTGATGGGGTCGCCGAACGACCGCGAGACCTGCGAGCAGGTGCAGGGCTTCGCCGGCGACGCCGCCGCGTCCCTGATCAACCTGGCCGGCCAGACCTCGCTCGACGATGCGATCGCGCTGCTGGCGCAAGCGACGGCCGTGGTCTCCAACGACTCCGGCCTGCTGCACATCGCCTCGGCCCTGAACCGCCCGGTGGTGGCGCTGTACGGCTCGACCGACCCGAACTACGCGCCGCCGCTGTCCGACATGGCGCGCACGGTCTCGCTGCGGCTGGCGTGCTCGCCGTGCCGGCAGCGCGAGTGCCCGCTGGGGCACCACGATTGCATGAACAAGATGACGGTGGAACGGGTGTGGGGTGAGCTGGGGCCGATTCTGGCGCGCAGCTAGCTTCGAGTTGGCCTGAAAGCCGTCGCCCCTGCGAAGGCAGGGGGCCAAGTTCTGCGTGTGCTAACGAAATGCGTGCAACTTTGGCCCCTGCCTGCGCAGGGGCGACGTGCGTACTATAGCGATCAAAGCTGGCCGGCGGTCCTTGCCCGCAACCCGATGCAAATACCTTCGGCCAAGCCCTTCACCACCTCGAACCGTCGCCGCGCCTCGGCGCGCTTTTTAGAGGCGATCGCCTCCATGTCCGGCGCCGCCAGCGCCGTGCAATCCATCTCGTAGTCCCCGTCCGCGCGCTTGCGCGCCCCCAGCTCTTCCCACAGCCCGTCGTAGTCGGCCATCACGTGGCCGTTGCGCAGCGCCTTGTACACCACGCGGTTGCGGTTCGAGACCATCAGCACGCGCTCGCAGCCGTACTCGAAGGCCAGCTGGCGCACCAGCGTGACCATCAGCTGCTTCGGGCGGATGCCGTGCAGTTCGCGGGTGGCGGTGCGGATCGCTTCGCGCGCGTCCTCGGTCCGGCCGCCCTGGATGCAGCCGATGCTGATCGCGGCCACGCCGTCGCGCGGGGCAATGGTGAAGGCGACGGTATATAAAGGATCGGCGTCCTGCACCAGCTGCAGGACCATTTCGCCTTCGCGGTCGAAGCGGTCCACCGTGCGCAGCTGGATCTCGTAGGGCAGGCCGCTCTTGCCCTCGACTGCGGCCAGGCGCACCGGTCCCAGGCTGGCGCGCGCCACGGTCTGGCCCAGGCCGCGCCGGAACACGAACTCGTAATGCGCGCGGATCGCCGCCAGCCGCTGTGCGGGCGTCAAGCCATGCGTGTTGTAGGGCCGGTAGACCTTGTACAGGAAGCGCGGCGAGGTGCGCACGTATTCCGAAAACGCCGGGTGGGAATTGAGCAGGCGCAGCCAGGCCGGGGTCTGGCGCGGGTGGAGCAGGGCGCGCAGGCGGATCTTCAGGCGTTCGCGCAGCTGGCGCATGCCGTCCAGCTGCGGCGGCACCGCCGAGCGCAGCGTGACCGATGGTGCCGCATTGGCGACCAGGCGTTCCGCCCAGCCGGCTTGATCGTGATAGAGCTTCATACGGCGCTCCCCGAGGCTGGGGAGACGGGGCGCTGCGGGAATACCGGGATCTGGGCCATGTCAGTCACATAAAATTGCGTTAAGTAACGCTATGTAACGTAGTGTATCTACAGATATTCCGTACGTAAATATTCCCACCGGCATTTTTGTTATATCTGGGCAAAAAAAGACCCCGATCCCTGCGGATCGAGGTCTTTTTCATGACACCTTGTTGTATTCATGCCATGCGCTTGTGTATCGCAATGTATCAGCTGGCGTAGTGCGCCGATTCCTCCTGGTTCACGACCACGGCCTGCTGGCCGGCTTCGCGCTCGTGCAGGTAGCGCGCCAGCGCATCCTCGAACGAGGGCAGGATCATGCCGCGTTCGCTGCCCAGCGCGCTGCGCACCGGACGCAGGGCGCGCTGGCCGAGTTCGGCCGTCGTGGCTTCCCGCAGCGTCGCCGCGTCGATGCCGGCGGCGGCGCAGGCGCGCCGTGCCAGGTCGGCCCAGCTCATGGCTTCCCCGTTGCTGAGATGCCAGACGCCGCATTCCTTGTCGATCAGGAGGTCGAGGCAGGCGTTGACCAGGTCCGGCACGTAGGTCGGCGTCACGCTCTGGTCGGCGCAGGCGGTGAACGGACGGCCGTTCGCCATCGCGTCCAGCGCCTGGGTGACGAAGTTGTGCTCGTCCCACGGACCGAAGAAGGCGCTGGTGCGAACGATCAATGCCTGCGGGTCGGAGTCGAGCACGCGGCGCTCGGCCTCGGCCTTGCTGCGGCCATACACACCCAGCGGCGCCACCTTGTCGGATTCGACGTAGGGGCGGTCCAGGCTGCCGTCGAACACCAGGTCACTGGAGAAGGTCAGGAAGCGCAGGCCGTGGCGGATCGCGGCCAGGGCCAGCACCGTCGGGCCGTTGGCGTTCTCGCGCATGCAGCGCTCGAGCTCGTCCTCGGCATCGTCGACGCGCACGTAGCCGCCGGCATTGATGATGGCCCAGGGTTTGTAGCGCACGATGGCGGCTTCGACCGAGGCCGGATCGGCGATGTCCATCTCCTGGCGCGTCAGCAGGTGGTAGGCCAGGTTGCGCCGTTCGCAGATGCGGGCAAAGGCTTTGCCGAGCGTGCCGGTGGCGCCCGAGATCAGGATCGGCTGCGGGAAGGTCGAGCGGAAGGCGCCGCGGTCGGCGATGTCGGCCACCGCCGTGCGGGTGGCGACCGGCTTGGCGAAGAAACGGCCCGGACGGCGCCACCAGCCCTGGCCCTGCAGCACCGGGTGCGACAGCGGACGGCCGGTGGCCAGTTCGCGCATCAGGGACGCCACCGCGGTCGGACGCGGCTGCGGGCCGCGCACGTCGAACGGGCCCGGTTCGTAGTAGCCGCGGCATTCGGTGACCAGGCAGTTCCAGTCGTAGGAACCGAGCAGCGCCCAGACCGTCACGGCGCGGATGTCGGCGCCGTTCTGCTGCACCTTCTTGGCGGCGTTCCAGATTTCCACCAGCCAGCGCATCTGGTCTTCGCGGTTGGCGTCGATGTGGGCTTCGGTGATCGCGATCGGCAGGCCGTAGCGGTCCCAGGTTTCCTGCAGCAGCGGGCCGATGCCCGGGGTCGGGGTGGCCAGCACGCGCGGGCACTCGATGTCGGCATGCGGCACGCCGCGGTACTGGGTGCGGCGGTTTTCCGGATAGCGCTCGAGGCGGTGGTCGAGCCAGCGTTCGCTGGTGGCGTAGTAATTGACGCCCATGATGTCGGGCGGGCAGGGGTTGTCCTTGAACCACAGCAGTTCTTCCGGCGTGGCTTCGGACTCGAGCAGGTAGTCCCACAGGGCGTGTTCCTGGTCGACCTTGCCACACAACATGTCCCACGCCAGCCAGCGGCGCTCGTTGAAGAAATTCGCGAATTCGGCCATTTCCGGCGTGCCGTAGGTGCGCGACAAATCGTCGGTCTGCACCAGCTTGGCGTTCGGGTTGACCTTGCGGATCTCGCGCATCGACAGCACGGTCGCCTTGCATTGGTGGATCAGGGTGCGGATGAAGGTCGCTTCACTGTTGCCATGTGGGTACCACACGCCGTTCAGGCCCGAGAACCGAGCCGTGGTGCAGATTTCATTGACTGGCGTGTAGTACTCGACCCAGGGATAGCGGCGCGCCACGGCGCCGGCGTACTCGGCGAGCTTCTCGGGGAAGGCCGGATCGACCAGGCTGGTGTGGCGCGGGCCTGAACCGTGGTGGACCAGGCCGACGATCGGGGTGACGCCCAGGTGCTGCAGCACGGGCAGGCGTTCATCGGGCCACGACCAGTCGGCCGACTCGATGCCATCGGGCGCCGTGCGCTCCCACAGCACGGGGTAGCGGATGGCACGGATGCCGAGTGAAGCAAAACGTTCCAGGTCTTGCAGCCTCGCGGCGTGGCCGTTGCGATCCATCTGCGAGAAATAGTTATCGCGTACGCGGTTGACGGTGCATTCCAGGCCGCCCCATAGCTGGAGCGGCGAAGTTGCTGGCTGAATAGGATTGTTGAGATTCATGAGCGCTTCCTGCGTGTTTGATTCGAGGCTTTACCATAGTCGGCTGAAACTGCTTCTTGTGTGGGCTGGCGAACATAAAAACCGGATTTAGGACAAGTCCTACGCAAACTCATCAATAAAAATCGGCGTTCTCTTTCTTGCAAGATTCATTTGTGCCCTTTTCCTTGACAAGCTGGGGCGATGGCGCCACTTTGGTGCAAGATGACAGCCGAAAGGAACAAAAGCATGTACATGGTCTACTGGACGATAATCGAAGGCGAAGACAGCGGCCCCCAGGCCCAGCCCTTCGACACCAGCGAGATGGTGGCGGCGATGAAATTCATGGAAGACCTGCGCCGCCGCCAGCGCGACGGCGAAGGCCTGCGCTTCATCACCATGTGTTCGGAGCATCCGGACGTGGTGGGGCACCCGGGCGTGGACGTGACCGGGCCCGGGTACGACTGGAAGAAGCGGAGAAGGTAGGGTGGGCAGGATCGCAGGGTGGGCACACCGTGCCCACCTGAGGTCTACGCCCTCATGTTTTTCAGCGCGTGCTTGAGCACCTTGCCGCTGGCCGCCGCCGGCAGCGCCTCCATCAGGACGATGCGCCCCGGCCGTTTATACGGCGCCAGCCGCGCCGCGGCCCAGTCGCGCAGTGCATCCACCGACGGCGCCGCGCGCGGGTCCGGCTGGACAAAGGCCACCACCTCCTCGTTGCCGTCCGGCGCCGGCCATCCCACCACGGCCGACTGCGTCACGCCCGGGTGCGCGTTCAGCACGGTCTCGATTTCGAGCGGATACACCTTGAAGCCCGAGCGGATAATTAACTCCTTGGTCCTGCCGACGATGAACAGGGCGCCGTCCGGCCCGCGCCGGGCGACGTCGCCGGTGTCGAGCCAGCCGCCGGGCAGCAGGGCCGCCGCGCTCGCCTCAGGCGCGCGGTAATAGCCGCGCATCACGTTCGGGCCGCGCACCCACAGCGCGCCGTCGGCATCGCCTTTTACGTCCTGGCCGGCAGCATCGACGATGCGCACCTCGACGCCCGGGATCGGCAGGCCGACCGAGGTGTCGGCGCGCGGCGCGTCCAGGCGGGTCTGGCTGACCGTGGGCGCGGCTTCGCTCAGGCCATAGCCATTGTGCAGCGGCACGCCGAGCAAGGCTTCGACGCGGCCCTTGAGGTCCGGATCGAGCGGCGAGCCGCCGGCGTAGGCGAAGCGCAGCGTCGAAGGCAGCGCGCTTCTTGGCGATGCCGCGCCGGCCAGTTCCAGCAGGCGCGCGTACATGGCCGGCACGCCCTGCACGATGGTGAGGCCGTCGTCGCGGATCGCCGCCAGCATGCTTGCCGGCGTGAAGCGCGGCACCAGTTGCAGGCAGGCGCCGGCGCACAGGGTGCCGAGCAGCACCGAGGTCAAGCCGTAGACGTGCGAGATCGGCAGCACGCCCCAGGCGCGGTCCTGCGGCACCAGGCCGCGCAGGCGGCTCGATACGCCCGCCACGAACAGCAGGTTGCGGTGCGTGAGCATCACACCCTTGGGCTGGCCGGTGGTGCCGGTGGTGTAGACCAGGGCTGCGACCTCGTCCGCGCCGGCCGGCTCGGGCAGGCAATCCTGGTCCAGCGGCCCGATCATGAGCGTGCCGTGGGCGCGGGCACCGGCGCGGGCGGCGTGCGCGGCCGCCTCAGGCGACACCGCCGCCGTGTACAGCGCCAGGCGCGCGCCGGCGTGCGTCTGGATGGCGTCGATCTCGGGCGCGGACAGGCGCGCGTTGACGTTGACGATCCAGGCGCCAAGGGTGGACGCGGCAAAGATCAGCGCGACCTGGTCGATGCAGTTCTCGCCGACCAGCAGCACGCGGTCGCCGGGGCGCACGCCATGGGCGCGCAGCAGGGCGGCATGGGTGTCGATCTGCGCCACCAGCGCGGCGTAGCTCAGCTGGCGTCCCGCTTCGCGCAGGGCGGGCGCATCGGGTGTGCGGGCGGCGGCCTGGCGCGGGATGGCATCGATGCGCGCCGGCAGGGCGCCCAGCAGGGCCGGCACGTCGATCGGGTCAGGGGGCATGGTATTCCTCGTCATTGCAGGCGCACATGATACTAGGCCGCACGGCAAGCGCATTCCGGCGGCCCGTTTTTTCCGGCCATGGCACAATGACAAGGTGAACCGTAAAATCCCATCCGCAGCGATGTCACACTATCGTCCGCTCCTGTCCCAGGCCAGCGCCGGCCTCACGCACGAGGTCCTGGCCCTCGACGAGCGCGGACGCCGCTCAAGCCTCCACATTCCCGCCGAGCGCCCGCTGACCGTCTACGTCGACAAGCGCGAACTGGTGACCCTGATGACCCTGGGCGGTGCGCCCGAAGCCCTGACCCTGGGCTGGCTGCGCAACCAGCGCCTGGTGCGCTCGCTGGAGGACGTGGTCTCGGTGCAGGTCGACTGGTCGGTGGACGCGGTGGCGGTCGTCACCCGCCAGGGCATCGCCGACGTCGAGGAAAGGACCGCCAAGAAAGTCGTCACCACCGGCTGCGGCCAGGGCTCGGTATTCGGCGGGTTAATGGATGAGGTCGATACTATTGTCCTGCCTGATACCGCGCGGCTGGCGCAATCGGTGGTCTACCGCATCGTCGAGACCATCCGCACCCAGCAGTCGGTGTATAAACAGGCCGGCTCGGTGCATGGCTGCGCGCTGTTCACCCATACCGGCGAGCTGATCCATTTTGTCGAGGACGTGGGCCGCCACAACGCGGTCGACGCCATCGCCGGCCTGATGTGGCTGGAGGGGATGGCGGGCGGCGACAAGGTGTTCTACACCACGGGCCGCCTGACCTCGGAAATGGTGATCAAGGGTGCGCAGATGGGGATTCCCTTCCTGCTGTCGCGCTCGGGCACCACGCAGATGGGGCATCAGGTCGCGCAGCAGCTCGGCATGTCGCTGCTGGCGCGCTGCAGCGGCCGCCACTTCCTGCTGCTGGCCGGGACCGAGCGCCTGGTGTTCGAGCCGGACCTGCTCGAACCGCTGAACGCGCCGGTCAAGACCCCGCGCCATAGTCTGGTGGAGTGATGGCGCTCCCCATGGTCGATGCCACGCTGCACGCCTTCGTCCTGCTGTTCACGGGCGATCCGGACTTGTGGCGCATCATCTGGGTGTCCCTGAAAACCAGCGTCATCGGCCTGCTGCTGGCGGCGCCGCCAGCCATCCTGCTGGGCTACTTCATCGCCATGTACCGCTTCCGCGGCCGGCGCATCGCGATCTGGCTGGCGCAGGCGGCGCTGTCGCTGCCGACGGTGCTGATCGGCCTGCTCCTCTATTTATTGCTGTCGCGGCGCGGACCGCTGGGCGACCTGCAATGGCTGTTTTCCCAGCCGGGCATTGTGGTCGGCCAGTGCGTGGTCGCGCTGCCGGTGCTGCTGGCCTTCACGCTGGCGGCGGTGCAGGCGCTCGACCCGCGCTACGCCGAGACCGCCATCGCATTGGGCGCCTCGCGCTGGCAGGTGATGGCGCGTATGCTGTACGAAGGGCGCTTCGGCGTGATGGCGGCCGTGCTGTCGGGCTTCGGCCGGGTGATCTCGGAAGTCGGCTGCGCGCTGATGGTGGGCGGGAACATCGAAGGGCAGACCCGTACCATCACCACCGCGATCGCCCTCGAGACCAGCAAGGGCGAGTTCGCCCAGGGCATCGCGCTGGGCATCGTGCTGGTGACGATCGCGCTCTTGATGAACGGTGCCCTGATGCTGCTGCAGGGCGACGCCCACGCGGCCAGGGAGCGGGCATGAGTTTCACCATCCACACCAGCATCAGCGCGGCGGTGTACGAGAACGAGAACGTCAAGCCGCGCGACGAGCGCCGCCGCGCCCTGCTGGGCGTGCGCGGCCTGCGCAAGCGGCATGGCGAGCGCCTGCTGTTCGACATCGACGTGATCGACATCGCGACCCACGGCGCCTACGTGCTGACCGGGGTCAATGGCGCCGGCAAGAGCACGCTGCTGCGCGTGCTGGGCGGCCTCGAGCGCGCCGAGATCGACAGCCTGCGCTTCGAAGGCCAGGACGTGCTGCGCGTGCATCCGTATCCGCGCGCGCTGCGCAAGGCCATCGTCTACGTGCACCAGCACCCGATCCTGTTCTCGACCAGCGTCCCGCACAACATCGGCTACGGCCTCGAATTGCGCCGCCTGCCCAAGGAGGCGATCGCCGGCACGGTCGAGGCCGCGATGGCCTGGGCCGGCGTGACTCACTTGCGCGATAGCGACCCGGCCAAGTTGTCGGGCGGCGAGCGGCAGCGGGTGGCGCTGGCGCGCGCCAAGGTGCTGCAGCCGAGACTGCTGCTGCTGGACGAGCCGACTTCCAACCTGGACGGCCAGGCGCGCGAACAGGTGATCGAACTGATCCCGACGCTGGTCGAAGCGGGCAGCAGCGTCGTCATCGCCTGCCACGACCGCGACCTGATCGGCTTGCCGGGCGTGCAGCGCTTCAAGCTGCGCGACGGCCATCTTGAGGTTCGTTAATCGATTTATAATCCTGCCAGTTCAATAACCAGACTGGGGATCATCATGCAACGCCGCTCCGTACTCGCGCTCGCCTTGAGCGTCGCTTTCGCCGCACCGTTCGCCCACGCGCAAAACGACAAGGTCCTGCGATTGTCGACCACCACCAGCACCGAGAATTCGGGCCTGCTGGCCTACCTGCTGCCCAGCTTCGAAGCGAAGACCGGCATGAAGGTCAACGTGATCTCGGTCGGCACCGGCAAGGCGCTGGAGCTGGGCAAGAACGGCGACGTCGACGTCACCCTGGTGCACGCGCGCCAGCTCGAAGACAAGTTCGTGCTTGAGGGATGGGGCATCGACCGCCGCGACGTGATGTACAACGACTTCATCGTGGTCGGCCCGACCCAGGACCCGGCCCGGGTCAAGGGCGAGCGCGACGTGATCGATGCGTTCAGGAAGATCGCCGCCGCCAACGCGAAATTCATCTCGCGCGGCGACAATTCCGGCACCGACGTGATGGAGAAGGGCTACTGGCAGCAGGCCGGCACCAAGCCGGGCGGCAGCAACTACATCTCGGCCGGCCTGGGCATGGGCGAGGTGCTGAACATGGCCTCCGAAATCAGGGCCTACACCCTGACCGACCGCGCCACCTACGGCGCATATAAAGCCAAGACCGGCCTGGCGATCCTGGTGGAAGGCGACAAGCGCATGTTCAATCCCTACGGGATCATCGCGGTGAATCCGGAGAAGCACAAGGGGATCAACTACAAGGGGGCGAAGCAGTTGATCGAGTGGATGACCTCGCCGGAGGGACAGGCGAAGATCGCGGCTTTCAAGCCGGCTGGGGAGCAGTTGTTTTTTCCGTCGGCCAAGTAATTAGTTAACGGGTACGCGTGCAACTTGGGTCCCTGCCTTCGCAGGGACGACGCATCGACTGCCCGTGGCCTTAAAACCGTCGCCCCTGCGCAGGCAGGGGCCCAGGTTCGTCGAGCAGCCACAAAAGCAAAGGGCCGCGATATGCGGCCCTCGATACCTGCAAGCGGAACGTTTACGCCAAAGCGTGCATCACCGCCTGCACCGGAATCGCCTTGACCCAATCGCGCCGCTGGTCGGCCGTGATCACGGTGCTGTTGGCCTTGTCGACCGGCGCCCATTCCGGCGTCTTCTGGCGCATCAGCGCCACCACCGGCACGCCGACGGCGTTCGCCAGGTGCATCACCGCGGTTTCCACCGAGACGATCAGGTCGCACTGCGCCAGCATGGCCGGCAGCTGGAAGAAGTTTTCGTTGGCGCTGAACAGCTCGGTGCGGTCGAGCTTGCGCTCGGTGAGCATGGCGCGCACGTTGTTCACTTCCTGCGGCACCGCGTTGACGATGAAGCAGGCATCGCGCCATTCCGGCTGGGCGCGCATGGTGGTGATCAGTTCGGCCACGCGCTCGACCGGCCAGCAGCGCTTGCGGGTCTTGGCGAAGGGGTTGATGAACACCAGCTTGCCCTGGCGCTGGTCGAAGCCCCACTCGGCCAGCCTGGCGCGCGCACCGTCGATATAGCGCTCAGGAATGTGCACGAAGGGAATGCGCGCCGCCGGCGGGATGTCCACGTTCGCCAGGCGGCGGAACCATTCGGCGTGCACGTCGCTGATGTGCGGCGCGGCGCTGCGGTCGGCCACGTCCGGGTTCAGGCTGGCGTCCAGCTTGCGGTAGCTGAAGTAGCGGTGCAGTTCCAGCGGACCCAGCGGCTTTTTCAGGCCGACGACGAAGCCGGCCGGGCTGATCTCGCGCGCCAGGTCGGCGTAGAAATGCGGGCGCAGGGTGCCGAGCGACACCACGATCGGATAACGTTCCTGCTGCGCTTCCTTGATCGAGGCCTGGAACAGCTCGGGCGAATAATTCTGGTTGTACACCTTGTCGATGAAGGTGCAGGCGGCCAGCCAGTCGTACAGCACGTTCTTTTTCAGGTGCGGCCACTGCGACGCGTCATTGGTGCGCCTGACCTCGTCCACCCACAGGTGCAGCTTCAGGTGCGGATAGGCGCGCGCGAAAGCCTCGAAGCAGTTCTGCAGGTAGGTATAGTCGCCCAGCGCCAGGTGGGCGATGAACAGGATCTTGTCCGACTTGTTCAGCAGGTCGGAGGGAATGAGAGGTAGGTTCATCTTCTCTTACGGTCGCTCGCCGGCGTCGTGCCGGCGCCGCCAGTGGTCAATTTCAGGAGTCTGCGGGTTGACTGCGGATGCGCAGCGCCTTTCGGTCGGCTGGACACGGGGATCCGCCAACTCTCTAATGTTCAACAATTTGTCACAAATTGTAGACCAAACTGAGGCCGCGCGTTGCTGTCGATTATATTTTTAGAGGTATTGTCCTTTGAGAGCAACAGCAACTGAGCAGGACGACAACTGCCGACGACCGAACCGTCAAATCTGGCGTAATAAGTTCACATCAGGATGACGTCGTACTGCTCCTGGTGGTAGCCCTTTTCGACCTGCAGCGAGATCTTCTTGCCGATGAAGTCGCCCAGCATCGCCAGGTGCTGCGATTCCTCTTCCAGGAACAAATCCACCACTTCCTGCGAGGCCAGGATGCGGAACTCGCGCGGATTGAACTGCTTGGCTTCGCGCAGCAGCTCGCGCAGGATTTCATAGCAGATCGTGCGCGAAGTCTTGACTTGGCCGCGCCCGGTACAGGCCGGGCAGGGCTCGCACAGGATGTGGGCCAGCGACTCGCGCGTCCGCTTGCGCGTCATCTCGACCAGGCCCAGCGCCGAGAAGCCGCTGACGGACACCTTGGTGCGGTCGCGCGACAGCGTCTTCTTGAGCTCCGCCAGCACGGCGTTGCGGTGCTCGTTGTTCTCCATGTCGATGAAGTCGAGGATGATGATCCCGCCCAGGTTGCGCAGGCGCAGCTGGCGCGCGATGGCGTGCGCGGCTTCCAGGTTGGTCTTGAAGATGGTGTCGGCAAAATTGCGCCCGCCCACGAAACCGCCTGTATTGACATCGATGGTGGTCATCGCCTCGGTCTGGTCGACGATCAGGTAGCCGCCCGACTTGAGGTCCACGCGCCGGCCCAGCGCGCGCAGGATCTCTTCCTCGACGCCGTACAGATCGAACAGCGGCCGCTCGCCGGTGTAATGCTGCAGGCGCGACAGCACGCTCGGGGTGTAGACCTGGGCGAACTCGACCAGCTTCAGGTAGTTCTCGCGCGAGTCGACCAGGATGGCGGCCGTCTCGTCGTGCACGAAGTCGCGCAGCACGCGCTGTGCCAGGCTCAGGTCCTGGTACAGCAGGCTGGTGGCGGGGCGGGTGCGCGCGCCCTTGACGATCGCGCCCCAGGTCTTGCGCAGGTAGTCGACGTCGGCGGCCAGGTCCGCGTCGGAGGCGTCCTCGGCCTGGGTGCGCACGATGTAGCCGCCTTTTTCTTCCGGCGGCAACAGGCCCTGCATGCGGGCGCGCAGCGATTCGCGCTCGGATTCCTTTTCGATCTTTTGCGAGATGCCGATGTGCTTGTCCTGCGGCAGGTAGACCAGCATGCGTCCGGCGATCGAGATCTGCGTCGACAGGCGCGCGCCCTTGGTGCCGATCGGGTCCTTGATCACCTGCACGGTCAGCACCTGGCCGTCGAACAGGATCTTCTCGATGGGGGTGGGCGAAGCGCTGCTGCTGCCATTCGCGCCGTCGTGCGGGCGCGCTTCCCAGATGTCGGCCACGTGCAGGAAAGCGGCGCGTTCCAGGCCGATGTCGATGAAGGCCGACTGCATCCCCGGCAGCACGCGCACCACCTTGCCCAGGTAGACATTGCCGGCAAGGCCACGCGTGAGGGTGCGTTCGATGTGCAGCTCCTGCACGGCTCCCTGTACCACCAGCGCGACGCGCGTTTCCTGCGGGGTGATATTGATCAGGATATCTTCAGTCATGAGCCGGCCGTGCGTGAATTATTCAAGGTGCCATCATACCAGCAGGGTGGACAGCTCGACCGTCGAAGAAAGAATCGACGCAACATGTGCGCCGTCCACGCGTGACGCCTGCAGCGCGTGGACCGTTACAGGGCCGTGATCCCCGCCTTCTGCAACAATTGCGCGGTTTCGAACACCGGCAAGCCCATGATGCCCGAATGGCTGCCCTCGATGTGCTCGATGAACAGCGCCGCCAGGCCCTGGATGCCATAGGCGCCGGCCTTGTCGTAGGGTTCGGCCGTGGCGCAATAAGCCTTGATGGCGGCCGGCGACAAAGTCGCGAAGCGCACGTTCGACACTTGCGTGATCTGCGCCTCGATGTCGGTGAAGTGCAGCGCGACCGAGGTCAGCACCTGGTGGGTGCGGCCGGACAGGCGCTCCAGCATCGCCACCGCCTCGTTCGGGCTGTCCGGCTTGCCAAGGATCTGGCCGTCGATGGTGACGGTCGTGTCGGCCGACAGCACCGGGCGCAGCGGCATGCGGCGCAGGTGCAGCACCTTCCACGCGAACGCGCCTTTTTCGCGCGCCACCCGCTCGACGTAGGCCAGTGCCGGCTCGCCGCCATGCACGTCCTCGCTGACGTCGACGCCGCGGCCCGGATCGGATCGCAGGCTGAGCAGTTCGAAGTCGATGCCGACCTGGCGCAGCAATTCGCGCCGGCGCGGGCTTTTCGAAGCGAGGTAGATCTTCTTGTCGAGTTTCATGCAGGGGTCTCAGACCCTATGGTAGGGGTGGTTCTGGGTGATGGACCAGGCACGATAAAGCTGTTCCGCAAGCATCACGCGCACGATTCCGTGGGGCAGGGTCATGCTCGAGATACGGATCAGGCCATCCGCGCGCGCCTTCAATTCCGGGTCGAGGCCATCGGCCCCGCCGATCAGGAAGGCCACGTCGCGCCCGTCCTGCTGCCATGCCTCCAGCTGCTGGGACAAGCCGACGCTGGTGAGATCCTTGCCGCGCTCGTCGAGGGCGATGATGCGCACCCCCTTCGGCAGCACGGCTTCGATGCGCTCGCGTTCGAGCGCCATCGCGGTGGCCGCGGTCTTGCTGCCGGAACGCTCGACCGGCTTGATTTCCTTGAGCACGATGCGCAGCTCGGGCGGCATGCGCTTGAGGTACTCGGCGAAGCCGGTCTCGATCCAGGCCGGCATCTTGTGGCCGACCGCGACGATGAGCAACTGCATCTAAAAACTTACTCTTCGGTCTTCTTGATGCGGCGGATGACCTTCTTGGCCGGTGCGGCGCCCTCGGCGGCCGGTGCGGCGGCCTTGGTGGCGCGCTTCGGCGCGACAGCCTTGGCAGCCTTGGCGGCGGCAGCGGAGGCGGCGGCGGTCTTCGACACGGCGACCTTCACGCGGGCACCGGTCGGGATCTTGGCGGCCGGCTTCTTCGCGGCAGCGGTGCCTTCGGCGGCCTTCTTGGCGGCCGGCTTGCGCTCGCGCACCGGCTTGGCTTCCGGCTGGTCCTGGTTGGCGGCCAGGTGCTTCGACTTAGGTTTAGGCGCGCTGGCGGCTTCCTGGGCTTCCGCGCTCGACTTGCGCTTGACGGCGCCCAGCTTGACCGGCTTCTCGCCCCAGATCTCTTCCAGGCGGTAGTACTGGCGGATGGCCGGCTGCATGATGTGGACGATCATGTCGCCCAGGTCGACCAGCACCCATTCGCCGGTGTCCTCGCCTTCCAGGCCCACCACTTGGCCGCCTGCTTCCTTGACCTTGTCGCGCACCGAGGCGGCCAGCGCCTTGGTCTGGCGATTCGAGGTGCCCGAGACGACCGCGATACGGTCGAACAGGCTGGTCAGGTTGGTCGTGTCGAACAGGACGATGTCCTGGCCCTTGACGTCTTCGAGGGCGTCGACGACGAGCGTTTGCAGTTTCTTGATATCCATTAGCTCTTGTATAAGTTATGTTGTTGAATATAGTCTAGCACTTGCGGTGCGAGGCACGCGCTTGCGTCCCGGCCCGTGTGCAGGGCGCTGCGTACCTCGGTGGCCGAGATATCGACCGCCAGCGTATGCGCGAGAACGACCCGGCCGGCAGGGCTGGCGCGGACCTGTTCCGGCGTGGCCTTGCGCTGCGCCAGCTGCGCCGCCACGGCCGGCGGCAGGCCGGCATCCTCGAGGCTGTAGCCGGGGCGGGCGGCCACGCCAAAATTGGCCAGCGCGAACAGGCTTTCCCACTCGCGCCAGGTGTCCAGCTTCTGCAGCTGGTCGGCGCCCATCAGGAACACGATCGAGGTCTCTGGCCCGAGTTCGGCGCGCAGTTCGCGCAGGGTCTCGACCGTGTAGGTCGGGGTCTTGCGTTCGATTTCGCGGGTGTCGACCTGGACCATGAAGCCGGCGTCCTTGAATGCCAGTTCCAGCATCGCCACGCGGTCGGCGTCGCTGGCCAGCAGGCCGGCCTTTTTTTGCCACGGCTGTCCGGCCGGCATGATGCGCAACTGGTCGGGATGCAACTGCCCGGCGAACAATCCGGCCAGTGCGACGTGGCCGCGGTGCACCGGGTCGAAGCTGCCTCCCAGCAGCGCGGTGCACGAATGCGCGGACGCGGTCACGAGGCCAGCCAATCCCGGTGCGGCAGGAAGTCGGTGTACAGCGCGGCCTCGAGGCTGCCCGGTTCGGGATGCCAGTCGTAGCGCCATTTGACGATCGGCGGCATCGACATCAGGATCGCCTCGGTGCGCCCGCCCGACTGCAGGCCGAACAGGGTGCCGCGGTCCCAGACCAGGTTGAATTCGACATAGCGGCCGCGCCGGTAAGCCTGGAAATCGCGCTCGCGCTCGCCATAGGCCTGGTCCTTGCGCCGCGTGACGATCGGCAGGTAGGCGTCGAGGAAAGCGTCGCCGACCTGCTCGACCATCGCATACGAGCGGTCGAAACCGAGTGCGTTGAAATCGTCGAAGAAGATGCCGCCGACGCCGCGCGCTTCCTTGCGGTGTTTCAGGTAGAAATAATCGTCGCACCAGCGCTTGAAGCGCGGATGCAGGTCGTCGCCATAGGGTACCAGCGCGTCGTGGCAGACCTGGTGGAAATGGCGGGCGTCATCGGCATTGCCATAATACGGCGTCAGATCCATGCCGCCGCCGAACCACCACACTGGTTCTTTACCCTCGGCCGTGGCTTCGAAGAAGCGCACGTTCATGTGCACGGTGGGCGCATGCGGGTTGCGCGGATGCAGCACCAGCGACACCCCCATCGCTTCCCACGCGCGCCCGGCCAGTTCCGGCCGCGCCGCCATCGCCGACGGCGGCAGGCTGGCGCCGCGCACATGCGAGAAATTCACCCCGCCGCGCTCGAACACATTGCCGTCCTCGATCAGGCGCGAAATACCGCCCCCGCCCTCGGCTCGTTCCCAGGTGTCACGCAGGAAGGGCTGGCCGTCGAGCGCTTCCAGCGCACTCACGATGCGCGCTTGCAGGTCGAGCAGCCAGTCCTTGACGGCGGCGGGATTCGGGGTGGACATGGGGAGGTGGGGGCGGTTCGAAAAAATGAACGGGGATTGTACACTGATGTGAGGGATTGTGATAGGAGACGGATAACAGCCACTACGTCGTCCCTGCGAAGGCGGAACAGTGCCCCCCGGCACTGTTCCCCCAAGTCTCCAAGCACACCGATACACTCGTTATTGAGGCGAATCATCAATATAAGAGCCGCCTACGTCCACCATCGCAGCTTTATTCTCTTGGCGGACGCTATGGAAAAGTGCAGCTATGTCTACATGATGACGAATGCACCCTATGGCACCTTGTATGTCGGATCAACGACCGATTTGATTCAGCGTATCTGGCAACACCGTGAAGGCCTCATCGACGGCTTCACGAAGCAGCATGGCTTGAAAAGGCTCGTCTGGTACGAAGTTCACGGCCATATCATGGAAGCCGGGCTTCGCGAAAAGCGGATCAAGCTATGGAAGCGGGATTGGAAGGTGAATTTGATCCAGGGGATGAATCCGGATTGGCGGGATCTCTGCGATGGGATTTTGGGGTAGGGCGGGGAACTTGGGTCCCTGCCTTCGCAGGGACGACGGTTTTTCGGCCAACACAACAAGAACGTCGCCCCTGCGCAGGCAGGGGCCCAAGTTTAAAGCGGCATGACTCAGGACTGCTTCACCCCACGCCACCCAATATCACGCCGGTACTGCGCACCATTGAAGTGGATCTTCTCCACCGTCTCGTAAGCCTGCTTCTGCGCCATCTTGACGCTGTCGCCCAGGCCCACCACGCACAGCACGCGGCCGCCCGCGGTTTGCAGGGTGCCGCCAGCCAGGCGGGTGCCGGCGTGGAAGGTGACGCATTCCGGGGTTTCGGCCGGGATGCCGTCGATGATGTCGCCCTTCTGCGGGTTGTCCGGATAGCCGCCGGCGGCCATCACGACGCCCACCGCGGTGCGGCGGTCCCATTCGAGTTCGACCACGTCGAGCGTGCCGTTGCAGGCGTGTTCCAGCACGGTCACGAAGTCGCTCTTCAGGCGCGCCATGATCGGCTGGGTTTCCGGGTCGCCCATGCGGCAGTTGAATTCCAGCGTTTTCGGGGTGCCGGCGGCATCGATCATCAGGCCGGCGTACAGGAAGCCGGAGAAGGGGATGCCGTCGCGCGCCATGCCCTGGATCGTCGGGTTGATGATCTCGCGCATCACGCGCGCGTGCATCGACGGCGTCACGATCGGTGCCGGCGAATACGCGCCCATGCCGCCCGTGTTCGGACCCTGGTCGTGGTCCTTCAGGCGCTTGTGGTCTTGCGAGGTGGCCAGGGCCAGCACGTTCTTGCCGTCGCACATGACGATGAAGCTGGCTTCCTCGCCGGCCAGGAATTCCTCGATCACGATGCGCGCGCCGGCGTCGCCGAAGCGGTTATCGGACAGCATGTCGTCGACCGCCTGGTGCGCTTCCTCCAGCGACATCGCGACCACCACGCCCTTGCCGGCGGCCAGGCCGTCGGCCTTGATCACGATCGGCGCACCGTTGGCGTCGATGTAGGCATGGGCTTCGGCGGCGTTCGAGAAGGTCTGGTACTTCGCGGTCGGGATGCCGTGGCGCTGCATGAAGGCCTTGGCGAAGTCCTTCGAGCTTTCCAGCTGCGCCGCTTCGCGCGTCGGGCCGAAGATCTTCAGGCCGCGCGCGCGGAACAGGTTGACGATGCCGGCCGCCAGCGGCGCTTCCGGGCCGACCAGGGTCAGGGCGACGTGCTCGGCGACCACGAAGTCGGCCAGCGCGGCCGGATCCGTGATGTCGATGTTCACCAGGCGCGCATCGCGCGCGGTGCCGCCGTTGCCGGGGGCGACATAGACCATCTGCACCCGATCGGATTGGGCCAGTTTCCAGGCCAGGGCGTGTTCACGGCCGCCAGAGCCGACTACCAGGATTTTCATGGGTACCTTCGGTGCTTGTTTCTGCTTACTCGTCGATCACGGCGTTGGTATAGACTTCCTGCACGTCGTCCAGGTTTTCCAGGGCGTCCAGCAGTTTCTGCATCTTTTGCGCGTCTTCGCCGGTGAACTCGGTTTCGGTGTCGGGCTTCATGATCACCTCGGCCGAGTCGGCCTTGAAGCCGGCCTTTTCCAGCGCATCCTTGACGCCGGCAAAGGCGTTCGGGTCGCACAGCACTTCGAAGCCGCCTTCGTCGTCCGCGAGCACGTCGTCGGCGCCGGCTTCCAGCGCGGCTTCCATCAGCTTGTCTTCTTCCACGCCCGGCGCGAACAGGAACTGGCCAACGTGCTTGAACATGAAGGCGACCGAACCCTCGGTGCCCATGTTGCCGCCGAACTTGCTGAACGCGTGGCGGACTTCGGCCACGGTGCGCACGCGGTTGTCGGTCATGCAGTCGACGATGATCGCGGCGCCGCCGATGCCATAGCCTTCGTAGCGGATTTCCTCGTAATTCACGCCTTCCAGGCCGCCCGAACCGCGCTGGATCGCGCGCGTGACGTTGTCCTTCGGCATATTCGCATCGGCTGCCTTGTCGACGGCCAGGCGCAGGCGCGGGTTGGACGTCATGTCGCCGCCGCCCATGCGTGCGGCGACGGTGATTTCCTTGATCAGTCGCGTCCAGATCTTGCCGCGCTTGGCGTCGGTGGCGGCTTTCTTATGCTTGATATTGGCCCATTTGCTATGTCCAGCCATGTCGAGATTTCCTTGAGCAGTGTGCATCAGGGAACGAATGTCCCTGCTAATCCTCGACATTTTAGCATAGGCCCTTTCGCGAAAAACTGTCAGGGAAACAACAATGCAGTGCCCCAGGCGACCAGGCCGAGCCCGGTGGCACAGGCTGTTAAATGTCCTGCTGGCAACAATTTTTCGGCCAGGATCAGGGCCACCAGACCGGCGATGACGGGCAGGTTCAATACCCCGGCCGGCAGCACCAGCGCCAGCAGCGGCCACCAGCAGCCGGTGCAGTAGCGGGCATCGGCCGCGCCCATGCGAAAGGCGCCCCAGGCCCCGCGCCGCCACTGGGTCAGGATGAATTCCAGCGGCGCGCGGCAGTTGTCGAGGCAGGCGTGCTTGGCCGGCGTCCACTGGTAGACGCCGGCGGCGACCAGCGCCAGCGCCCCGGCCGTGGGGTGGGAGATCGCCATCGCTTCGTCCAGCGCCCCGGCGTCGTGCAGCAGCCAGCCGGCCAGGGTGGCGGCGAGCGCGCAGCAGCACCAGACGAACAGGTAGCCCAGGATGAAGAACAGGGTCAGGAAGTAGACCCAGCGCCCGTGCTGGCGGCGCCGCACGCGCGCATACAGCAGCACCGCCGGGGCCGCCGCCGGCAGCATCATGGCGGCGATGACGACCACCCACAGGCCGTACAGGAAAGCCAGGTCGGCCGCGCGGTAGGGCGATGCGTGGACGGCGGCGCCGGTGCCGACCGAGGCCATGCGGCCGACGCGGAACAGCAGGTAGGCCCAGCACAGGACCGCGAGCAGCCCCAGCAGGGTCAGGACGACGGTACGATCGACGGCGGGGCGGTCGATGCTGCGGGCGTGGTTCATCGGCGCGTTCCTCCCGGAAGCCACGCGCTGCTTGGGGTCGTCATATGAAGATTCTCCGATGGGTTGGTGGTCAGCCGCGGTTGGACCGTGGGCCGGCCACGGCGTTCGCAGGCGGCCCCGGCCAGCAAAATCGATTCGCCGTACAATCGTCGGATGAACAAAACCGCAACCGACATCTCCGTTGCGCCGGCGACACGCCCGGCCACGGTCGCGGGCCTCGCCATCGCCATCGGTGGGGCCGTCCTGTTTTCCACGAAGGCCATCGTCGCCAAATTGCTGTACCGATACCACATCGACGCAGTGACCTTGATCGCCTTCAGAATGCTGTTCTCGTTGCCGGTGTTTGCCGGTGTGGCGATCTGGAAGATGCGCACCGAAGCGCCGCTGTCCCGGGCCGACCGCTGGCGCCTGGCCGGGCTGGGCCTGGTCGGCTACTACCTGTCGAGCTACCTGGATTTCCTCGGCCTGCAATACATCACGGTCGGGCTGGAGCGCCTGATCCTGTTCCTGACCCCGACCTTCGTCCTCATCATCACCGCGCTGTTCCTGAAGCGCCGCATCAGCCGGCCCGAGTGGGCGGCGCTGGCGCTGTCCTATTGCGGCATCGTGCTGGTGTTCGCCCACGATTTGCGCGGCGGCGCCGGCAGCATCGTGACCGGCTCCCTGCTGGTGCTGGGCTCGGCCGTGGCCTACTCGATCTACCTGCTGGGCACCGGCGAGATGGTCAGGCGCATCGGGTCGCTGCGCCTGGTCGCGTACGCGATGTGCGTGTCGAGCGTGGCCTGCATTGCCCAGTTCTTCATCCTGCGTCCGGCCAGCCTGCTGGTGCAGCCCCTGCAGGTCTACGGGCTGTCGCTGGTCAACGGTGTATTCTGTACAATTTTCCCTGTCTTCATGACGATGGTCGCGGTGCAGCGCATCGGCGCCGCCAGCGCCTCCCAGGCCGGCATGATCGGCCCGGTGTCCACGCTGTTCCTGGGCTGGGCGCTGCTGGGCGAGCCGATCACGGCGGTGCAGCTGGGCGGCACGAGCCTGGTGCTGGCGGGGATCTATATGCTGTCGCTCAAAAAATAACCTTCAGAGGAACGCAGAATGAGACCAAGGATCGCCCTGATTGCCCACGACAAGAAGAAAGACGACATGATCGCCCTGGCGCGCGAATACCGCGACTTCCTGCGCACCTGCACGCTGTCGGCCACCGGCACCACGGGCGGGCGCCTGATCGACGAGGTCGGCCTGACGGTCACGCGCATGCATTCCGGCCCGGTGGGCGGCGACCTGCAGATCGGCGCCCAGCTGGTGAATGGCGAAGTCGACTGCGTGATCTTCCTGCGCGATCCGATGACCCCGCAGCCGCACGAGCCCGACATCAACGCGCTGGTGCGGGCCTGCGACGTCCACAACGTGCCGTGCGCCACCAATCTGTCGACGGCGCACCTGGTGCTGTCCCAACTGATGACGAAGGAGTGAACATGAGCATGGCGAAAGCGATCCGTTTTGCGCGCACCGGCGGTCCCGAGGTGCTGGAATTGAAGGATGTCGAGGTCGGCGAGCCCGGCCCCGGTGAAGCGCGCGTGCGCAACCATGCGATCGGCGTGAATTTCATCGATGTGTATTTCCGTACCGGCCTGTATCCGCTCGACCTGCCGAACGGCCTGGGCCAGGAAGGGGCGGGCGTGGTGGAAGCCGTCGGCCCCGGCGTCAGCCACGTCCGGCCGGGCGACCGCGTGGCCTACGCGGCGCGCCCGAACGGCGCCTATGCCGAACTGCGCACGATGCCGGCCGACGTCCTGGTCAAGCTGCCGGACGCTATCTCCTTCGAGACCGGCGCGGCCATGATGCTGCAGGGCCTGACCGTGCAATACCTGTTCCGCCAGACGTATCCCTTGAAAGCCGGCGACACCATCCTGTTCCACGCGGCCGCCGGCGGCGTCGGCCTGATCGCATGTCAATGGGCGCGCGCGGTCGGCGCGAACCTGATCGGTACCGTGGGGTCAAACGAAAAGGCGGAGCTGGCCAAGGCGCATGGCGCCGCCCATGTGATCAACTACAACACCGAGGATGTCGTGCAGCGCGTCATCGAAATCACGGGTGGGGCCAGGGTGCCGGTCGTGTTCGACTCGGTCGGCAAGGACACGTTCACGCGCTCGCTCGATTGCCTGGCGCCGCTGGGCCTGATGGTCAGCTTCGGCAATTCGTCGGGCGCGGTGCCGCCGTTCGCGCTGAGCGAACTGGTGTCGCGCGGTTCGCTGTTCATCACGCGGCCGACCCTGCAGACCTATGCGTCCACGCGCGAGAAGCTGGAAGCGATGGCGGCCGATCTGTTCCAGATGGTGTCGAGCGGCCAGGTGAACATCGAGATCAACCAGCGCTTCCCGCTGGCCGACGCCGCCCAGGCCCACATCGAACTGGAAGCGCGCCGTACCACCGGTAAAACCATCCTGCTGCCATGAGAGAATTCAGCGACGACAGGGAACCGCCGATCGAACCGGAACCGGTGACGCAGCCGCGTTTCGGGCGGCTGCTGGCGGTGCTGGTGCTGGCGATCTTGCTGATCGTGGGGATTACGTTTGCTTCGGAGGCGTATTTTTCTTAGCGACGCGCGCTGACGTCAGATTTTGGCCCGGAAACGAAAAACCGTCGCTCCTGCGCAGGCAGGAGCCCAAGTTCGGCGATATGCCACGAACTTGGGGAAATGGTGCCGGGGGCACCATTTCGCCTGCGCAGGGGCGACGGTCTTTGGGCAAACGGTAATAACTTGCCGTCAGCTCTTCATCGAGCGAACATCACCCATTCTGCTGCTGCTTCAACTCAATCACCCGCGATCCGCCATTCGGCCCCGGGAACCCTTCGAACGCGCTCTGCACCAGCGCCGGCATCACCGCCGGCGTCGACATCTGCTTGCTGACGTTGCGTACCGTCACGTCGAACAGGCGCTTGCCGTCGGTGGCCGACTGGATCGAGACCTGCAGCTGGCGGTGGTAGCGGTGCTCCTCCTCCACGTCGAAGGCGCGGCCCGGGCCCCAGAACGGGTCGTAGAACGGGCTGTAGAAGCCGCCGCCCCAGAAGCGGCCGCGGCCGAAGTAGGCATAGCGCGGCGAGTAGAAGCCGGGCGAGTAAGTCGGGTAGACGACCTGGGTCGGCACGTCGACGGTCGAGACGCGCATCGACACTTTCAGCGCGGGCGATTGCGGCGCTTCGGTGAAGCCGAGGCGGGTCATCTGGCCGCGCACCAGGTTCTGGTAGCTCTGCAGCTCGAGGGTGTTGTCCTGGGCCGGCGGAGCGTCGAAGGCGTAGCGCTTGTCGCTCAGCTGGGCCGGCCATTGGTTGAATGTGGTGACATTGCTGCGGATCGTGGTCGCGCAACCGCCCAGCAGGAGGCTCAGCGAGGTCACCGCCAAAATCATCGTGCGTTTCATGACGAATTCTCTCTAGGGTTCTTTTATCGGACTGATGCAGAGATATATCTTATGCTTCTTGTTCCATATCCGTCGATAGATTTACCAGGCGTTACGCGCTGTACATATGGATACATAAGAATCGTACGGAAACAGGCGGCAAGCTATTGGTAAAATAAGCACTTCACCAACGGCTTTGCGGACCCCCCCACCATGCGCACCGATACGCCCCAGACCATCTACCGTAAGGACTACACCGCTCCCAGCTACCTCGTCGATACCGTGGAACTCGGTTTCGACCTCGACCCCGCCCGTACCGTCGTCGCCAACCGCCTGACGCTGCGCCGCAACCCGGACAGCGCCCAGCGAGAAATCGAGCTGTACGGCGAGGATATCGAACTGGTGGCGCTGCGCCTGAATGGCAAGGCCCTGGGCGAAGGCGAGTACAGCCTGGAAGGCACGCTGCTGCGCATCCCGAATGCGCCGGAAGACGCCGTCCTCGAAATCGAGACGGTTTGCGTGCCCGAGAGCAATACCACGCTGAGCGGTCTCTACGTCTCGAACGGCAATTTCTACACCCAGTGCGAAGCCGAGGGCTTCCGCCGCATCACCTTCTTCCCGGACCGCCCGGACGTGATGGCGAAGTACACGGTGATGCTGCGCGCCGACAAGGATCAATTCCCGGTGCTGCTCTCGAACGGCAACCTGGTCGAAGAGGGCGAACTCGACGATGGCCGCCACTATGCGCTATGGGAAGACCCGTTCAAGAAGCCGTCCTATCTGTTCGCCCTGGTCGCCGCGCGCCTGGTGTGCCAGGAAGAAACCTTCCCGCTGGCCGATGGCCGCCAGGCCTTGCTGCAGGTCTGGGTCGAAGACGGCAACCTCGACAAGACCGATTACGCGATGCAATCGCTCAAGCGCAGCATCCGCTGGGATGAAGAGCGCTGGAACCTCGAGCTCGACCTGGACCGCTTCATGATCGTCGCCGTGGGCGACTTCAATATGGGCGCGATGGAAAACAAGGGCCTGAACATCTTCAACACGAAGTACGTGCTGGCCAACCCGCGCGTCGCCACCGACGTCGACTTCCAGGGCATCGAGGCCGTCGTCGGCCACGAATACTTCCACAACTGGACCGGCAACCGCGTCACCTGCCGCGACTGGTTCCAGCTGTCGCTGAAAGAGGGTTTGACGGTCTTCCGCGACCAGGAATTCTCGGCCGACATGATCGGCACCGATACCGGCCGCGCCGTCACCCGCATCGACCAGGTGCGCACGCTGCGCCAGGCCCAGTTCCCGGAAGACTCGGGCCCGATGGCCCACCCGGTGCGCCCCGACTCCTTTGTCGAGATCAACAACTTCTACACCGTCACGGTGTACGAGAAGGGCGCCGAAGTCGTGCGCATGTACCAGACCCTGCTGGGCCGCAACGGTTTCCGCAAAGGCATGGACCTGTACTTCGAACGCCATGACGAGCAAGCCGTTACCTGCGACGACTTCCGCCTGGCCATGGCCGATGCGAATGGCCGCGACCTGAGCCAGTTCGAGCGCTGGTACAGCCAGGCCGGCACCCCGGTGGTGCAGGCCGAGACCCGCTGGGACGAGGAGGCCGGCACCTATTCGCTGCGCCTCGTTCAGACCTGTCCGCCGACCCCTGGCCAGCCGGAAAAGCTGCCTTTCCACATCCCGGTGGCCGTGGGCCTCCTGGGCAAGGATGGGCGCGACATGCCGCTCAGTGTCGACGGGCAGGAAGTAGGGACCACCGCCGTGCTGGAACTGACCGAAGCGGATCAAACCTTCGTCTTCAGCGGCATCCTTGAACAGCCGACGCCGTCGATCCTGCGCGACTTCTCGGCGCCCGTGATCCTGAAATACGGCTACAACGACGCCGAACTGGTCCTGCTGTTCACTTCGGACAGCGACCCGGTCAACCGCTGGGAAGCCGGCCAGCGCCTGGCGATGAGCCGCCTGATCCGGCTCACCAACAACATCGCCTCGAAAGCCGGCGTCATCGGCATGAGTACCGGCAACGCCGGCGCCGCGCTCGACCTGGACGACGTCTTCGTCGACGCGATGCGGACCATGCTGACCGATGAGTCGCTCGATCCGGCCTTCCGCGAGCAGGCGCTGATGCTGCCCTCGGAAACCATGATCGCCGACCAGATGGACGTAGTCGATCCGCTCGCCATCCACCTGGCGCGCCAGTTCGTGCGCGCCGACATCGGCGCCCGCCTGCGCACCGAACTGCTGGCCCAGTACCAGGCCAACCAGACGCCGGGCGAATACAGCCCGGACGCCGAATCGATCGGCAAGCGCGCGCTGAAGAACCTGGCGCTGGCTTACCTGTGCGCGGCGCCGGACGAGGAAACGATCGCGCTGGCGCAGAAGCAGTTTATTGAGGCCGACAACATGACCGACCGCGTGGCGGCGCTGTCCGCGCTGGTGCATGCGCGCGCCGCCCATGCCGATGCCGAGCAGGGCGCCACTACGGCCCTGCAGCGTTTCTACGACGAATTCCAGGGCGAGGCGCTGGTGGTCGACAAGTGGTTCGCGATGCAGGCGTCGGCACCGACCACCGACGTGAATGCGGTGCGCGAACTGATGACGCACAAGGCATTTACGCTGCGTAACCCGAACCGCGCGCGCAGCCTGGTGTCTACCTTCTGCGCTGGCAATCCGGTCGGCTTCCATGCCGCCGACGGCAGCGGCTATGACTTCTGGGCCGAGCAGGTCATTGCGCTGGACGCGCTGAACCCGCAGGTCGCCAGCCGCCTGGCGCGCGCGATGGACCGCTGGCGCCGCTACACGCCGGACCTGCAGGCGCACATGAAGCGTGCGCTGCAGCAGGTGGCCGGCCAGACGAAGTTGTCGAACGATGTGCGCGAAGTGGTCAGCAAAGCGCTTGCGCATTGATGCGAACGTGATGGTGGGCACCCCGTGCCCACCATGCACGATGAAGAATTTATACAAGCAGAAGGAAACCATGAAACGTGTCAGCCTGACGCAATACCTCGTCGAAGAGCAGCGTCTCCACGATAACATCCCCGCCTCGCTGCGCCTCCTGATCGAGGTCGTGGCGCGCGCCTGCAAGACCATCAGCCATTCGGTCGGCAAGGGCGCCCTCGGCGACATCCTCGGCAGCGCCGGCTCCGAGAACGTACAGGGCGAAGTGCAGAAGAAGCTCGACGTGATCTCGAACGAGATCCTGCTGGAAGCCAACGAATGGGGCGGCCACCTGGCGGCGATGGCGTCGGAAGAAATGGAATCGATCCACCCGATCCCGAACCGCTACCCGATGGGCGAATACATGCTGCTGTTCGATCCGCTGGACGGCTCCTCGAACATCGACGTCAATGTCTCGATCGGCACCATCTTCTCGGTGCTGAAGGCGCCGGAAGGCATGAGCGCCCCGACCGAAGCCGACTTCATGCAGCCGGGCACCCAGCAGGTCGCCGCCGGCTACGCCGTCTACGGCCCGCAGACCATGCTGGTGCTGACCACCGGCAATGGCGTCAATTGCTTCACGCTGGACCGCGAGATGGGTTCCTGGGTGCTGACCCAGAAAGGCATGCAGATCCCGGTCGAGACCAAGGAATTTGCGATCAACATGTCGAACCAGCGCCACTGGCACCCGCCGGTGCAGCGTTACGTCAGCGAGATGTTGGCCGGCAAGACCGGTCCGCTCGGCAAGGACTACAACATGCGCTGGATCGCCTCGATGGTCGCCGACGTGCACCGCATCCTGAGCCGCGGCGGCGTCTTCATGTACCCGGCCGACATGCGCGATCCGTCCCAGCCGGGCAAGCTGCGCCTGATGTATGAAGCGAATCCGATGGCGATGATCGTCGAGCAGGCCGGCGGCGCCGCCACCGACGGCCGCCAGCGCATCCTGGACATTCCGCCGACCAAGCTGCACCAGCGCGTGCCGGTGTTCCTGGGATCGAAGAGCGAAGTGGAGCGTGTGACCGGCTACCACGCGGAGTAATTTTAGTTAGCAGTACCGTCGCTCCTGGGCTAGGCGCCCCCCTTGGCAGGAGTCTAAGTTGCACGCATTTCGATAGCGCGAGCAGAACTTGGGCCCCTGCCAAGGCGCCCGGCTGGGGCAGGGGCGACGCACTTCCGGTGCATTTTTGACCATCCGGCGCAAAATTGCCGAGTCAGACTAGCAAGGTTGCGCAGTTGTTTGTTAGAATACGGGTCCCTGCTGCACGGCTCATACCGTGAAGCAGTGTGTCGCCGCTGTAGCTCAGTCGGTAGAGCAGCGCATTCGTAATGCGAAGGTCACCAGTTCGATTCCGGTCAGCGGCACCAAGAATT
>Ga0265798_10001342_pt1 | contig 38402 bp, 31 predicted proteins | sample P3T30metagenome_FD_192430 | JGI IMG/M metagenome (GOLD analysis project Ga0265798, IMG submission 192430) | Plant litter microbial communities from East Loma Ridge, Irvine, California - P3 T30 | ecosystem: Environmental > Terrestrial > Plant litter > Unclassified | place: USA: California...
CGACTATTCGCCCTCGCCCATGGGCCTATCGGGCCTAGGTTATAATGGCCACGTGTTCTGGGACAGCGACTTGTGGATGTACCCGGCGCTGCTTGTGCTGCACCCCGACATTGCTAAGTCTTTGGTCGAGTACCGCTTTAATCGGCTGGAAATGGCTCGGCGCAATGCCTTTGCCCACGGCTACAAGGGCGCCATGTACCCCTGGGAGAGTGCCGACTCGGGCGTGGAAGAAACGCCAGTGTGGGCCCTGAGCGGTCCCTTTGAGCACCACATTTCGGCCGATGTGGGGCTGGCCGCCTGGCAGTATTACTGCGTGACGCAGGACAAGGACTGGCTGCGCGAAAAAGGCTGGCCTATCCTCTCAGCCACCGCCGACTTCTGGGCTAGTCGCGTCGAGCGCAACGGCCCCGGCCACTATGATATCAAGAACGTGGTAGCGGCCGACGAGTGGGCCGAAAACGTGGACAATAACGCCTTTACCAACGCCGCCGCCCAGGCCAACTTACAAGCTGCCACCGCCGCCGCCAAAATCCTTGGGCGCCCGGCCAACGCCGACTGGGCCTTGGTCGCCCAAAATATTCCCATCCTGAAAATGGCCGACGGCGTGACCCAGGAACACGCCACTTACCATGGCGAGGGCATCAAGCAGGGCGACGTGAACCTACTGGCCTACCCGCTCAAGACCATCACGAACCCAGCTCAAATCAAGAAGGACCTCACCTACTACGAAACTCGCGTGCCCAACGAAGGCACGCCCGCCATGACGCAGGCCATTTTCGCGCTGCTCTATTCCCGGCTCGGCGACGGCGCCAAGGCTCAGCACTTCTTCCAAGACTCTTATACGCCCAATCTATTGCCGCCCTTCCGCGTCATCGCCGAAACCAAGGGCGGCACCAATCCCTACTTCGCCACCGGTGCAGGCGGCGTGTTACAAGCCGTGCTTATGGGCTTTGGTGGGCTCGACATCACGCCCACGGGCATTGTGCAGCGCCAGAGCACGTTGCCCAGCGGCTGGCAGTCGGTGAAGATTACGGGTGTGGGGCCGCAGCGCAAAACGTACTCAGTGGGAAAGTAACGCCTAATTACCAAACGCCTGTCATTGCGAGCGTAGCGAAGCAATCGCACCTGAACAGAACCTAGGTGGGCTCGTTCAGGTGCGATTGCTTTGTTGCGCTCACAATAACAACGACTTTTATTGACTAGTAAGCCAGCAACTCGCTCAGCGCCATCCCAACCTTCTCGGCCGAGGGCAGCATCTGTTTTTCCAGCTCTACATTGAGCGGAATGGCCGGCAGGCTGGCGGCGCCTAGGGTGCGCACGGGCGCGTCGAGGTCGAAAAAGCACTGGCTCTGAATACGGCCGGCCAGGCTTTCGGCGAAGCTATTGAGCAAGGGCTCTTCGCTTAATACCAGCACCTTGCCATGGCGACGTACAGCGGCCTGCACCCCATCCCAGTCGAGCGGGTTGAGGGTACGCAAGTCCAGGATTTCGACCAGGCCAGGGTGCTGGCGGCTGGCCGCGCGGGCCCAGTGCACCCCCATACCGTAGGTAATGACCACGCAGGTGCCGCCGCGCTGTTGCTGTGCCGCATCGGCCGCTTGGGCCACGGCCGCCTGCCCTAGGGGGATGACGTAGCCCGCGGCGGGCTCGGTAGTTTTGGCTTCTTCGGTGCCGGGCACCTTGCTCCAGTACAGACCTTTGTGCTCTAGCAATACCACCGGGTTGGGGTCGAGGAAAGACGCCCGCAGCAGGCCCTTCATGTCAGCTGCATTGCTCGGGTACACCACTTTAATGCCCCGGATGGTAAGCAGCGTACTTTCGACCGACCCCGAGTGGTAGGGCCCGCCGCCGCCGTAGGCCCCCACCGGCACCCGAATGAGCGTCGGCACCGGAAACTTGCCCATGCTCAGGTAGCAGCTCTTGCTGAGCTCCTCGACCAGTTGGTTGAGCGCCGGCCAGATGTAGTCGGCAAACTGAATCTCGACGATGGGCCGCGCGCCCACGGCCGCCATACCCGCCGTACTCCCCACGATGTACGCCTCCTGAATGGGTGTATTGAACACGCGGTGGTCGCCGTATTTCTTGGCCAGCAGCGCCGCCTCTCGAAACACACCACCGAGCTCGCCACCCACGTCCTGGCCGTAGAACAGGGCCTCAGGAAACTCGCGCAGAATGTCGTCTACCGCATGCAGCGCGGCATCGACCATAAGCACCTTAGCAGCGCCAGCGGGGGCACGCTCGCCGGACTCGGCCAGCACAGCGGGCGGCGCAAACTCGTGGTCGGCGTAGGTGGCCGGGTCGGGGTCGGGGGCACCTAGGGCCTCGGCCCAGTCTTGGCGTACGGTGGCGCGGGCCTGGGCGGCCAGGGCCGATAGTTCGGCCTCGGCTAGCCCTAGGTGCAGCAGGCGGCGGTGCAGCCGGGGCAACGGGTCTTGGGTCTGATGCTCGAGCAGGTTATCGCCGCGGTACCACTCGCGGCGCACGCCGCTGGTATGGTGGCCCAGTAGCGGGCATTTGGCGTGCACCAGGGCCGGTCCCTGGCGCTGGCGCACGTGCGCAAAGGCTTCCTCCAGGCCTTTATAGGAAGAAATAAAATCGGCGCCATCTACGCGCAAGCGCAGCAGGCCCGGGAAGCCGGCGGCAAACTCGTAGGCATCCATGGCCCGCATTTCGCGCCCGGTGGCCGAGATGCCCCAGTCGTTGTCCTGCACCAGGTACACAATGGGCAGGCGGTGCAACACGGCCATTTGCAAGGCCTCGGCCACTTCGCCCTCGGTCATGGCTCCATCGCCTATAGAACACAGCACCAGCGGGTTATCGAGCTTCGCAACGGCGAGGTGCTGCGCTAGCTTGTCGGTAGTGCTTCCGCTTACCGGCGACCCATTGCCGGCTTTGGCGGCCTCCCACTTTATGCGCTCCAGGTACTGAATGGCCTGCGCCATGCCCGTGGCCGGGATGGCCTGCATACCCGTGGCCGAGCTTTGGTGCGGGATAACCGGCAGGCCCGGCCGCCGCAGCGAGGGGTGGCTATAGTAGGTGCGCCCCCCACTGAAGGGGTCATCTTTTTTGGCTAGCAGCTGAAGCATCAGCTCGTAGGGGCGCAGGCCCATACCCAGCAGCATGGCATCGTCGCGGTAGTAGGGCGCGGCATAGTCGGCCTGCGTAAGCAAAAAGGCAGCCGCCAGTTGCACGGCTTCGTGGCCGCGGGCGGTGGCGTGCACGTAGCGGGCCGCTACAGCTTTTTGCTCCTCAAACAGGTTCGCCATTTCGGCGGCCGTGTGCATGAGCAGGTAGGCGCGGCGCAGCAGGGCCAGGGTAGCGGGGGCAAGTGGAGCGAGTGGGGATACCCCAAAATCGGTGGGCATAGAGGCGGGTGGATAGGGTACCAAAAGTACGCCCTAGGCTGCGCCCGCGCCTAGGTAGGCATACCTTTGCCGCTTGGTGCCGCGTCGCATTGGGCGCGGCGGCAGGTTTAGTACTAAGGTTAAATTGCCCTAAAAGTGTTGACTTCCTCTCCTTCCCGCGCCGAAATCACGGCTTGGCTGCAAGATTTTCAACTCCGCCTGTGCCAGCAGCTCGAAACGGCCGATGGCGGCGCCCGCTTTGGCCAAGACGACTGGCTGCGGCCCGGCGGTGGTGGCGGCCACTCGCGCGTGCTCGAACACGGCCGCATTCTGGAGAAGGGCGGCGTGGGCTTTTCGGCCGTGGAAGGTGAAATGAGCGAGGCCGCCGCCCGCCAGCTGCACATGCCCGACCCGCACTTCTATGCCACCGGCGTGAGTGTAGTGCTGCACCCGCGCAGCCCTAGGGTGCCCATCATTCACATGAATGTGCGCTACTTCGAGGCCGGCAACGGTGAGGCGTGGTTTGGCGGGGGCATCGACCTCACGCCTATCTATGTAGACGAGGTGCAGGCCCGGCGCTTTCACTTGCAGCTAAAGACGGTGTGCGACCTGCATGACTCCACGTACTACGCCCGCTTTCACCAGTGGGCCGACGATTACTTCTACCTGCCTCACCGCCAAGAAACCCGCGGCGTGGGCGGCATTTTCTTCGACCGCCTCACGGTGGGTAAGGATGGTAGCGCGGCCGAGCTATTCAGCTTTATGCAAGATGTGGCCGAGCTATTTGGCCCCTTCTACAGCCAGCTCATGCTCGAAAACCACGCTCTGCCCTTCGGCGAGCGCGAAGAAGCCTGGCAAACGCTGCGCCGCAACCGCTACGCCGAGTTCAACCTGGCCTTCGACCGCGGCACCCGCTTCGGCCTCGAAACCGGCGGCCGCACCGAAAGCATCCTCATGAGCCTGCCGCCCCGCTGCGGCTGGAGCTACAACCCCGCCCCGCCTGCCCCCGGCTCGCCCGAGGCTACTACCCTAGGGTGGCTACGCAAAGGCGTGGACTGGGTAAGTTAAGAGTTAAGAGTTAAGAACCTACGCAAAAGCATCTGTCATTGCGAGCGCAGCGAAGCAATCGCACCCGAGCGGCTCGTCCTGATGCGATTGCTTCGCTGCGCTCGCAATGACAACTACTTTTTGCGTAAGTCCTGCCATGATATTCCCCTCCTTGCTAACTCTTAACTCTCTACTCTTAACGCTTACCTTCTTCACTGACCTCGACCACCAGCTGCTGCTGGCTATCAACCACGCGCACACCCCGGCGCTAGACCGGTTTATGCTGTTTGCATCCGACCGCTACGTGTGGTTTCCGGCCTATGCACTCTTAATTCTCTGGCTGATAGATATTTTTCGGCGTAAGGCCTGGCAGCTATTACTACTGCTGATAGGGGCGGTGGCCTTGGCCGATAGCATTGCGAGCAAGCTGTTCAAGCCCTTCTTTGGGCGGCTGCGGCCTTGCCACGCACCGGGCTTAGCAGGCCAGCTGCACCTGCCCGATGGCTGCGGCGGGCAGTTTGGCTTCCTGTCGTCGCATGCGGCCAATTCGTTTGCGCTGGCCGTCTTTCTGCTGCTGGTGCTGACAGGTCGCCGTTTTCGCGCCCTCCAAATCACAGCCTTTTTGTGGGCTGGGCTGCTATCATACAGTCGCATGTACCTAGGCGCCCACTACCCTAGCGACGTGCTGGGCGGTGCACTGATTGGCGCGGCATTGGGAGTAGGCGCCACGTGGATATTTCGCCGCTGGGGTGGCGGTAGTCACGCTCTTAGGTAACTGCCACTTGCTGTTGGCTGTCCGGTATCTATTACCAAGCAGCACTATCTTTTTTGTCTAATTGCGCAAAAAACCTTAGGGCGATTAGCAACGGGCTAACTACTATCAACAGTGTGCCCACTAAGCGCAGCACAACGAGAATACTGCTCGTTGTATAAGAATAATCGACTACTGCTTCTCCTAGTATACCACCTATCAATAACGCGAAGCCAACTACAAAAGCATGAAAAGCTTAACGAAAGACGGTAGCCAGTTCATAGCGACAGATTTTAGGGTGAGCAAGCAATAGCACTATACGCACTTCTTATTTGCTCGGCTTGCGGTTACCGGTGTGGCCGTCGCCGTGGTCGCCCTGGCCAGGCTTGCTGGTTTTCTTCGCGTTGTGCTTGTCGTCGCGCGAGAGCGATTGGTTCAAGTCAACGGAGCTTTTAATTTTACCATCCTTATCGCGCCGTATGTAGCGCTTATCACCGGGATTGGGCTCGATTAATTCGCGTTTGCTGGACATAAAAAGAGGTAGGCGACCAGGATGCCACTGGCTGCCTACCTACTCTACGCGCGAATTACCAAGATGTTAGCTAGCAGCAGCAGAAACTAGGCCCTGAGCCGCCAGCAGCTTAGCCACGTACTTGCCCACGATATCGAACTCTAGGTTAACCACTTCGCCAACTTGCAACTGGTGAAAGCCCGTGTGCTCGTAAGTATACGGGATGATAGCCACCGAGAAAGCATCGGGCTCGCTATCGAAGCAGGTGAGGCTCACGCCATTAATAGTTATTGAGCCCTTCTCCACCGTGAGGCGCTGTGGGCCGGGCTCGTGCCGAAAGCGGTAAAGCCAGGAGCCATTCTGGTCTTCCACCTGCACGCACTCGGCAGTGGCATCAACATGGCCTTGCACAATGTGCCCATCAAAGCGCCCGCCCGCGGCCAGGCAGCGCTCTAGGTTGATATGGCGGCTGGGCTCCCACTGCCCTAGGTTAGTTTTGCGCAGCGTTTCGGCAATGGCCGTGACCGTGTGCGTGCCCGCTGCTACATCGAGGGCTACCACCGTGAGGCACACGCCGTCGTGGGCCACGCTCTGGTCTATTTTCAACTCGCTCGTAAAGGGCGACTGCACCGTAAAGTGGCGGTTGGCACCTTCATCGGCCACGCCTACTACGGTACCTAGGGCTTCAATTATTCCTGTAAACATGAATCGCAGATGATAGCGGATTTAACGGATTTCGCAGATACGCCTGCCTCCGGCAGGCTGACTAACCGGCTTGGGTAGCTAGGTGTTAGATATTATGGATAGCATGCCCTGCAGGTGCCAAACACCGCACGAAGCTTGAAAGTTAAGAGCCCGCCTAGGAGGCCTCTAGCCACTTTGGCCAAGCCCTAGGCCAGTTAGTCAGCCTGCCGGAGGCAGGCGTATCTGCGAAATCCGTTAAATCCGCTATCATCTGCGATTTATTTGCCGCGCCCTTCCAGAATGATTTTCAGCGTATAAAGCATAACCCGAAAATCCATGGCCAGGCTCATATTCTCGATGTAGAGAATGTCGAATTTCAGGCGCTCGACCATCTGCGACACCGTTTCGGCATAGCCGTACTTGACCTGGCCGAGCGAGGTGAGGCCGGGGCGCACGCGGTGCAGATGGCGGTAGTGAGGCGCGGTTTTTACAATCTGCTCGATGAAAAACCGCCGCTCGGGGCGCGGGCCAACCAGGCTCATGTCGCCCTTGAGCACGTTCCAGAATTGTGGAAACTCGTCGAGGCGCACCTTGCGCATGAAGCGGCCCCACTTGGTAATACGCGGGTCATGGTCGGAGCTGAGCGCCGGACCTAGGCGTTCCGAGTTCACGTACATCGACCGAAACTTGATAATGTAAAACGGCACCCCGTTCTTACCAATGCGTTCCTGGCGGTAGAAAACGGGCCCCGGCGATGAAGCCCTCACCATAGCGGCCGTGAATAAGTAAAGCCACGAGCCCCCGACGATAAACACCGCGGAAGTCGCCACATCGAGCCCCCGCTTAACTACCTGCTGCCACAGGGGCAGTAGGTCCTGCTTGATTTCGATGAGCGGCGTACCGAACAAGTGATTGACTTTCACCGACCCCAGCAGCATCTGGTACAAGTCGGGCAGGATGCTGATGCGGGCGGGCACGCCCTCCAGCAAGGCGAGTATTTCCTGAATGCGCTGGTGCTCGCTGGGCTCGATGGCGATGATAACCTGCTCAATTTGCAGGTCTTGCACCAGCGTGGGCAGCTGGGCATAGGTGCCTGGCGCCGGCAGCTCGCTCGCCAGCTCAGGGTTGATAACCTCGCCAATGGGCACGAAGCCCACCAGCCGTAGCCCTAGGTGCTTGCCCGTGCGCTGCAGCTCGCGCGAGGTATTCAGCGCCAGCGCATTAGAACCAACCAGCAGGGCCGGGAAAGAGATTTGCCCGCTACGCACCAGGTGCTGCACGCTGCTCACGGCCCAGGTGTGCAGCACAGCCGTGAGCATAAAATGCAGTACGTAGTAGGCCGTAACCGTTTTGTAGTACAGCTGGTAGCTGTTCACCCCATCGTCGAGCAGCAAGCCGAAGAAGATGACCACCACCCCAAGCACCGAAATACGAGCCAGGCGAATGATTTCGGACAAGCGTGACTTGCGAAACACATCGCGGTAGAGCCCCAGCAGCGTGTAGAGCAGCGTCCAGAAGGTGGCTATCAGCAGGGCCGCCCCGGCAAACTCTGCAACCATAGCGCGGGTGAAGTACGCGGCCGTGACTTCGTGCAGCAAGTACTTGCGCAGCGGGAAGAAGCCCGCCCAGGCTAGCAGGGCCGCCGCAAAATCGGCGACGACCAGCTTGCAGTACTGAAGGCGGCGGAGCAAGAGCAAAGGAGCGCGCAAGTCGTATTTTCGCAGCGTATGGCGCAAAAGTAGGGCGCCGCCCCGCCAATAGCTCAACCTCTCCGCTTATCACTCCTCCGATTTCTTCCGACCGCGACACTTATCGCCACCGTGGCCAGCGCCGGGCGCTGGTGACGCTGCTACGCGAGCAGCGCGGCATCCGCGACGAACGCGTGCTGGCCGCCATGGCCGCCGTGCCGCGCCACTTGTTCTTCGACCCCGCTTTCGAAGCCCATGCCTACCAGGACAAGGCTTTTCCCATCGGCGAGGGCCAAACTATCTCGCAGCCCGCCACCGTGGCCACCCAGACCGAGCTGCTGGGCGTGCAGCCTGGCCAGCGCCTGCTCGAAATTGGCACCGGCTCGGGCTATCAGTACGCTGTGCTGTGCCAGCTCACCAGCCACGTGCAAAGCATTGAATTTAACTCCGTGCTCTACGCGCGGGGCCGGGCGCGCCTGGCCGCCCTAGGCTTGCCCACAGAGGGCCTGCACTTGGGCGATGGCTCACTGGGTTGGCCGGCCGGCGCGCCCTATGATGGCATTCTGGTAACCGCTGGTGCCCCGGCCCTGCCCCCGGCCCTGCTGCGGCAGCTGCGCATAGGCGGGCGGCTGGTGGTGCCGGTGGGCGCCCAAGACCCCAGCAAGCAGCAGCTCCTGCGCATCACTCGCGAGGGCCCCGAGTCTTTCGTGCGGGAGGAATTTGGCGGGTGCCGATTTGTGCCCTTGCTAGGGGCCGCGGGGTGGGCGGTTTGAATTTTTAATTATGAATTGCGGCTACCTAAGACGGGTAACGGCTTGCGTAAGCTTCTCGGGCGAGCAGTAACCTACCTTTGTTGCCTTGAGTTATGACGCCCTGGGCTACCGGAGCAATTCCTAATTCATAATTTCCAATTTATAATTACCGAAGAAGTGCGCAAGCAACGCCCCGTCGCCGACTCCTACGTCATCATGACTGAGTTGGTACTGCCCAACGATACCAATACCCTCAATAACCTGATGGGCGGCCGCATGATGCACCTCATGGACATTGCTGCCGCCATTGCCGCTCAAAAGCACTCCAACCGCATCGTCGTTACGGCGTCGGTTGATAATGTATCGTTCCGTGACCCCATTCGCCTAGGTAGCGTCGTTACCCTGCAAGCGCAGGTAACGCGGGCCTTCAGCTCTAGCATGGAGGTGCACATCGACGTGTGGGCCGAGGATATTCCCAGTGGCACGCGCATGAAAACCAACGAGGCGTTCTTCACCTTTGTGGCCGTCGACCAGTCGGGGCGCCCCATCGATGTGCCCGATGCCGTGCCCGAAACCGCCGAGGAAATCGCGCTCTACGACGGGGCCCTGCGCCGCCGCCAGCTGCGCCTGGTACTGGCCGGCCGCATGAAGCCCGCCGATGCCACCGAGCTAAAAGCACTGTTTGAACTAGCTTAACCCTAGGCACCTATGGCTGACGAGCAAGCCGGCACCCTGGCTTTTCTGCAGAATTTCTACACCGACATCACGCTCTACATGCCCTTCGAGGCGCACGAGCGCGAGGCTGCGCCCGCCGCAGCCAGTGCCCCAGCCGAGACTGCTACGCCGGTGGCTGCCGCGCCAGCACCTAGGGCCGCTGTGGCGCCGCCAGTGGCCCCTGCGGCTGCTCCTGTAGCACCTGTTGCGGTGCCGGCCACGCCTGTTGCGACGCCGGTAGCACCTGTTGTGGCACCGGTAGCTGCGGCTAAGCCAGTGCCACCAATAGCCGCCTCGGCCAGCAAGCTGCCGTCGCTGGCGGGTACGGGGCTGGGCACGCCACCTACTACGCCGCCACCAGTGCCCGCCAGCCCCACAGTTGCCCCAACGGTAGCGCCATATCTACTCACTGAGTTCAGTACTCTAGGTGCCAACGCGCAAGGTGTGGTGCTCTTAGTGCGCCTGCCCGACGAGCGGTTTAAGAAGCTCCCGCGCAACGTTTTTCTCAATAACCTACTCAAAGCCATTGGCTTGGTGATGGCCGATGTGGTGCTCGTAAATGTAGAAGGCCCCTACCCCGTGGCCTTGCAAAATCTGCGTAAGGAAATTGCCGCTACGCACATCCTGGCCTTCGGTAAAAACCTACTCGACGTGGCCGTGCGCACTACTCAGATATACGAGCCCGTACAGTTTCCGGCCGTGGGACTGGCCTACCTGGCCGGCGCTGAGGTCGAAATGATAGAGTACGACACCAGTCTTAAAAAGCGCCTTTGGGGCGGCTTACAGCGCATGTTTTTGAGTTGAACCCGAGCCCTAGGTACCTAAAAAGGCCCGCTTCTTAGTAGAAGCGGGCCTTTTTAGGTACCTAGGGCTCGGGTTACTTATTTGAGCACCTCAGCCAGCTTGGCTTGCAACGCAGGGCCACGTAGGTTTTTGGCTATGATTTTACCCTGCGGGTCGAGCAAAAACGACTGGGGAATGGCCTGAATGCCATAGGCTGACGCCGCGGCACTGTTCCACTTTTGCAAGTCTGATACATGGTTGGGCCATGCTAGGCCGTCGGCAGCAATGGCCTGGGTCCAGCGAGCCTTGTCATCATCGAGCGATACGCTGTAAATCGTGAAGCCTTTGCCTTTGTCCTTAAACTCGTTGTAAGCCTTTACCACGTTCGGGTTCTCGCCGCGGCAAGGGCCGCACCAGCTCGCCCAAAAGTCTACCAGCACGTACTTGCCGCGCAGGCTCTTTAGCGAGAGCTTGGTACCGTCAGGGTTGGCCAAGTTGATTTCGGGCGCTGAAGTGCCAATAGCCGTGGCGCGTAGCGGCGCCAGCCGCTCGGTGAGCGCCGCCGTGAACGGCGAGTTGGGCTGCGCCGTGCGCTGCACCGTGGCAATGGAGTCGGCAAATTGAAACTCCTCATCGGGGCTCACGAAGCTGAGCACTGCAAAGCCCGCGGCCACCGACTTGGCATTGCGCCGAATGATAGCTTTGTTGCGGGCCGTCAGGCGGTCTACCGTCGTCAAGTACTGGCTCTTAATCGCTTCAAGCGAATCGGCTTTTCCATTCTGGCTGGCCAGCGTGTAGCGTTGCCCTAGGTTTTCGAGCTGCGCTTTGCTGGCCAGGTTGCTGCGCGTAAGCTCCTGAATGACTTCTGAGTCCTTGGAACCTTTCACGGCGTAGGTCGTCATCAGGTTCTTAGCGTCGCCGTTCAGGGTGAGGCGGGTTTTGTTGTCGAGGACCAGCAGCACCTGGTTGGGCTCGTCTACCTTCAATTGGTACACGGCCGCCGAAGCCGGCTGCTCACCTTTGAAGGTGAAGTTGCCCTGCGCGTCGGTTTTGGCCGTGCCGCGCTCCACAAACTGGCTGCTGGTGAGCTCGGCCAGGTGCAGTGTGGTGCCCGCGGGGGCATTCTTCAGCTGCCCACTGATTTCGTAGCCAGAAGCCGCGCTGGCGTTCTGGCAAGCATTGGTGAGGCCGAGAAGGGCCACGGCAGCAAGGGTTAAATTCATAGAAGCAGTCATGGGGCAAAACGACAAAAAAGCGCACCTAGGGCTGGTGCCCTGCGGCTGAAAGCGCAGAAAGCGGCGGGTAGTTCCCACCTAGCCATCCAGGCCCTTGCGCAGCAATTGATTGGCAAGCTTAGGGTCGGCTTTGCCACCTGTGAGCTTCATCAGCTCGCCCATAAACATGCCGGTGAGCGACTTCTTGCCAGCTCGGTACTCAGCTACTTTGGCTGGGTTGGCGGCCAGCACCTGGTCTACCAGGGCTTGCAGCTCGCCCGCGTCGGCCTTCACCAGGAGGCCTAGGGTCTCGGCCGCGCCCGTAGCGTTGGCGGTGGGGTGCTCTAGCAGGTACGGGAACAGCTGCTTGGAAGCCACCGAGTAGTTGAGCTTGCCAGCATCAATCAGCTCGATGATGCCCGCCAGCTGTGCCGGGTCGAGCGGGAAGTCGGCCAGCTCCAGCGCCCGCTCGTTGAGGTACGACTTTACGGGGCCCATTATCCAGTTGGCCGCGGCCTTGGCATTGGGCGTGAGGCGCGACAGCTCGTCGAAGTACTGGGCCACTTCCTTCTGGTCAATCAGCACGTTGGCGTCGTAGTCGCTCAAGCCCAGCTCGCCCGTGAAGCGAGCGTAGAGCTGCTGCGGCAGGGCAGGCAGCGCGGCCTGCACGCGGTGCAGCCACGCATCATCCACTAGCAGCGGCGGCAGGTCAGGCTCGGGGAAATAGCGGTAGTCATTCAGCGTTTCCTTTGAGCGCTGGCCGTTGGTGGTGCCAGTGGTAGCGTCGAAGCCGCGGGTTTCAGAATCTACTTCGCCGCCATTCTCCAGAATCTCTACCTGGCGCTGTACCTCGTACTCGATGGCGCGCTGCACGTTGCGGAACGAGTTCATATTCTTGACCTCCACCTTGGTGCCGTACTCGGTAGCGTCCTTTTTCATCACGCTCACGTTGGCGTCGCAACGCAGCGAGCCTTCCTCCATGTTGCCGTCGCAGATTTCGAGGTACTGCACCAGCTTCTTGATTTCGGCCAGGTAGGCGTAGGCTTCTTCTTCGGTGCGAATGTCGGGCTCGCTCACAATCTCGATGAGCGGCACGCCAGCGCGGTTCAGGTCCACCAGGGTTTCGGTTTCGCCGGCAAGGTGCATGCTCTTACCCGCGTCTTCCTCCATGTGAATGCGCGTGATGCCAATGCGCCGCGTGCTGCCGTCGGCCAGCCGGATGTCGATGTGCCCGCCGTAGCAGATGGGCGTTTTGTCCTGCGTAATCTGGTAGCCCTTGGGCAGGTCGGGGTAAAAGTAATTTTTGCGGGCAAACAGGTTTTCGCGCTGTATCTGGCAGTTGGTGGCCAAGCCCATTTTGATGGCAAAGTCCACGGCCGTGCGGTTCACGCGGGGCAGCGTGCCGGGGTGGCCTAGGGTAATTACCGACAGGTTGGTATTGGGCAGCGACCCGTACTCGTTCTCATCCGACGAGTACATCTTGCTGTGTGTCAGCAGCTGGGCGTGTACTTCCAGGCCAATAACAGGCTGGTAATTCGCAATGGTGGCTTCGTCCATAAGTCTCTTAAGCTAAGAAGTCGCAAGTTAGTCCCGATTTAGTACCCGGCGAATCGGCGGGGGGGCTAGAGTAGAACAACCAAACTCGGTTAGTGGCACAAAAAAAGTGGCCTGCTCGCTGGGAGCAGGCCACTTCTAAGTAGGCTACCTAGGCGCGCTTATTTGCGCTTGGCGGGGGCCTTTTTCACGGGCGCCTTGCGACTGCGGGGCGAGCCGGTGCCAGTGGTTTTCTTGCCGGGCAGCGGCTTGCCAGTGGCTTTCAGCTCCGAGATGCTCGGAGCAGGACCATACTTGGCTTCGGCTGCGTTAGTCTCACCGGTCAGGTAAGGGTCAAAGTCCACGCGGCGGTTTAGGGCCTGGCCAGCCTTGGTCTTGTTGTCGGCGATAGGCTTGGTTTCGCCGTAGCCGCGCGACTCGATGCGCTCAGCCGGAACACCGTGGTCGAGCATGTACTTGCGGGCCGAGGCGGCACGCTCGTAGCTCAGGCGCAGGTTGTAGTCGTCGGCACCTTGGCTGTCGGTGTGGCCAGCGATGGAGAGCGAGTAGTCGGGGTACTCGTTCATAATCTGTACCATCTGGTCGAGACGGGCATTCGACGAAGGCTTCAGGGTAGCCTTGTTGAAGTCGAAGTTGATGTACTTGGTGGCTTCGTTCAGAATCTTCTTCTGCTCGGCCTTAATCTCGGGGCAGCCTTTGTTGCTGGCGGGGCCGGCACGGTCGGGGCAGCGGTCCTGGTAGTCGGACACACCGTCACCATCGCGGTCGAGCGGGCAGCCATTAGCATCCACTTTCACACCAGCCGGCGTGTTGGGGCACTTGTCGAGGTAGTCGGCCACGCCGTCGCCGTCGCTATCGATGGGGCAGCCCGAAGCGTCTACTTTCACACCAGCGGGGGTGTTGGGGCACTTATCGTCGGGGTCAGCTACGCCGTCACCGTCCGAGTCGGGGCAGCCTTGCAGGCTAGCCAGGCCCTTCACGTCGGGGCACTTGTCTTGGTAGTCGGCTACGCCGTCGCCATCCGTGTCAATGGGGCAGCCATTTTCATCCACCTTGACACCCTGCGGGGTGTCGGGGCACTTGTCTTTGCGGTCGGGTACCCCGTCGCCATCGGTGTCTTTAGCCTTGCCGAGGTTTACCGTTACGCCCGACGAATACTGCAAGTACTGGTCATACTTGTTAAACCAGCCGTTTTGCGGACCGGCAATACCATCGAGGCGGGCGTCGTCGCGGAAGAGCATGTGCTGCCCGGCCTGCACGAAGAAGCTGAAGCCCGGCGTAATCCGGAAATTCAAGCCAACTGCTGCTTGCGCGTCAAACGACCCGTAGTTGGTTGAGCTAGGGGTTGTGGCGTTGTTAAGATAGCGGTCGGTATAGATGTAGGAAAAGCCCGGCTGCAGCAAGATGTAGGGCTGAACAACTGCATCTTCCTTAAGCGCCCAGCCATTGTTAAGCTTTAGCTTGAACCCTAGCCCAAACGAGCTAACGTTGGCATAGAAACGGTTGCCGTAGGTGAACGTGTTGGGGTCGCTCGGGTAGCGCAGGGTGGCTTGGTTGGCTGATAGGTTGATATCGAGACCTTTGCTTAGGTAGCGGCTTAGGGTGAGGCCACCCCCAAACGTGGGGTAGCGACGCATGAAGTAGTTGTTGCCTAGGTCACCCCGGTAGCGCAGAATGGTGGCATAGCCGCTGAGGCCCCATTTGCGGTCGGCCGACTGCGCTTGCACGTTTGTTGCCCCCGCCAGTAGCCCTAGGCCAAGCACGGAAGCAGTGAATAACTGGTGTTTCATTGAGAAAGAAAAAAGGGTACTGATTGTAAGACGGAGAAAAATTGGTGTGGTGTCTTGGCAAAAAGCGGGACAAAGGTACTAGCGCACGCTAAAGCACGCCAAGATTTTGCACGTTGCACGCTCTTCACGAGCCCCCACGGAGTTTCTTCGCAGCTAGGTACTGCGGAGTCCCGGTTTTGGTTGCTTGAAACCGGGACGCGAAACACTCTAATTTTCTCAGTCCGGCGGGTATACACAGCCCCTTAAAACTGAATCGGCAGATAATAAGCACTTTGCACCACCCGGCCATCGCGCCGAGCCGGTGTAAAGCGGCGCGTCAGTTTGGCGATGGTGGCTAGCGCTGCGCGGTCTAATGAAGGCAGCTGACTCGAAACTGCTACCCTAGGTGACTGAATAGCACCCTGCTCATCGACTACAAAGCTGAGGCAAACCGTGCGCCGCAATAGCAGCATCACGGGCGTCACGTCGCGCGGCAAACGCAGCGCATTGTTTATTTCTTTGGTTAACTGCGCATGGCCGCCGGGGTACAGCGGCAGCTGCTCGTAGGAGAAGTAGGCTACTGGCCGGCCCGCTTCGTCGAAGCATTGGCCCGGTAGCTCGGCCCCGGCTATGTATTCCGTGCGGCGCTTCAATTGCCCGTCGGGGTAGTAGAGCTCTAGCTTTCCTTCGCGCTTTCCCTGTATGAAGGGCTGCCGGCTCTCCAGCTGGCCGCTCTCATACCAGGTAGTAGCCACGCCATGCACCTGCCCCGTCCCTAGGTCGGCGTAGGGCACGTATTCTTTGAGCAGGCCCGAGGCGTAGTAAGTGCGCACTAGCCCATCGGCCCCGGTCCAGCTCAGCGTTTCTATACACAGGCCTGTTGAGTCGGTGTGCGAGGTCACGCGTCGGCTCGCCTCCTCCGTCGTTTGTAGGTGCTGCTCATAAGCCAATGTATCAGCCACCGACTGGCCATGGGCCAGATGGGCCAGCAGCCCACAGATACCAGTATATAAGTAGCGCATCCGAGCAGTTATGTTAATGCATCGACTTCATACACCAAGCATTTTGGGAGCGCTAGCGCCGCCCGGCGGGCCGGTCGAGGTGCTGCAGGGCTAGCATCTGCTGCATGCTTTTCTCCAGGCCCTCGTTCGAGCCATCGAGGAAGATAACGTTGCCCTGGCCTTGCTCGGCAAAGTGCTTGATGGCCTCCGTCCACATCGAGAAGTAGACGAGCGAGGGGTCTAGGTTGTTGTCGGCCAGCTCTTGCACGGCGTGAGCCATACCCTTGGTTACCTCCTCCCGGAACAGCGCCACACCCTGCCCCCGCAGCTGGGCCGCAATTTTTTCAGCTTCGGCCGAAATCTTAATAGCGTTGCCTTCTGCTTCAGCGGCTTTGGTTTTGGTGATGAGCAGCGCTTGGCCTTCGTTTTCGGCGGCGGCCTTTAGGTTGTTGCTGGCCACTACCTTAGCCATCGAGCGCATGATTTCCTCGTCAAAGGCAATATCGTTGAGCTGCAAGTCTATGAGGTGATAGCCCCAGCTTTCAAGCGTTTCGTCGAGCTGGTCTTTCACGTGCAGCACTATCTCGCCGCGTAGGCTGAGCACCGCTGCTTGGCGCTGCGTAGCCACAAAGGCCCGGATGCTACCCTCCACGGTGCGCACCAGCGCCTGCATCAGGCTGCGCTCGTCCACAAACTTGAAGGCCACGCGCTTGATGGCTTCCTCGCTCTGGTCGAACACCGCATACACCAGCATGGCCTTGAAGTTGACATTGGCCTGGTCAATAGTAATAGCCTGAAACTCCAGCTCCAGGGAACGGTTCTGAATCGAGATACGCTTATAGACATTCTCGATAAAGGGCAGCTTGAAATTCAGGCCCGGCATCATAATGCGCCGGTATTTGCCAAAAATGGTAACTACTGCCACCGTGCCCTGCGGCACAATAACGTAGCTCAAAAAGGCCGTGAGCAGGAGTAACCCTAGGAAAATGAGCGAGAAGGACATGGCAGTAATAAAAAAGGTTTGCGCGGCTGCTAGTTAAGAACAAAACGCATTTGTGCAGCGGCTTCTAGGCTACTTTATCGCGCTCGCCATGTCTTCATTACAGGCTGCTCCTGCCCCACTCACAAAAAAGCCCGCTGGATGGCATCCGGCGGGCTTTTTTGTGTGGTTGTACCTAGCAATACTCGCTACAGGCCTGCTGCCACTAAGGCTTCGGCCTTGCCGATAGCGGCACCTAGGCCGGCTACGTTCTTGCCCCCAGCCGTGGCGAAGAACGGCTGGCCGCCGCCGCCGCCCTGGATTTCCTTGGCCAGCTCGCGCACCAGCGTGGTGGCGTTGAGCTTGCCGGCGCGAGCTATCTCATCGTCGAGCATCACGGCTAGCTGCGGCTTGCCATCGATATCGGCACCTAGGACGGCTACCAGGTTAGTCACCTGCTGGCGTAGGTCGTAGGCCAGTTTCTTGAGGTCGTCGGCGCTGGTAGCCTGCACCTGCGTGGCAAGGAAGTTGATGCCTTTTAGCTCTTTTACTTGGCCGAGCAGCTGTGCTTTCTGCTGGTTAAGGCTTTGCTGGGCAAACTGCTCGATTTGCTTGCGCAGGGCCGCGATTTCCTCGCTCTGCTTTTCGAGGGTGGGCAGCAGGTGCTGCGGGTTGCCGAGGGTTTCGCGCACTTGAGCCAGCAGGTCGATTTGCTGGTCTACAAAGGCTTCGGCTGCGCCGGCCGTCACAGCCTCGATGCGGCGCACACCCGCCCCCACGGCGCTTTCGCTCGTGATTTTGAAATAGCCAATCGCGCCGGTATTCGGCACGTGCAGGCCGCCGCACAGCTCCACCGAATAGTCTTTATCGAAGGTGATGACACGCACGAAGTCGCCGTACTTCTCACCGAAGAGGGCCATCGCACCTAGGCTCTTTGCCTCGGCAATGGGCACGTTGCGGCGCTCGTCGAGCGGAATCTGCTGGCGGATGCGCTCATTCACAATGCCTTCGATTTCGCGCAGCTGGGCATCCGTCACTTTGGTAAAGTGCGAGAAGTCGAAGCGCAGCAGCTTCTCGTTCACGAGCGAGCCTTTTTGCTGCACGTGCTCGCCGAGCACGCGGCGCAGCGCGGCTTGCAGCAAGTGCGTGGCCGTGTGGTTATTGCGAATCAGGCTGCGGCGCGCACCATCGGGCCGGGCCCGGAACTCGGTCCCTAGGTCCTGCGGCAGGTCCAAGGTGGTGTGAATGATGAGGTCGTTTTCCTTGCGGGTATTAATGACGCGCAGCTTGTCGAAGTCGCTTTCCAAAAAGCCCGTGTCGCCAATCTGGCCGCCGCTCTCGGCGTAGAAGGGCGTCTGGTCGAGCACTAGCTGGTACTCCACCTTGCCTTTTTTGTCCACCTTGCGGTAGCGCAACAAGTGGGCCGGGGCCTCCTCCTGGTCGTAGCCCACAAATACGTTGGGCGCGTCGGTATCTAGCACCGTTACCCAATCGCTCTGCTCGGTTTCCTGGGCATTGCGGCTGCGGTTTTTCTGAGCTTCGAGGGCTTTCTTAAAGCCCTCCTCATCTACCGTCAGGCCTTTTTCGCGGGCGATGAGGGCCGTGAGGTCGAGCGGGAAGCCGAAGGTATCACTTAGCTCAAACGCCGTTTGGCCGTCGATTACGCCGCCATTGGCCCGAGCGGTTTCTTCGAGGGCGTCGAGGCGACGCAAGCCGGTTTCAAGCGTTTTCAGGAAGGCAATTTCTTCTTCCTCAATCACGCGCTGCACAAAGGCCTGCTGGGCCTTCAGCTCGGGGAAGATGCCGGCCATCTGGTCGGCCAGCACCGGCACAAGCTTATAGAGGAAGGGCTGCTTCTGATTGAGCGACGAGAAGGCGTAGCGCACGGCTCGGCGCAGAATGCGCCGGATAACGTAGCCGGCCTTCACGTTGCTCGGCAGTTGGCCGTCGGCAATGGTGAAAGCGATGGCCCGGATGTGGTCGGCTAGCACCCGAATAGCGATGTCAGTGCGCTCGTTTTCGGTAGCGGGCTGGTCGTTGACGGTGGCCGGCGAAGTGCCGTGGTAGGCTACGCCAGCTTCTTTGGCAATAAACTGGATAAGCGGCTGAAAAACATCGGTGTCGTAGTTCGACTTCACGCCCGACACAGCCATCATCAGGCGCTCGAAGCCCATGCCGGTGTCCACGCTCTGAGCGGGCAGCTTGATGAGCGACTTGTCGGCCAGGCGCTGAAACTCCATGAACACGTTGTTCCACACCTCCACCACCTGCGGGTGGTCGGCGTTCACAAGCTCGCGGCCCGATTTCTGGGCTACTTCGGCTTCGTCGCGCAGGTCGATGTGAATTTCGGTGCACGGGCCGCAGGGGCCGGTGTCGCCCATTTCCCAGAAGTTGTCCTTCTTGTTGCCGGGCAAGATGCGGTCGTCGGTGGTGTACTGGCGCCACAGGTCCTGCGTCTCGCTGTCGGGACCTAGGCCGTCGCCTTTATCACCCTCGAAGTAGGTTACGTAGAGCCGGTCTTTGGGCAGCTTATACACCTCCGTCAGCAGTTCCCAGGCCCAGGCAATGGCGTCTTTCTTGAAGTAATCGCCAAAGCTCCAGTTGCCCAGCATCTCGAACATGGTGTGGTGGTAGGTATCGTAGCCTACCTCCTCCAGGTCATTATGCTTGCCGCTCACGCGTAGGCACTTCTGCGTGTCGACCACACGCTTAAAAGGCGCAGGTTTGTTACCTAGGAAGTAGTCCTTGAACGGCGCCATGCCGCTGTTGATGAACAGCAGCGTGGGGTCGTCCTTGACCACGAGCGGGGCCGAGGGGACGATGTGGTGGCCTTTGCTGGCGAAGAAATCGAGGAACTGCTGGCGAACGTGGCTGGCGGTTGGGAGCGACATGGCAGAAGAGCGCCCGGCAGCGGCCGGGAGGCGTGATTAGGCTTGGAAGAGGATTTATGGCTACTTTTCGGCGGCCGAAACCGCCGGGCATCCCTTTTGCAAAGGTAGCCGCTCCGTTTTATTGATTTTGAAATACCTGCCGGGCCTAGGCCCGCGTTAGTGGCTTATGCCTTATAAAGAACGCGACATTACCAAACAGTACTTCACCATTGGTGAAGTAGCCGAGCAGTTTGGCGTGGCTACCTCGCTCATCCGCTTCTGGGAAACGGAGTTTGATGAATTGCGCCCGCGCAAAAGCAAAAAAGGCAACCGCTTATTTACCCAGGCCGACGTCGATACTTTTCGCACTATCTATCACTTAGTTAAGGAACGCGGCTACACCATTCCTGGCGCCCGTGAGATGCTCAAGCAGAAGGGCGGCCAGCTCAAGGACAAGATTGACGTAATTCAATCTTTAGAGAAAGTACGCGGCTTTTTAGTGAGTCTGAAGAAGGAGATTGACGGGGCAGGAAAAGCAGAGCCACAGTAGGTGTAATTAGCGAGCTCAGTTAACTTTACATCTTCTCGACCGCAGAACTCGCTGCGCTCGTGCACGAAGCAAAAGCTTCGCGCTACATGCTGACTGACGACCTCTACCACGAACTCGCGCTCACTTTACTTCCCGGCATTGGCCCCCAACTTACGCGCCAGCTCATGAGCTACGGCTCGTCGGCCAAAAACGTGTTGCACCTGCCGCCTGGCAAGCTGCGGCGTATTCCGGGGGTGGGCGACGCCACCGTCAAAATTCTGACCGGGCCCGAGCGCGGCAAGGCACTGACGCAGGCCGAAGCCAGCCTGCGCAAGGCGGAGAAGGAGGGCGTCGAAATTCTGTTCTATACCAACAAGCGGTATCCGTCGCGCCTCAAGCTCATCCCCGACGCGCCAGTGCTGCTCTATTACCAAGGCCCGGCCGACCTGAACGCGCCCAAAACGCTGGCGCTGGTGGGCACCCGCCAAGCCACCGAGTACGGCCGCGAGCAAACCGAGCGCTTGCTCAAGGGCGTGCTGCCGCACCAGCCGCTTATTATCAGTGGCCTAGCCTACGGCATCGATATCATGGCACACCGGGCGGCCTTGCAGGAAGGGCTACAAACTGTGGGCGTGATGGCTACCGGGCTCGACATCATCTACCCTGCCGCGCACCGCAAAACGGCCGAGAAAATGCGCGAAACGGGCGGCCTGCTCACCGAGTTTTCCTTTGGCACGCAGCCCGACCGCTACAATTTTCCGCAGCGCAACCGCATCATCGCGGGCCTCGCCGATGGCACGGTGGTAGTCGAAGCCGCTGCCAAGGGTGGCGCGCTCATCACCGCCGAGCTAGCCTTGAGCTACGACCGCGACGTGCTGGCCGTACCCGGTCCCCTAGGTGCCCCGTCTTCGGAAGGCTGCAACGCGCTCATTAAGAGCCACAAGGCAGCCCTCTATCAAGAACCCAAGGACCTAGAGCAGCTCTTGAACTGGGATGCCGCCCTGCACCTGCCCGGCAAGTTTCAACCACCTCCCTCCTACTCGGCTGCTGACTTCACCACCGATGAGTTTGCACTCATTACGGTGCTTATGGTCAGCAAGGAAGCTCACATCGACGACTTAGCCTGGAAGGCGCAGCTGCCCATTCACTTGGTGGCCTCGCTGCTGCTGGGGCTCGAGTTTCGGGGCGTGGTGCGGGCGCTGCCAGGCAAGAAATTTGTGCTTGTCTAAGGCATGTATTAATTTGATTACTTGTGTTCTGCGTGTGCGGCTTGCAGTAAGTAGTTGCTACCTAGGCGCTAGTTGTCACTTCCATTTCATCTATGAGCCAACCTAGACGATTTCTTATTGGGCTACTGGTTTCTACTTTATTTGGGGCGGCGGGCTTCGCTTACCACCGGGCGCAGGCGCAGCAAACGGCCACGCTAACCTGCATTACAGCGCTGGAAACCCGCCTGATGGCTAGCAATGTACAACGGGCACGAGCCGCCAAAAGTACGTGGTTCAACCTTGCTACTACGGTGAATAAAAACTACAACCAAGCCGCTGATGTAGCTGTACTTCATGAGACCAATGAGATTCGAGGTCGTACCAAAGTCTTGATTGATACGCTCCACCAATTGCGGCAATCCTGGCAAGCGGGCCACCGCCCCGAACTACGGCAGCTTCCTACGCAACTAGGCCAGTATGCGCTTTTTGTCAAGAAGTTCTTACCTGATAAGCCCACACAATTAGTACCTACTGCTGGCTGGCTAAGTGGCTTTGATAGTACAGCGGCCCCGAAGCCTGCTGCCTTGGCCCTGCTAACCAAGCTTGAGACGCAGGTGCGTCAGCTAGAAGCAAGAGCCCTGCAAACTCAGGCTGAGAAGGTGGGAACTAGGTGCTGCTTTTGCTTTGACAGAATTGGGGCGGCGGCAATACCACTAGCCAAAACCGTAGCTCCGGGAGCAGTTTATCAAGCCCAACTTGTGCTGATGCAAGCTGCTTCGACCAGGGGCATGCATTTCAGCGCCAACGGCCAGGCAGTGCCCATTGACCCCGCCACCGGCCAGGCACTGGTACAATTTAAGGTACCCGCCGCTCGCCCCGACCAGCCCGATACGGTGCGGGCCGAGTGGCGCGGCCGCGCGCAGATGCCATGGGCGGCCGGCGACACTACGCTAGAAATCACCGTGCCTTATTTCATCGTCAAGCCCCGCCAACATTGATGCGCCGCCTTTTTCTTATAGTGCTGCTAGTGGGGGCAGCTAGCTGGGCCGCTATATATCACTATGGGCAGCAGAACCAGTTGCGTCAACAGCTTGAGCAACTTACAGCAGTGCTCACTGTCGAAAATGACTTAGCTAGCCGCACTACCGATGCGGCCATAAAAAAGATGGAGGAAGCGGCTGCCAAAGACCGCAATAAACCAGCCGACATAGCGCTATTGCAACGTGCCGAAGCGCTGCAAGCTTACGTGAAGCAACTGGTAGAGGCGCTACGGACCAATAGCGACCAGCTTCGCCGCGCCACGGGCAATAAAGAAGCTCAGCCTTTGCAGCACCTAGGTGCGCCCATCGGCGCGGGGCTGAGCCACGACGCACCGCGGCGGCAGAGGCTGGAGCGGCGGTTGGCTACCTACGCCGATACATTGCGACTGCTCGGTTTGCTTGAAGCAAAGACAGCTCCGCTGTTCGTGCCGGCCCTTGAGGCAAATACACCAGTAGTAGAGGCCCTCGCCGACCTTACCCGACTCGAAAGTGAACTCCTGGCCCGCCACACTTACGCACTGCAACAAATAAGTAAAAACGTAGGGGTGCGGCGCTGGCCAACCCATCCCCTAGCTTTTGCTACTGCCGAATCTATCATAGTTGCCCCCGGCGGCACTTACCGTGCTCAATTGGGGGTAACGGGCTATTTCTCGGCCAATGAACTGCGAATGCAGATGACCTATGATGGTCGGCCTGTTCCCCTTACGCCAGCGGGTACGGGGCTGGTGCGTTTCCACGCCCCCACCCGCCCCGGCCCGGCTACCTGGACGGGCACTATCCGCATCAACTCTAATGACCGCGATTCTACGTTTAGAGTCACAGTGCCCTATCGTGTAGTTCACCGCTGATTGCGTATGCTGTTACTTAACAATAATCTACTGCCCACTGCCAGCCTAGCCTTCCCCAACCGTGGCCTAGCCTTCGGTGATGGTTTTTTTGAAACACTAGTTTTCAGCAACAATGAGCTGTGCCTAGCCGCTGACCATGTTGCCCGCATGCAGCAAGCAGCGGCAGGACTTTACCTCACGCTGCCAGCCCCGCTTGCCAGCGCCGAGGCGCTGGCTACTACCCTAGGTGGCCTCGCCGCAGCTAACCACCTGCCAGCCGCCCGCCTGCGGGTGCAGCTGTGGCGCGCAGGCGGCGGGCGCTACACCCCATCCACCCCCGCGGCCGAGTGGCTGGCCACTGCCGAAGCCTTTGTGCCCGACGACTCGCCAATCGGCGTGGCTGACTTTGCGCAGGAGACGCAGTCGCTGTACTCACCACTGAGCTTTTGCAAGGGGCCGCAGGCATGGCTCTACGTGCGCGCCGCCCACGAGCGCCAGCAGCGTGGGCTCGATGAAATCTTCTTGTGCAACAGCGCTGGGCAAGTAGCCGAAGCCGGCGCAGCTGCTATTTTTTGGCTCAAGAATAGCACCTTATACACGCCCGCCCTAGCCAGTGGCTGCGTGGCCGGGGTGCGCCGGGCCGACATACTGCGGCGAGCCACCGCCCTAGGTATGCACTGCCAGGAAGGATTGTTTTCGATACACGACTTGCTAGCGGCAGACGCCGTTTTTACGGCCAACGTGGCGGCGGTGCGAGCCGTGCGGCAGGTGGGCAGCGTGGCTTTTGCCGAGCCGAGCCCAGCGCTACTGGCTAGCCTAAGAGGCTAGGCACTACTCCATTTGGTAGCTGGCCGATACGGTAACCGTGTCGGCCTTGATTTTGGCCACCTGAAACTTAGCCGCCCAGAAGATTCGTAGGGTTTCGGCTTCGAGTGAAGCAGTGGCAGCGGCTACATCGGTGGGTGCCGGAGGAGCCGCCAGCAATGAGGCCACCTGGCGGCGCACTACCTGCGCCGCATTTACCTTGCCATTGGGCCCCACCGTCAGCCGCACATAGATACGCCCTACCACCCCGGCTTTCACGGCCGGCTCCGGGTACTTAAGATACTGACTCATAAAGCGATAAAAATCGCTTGCTCGCTCGCGACCATTAGCCTCGTCGTGCCAAAAACGCGGCAAAATCGGGGATACTACCGCATCGGGCTTGGGGGCTGGCGGTGGGGGCTTCCGGTGCGGAAACGTAATTAAATGCCCGGGCGCGGCATATACACCTTCGCCAACTTGGGCGCAGGCAGGAGCGGCGGCCAGTAACCAGCTGCCCCCTAGGCCCATCAAAAAAACTTGTAGCGACTGCCTCATGCTGGCTTTTATACGGTGATGCGGCCAGCGGGGCTAAATCGCGACCTACATATGAATAGGAATTGCAACCTCCTCGAGCCCCAGGTCGATAGCGGGCTTGGGCTCGTAGCGGGCCTGTTTGGCTTGGTGTACTACTTGCAGGCGTTGCCACTGCTCATAGTACTCGCATAGGTCAGCCTCGGTCACTTGGTTTTTGGCCAGAACAACTTTTCGAGGCCCTTGGCCCAAGTGCAAAGCCGTAAGCGTGATTAACGCGCGATGCAGCGTAGAAAGCAGCGAAATACCCACAGCGAAAAGTAGACTAGTTTCCCCTAAACAAAAACGACAATTCCTATACCAGACTTGTTACTACTACGAAAATGCGGCAGTTAGGTCTAGATAAAAAGTACTTTTTTGGGACAATCTAATCTCATTTCCGGAATAACCCGCTTATTCTATACCGCAACTGGCGCTTTTATAGCTGGCCAGGGGTTATAATGCTCCAGCTTAAAATCTTCATACTTAAAGTCAAAAATATCCTGAACCTCAGCATTAAGGTGCATGGTGGGCAGCGGGCGCGGCTCGCGCTCTAACTGCAAGCGAGCTTGCTCGAGGTGGTTGCTATAGAGGTGCGTGTCGCCACCAGTCCAGATGAACTCGCCGGGCTGCAAGCCCGTCACCTGCGCCACCATGAGCGTGAGCAGCGCGTAGCTGGCAATGTTGAAGGGCACGCCCAGAAACACATCGGCCGAGCGCTGGTAGAGCTGGCATGATAGCCGCCCGTCGGCCACGTAAAACTGAAACAGGGCGTGGCAAGCGGGCAGCTTCATGCTGGGCAGGTCGGCCACGTTCCAGGCGCTTACCACCATGCGGCGCGAGTCGGGCTGGGTCTTAAGCTGCTGGATAATCTGCGAAATCTGGTCGATGTGGCCGCCGTGGCCGTCGGGCCAGCTGCGCCACTGGTAGCCGTATACGGGACCTAGGTCGCCGTTTTCGTCGGCCCACTCGTCCCATATTTTCACACCGTGCTCTTTGAGGTAAGCAATGTTAGTATCACCCTGCAAGAACCAGAGCAGCTCGTGAATGATGCTCTTTAAGTGCACCTTCTTGGTAGTAACAAGCGGAAAGCCCTCCGCTAGGTCGAACCGCATTTGGGGCCCAAAGATGGACAGCGTACCAGTGCCGGTGCGGTCGGTTTTCTGGTTGCCGTGGTCGAGAATCTGGCGGAGGAGGTCTTGGTATTGACGCATTAACTAATAGTTCTATTCTTCTTTTTCGTATTCGAGCGCAGTAACAGGAAGAGGACTCCGGCGATAACTACACCGTAAAAAAGCAGCCTGCCTGCTGCCCGTCCTGATTTGTAGGCAGCAGTATGAGTTTCGGCTGGAGTAACAGCCGCCGGACGGAGCCGGGGTGCAAAAGAAGCAAAGAAATGTTGGCGAGCGGCTGTATGAGCAGGGCTAGCCGAGGCGCTAAAAGTGAGGCCATAGAAGGTATTATTAACCAAAATCATACGCATAACTACTGGATTCTTAAGCTTATGGCCAGCAGGTATAAACGTAGTTTCTAACCCTTCAAATCCATTTACCTTAAACCTGTTCTTGTTACTAATTTGGGAGGCTTTCATTGCTTCAGCAGCCCCTTGTACTGCTTCGTCATAGACACAACGCTTCTCTTCGACTGTGAGGCCAGCCTCTGCAGCATCCGCTTGGATGGCGGCCGAATAGAGTACTCCATCCTCATAAAGACCATAGGATGTTTTACCTTCATACGGGACTTTCTTTGGTTTACTAGGAAAATCAACTGTTGTAGAATCGCCTAGAGCAACCTGCTGCCAAGTACTTGATTGCGCAGAGGCTGAGTACATTTTAAGCAGAAGAAAGGGAGTCAGTAGTGGTAAAAACTTCATTTTAGGCATTTATGAGATGGCTTAGGTGCAAAAAAAGGCCGCTCCTCTCAGGCGGCCTCTTTTGAACGTTGAAGCAGTGTTGCTATTACAGTGATTTCACCGGTGCCTTAGCCGAAGCCGTGGCTGGAGTAGCAGCCTTCATAGCAGCCATTTTAGCGCGGCAGCAGGCGGGCATGCCGGCCATGCTAGCGCCAGCGGTCATGCCTTTCTCGCACTTGGCGGCAGCAGCAGCGGTGCAGTTGTCTTTTTTGCCTTTGGCGGCGGGCTTGTTACCATCGTTGGCGAAAGCGGTAGAAGCCGAAACCAACAGGGCGAGGGCGAGCAGTGACTTTTTCATAAAAACGAAAGTTAAAAATGAACAGTTGGAGCTAATTGTTACTTCTAAAGTACGCGCTTTTTTGCATATCCACTGCTCGGGCCGCGCGCTACTGCTGCGCTTTTAAGAGCAGCGACTACCGGCCTAGGTCCTACCTTTCCTTGCCTTCGCGGGCTCACAGCGTCCGCACCCCTTGCTTCTATGCCCCTTCGTCGCCTTGCGCACCTCACGCTGCTGGTGCTAGCCCTGCTCACGGGGCTGGCCGGCTACTACGCCAGCCAGCTGCGTTTCAACTACAATTTCAACGACTTCTACCCCGCCGGCGACCCCGACCTGGACTACTACCAGGGCTACACCCAGCGCTTCGGCAACGACAACGACTACCTGCTACTGGGCCTCGAAGCCTCGGCTGGCCAAACAGTATTTGCGCCGCGCTTTCTGGCCCAGGTCGATAGCCTCACGCGGGGGGCACGGCGGCTGCCGCACGTGCTCAGCGTCACCTCCCCTACTACCCTCACCAACCCGGTGGTCGAGGGCTTCGGCTTTTATAACCTGCCCTACCTGCACCCCACCGAACCAGCGCGCCGGGCGCAGGACTCGACGCTGATTTTCCAGACGCCGGGGCTGGTGGGCAACGTCTTTAGCCGCGATGCGCGGTCGGTGGCGCTGGTATTTCAGCTCACGCCCGACCTAGAGAAGCCGCCCGGCGACTCGCTGCTGGCGTCGCTGCGCCAAGGCTTGGCGCGGGCGGGGCTGCCCGCCGAGCGGGCCCACTTTGCAGGGCGGCTGGTGGCGCAGTCGGTGTTCGTTGACCGGCTGCAATGGGAGCTGGTGGTGTTTATGAGCCTCTCGGTGCTGCTCGTAACGGGGCTGCTCTGGCTCACCTTCCGCACGTGGTGGGGCGTGGTGCTGCCGCTAGTAGTGGTGCTGGGAGCCATCGTGTGGGGCCTAGGGGTGATGGGCGCCTGCGGCATCAGCATCGACCTGATGACGGCCCTGCTGCCGCTCATGCTGTTCGTGGTGGGCATGTCTGATACCATCCACATTATCAGCCGCTACGTGAGCGAGCTGGGCTACGGTGCGAGCAAAAAAGACGCGCTCCGCATCACGATTAAGGAGTCGGGTTTTGGCTCGGGACTGTCGGCGCTGACTACGAGCATCGGCTTTTTTACGTTGATGACCAGCACCATTCGGCCCATTCACAACTTCGGTCTGTTTACGGGCATCGCGGTGCTGCTGGCGTTCATACTGAGCTTTACGCTACTACCAGCCATGCTAGTGCTGCTCAATAAGCCCGCCCTGCGCGAGCCGCGCAAGCATGGCCACGACTGGGATGGCGTGCTCGGCCGCCTCTTTAGCAATGTGTTGCGGCAGCGGCGCAGCATCTACGTGGTGAGTGGGCTGGTGCTAGTGGCGAGCATCGGGCTGGCTACGCGGGTACGTATCAATTCGTCGCTGCTTGATGACTTGTCGAAGAACGACCCCGTGCGGAAGGATTTTGCCTTTTTCGACACGCATTTTGCGGGCGTGCGGCCCTTCGAGCTGGAGCTAAAACCAGTCGGCAACCGCACGATTTACGACCCAGCCGTGCTGCGCGAGATTGAGCAGGTAGAAGGCTACTTGACCAAGACTTACGGCTTGCAGTTTCAGGCCTCCCCGGCCACGTTGGTCAAGTCGGTACGCAAGGCCCTGCACGGCGGCGAGCTAGCCGAATACCGCCTGCCCACCGACTCGACCGAGCTCAAGCCGCTAGTGGCCAAGCTCAAGCTTTTCCGCAAGAAGCCCGAGTTTCGGGCCCTGGCGCTGCCCGACGGCTCGGCCGGGCGCCTCACCGGCCGCATGGCCGACGTGGGCAGCATCCGGGCCGATGCCCTGAACCGCAACCTGCGCCACTACCTGCGCACTGAGCTAGATACCACCGTGCTGCGCACCCGGCTCACGGGCTCGTCCAACCTTATCGACAAGAACAACGAGAACCTGACCCTGAACATGATACAGGGCATGGCCATTGACATCGCGATGGTTACGATTATCGTGCTGCTACTCTTCCGCTCGGTGCGCATGACGGTGGTCGTGCTCATTCCTAACCTGCTGCCCATCTTGGTAGTAGCGGGCGTGATGGGCCTGGCCGGCGTGAATATGAAAGTGAGCACGAGCATCATCTTTACCATCGCTTTTGGCATTGCGGTCGATGATACCATTCACTTTATCAGCAAGCTACGGCTGACCCTAGGGCACGAACCCAAAGTATTTAAGGCTGTGCGCCGCACCTACCTACTGGCGGGCAAGGCGGTTATCGTCACGTCGCTGATACTAGTGGGTGGCTTCTGCACGCTGCTCTTCTCATCGTTCGACGGCACGTTTTACGTGGGGCTGCTCATCGGGCTCACGTTGCTTTTTGGGGTAGTGGCCGAGCTCACGCTGCTGCCGCTGCTCATCCTAGGTGTCTATAAAAAGCGTGGCAGCAAGCTAGCCGCCGCGCCCAACGCGGTGCCTGAGCGCGTGTAACACTACTCATCAGGCCTAGCTGCGCCTGTTATAAAAGCTGTTTAGGAAGTCGTTTTTCCCGTCATGCTGAGCTTGTCGAAGCATCTCTACCGCTTCACCCTAGAGTGCGGTAGAGATGCTTCGGCAAGCTCAGCATGACCAACGTATTTGGAAATTGCTTTTCTAAATCAAATCAGCTTCTCACTCATTTCCTTATTGCCCTTTACTAAATTCAATAGTTTAGCAAAGGGCAATTTTTATTTTTAGTAAAACTAACTTTTTTAGTAAAAGTATAAGCTCCGTCATGCACCTTTGCAGCGGAGAAACGACTGCTTCTCCGGCTACCTAACCTTTCTGAGCTATGTCGGAAACAACCTTTGCCTATGCCCAACCTTCGGCCCTGACCACCGGGGCCGAAGGCCAAGCGCTTCAACTAGCGGCCTACGCCGAAAACGCCCCAACGAGTGGAGCAGCCTGCTTTTTCCAGGGTCAACTGCGCGACTCCTGGCTAACGGCCCGCGGACTAACTACGTTAGCCAAAGTCGTAGCCTCGCGGTTTGTGCCGCAGGCAGCGGCCCTGCGCGACCCCATCGTGACGGCCGGCGCCGGGCAACTGCGCTTCGAAGCCTTCTCGTCGTGCAATGGCGTGTACGCCCGCCTCGACCTAGGGCCGGCTGCCCTGGATGGCGAGTTTGTGCAGAGCGGCACGACCAACGTGGACTTCAACGAGCCCATGGTGAATGCCCTCAGCCGCATTGGGCGGACCGAGCCGGTGCGCCTGAGCGTAGGCCAACAGGAAGTGACCCTGGAGCGCGCCGCTGGCAAGGTGACCGAGCGCAAAGTGACCCTGCCCGAGCGCTGGGTAAAAGGCCTGACCGCCGCCCAGGGCTACCTGGCCCAGATGGACGAGAAGCTACGCCTCACCCGCACCCAGGCCGCCCAACTGCTGCACGCCCTGCCGGCCGGCACCGTCAAAACCGATATGTACTTGATGCTACGGGGCCCTAGGGTTGTTTTTGCGCCCATGGGCGGGCCAAGCGCAGTGCTGGTGGGCGGCGCGCACCGGCTGCGGCTGCTCGACGGCCTGCTGCCCCTAAGCCAGGGCGCCCGCGTGTACGCCACTCCCGATGGCCAGGCCTCGGCCGTGGTGCTGGAGCTAGGCGGCGGCCACGAATTCTTGCTGGCCTTGTCGGCCAGCGTAACCCGCGGCTTTTCGGGCGAGGGCACGCAGCTCGGGGCCATGCTCGACGAGCTGCCGGCCGAATGGCTGGCGGGCGCCAACAACTTGTTTCGGGGCAATGAAACCTTCAATCCCACGCTGTTTGGCCTAGCGCACGACCTCGCGCCGGCCATTGTGGAGCGGCTGTGCGCTAGCCTGTCGGCCATGGGCTTGCTGGGCTTCGACCTCAGCACCAACCAGTATTTCTACCGCCGCCTGCCCTTCAAAACCGACCGCATCCTGCGCCTGAACCCGCGCCTCAAAAACGCCCGCACCTTGCTCGGCAACGCCGATGACGTGCAACTAGTGAGTGTGGGCAGCGGCGGGCGCACCGAGGCCCGCGTGCGCGGCACTGGCGTGTGGCACACCGTGCTGGTGGGCGGCACCGAGGCGCCGCGCTGCACCTGCCAGTGGTACAGCAGCCACCAGGGCCAGCGTGGCGTGTGCAAGCACGTGCTGGCGGCGCAGCTCCGCTTCGAAGTAAGCCAAGCTGCTTAGGTACAAGCATTTTCCAACCCTATTATAGACAGTGCCATGACGAAGGTGGAGGTTTTTGAGCAGTTGATTCGCCAGCACGGGCTGGCCGCGCTAGTACCCTTTTTGCTAGCGCTTACCAAGGAGGACATTGTACCTATTCGGCAGAAGACCAAGGAGCTACAGCGCGAGCTAGACCGGGTGGTCGAAATCAGGCCGGGGTCGTGGGGCAGCGCCGTTACGCCGGAGCAGAGCCGAATGCTGTTTTTGGCGAGCCTGCGGACGTATTCGCGCAAGGAGGCGATGGGCAACCAGTTCTTTATTTGGGGCTTGCGCAACAGCGTTCGGGATAACGCGGCAGCTTTTTGGCAGGTGCTGGAGTGCGCCCGGCCCGCTTGGCTAGCCGACTGGCTGCTGCTGCGCTTCGAAGCCAACGCCTGGGTAATAGTCGAATACACGTTGCTACGCGAGCTGGAGCAGCGCGGCTTTATCGAGTTTCAGCCCCGGCTGTTTGCTCTGGCGCTGCCGGGGCTGCTGAGCGACCTAGGGCAAGAGCTGAACGGCTGGGACGTACAGCCCCGCAACGCGCTGGAAGTAATTGCCGAGCGCATACGCCAGGACAAAACACTGCTGGAAAGAGACTTGCCGCTTCTCTTCGACTTCAACACCACCCTCGACGGGGCGCGGGCGCACGTGCAAAAAGCCCGGCCCGCTAATTGGCACAACCTGCTTCCCAGTTTCAGTTGGCCGGAGTGGAACGAGCAGAACCCGGCCCAAATCGTGACCTGGCAGCAGGTGCTGCGGCACTTGACCGCGTCGGGCCACCTCGACCGCGCCGACCTGCTCACGCGCTGCCTGCTGGCTTTGCGACGCGATTTTCGGCGCCCGCTGCTCACGTGGCTTAAAGAACTGTTTCTGAACTTAAAGCCAACGGTAGCCGAGCGCCTGGCCCGGCAGACGGACCTTGTGGAGTTGCTGGCGCACCCGCTGCCGCTGGTGGTCAATTTTGCCATCGACCAGCTCAAAAACGTGTGGCTGGAGCCAGGTTTCAACCTGGCTCCCTTGCTGCTGTACGCCGATAACATCCTCACGCGCCCGGACCTCAAAACCGGCCTCAAGACCCTCCTAGGTGGCCTAGCCAAGCTGCCCCGGCAGCAGGCTGCCCAGGCCCCGGCCGTGGCGCTGGTACTGGCCGCCGCGCTGGCCCACGCCGACAGCGCGGTGCAAGAGCGGGCTGCCCAGGGCCTGGCCGCGCTGTTGCAAGCCAAAAAACCGCTGCTGGCCGCCGAGGCCCTGGCCGTTACCCGTGCCGCCATCCAGGACCAAGCCGAGCTGCTGGCGGCCCCGGCCCGCGTGGTACTAACTCCTTGGCTAGCCATGCCGGCCGCCTCAGCCCGGCTCACCGCGCGCTACGCCCCTAGGGCGCATTTCAGGCCTGATATTTCCCCAGATACGGCCATCGTGCCGGTGGCCGATTGGCACGAGCTACTGTTTTTGACGGGGGAGGTACTGCACTACGATGACCCGACTGCGTTTGAGCGCTGGCTCGATGGCCTGCTGCGCCTACAGGGCCAATTGCCTGCTGGCTACGCCGAGCAATTGCACCCTTACCTGGTGCAGATGCTGCCTTTTTTGAAGCATAAGACGGCGGCGGAAGCCGAAGCTATCTTGGCCGAAAACCACACCAGCGGCTACTGGGGCCTGATACAAGCACTGCTGCTGAGCTGGGCGCAGGGCTTTGGCAAGCTGCGGGTGCCCAACGTGCGGGTGCAGGCCGACCACGATACCTCCGACCCGCTGGTGCTAGTGGAGCGCCAGCGCCTAGCCGCCGCCGAGTGGCACCTGCACGCCCGCACCGGGCTGCCCCTACTCAGCACGCCCACCCACGAGCCGTATTGGATAGCCCCTAGCGAGCTGGTGCAGCGGCTATTGCGCTACGAAGCCGCGTACCAGCTGCCTGATGCCGCCGACCTAACAGTAGCCCTGGCCCGCACCGCCTACGCCGCTAGTTCGCCCGAGGTGCCGGCCCTGGTCGCGCAGCTACAGCACGAAGGCTTGCGCGAGCTGCTGAGTTGGTTTTTCTCGACCGAGGACACCGAATTGAGCGTGGTGTTGCCGGCCCGCAAATCGATAGTGCAGCGCGTAGCGGCTGGCTTGCGCAGCCTGCTGCCTGGTGAAGATGCCGCCGGCTACACACTGGCTGAGGCCCTGCCCTGGTTGTGGGCCGTGGCCGCCCGCACCAAGTTTCCGGAGCGCAACTTTGCGGAGTGGGCGGCCCTACCGGGGGCCGACTACCCCGGCGTGCGCAGCCCCTGGGCCCCGGCGTGGGAGCTCAAAGTAGAAACCACCAAGCACGTAGCCTACTGGCAGCCCGGCAAGCCCGAAACCACCCTCCGTACCGTAAAGCTCGCTTTTGCCAACCAGCACAGCAGCCAGGGCGCGCCTTCACCCCTGCTGCTGTATTCGCTGCACGCGCACTTTCGGGGCATGGGGCATTGGCAGTTGCGATTAGATAGCAAGTCGCTCGCGTCGCTGGTGCCGCACAACATAGGCGCGCTGCACTGGCACGTGGTGCGCTCGGTGGCCTATACCGACAAGCTAGAATCGACGGAGCGCGATGTGCTGCTGGCGGCCCTACCCACGCTGCTGGACGAGGGGCCGGTTTTTGGTGAGTCTACTAATTTGCTACTAGCCGTAAGCCTCCTACACCACGCGCCCAGCTGCCGGGCTCTGGCCTTAGAAGCCCTGCTGAGCGCCTGCGCTACCGGCCGCCTGCGGCCTGAGGTGCTGGGCTGCTGGCTCGGCCGCCTGCTCGCCCTCGAATACGCGCCCCTAGCTCGCCTCGCCGACCTGCTGCCCCAGGCGCAGGCCGTTTCGCCCGAAACGGATGATGCCCTAGCGCAGACCCTCGATGCGCTGCTGCCTGCGCTACCCGCCGCCCCGTTCCGCGGCCTGCGCAAGCTGGCCGAGCTCTACGCGGACCTCGTGGCGCGCACGGGCCGCCCGGTACCCACCGCCGTGCAAGCCCGCCTAGGTGAGTGGCAAGCGGCCGCCGGGCTCAAGAAGGTCGTTGATAACTTGCTGGCTCCCGCCGTTACCCTAGCAGCTTTTTAATTTCTCCTATGGCCCTCCTCACCATCCTCGACGAAACGGCTACCGGCAGCATCCTAGGCCGCCTGGAAGTAGAAATCAGCCAAGAAATGCTCACCGTGCGCGAGCTGATAGCCCGACGCGTGCACGACGAAGTAGCGGCCTACAATGCCCGCCAGACCGGCACCTTTCAAGGCCTAGTGCAGCCCACCGAGTCGGAGCGCGTGCTCAATGGCTACCGCCTGCGCCCCGCCAAGCTTATCGACGCCGAGCAGCAGACCTACCGCGCCCTCGAAGCCTTTCAGCAAAATAGCTTCTTCCTACTCGTGAACGACCGCCAAGCCGAAAGCCTCGACGAGGAAGTATGGCTCGGGACCGGTGCCACAGCCAGCTTTGTAAAGCTCACCCCGCTGGTGGGCGGCTGAGGTACAGCACTAGTTTACAAGCATTCATCTATCCTCTTATGGCTAAGCCCTCCAAGTTTCAATTAGCTGCGCTACCCGCCAATGCCAGCCCGGCCAGCGTGGAAATGCAGCCGGTGCTGCAACAGCTTATTCAGGAAGCTGGCGCTAACGCCAACTGGCACAGCAGCGTCACCGAGTTGCCAGTGTACCAAGCCATTCGGGCGGCGGACGCAACCTACCGGGGCCGCTTAGCACTGGCGGCCGTGGTAGCCTTGCGCGCCAATGAGGGCCGCATGCGCACTACTTGCCTGCGGCTGCTCGAAGGACTCAGCCGAATGACCCTAGAGCTTAGTGAGGCCGATTTCATCCAGCTTTTGCAGGCCTACGGATTGGTATTTGACACACCCGTTTCTGAAGGCTCGGCGGTGCTTAGTCTCTCTATCGTTCGCGATGCGCTGGTTTTTCCGGTGGGCCTCACCCTAGGTCAGCTCGAAAAGGCCGCGAAGAAACGGGGCCTAGGTGCACCATTAATAGCTTACTTAACCCAATTGCTGGCCGCTACCGAGCGCGAGGCCACGGGCTATCGAGCCAACGACATTGTCAAGCTACACCACCGCCTTCAGGCTATTCTAGGCTTGGGCAATGGAGATAGCCGGCCGGTTGTCGCCTTTCCGGCTAGCGAGCCTTTTGGTAAGGCGCTCAACGAGTTTGCGGCGAGCCTACCCGATGCGGACGCCACCACCCTACCCTGGCTGCGGCTACTACAGTTGTGGACTAAAACCAGCGGCGGCCAGCCCACCGCCAAGTTTCGCAAGGAGCTAGATGCCGCCACCGAAGCCGTGGGCCCGGCCGACGTGCGCCAGCAAAGTGCCCAGTGGTTGGCGCTACTCGCAACCATGCCGGTGGTAGAGAACTCTCAGACTATTGATTATGGCCACGGTGATACACGCACCTACATCAGCTACTTCTACTTGCAGGAGGCCAACGTGGCCGTGGCCAAGGGCTTGGTCTGGACGGTAGCACCACTGGCCGATGACGAAGTACGGCACCAGCTAGCCGAACTAGCCGTGAAGTGCTACCGCAAGATTCCGGGCCAGGGGCCAGTAGCCGTGGCCCTAGGTAATGCCTGCCTATTAGCGCTTTCGCAAAACGGCCTGCCCGGCGTGTCGGCCCTGGCGCGGGTGCGGCCCAAAATCAAGCAAAGCAACACGCAGGAGTTAATTGCCGGCTACATTACCAGTGCTTCGCAGACGCTGGGCGTGAGTCCGGCCGAGATAGAAGACATGGCCGTGCCCGATTTTGGCCTGGTAAATGGCCAGGTCGAAGAAGCTCTAGGTGACTATACAGCCACCCTCGCGCTGGCCGATGGCAAAGCCGAGGTGCTGTGGGCTAAGGCCGGCAAACCGCTCAAAACTGCGCCCGCCGCGCTCAAAACCAGCCACGCCGACGAACTTAAAGAGCTAAAAAGCGCCCAAACGCAGGCCCAGCAAACCTACGCCTCCCAGCGCGACCGCCTCGACCGCAGCTTTGTAGACGAGCGTCGCATGGCGTGGCCGTGGTTTGAGCAGTATTACTTCCATCACGGCCTAATGGGGCTTCTAGCCCGCACGCTCATCTGGCGGCTGCATCAGCCCGATGGCTCGTATGAGGACGCGCTCTGGGTAAGCGATGCCTGGCGCAACGTGCGCGGCCAGCCCATACCCGCGCCCACGGCCGACACGCAACTGCAACTCTGGCACCCGGTTCTGGCGACCCCGCACCAGGTGCTGGCCTGGCGCGAGCTGCTGGAGCGCAACCAGCTGCGGCAGCCTCTCAAGCAGGCCTTTCGGGAGGTATACCTGCTCACGCCGCCCGAGGAGCGCACCCGCACCTACTCCAACCGCATGGCCGCGCACGTGCTCAAGCAGCACCAATTTAACTCCTTGGCTAAGCTGCGGGGCTGGAAGTACAGCCTCCTAGGTGCCTACGACAAGGGCTACGAGTCGGACAAGGCCACGCTGGCGCTGCCCGCCCAACAGCTGCGCGCCGAGTTTTGGGTGAGCGAAGTCAACGCTGACGATGCCTGGAATGACACCGGCATCTACCTCTACATCAGTACCGACCAAGTGCGCTTTTTGCGCGGCGACGAAGTAGTGCCGCTACCCGAGGTACCCGCGCTGACTTTCTCGGAAGTAATGCGCGATGTGGACCTGTTCGTGGGCGTGGCCAGCGTGGGCAACGACCCGCTTTGGCGCGACAACGGCGGCCTAGTGCAATACCGTGACTACTGGGAAAACTACAGTTTCGGCGAGCTGGGCGAGGTGGCCAAAAACCGTAAGCTGGCCCTAGAACGCCTAGTACCCCGCCTCAAAATCGGCAAAGTGAGCGAGCTAAAAGACCGGTTTCTGGTGGTGCGTGGCAAGCTGCGCACCTACAAAATCCACCTAGGGAGCGGCAATATCCTGATGGAGCCCAACGACCAGTACCTGTGCATCGTGCCCGACCGCTCGGCCAAAAATACGGGCGCGGCCGACGTATTCCTGCCTTTTGAGGGCGATGCCGTGCTGTCCATCATCCTCAGCAAAGCCCTGCTGCTAATGGACGACGACAAGATTACCGACGAAACCATTGTGCGCCAAATCAACTAGTCGGTTGAACTTGGTATCTTCTGCTCAAAGCGTGTTTGGGGCTTATATAAAATTCCCGCTTCATCGTCTGTCCTGCTGAGCTTGCCGACGCATCTTTTTGGTTTCGTTGGTGGGGCTGGGTGAAGCGGTCGAGATGGGTTAGCAAACTAAGCAGGACCAAATCAAAACACGCCCGTATATCTTGGGGCAAAGCCTATCTTCTACATGCCACAAATAGCATTGTACATTCTCTTATTTTTCAACACCTTATGCTTTATATTGTTTGCTATAGACAAACGCAAGGCACAGCGAGGACAGCGGCGCATTTCTGAAAGAACTTTGCACTTGGCTACGTTACCGGGCGCGGCGGTCGGTGCCTGGGCAGCCATTCTGCTGCTACATCATAAGAACCGGAAGTCGGCGTTTTGGGGCGTCACCTTATTACTCACGTTGGTGCAAGGAGCGTTTTTTTATGTAGTTGTACTGCCGCATTTTCGGGCGTAGGGCGGGCAGCATCCATAACCGCTACCTTGCTGGCACTAGCAGCCTTGGACACGAGCCTGCACAACAGCGCCACCTAGGGGGCCTTTTTGTTGGCTTGTCAACTCAATTCGTTCGGCGAGCTAGGGCCCTCCTTATTACGGACTGGGCCGGCCGCTACTTTTACCAAAAAACCTACTTATGCACTTCCGTTCTTCTGCCTTGGCGCTTCGGCTAGCCCTGGCGCTGCTGTTCACTGCGCCAAGCCTGCTTTTAACCGCCTGCGGCAATAGCGAAAACACCGCGGCCGCCAACATCGACTACACCAAGGCCGACGAGGCGCTCATTCAAAAATACCTCGCCGACAACAAGATAACTACCGCACAGCGGCAGCCCTCGGGCCTGTACTACGTGCCCAACACGCCCAACCCCACGGGCACGCCTGCCGCGGCGGGCAAGACGGTATCGGTGCGCTACACCGGGGAGCTGCTCGATGGCACCGTGTTCGACGCCTCGGCCAAGCACGGCAACGAGCCTTTCAGCTTCGTGCTGGGCGAGGGGAAAGTGATTTCGGGCTGGGACCAGGGCATCGCCCTGATGCACAAGGGCGAAAAAGGCGTGCTGCTGCTACCGTCGGCGCTGGGCTACGGCCCCGATGGCGCAGGCTCCGACATTCCGCCCAATGCGGTGCTGCGCTTCGAGGTTGAACTGCTAGATGTGCAGTAGGCCTGCGGGGCGTGGACCTCACCCCTAGCCCCCTCTCCTTGGGGAGAGGAGGGACTAGTTTTTAGCCGGAGCTTCTGGGTCTAGAACT
>Ga0265798_10001344_pt1 | contig 38390 bp, 33 predicted proteins | sample P3T30metagenome_FD_192430 | JGI IMG/M metagenome (GOLD analysis project Ga0265798, IMG submission 192430) | Plant litter microbial communities from East Loma Ridge, Irvine, California - P3 T30 | ecosystem: Environmental > Terrestrial > Plant litter > Unclassified | place: USA: California...
GCGGAGTTGGATCTTCTTGTTCGAGCTCGATCATGCCTAGGGTGCCTCTGACCCATGACTCTATTATTTTTTGCCGCGGTTGACTGGCGCCATTCAACCCCTTGCACGTGAACATTGTATGTTCCGCTGCCGGGATGGCCCTTGAGGGAAACTCTGCGAAAACCGCTGATTCAGACGTTTTCGCACAAATTCCCACTGCGGTTGACAGCCTGCGAGTATATCGGGCGTTGCGTCATAGAACGACCGCCGGGTTCTCTTTTTGCCCTTGCGAAGTTCTCGCTAGGTGTTTTTTGAGACAATTTGTTATCTTGCTGGATCTTTACAGGTGACAAGACTGCCTGTACACGCAATTTTGGTGCCTATCTGCACAGTTGCCCCGGACAATCGCTTCTGCACGCCACCCCGCCGCAGCCAGCGTAGCTGTCGCATGCCCTTTCAGAACAAGTAAAGAGAAGCCTTGTCATGTCATCTGTTTCTTCCAGTACCGCGCAGCCGTCGCGACCCTTGACCCGTAGCGATTACAAGACGTTGTCGCTTTCCGCCCTGGGTGGCGCGCTGGAGTTTTACGACTTCATCATTTTCGTGTTTTTCGCGGCGGTGGTCGGAAAGCTGTTCTTCCCGGTGGATATGCCTGACTGGCTGCGCATGATGCAGACCTTCGGCATTTTTGCTGCCGGTTATCTGGCACGCCCGCTGGGCGGCATCATCATGGCGCACTTCGGCGACCTGCTGGGGCGCAAGAAAATGTTCACGCTGAGCATTTTCATGATGGCCGTGCCGACCCTGATCATGGGCCTGCTGCCGACCTACGCACAGATCGGCATGTGGGCACCGATTCTGCTGCTGCTAATGCGCGTTATTCAGGGCGCGGCGATTGGTGGTGAAGTCCCCGGCGCCTGGGTGTTCGTGTCCGAGCATGTGCCGGCACGCTACATCGGTTATGCCTGCGGCACGCTGACGGCGGGTCTGACGGCTGGCATTCTGCTGGGCTCGCTGGTCGCCACGGCGATCAATACGATCTACAGCCCTGTCGAGGTGGCGGACTACGCCTGGCGTATCCCGTTCCTGCTGGGCGGCGTGTTCGGTCTGATGTCGGTTTACCTGCGTCGCCTGCTGCACGAAACGCCGGTGTTTGCCGAGCTGCAGTTGCGCAAGGCGCTGGCTGAAGAAGTCCCGCTCAAGGCGGTACTGCGTGACCATCGTGGCGCGGTCGCGCTGTCGATGCTGATGACCTGGCTGCTGTCGGCCGGCATCATCGTCGTGATCCTGATGACCCCGACCATTCTGCAGACCATTTATGGTTTCCCGGCGGCCACGGCATTGAAAGCCAACAGTCTGGCCATTGTCTTCCTGAGCATTGGCTGCATCGCAGCCGGTGCGCTGGCTGATCGCGTTGGTGCCGGGTGGGTATTTCTGCTGGGTTGCGCCGGTCTGCTGGCGAGCTCCTGGACCTTCTATCACATCCTTGCGGACAACCCTGGCGTGCTGTTTCCGCTCTATGCGATCACCGGTCTGTTCGTCGGGACCATCGGTGCGGTGCCGTATGTGATGGTCAAGGCCTTCCCGCCGGTAGTGCGCTTCTCGGGTCTGTCGTTTTCCTACAATCTTGCATACGCAATCTTTGGCGGCCTGACTCCGATGGTCGTGACCTTCATGCTCAAGAGCAGCCCGATGGGACCGGCGTGGTACGTGGCCATCCTGTGTGGCGTAGGCATGGCAATCGGCGTCTACCTGATTTCGAAAAAGCGCTGATACCTCAGTCCGGGCTGGCAGTTCGATAAAGGCCATCACTCCGATCAGGAGTGATGGCCTTTTCATCTTATTGTCACAATCAATTCATAGAGTGGTCACAAGACTCGCCGTAGCGGGTCTGGATCCCTACATACCCTGCCAGGAGCGCAAGGCATGACACTCAAGAGTTGGATGACTGCACTGACATTCGCTGCGGCCGGAGTTGCCGCTGCCAATTCATTCGCTGCTGTCGACCCCGCCATCAAGGCCTACACCAAGACTTCCGGTGTGTCGGGCAACCTCTCCAGTGTCGGCTCCGACACCCTGGCCAACCTGATGACCTTGTGGGCCGAGGCTTACAAGAAAGAATACCCGAGCGTGAACATCCAGATTCAGGCAGCCGGCTCCTCGACAGCGCCGCCCGCGCTGACCGAAGGCACGGCCAATCTGGGCCCGATGAGCCGCAAGATGAAAGACGGCGAACTCTCGGCGTTCGAGCAGAAACACGGTTACAAGCCGACGGCCATTCCGGTGGCGGTGGATGCTCTGGCGGTGTTCGTCCACAAGGACAACCCGATCAAAGGCCTGACGCTGCAGCAGGTCGATGCCATTTTTTCCGTGACGCGCCTGTGTGGTGCCAAGGCGGATGCTAAGACCTGGGGCGACGTCGGCGTGACCGGCGATCTGGCGGGCAAGCCGATTCAGCTGTTTGGCCGTAACTCGGTGTCCGGCACCTACGGTTATTTCAAGGAAGAGGCCTTGTGCAAGGGCGACTTCAAGCCCAACGTCAACGAACAGCCAGGTTCGGCCTCGGTGGTCAGTTCGATCAGTAACTCGCTGAACGGTATCGGTTACTCTGGGATTGGCTACAAGACCTCGAATGTCAGGACGGTTCCGCTGGCGAAAAAGGAAGGTGCAGAATTTGTCGAAGACAATGAAGCCAACACCTTGAACGGCACGTACCCGCTGTCCCGCTTCCTGTACGTCTACGTGAACAAGGCGCCCAATCAGCCTTTGGCACCGCTGGAAGCCGAATTCATCAAGCTGGTGCTCTCGAAACAGGGGCAGGAAGTGGTCATGAAAGATGGTTACATTCCGCTGCCCGCTCGCGTGGTCGAGAAGGCGCTGACCGACCTCGGCCTGCAGGGTGCCGCTGGAATAGCGGCGAAGTAACAGACGCATCAACGAGGCTCAATGGACTGGCCTTGTCACACGTTGAACAGTCCGCCGCCGGTTTTCCTGGGCAGCGGGCTTTCTTGCGTCACTCTTCTGTAATGTTTCTGTCATACAAGGCCGCTACGGTGTGTGCGCATGAATGAGTTGGCTAAAGCCGCAATGAATCAGGACTCACCTCCAGAGCGTATTGACTTCAATACGCCTGCGATGCTGCGCAAGCGTCGTTTTCGCGCGTTCAAGGATCGCCTGACTCACTGGTATGTCGCCATCGGTGGCCTGGCGGTACTGGCCGCGATCACCCTGATTTTCTTCTACCTCGCTTACGTGGTGGCGCCGCTGTTCAAGGGCGCGAGCCTGACCGCCGCTGCGCCACTGAATGCCGCCTGGCTGCAGGACGCCGGCAAGCCGCTGATGCTCGCCATTGAAGAACAGAACCAGATCGGGATGCGTATATCCGACAAGGGCGAAGTGGTGTTCTTCAACATCAGTGGCGGCGCGGAGCTGCAGCGTGTCGCACTGCCAATTCCTGCTGGCGCGAGCGTCGTGTCCATCGGCAAGGACCAGCCGGGTGCGCCGCTGATTGCCCTGGGTCTGTCCAATGGGCAGGTGCTGGTGTTCAGGCATTCGTACCTGACGACCTACCCGAACAATCAGAAGACCATCACGCCAAGCGTTGCCTGGCCCTTCGGCGAGACGCCGCTTGTACTGGATGAAGCCGGACGTGCCGTCGAGCACGTGACGGTCAGCGCCGACGGGGAAAGCCTCAAGCTGGCGGGTTCCACCGGCACGCAATTGCATGTCATGGCGCTCGATCAGACCGAAAACATGATGACGGGCGAAGTGACCCGCGAGCAGAGCCGTATCGAGCTGCCGCAGATGTCCGCCGAGGTCAAAGCCATCTACATCGATCCACGTCAGCATTGGTTGTACGTGATCAACGGCCGTGCGCAGGCCGACGTATTCAGCCTGCGTGACCGCACGCTCAACGGTCGCTATAAACTGCTGGAAGACGGCAACGCCGAAACCACTGCCAGCGCGCAACTGGTGGGCGGCATTTCCTTGATCATCGGCAACTCCAAGGGCGGCATGACCCAATGGTTCATGGCCCGCGACACCGACGGCGAGCAGCGCCTCATGCGCGTTCGGGATTTCAGAATGGGCAGTGCGCCCATTGTGCAGATCAAGCCGGAGCAACGTCGCAAAGGCTTCATCGCACTGGATGCGTCGGGCAAGCTGGGGGTGTTCCACAGTACTGCGCACCGCACCCTGCTGATCGATAAGGTCGTTGACGGCCCGGGCATTCTGGCCTTGTCGCCTCGTGCCAACCAAGTGCTGGTAGAAAGCGGCAGTACGCTGTTACCGCTCACGCTGGATAACCCGCACCCGGAAGTGTCCTGGAGTTCGCTGTGGGGCAAGGTCTGGTACGAAAACTACGACGAGCCCAAGTACGTCTGGCAGTCCACGGCGTCCAACAGCGACTTCGAGCCCAAGCTGAGCCTGGCGCCGCTGACCTACGGCACGCTCAAGGCGGCGTTCTACGCGATGCTGCTGGCGGCACCGCTGGCGGTCGCCGCTGCGATTTATACGGCCTACTTCATGGCGCCGCGCATGCGCCGCAAGGTCAAGCCGGTGATCGAGCTGATGGAAGCGATGCCGACGGTCATTCTCGGCTTTTTTGCCGGCCTGTTTCTGGCCCCGTATCTGGAAGCCCATCTGCCGGGCATCTTTAGCCTGTTGTTGCTGACGCCCATCGGCATCCTGCTGGCGGGCTTCTTCTGGACGCGTTTGCCGGATTCGATTCGCCTGCGTGTGCCTGACGGTTGGGAAAGCGCGATTCTGATTCCGGTCATTCTGCTGGTGGGCTGGTTCTCGTTGAGCATGAGCCCTCACCTGGAAAACTGGTTCTTCAGTGGCGACATGCGCAGTTGGATACGTGACGACCTGGGCATTACCTACGATCAGCGCAACGCACTGGTGGTCGGGCTGGCGATGGGCTTTGCCGTGATCCCCAACATTTATTCGATTGCCGAAGATGCGGTGTTCAGCGTGCCGCGCAGCCTGACCCTAGGCTCGCTGGCGCTGGGTGCCACGCCCTGGCAGACCCTGACGCGTGTCGTGATCCTGACCGCCAGCCCGGGGATTTTCTCGGCCCTGATGATCGGCATGGGTCGTGCCGTGGGTGAAACCATGATCGTGCTGATGGCGACCGGCAATACGCCGATCATGGACATGAACCTGTTCGAGGGCATGCGGACGCTGGCGGCCAACGTCGCCGTGGAGATGCCGGAGTCGGAAGTGGGCGGCAGTCATTATCGAGTGTTGTTTCTGGCGGCGTTGGTGTTGCTGATGTTCACCTTTGTCATGAACACCGTCGCAGAGCTGATTCGTCAGCGCCTGCGCAAGAAATACTCGTCGCTTTAAGGAAGGTAGAAGTTCGTGAAAAGGAACTCCCTCAAAGGCTGGTTCAAAAGCGGCGCCCCCGGCGTCTGGATGAGTGCGGGTGCCGTTTCCATTGCCGTGATCATGACCATCGGCCTGCTGGCTGTGATTGCCGTGCGAGGCCTGGGGCACTTCTGGCCCGCCGATGTGATTGCTGCGCAATACGACGTGCCCGGGCAGGCGAAGCATGTGCTGGTGGGTGAGCTGGTCGAGAAGGAACAGGTGCCGCGTGTGCGCTTGAAGGATGCAGGTCTGCCGGTGCCCGAGTCAGGCCCTGAATTCATGACCCGTGAGCTGTTCAAGGTGGGTAATCGTGACCTCAACCCCAGCGATTTTACCTGGGTGATCGGCGAATGGCTGACGGATGAAAGCCGGCCCGCCGACCTCATGACTCTGGAGCGTCGTGAGTGGGGTAATTTCTATGGCTATCTGGTCAATGTGAAGGAGGACGGCAGAGTCGTCGCCGAAGGCGATGCGGCCTGGCCGACCCTGCAGGAGCGCATCAAGCGCGTCGAAAAGCTGGCTGACGAACTGTACGCACTGGAAAAGAAAGACATTGGCGCCATCAACCATGGCATCGAGCGTCTGCGCTTACAGGCCCGCAAGCTGGAACTCGACGGCAGACTCGATGCCGCGGCACAGGCCGACATGGCGGTCGAGCGCGCAGAACTCGACGCCCGTTACGCGGCCATCGAGGATCGCCTCGGTGCGCTGCATCAGGCCTTCGATCGCGACAGCCTCACCGCGCGCGATGCCAATGGCAAGGAAATCGAAATCAGTCTGGGCAAGGTGGTGCATGCCTATCAGCCCAACGCGATGGGCACGGTTACCAAGCTGAGTTTCTATTTCAAGAAGCTCTGGGAATTCCTGAGCGACGATCCCCGTGAAGCCAACACCGAAGGCGGCATTTTCCCGGCCATCTTCGGCACGGTGATGATGACCCTGATCATGGCCGTCATCGTCACGCCATTTGGCGTGCTGGCGGCGGTGTATCTACGCGAATATGCCCGGCAGGGTCCGCTGACCCGCCTGATCCGGATTGCGGTCAATAACCTCGCGGGCGTGCCAGCAATTGTGTACGGCGTATTCGGCCTGGGATTTTTCGTCTACGTGCTGGGCGGTTCGGTGGATCGGCTGTTCTTCCCCGAAGCCTTGCCTGCACCGACCTTCGGCACGCCGGGCCTGTTGTGGGCATCGCTGACCCTGGCGCTGCTGGCAGTCCCGGTGGTGATCGTGGCGACCGAAGAAGGGCTGGCACGTATTCCGCTGACCCTGCGCGAAGGCTCGCTTGCCCTGGGGGCCACCAAGGCCGAGACCTTGTGGAAGATTGTGTTGCCCATGGCCAGCCCGGCGATGATGACCGGACTGATTCTGGCCGTGGCCCGTGCCGCAGGCGAGGTCGCGCCATTGATGCTGGTCGGGGTGGTCAAGCTGGCGCCCTCGTTGCCGGTGGACGGAAATTACCCCTACCTGCACCTCGATCAGAAGATCATGCACCTGGGGTTTCATATTTACGACGTGGGCTTCCAGAGCCCCAACGTCGAGGCTGCCCGACCGCTGGTCTACGCAACGGCGCTGTTGCTGGTGCTGGTGATCGCCTTGCTCAACCTGTCGGCGGTCAGCATTCGCAACCATCTGCGAGAAAAGTACAAGGCGCTCGACAACTGATCCCTGAGTGCCGCCCCCTCTAGCGAGGCGGGCGGCCCGATGAAACGAATGGTTCGCACAGGAGCAATCCATGCAACACGAAAGCCCGAATCACGGCATGAATATGTCGGCTCTGAGGCGTCACAAGCAAAGCCTGTATCTGGCCGACGAAACCGTGGCGATCGAAGTGCCGGGGCTGAATCTGTTCTATGGCGAAAAACAGGCGCTGTTCGACATCGCCCTGAACATTCCCAAGCAGAAGGTGACATCGTTCATCGGTCCGTCGGGTTGCGGCAAGTCCACGCTGTTGCGCACCTTCAACCGCATGAATGATCTGGTCGATGGCTGCCGTGTCGAAGGCGCGATCAATCTGTACGGCCACAACATCTATACCAAGGGCGAGGAAGTTGCCGAGCTGCGCCGTCGCGTCGGCATGGTGTTCCAGAAGCCGAACCCGTTTCCCAAGACGATCTATGAAAACGTGGTCTACGGACTGCGCATTCAAGGGATCAACAAAAAGCGCGTACTCGACGAAGCGGTCGAGTGGGCCTTGAAAGGCGCTGCACTGTGGGATGAGGTCAAGGACCGACTGCATGAGTCGGCACTGGGCCTGTCTGGCGGTCAGCAACAGCGTCTGGTCATTGCCAGAACCATCGCCGTGGAGCCGGAAGTCCTGCTGCTCGACGAACCCTGTTCGGCACTCGACCCTATTTCGACCCTTAAAGTCGAAGAGCTGATCTACGAACTGAAATCCAAATACACCATTGTGATCGTTACTCACAACATGCAGCAGGCGGCTCGGGTGTCGGATTACACCGCGTTTATGTACATGGGCAAGCTCGTCGAGTTTGGTGACACCGATACGTTGTTCACCAACCCGGCCAAAAAACAGACTGAAGACTACATCACCGGTCGTTACGGCTAGGACGTGCTTCGTCAGACCTGAACCACCGCTGCGTTTTCGCAATTAACCGGACGTTCCAAGGACACCCAGCATGATCCACAAAGACAGCCACACGCATCACATTTCCCAACAGTTCAACGCTGAACTCGAAGACGTTCGCAGCCATTTGCTCGAAATGGGTGGCCTGGTCGAGAAGCAGGTCAACGATTCGGTCACGGCGCTGATCGAAGCCGACTCGGGCCTGGCCCAGCGGGTTCGTGAGGTCGACGACCGGATCAATCAGATGGAGCGCAACATCGACGAAGAGTGCCTGCGCATTCTGGCCCGTCGTCAGCCTGCGGCTTCTGACCTGCGTCTGATCATCAGCATCTCCAAGTCGGTGATCGATCTGGAGCGCATCGGCGACGAAGCCACCAAGATCGCCCGTCGTGCCATCCAGCTGTGCGAAGAGGGCGAGTCGCCACGCGGCTACGTCGAAGTGCGGCATATCGGCGATCAGGTGCGCAACATGGTGCGTGACGCGCTCGACTCGTTCGCCCGCTTCGATGCCGAGCTGGCCCTGTCTGTGGCTCAGTACGACAAGATCATCGACCGCGAGTACAAGACCGCCCTGCGCGAGCTGGCGACCTACATGATGGAAGACCCGCGTTCGATTTCCCGCGTGTTGAACGTCATCTGGGTGCTGCGCTCGCTGGAGCGAATCGGCGATCACGCCCGCAACATCTCGGAGCTGGTGATCTACCTGGTTCGCGGCACTGACGTTCGTCACATGGGCCTCAAGCGCATGAAGGAAGAAGTGCAGGGCATTTCTGCGAGCGAAAAGGCTAATGTTCCGGGCGACGCTGACGATAAGTAAGATTGCCTGCAATAAAACGCCCGGCACCTGCCGGGCGTTTTTCGTTGTGCAGAAGTACATTCTCAGCCGCCTGCGGATTAAATCCCATGGCGCAGTCAATCAATATGGCAGTTGGCTACTGGTCAACGCTATGCTTGCCGAAACAAAGGGCGTGTTGGCATTTTGCAGTTCGCCTCCAGGGTGAACACGTCCGCAGGAGCGTCGATGAGTAAGGTCAGTGTATTGGTGGTGGATGACGCGACGTTCATTCGCGACTTGGTTAAGAAATGTCTGCGCAATTATTTTCCCGGGATTCACACCGAGGACGCAGTCAATGGTCGCAAAGCTCAGGCGGTGCTGAGCAAAGATACGTTCGATCTGATTCTGTGCGACTGGGAAATGCCGGAAATGTCCGGTCTTGAACTGTTGGCCTGGTGCCGCTCGCAAGACAATTACCTGAAAACCGTGCCGTTCATCATGGTGACCAGCCGTGGCGACAAGGAAAACGTCGTGCAGGCCATTCAGGCCGGTGTGAGTGACTTCGTCGGCAAGCCGTTCACCAACGAACAGCTGCTTTCCAAGGTCAAGAAAGCCCTGGCCAAGGTCGGCAAGCTGGACGCGGTCATGTCCACCGCTCCGGCCCGCATGAACTCGCCGCTGAACGACTCGCTGAGCGCGCTGACCGGTGGCAAGGCCGAGGTGGTTCGTGCTGCACCTGCGGCTGCTCCGGTTTCCGGCGGTATTGCCAAGGCACCGCCTGTGGTTGCCAAGACCGCAGAGCCTTCCGGTCGCGGACAAGGCCAGTTGCGTCTGCCCAATGGCATTCAGTCCTGTGTGATCAAGGCGTTGAGCCTGAAGGAAGCGTCGCTGGTCGTGCGTCGCAGCGATAACCTGCCGCAAGTCCTCGACAGCGCTGTGCTGGACCTGGAGCAGGGCGAAAGCAATGAGACCGCTCGCTTGAACGGCTACCTGCATTCGGTTGCGGCCTTCGAACAGAAGCCCGACAGCGACTGGCTGCAAGTTATCTTCCGTTTCGTCGACCAGGACGCGCAGAAGATGGACTACCTGTCACGCCTGATTGCCCGCGGCACAGCCCAGAAGCACTTCGTTCCGGGGGCTTGATCCTCGATTCTGTCGAAACGCGCTGCCAGACAGCGCGTTTGCCCGCGCTAGAGCGGGTTAGCTGTCGCAAAGCAAACACCTGACTGTGGGAGGCGGCTTGCCGGCGATCTGCCGGGAACCGGCAGCAAAACCTGTACACGCGGTGTTTCAGATGCACTCAAGGGCCGCTGCGCAGCCCATCGCTGCCGTCGTAACCTCCGAGAGCTCCCACGCCCTGCGGGCAGAAGCAGATTTCAGCGCTTCTCCAGAAGCCAGGTGTTTGATAGAGGCTGCTGTTACCGCTGGAAGATAACGCCCACACCCGTGTGTTTGACGTCCGATAGGTCGGGATGAGCTTTCTCGCCCATACAGTCGAGCCGTCTGCTTTCCCGGAACCTGCAGGTTCTATTTAGTTTTTCCAGTCCCTCACCGTTCGTGAGGCTACTGGAAAATCACTGAATGTTATCCACATCGTTCCAATCCCCCGACATCCTGGCGATCGACGCCAACCAACTGCTTCTCGCCATCGAACGTGCGCTGGGTGCATCCAGCGATTCGGCGTCCTACATCACGGATGGCATCGTTCTGCCAGAAGATCAGTTTCGGATCGTCAGGCGGGTGCTGATTCACCTGCTGGGCGAGGACATCCGGTTCTCGACACGCGATCTGGCTGCCGCAGATGCTGAGCAGGAACACAGACTGTCACTCCTGTATCGCAGCGCCAAAGCCCGTAAACTCTACGCGAATGCCTTGGGCGTGGAGGAGGCCGGTGTCAGCCCCTGGCACATGCATCAGTTCTACGCCCGTATTGCCTGGCTGAACGAATCGACGGTCACTGGCGAAGCGGCCAAGTCGCAACTGGAACACTATGTGTTCAAGTCACTGCCGTTCTGGGGCGCTGCGGCTGTGCCTGGAAAATCGGGCTATTCAGCGTTGGGTGAGCTGCTTACACCCATCCCGGAAGATTTGCGTCTGTGGATGGTGCAGTTCAAGCGCGGTGCTCGTCTGGTGCCGGTCGCCGAGTGGATCGAGCATTGCTCGGCAGAGTCGCTCTATAACGGCCTGGCGGTACGGCATGCGCGGGAATCCGACGGCGACGTGCCTGATGCCTTGAGGCTGTTCTGCGACACCTTCTCAGCCCTGATACCGGCGGATCTCTATCGGGACCGGGCATTATCCGACTGGCTGAATCCGCTGCTCGCAACGCCAGGTGGCTGGTCCGTCTGCATGGACGTGTTGACCAGCGTCGAGCACAGCGAACCGACCCTTGGCGGCCTCCAGATCGATGCGGGCACGCATATGTCATTGCCGACCCGGGCTGAATACCTGCGCAAGCTGGCGGCCTTTGTGGTGAACCCGGGTAACGAGCACTGGCTGGCGCCTGCAATTGCCAGCGCAGAACAAGCGCCCGCCATGCGGGCGCTGTCGCTGGCCATCAGGCTTCGATTCGAGCACTGGAACCTGGCGTTCGGGCCAGCCATGATGCTTGCTTCGCTGTTACTGATGCCGGCACTTGAAACGAGCATCGAGCCGGACGATGCCTTACCCACTGCTCATACCCTGAACAGTCAGGTCGTCCCGCCGCTGGATACCTGGAGTCCGATGCACAATGCGGACTACCTGTTCTCTCAAATGGGCATCGAACTGCTTTGCGATTCAAACGAAGCAGGCCGCACGCTTCGCTTGTCACCCCAGCAAACCTGGCATGCGCTGACCCATACCGTGCAGTTTCAGTCCGCCGTGGCGCCCTTGCTCGAGGCCATGGGCTGGTACGGCGCGCATCCCGGAGAGCAGGCTTCTCCCCGCATCACTCAGGCACTGGTCGGGCGTTCGATCATCGACTTTTTCCTGGGCGCTCCAGAAGCCGATGGCGAATCTCTGGAAACCTTCATTGGACGCGGTTGGGTGCTGGACTACAGCCATGTGCAACTGAGAGAGAAAGTCCGGGGCCTGATACGGAACAGGCAGCCCGGTGCATCACCGAGCACGGTCGACCTGCTGCATTACCTGTTATTGCGCGAAACGATGCCCGAACTGTTGGTAGACGGCGTACCCGATCATTTGCAGTACGGACGCTCCCTGCAGAGCACTGCGTTGCTTCATGGCGTCGCGCTGGTCGAGGCGATGACGCCGGGGCTGGCGGTCATCACGTCTTACGATGAGCTGATCAAGGTCAGCGCAGAGTTGGCCGAGTCCGAGGATCCCGGGGTTCAGGCGCTCTGGGCAACAACGCTGACCCTGCCTGCCTGGCGCTACGCCACGGCGCATGGTGCAGTTGAAGGCGCAGCCAGTGAGGGTCTTCAACAGGCATCCGCCGCACAGGTTGCTCAAGCCCTGAGCTATTTGCAGACACAGCAGCAATTGCACGCTCAGGAATTGAACCGTTTGTTGGCAAGCAAACCGCCCGACCGCAAGGCTCTGGCAGCGCAAATGCTCACCGAGGCGGACGTGCCGGAATGGCTATGGGAGCAGGCCGTAAATATCGACCATTGGCCGGTCCTGCAGAATTATGGATTTACGGTCGCCGCCTCCTATTCCATTGATCGCCTGACCGCAGTGCGTCAACCCCATGCTACCGTCATCCAGTTGGTCATGATGGGAGAGGTCTACCTCTCCGGCACGCCGACCGTTGCGCAGGCCTATGCCATTGCTTTCAAGACGTTCAGCGAATCGCTGGTGAGTGCTGAAACCGATGTCATCAAAAGGCTGTTGTCCGAGGCGCAGCCCGAGGTTCGGGCGAAACTGTCGGGTTCGACCTGCGAGGTCAGTCGCGTCCGCTTCGAGGCGCAAGAGGGTGTTCAGGGGATCTTCGTCCGCTGCCAGGAGGGCGATCACCTCAATGACTTCGAGGGCCACTCGGTAAAAGAATCCTTTTTCGAGCTGATTCCCGCGTGCGGCGTGGTGCGTGAGGTCAGCCAGTCGTTCATGTATTCGGTCGACGGCGTGACTTGGTCAGGCCCTGTTTCGATTCCTGAGGCGCTGCGTCGGCGCGAAGCCCACCAACAACGTATCGAAGCAGCCAGAACCACGCCGTTGCTGCCCATGGACAGCGACGCGTACCTCACGGGCACGGTATCGCGCAGCTCCACGGTTCCACATACTCCGTTGCAAGGAACGCTGATTCCCTCGGCGAAGCTGGTTTATCTGCCGGATACCGATGAACAGACTCGAATCGACGCGCTGGCCGGTAACGCTGCCACGCACCTGCTTGCCCGGTTTCTGGAGCAGAGCAACACCGAGCATTCACACGAAACCCCCTGGGAGCATATCTGGGCGAAGGAGCGTGAGTATGCCGATACCGCTGCGCGGTTTCTTATTCCGTTCTATGGGTGCATTCAGGATCTGCGGGCGGGCGAGCATTCCGCTGGGGTGGTCGTCGGGTGCGTGCTGGATGGGGTATTCGCCCTTGTCCCGCTGGGGCAGTTTGCAGGCGCAACCGCTCGTATCATGATGCGGGCCGGAGAGCTGACGGTCCTGTCGATCACTCGGCTGACAGGCAAGGCGCTCGGGCGACTGATGGTGGGTCTTGCAGAGCAAAGCGGTCTGGCGGTGTTGCGTGACCTGGGCAAGGCCGGTGTGAAACTGAGCAGGCTTGGCTGGTCGGCGCTGTTGCACGTGTCGCCCTCGCTGAAAACCGTATTGTCATCGCGAGCGGTGGTTGAAAGTGTTTTCGGTTTCGACAAGGGCATGTACCGGGTGCTCGACAGTGTCGAGCGCCCCTGGCAGCCTCTGCGTGTGGCGTCGGACAGCCATGCAGCGGTGGATGGCCGCCCGGCTGTGGCTGTCAGGAACATCGGCCGCCCGGAGGCACCTGATTTCAGGTTGCTCGATCCGGACTATGACCGTGTTTTCGGCAAGACACTCACGCCTGTGTCGCAGGGCGAGCGCCTTGAGCTGTCGTCGATATCGGCTGCTGACGGGACAGGTCCTGATCGCTATCCGGCTGTCGTGCCGATCACTTCCAGGGCTGATGGCTTTCATGAGGTGCGCGTCGACCGCTCCTCCACCGTCAGCACCCTTGAAAGGGACGAGGGAGAGTACGACATTCTGGTCGACGGTCGGGTCTATCACCTGGACTCCAGCGCGCCGGATGCAGCGTTGCGCAAACGGGCCGTCGAAAAGCTCTCCACGGCATCGGGCACTCTGGAGGAAGTGGAAAACCTGTGCCGGGTTCGTCGTGATCTGGAGCCGGTTATCTGCGCAACGGGGATTAGGCTTGCCACTCCGGTGCCCGAGCCGGTTCTGGCAGGCTCGACGTCTCCGACGCGAACCGGCAAGTACCCCAGTCAGGCCATGGATGCCCGTGAGTTCACGCTGGCCAGGCTTTCCGCGCGTGCGGATGACGAGTCGGGCATCGATGTTTTCGTCAATGAGGGCAAATTCTGCAAATGGGCCGAGCCGGCCGAGGTCACCGCAACCACTTCAGCGTCTAGCGGCAAGGTCGTCAGTCCGCTTTCGGAACAGGAGCTTGCGCATCTCTCTTTGCCTGAAGCGCCCGAGTACCTGCCTGCGCTGGAGGGGGCGCTGGCCCAGGATGGTGTGTTGGGTCTTCCGGCGAACATTCCCCATGGTGACGCCGTGTGGATCTATCAGAATATCCCGGTGATCGAACTTGGACCTGTGGCTTCAGGTGTGAACGATGCCCGCACGTTGCGCGGTGTCAGGCTGCAAATTGACGACAAAGACTGGATTTTTATCGAACCTGATAGCGGTGTGTTCTACAAGGCCTTCACGCCAACCGAAGGCGGCACGGAACTCAGGTTTGCCCGTGTTGAAGCGGCAGACGAGATCAATGAGTTCATTCGGGTTTCGGAGCAGTATCGAGTGTTTCGCGAGCGACCGAATGCCGTGACGGATCAGGAAAACATCGCCCGTCTGCTGTTTGATCTGCTGGACGAGTCGGAAAGGGCTGCGTGGAATCTTTCCTGGGACAAGGCCATCCACAGCTATGACGACTATGCGCAATGGTGCAAGGCGAATGGCGAGAAGAACGAGTTACTGGCCATTGGTCGTAACGTGTTGTCGGGTGAGGAGATCCAGAAAAAATTCGTCGATCTGGTCAAGGCCAGCGTTCCCGACTTCAGGAAAGTTGCTGAACGAAGCCTGCCCGAGCAACAGCACATTGTGGAGGTGCTCAATAAACTTCTGCCGGTGCAGGGCTCGAAGGCCAAGTGGGAGGCGTTGAATTTGCAGAGTGTGGTCACGCCCAAGGCGGCGAAGACTGTTCTCGGGCAGATCAAAGGTGCCAACCTTGCGTTTGCGCATATTCATACCGAGTCGGGAGAGCGAATCGTGTATTACGCGCTGTCCGGCGGGCAGCGTGCCAAGGACTTGATGCTGCAACTCGACATGGCCGAAGGAAGCGAACGTGTCATCGATGGCGTGATCTTTCGCGATGCTCGGGCGCGTATGGCGGGTCGTGAGCCTGACCCGACGTTCACCAGTCTGCCGGTGGTGAGAGATGCAGAGCGCCTCGTGGTCAGGGAGTTTTCCCGTCACGTGGATTCCGAGCGCCTGATCGCGACGATCATCAAGCAAGACATGGCGTCCACCCCGCTGGTCCACATCAAGTTCTTTACGGTGCTCGATACCTGCCGGTCATGCGGTGGATTTGTCTTGCCGCGTCTGAAACTCGACTTTCCCGATGCGCTGTTTTCGGTGACGTACATGAAGAATTACGCGCCGGGCTGATACGCTTTGAGCGTCTCGCAGGCTTTCTGACGTGCAGTTTTTGACGTGCGGTCTGTTGCCGATTGATACCGTTGAGTGCTGTTCGGGCCTTAACGCTGCTAGGCTTGGCATCCATTGCCCATGAACCCGAACCTTCCGATGCTCGAACGCCTGCTGATCCTGATCGCCCTTACCCTGGCCACGCCTGTGGCCTGGGCGATCACGATCTATAAAACCACTGATGCCGATGGCGTCGTCTCATTCTCGGACCGCGCCTCGCCTGGTGCGTCCGTGATGGTGTTCCGGGACCGGATGGTGGAGCGCATCGATCAGCAGGTGCACCTGAGCATCCGGCGTGACAGGGGCGTACACAGCCTTTACGTGCGCAACGACCTGTACGCGCCCGTCGAAGTCGAGTTGAAACTGTCCAGCGTGACGAACGTGCTGGGCGTGGCAGGCTCGTCGACAACCCTGCGTCGCACGATTCCGGCGCGAACCAACGAGCGTGTGGTGGTGTTGAGCCCCAAGGTGGCGAGCAAGGCGATGAATTACGCGTCGATGCTGACCTCGACCCTGGGCGACCCACGCAGCACGGCGCAGTCCTATCGTTATCCGCTGCCCTGGATCGGCGGCCCGTTTCGCCTGACCCAGGGGCCGAATGGCAAGTACAGCCACTTCGGTGTCAAAGGACGCTACGCAATGGACATTGCCATGCCCGAGGGCACGCCGATCATTGCGGCGCGTGGCGGTACGGTGATCAAGATCGAGAACAGCCAGTCAGGCCGGGGTTCGAATGCCTCGGGCAACTTCGTGCGCATCCTGCATGACGACGGCACCATGGGCGTCTACCTGCATTTGATGCAGGGTTCGGTGAGCGTCAATGAAGGGCAGCGGGTGAGGGTGGGCAGTCCGCTGGCGCGTTCCGGCAATACCGGCAACAGCACCGGTCCGCACCTGCACTTCGTCGTGCAGCGCAACACTGGCCATGAACTGGTCTCCATCCCCTACGAATTCGCCCAGCCTGTGCAGAGCCTGCCCAACTTTGCGGTGGGCGGGAATTAGTTCGAAGCTCACCCTGATCGTGCCCACGCTCCGTGAGGAACGATCATTCCCGATACTGATCGTGCCCATCGCTCCGCGTTGGCATGCATCCCGTGACGCTCCGCGTCGCAAATGGAACAGATTGCGGATTCAGTAAGCCGGGCGCATGACGTGGATAACGCTGGAGCTTGGGCACACATCTGCGCCACATTCGAGAGCGGACGCGGAGCGTCCTGGGAGGCATTCCCACGCAGAGCGTGAGGAACGATCAGTGTGAGGGCTGGCATCTGTACCCGATCGTGCCCAAGCGGAGCGATGGGCACGATCAATCAAGGACTGGCGAAGCCCGCCTCAATCCAGCTTCAGTACCTTGGCCAGGACGATCTTGGGGCCTTTCATCTTTTTGATGATGATGCGCAGGCCTTCGACTTCCATCTGCTCTTCTTCTTCCGGCACCCGTTTGAGGGTTTCGTAGATCAGGCCTGCCAGGGTTTCGGCTTCGATGTGGTCCAGGTCGATGCCTAGCAGACGCTCGATCTTGAACAGCGGCGTGTCGCCCCGCACCAGCAGCTTGCCCGGCTGATAGGCCAGGATGCCGCGCTCCACCTTGCGGTGTTCATCCTGAATGTCACCGACCAGCACTTCCAGCACGTCTTCCATGGTCAGGTAGCCGATGATCTTGCCGTCGGCTTCTTCGACCACGGCAAAGTGCGCGCCGCCCTTGCGGAACTGCTCGAGCAGTTGCGACAGCGGCATGTGCCGGGAAACACGTTCCAGCGGGCGGGTCAGCTCGGCGAGGTTGAACGACTCGGGAAGGTGGTCCAGGTCCGCCAGTTCCAGCAGCAGATCCTTGATGTGCAAAAGACCCACGAACTCGCCGCGTTCGGCGTCGTACACCGGGTAACGACTGAATTTGTGGCGACGGAACAGCGCGAGGATTTCCTTGAGCGGTGCGTTGAAATCCAGCGTGACCATGTCTTCGCGGGAGTTGGCCCAGTCCACGACTTCCAGCTCGCCCATTTCCACGGCAGAGGCCAGCACGCGCATGCCCTGGTCGCTGGGGTCCTGGCCACGGCTGGAGTGCAGAATCAGTTTCAGTTCGTCGCGGCTGTAACTGTGTTCGTGATGCGGGCCGGGTTCGCCCTGGCCGGCAATGCGCAGAATCGCGTTGGCGCTGGCGTTGAGCAGGTAGATCGCCGGGTACATGAGCCAGTAGAACAGGTACAGCGGCGCAGCGGTCCACAGCGACAGCAGCTCCGGCTTGCGGATCGCCCAGGATTTGGGGGCCAGCTCACCGATCACGATGTGCAGGTACGAAATGATGAAGAAGGCAGTGAAGAACGAAATACCTTTGACCAGTTCCGGCGTATCGACGCCCATCGCACTGAGCAGCGGCTCCAGCAGGTGAGCGAAGGCCGGCTCACCGACCCAGCCAAGCCCCAGAGAGGCGAGGGTGATACCCAGCTGACAGGCCGACAGGTAGGCGTCGAGCTGGCCGTGTACCTTGCGCAGGATGTGTCCGCGCCAGCCGTTCTTGTCGGCAATCGCCTCGACCCGCGTGGAACGCAGTTTGACCATGGCAAACTCCGCCGCAACGAAGAAACCGTTGAGCAGAACCAGGAACAGCGCAAAAAGAATCATGCCGAAGTCGGCAAAGAGTGAAGACAGGTTGAAACTAGGGGAAGGGTCCATGGTGGGGTTTTACGGGGTCCGTTCTAACAGAATAAGAGGTGATGCTGCGCCGAAAAAGCGCCATGAACCCGGCAATGTAGCGGCTGTACAAGCGATTGCCTAGTAGTCTGAGTCGTCGCTTTCGGGTTTGGACATCTGGCTGGTGGCAAAATGGCAGGTGAAAACGCTGCCCTTGTTCGGCACGCTGTTGATTTCAAGGGTGCCGCGATGACGCAGCAGCACGTGCTTGACGATCGCCAGCCCCAGCCCTGTGCCGCCAGTATTCGACGCACGGCTGGTGTCGACCCGGTAGAAGCGCTCGGTCAGACGCGGCAGATGCTTGGTGTCGATGCCGATTCCCGAATCCTGCACACTCAGGTGCGCGCCACGCTCGTCTGTCCACCAGCGGATACGGATAGTGCCTTCTGCAGGCGTGTACTTGACGGCGTTGAAGATCAGGTTGGAAAACGCACTGCGCAGCTCGGTTTCGCTGCCCTTGAGCCGCATCTCGCTTTCGATGCTGAGGCTGATCTGCTGATTCTTGCTGCCTGACAGCGCGTTGGCGTCGGCCTTGATGGTCTTGAGCAGGTTGCTGACGACCACCGGGTGATTGTCCGACGGGTAATCAGTGGCTTCGAGCTTGGCCAGCAGCAGCAAGTCGTTGAGCAGCGTCTGCATGCGCCCACCCTGCTGGTGCATCTGCTGCAGCGCCCGCACCCAGCGTGGATTCACTTCATCCACGTTATCGAGCAGGGTTTCCAGGTAGCCGAAGATGACCGTCAGCGGTGTGCGCAATTCATGGGAGACGTTGGCGACGAAGTCCTTGCGCATCTGCTCCAGCTGGTGGATGCGCGTGACATCACGCACCAGCATCAGGTGTTCGTTGTTGCCGTAACGAGTAATCAGCAGCTGTATGCGCAAGTGATCGTTGGTGGGCGAGGGAATTTCCAGCGGCTCGGCGTAGTTGCCTTGCGCGAAGTATTCCTTGAAGCGCGGGTGACGCACCAGATTGGTCACCGGCTGGCCGCTGTCCTGCGGCGTCTTGAGACCCAGCAGCGTTTCGGAGGCGCGGTTCCACCACTCCAGATTGCCCTCGCTGTCGAGCATGATCACCGCGTCCTTGAGGGCAGCGGTGGATTCCTGGACTCGGTCGATCACGGCCTGCAGACGGCCTCTGACACGCTGGTCGCGGCGTTGCAGGTGATAGATGCTGTCGAAGACTTCGCCCCACAGGCCGTAGCCATCCGGTGGCGGTTCGTCAGCCTTGTGGCTGCTCAGCCACTCGTGCAGGCGCAGCAGTTGCTTGAGGGTCCAGGCCAGATACAGGCCCAGTCCGATGGACAGGCTCCAGCCATACTGTCCGCTGATCAGGCCGACCAGCAGGCAGGCGGTCACCAGCAACAACATGTGGCGTATCAGCGTGCCATGCCAATTTTGGTTCAATTAAAGGTAAATCCTTATCTGGTGCACGCTGGCCGGTGCCCTGTGTCTGCGAAAACGACTATCAGCTTTTCGTGGAAAAGCGATAGCCGGTGCCGCGCACGGTTTGTACCAGATTTTCATAAGCGTCACCCAGGGCTTTGCGCAGGCGGCGAATGTGAACATCCACAGTGCGCTCCTCGACATAAACGTTGCCGCCCCAGACCTGGTCCAGCAACTGACCACGGGTGTAGGCGCGTTCCTGATGGGTCATGAAGAATTGCAGAAGGCGGTATTCGGTCGGGCCCATTTCTGCCGGTTTGCCATCGATGGTAACGCGATGGCTGATCGGGTCGAGCAGCAGGCCACCGACTTCAATGGGCGCTTCACCGTCCGTCGGCCCGGCACGACGCAGCACGGCCTTGAGGCGCGCCACCAGTTCGCGGGGGGAAAACGGCTTGGTGATGTAATCGTCAGCGCCCACTTCCAGGCCCTGAATCTTGTTGTCTTCCTCGCCCTTGGCCGTGAGCATGATGATCGGGATATCCCCGGTCAGCTCATCGCGCTTGAGACGACGCGCCAGTTCGATGCCTGAGGTTCCGGGCAGCATCCAGTCGAGCAGAATCAGGTCCGGCTTGCGATCAACGATGATCGCGTGGGCCTGCTGAGAGTTTTCGGCTTCGATACAGTCATAGCCGGCCATTTCCAACGCAACGGCGATCATTTCGCGAATAGGCGCTTCGTCGTCAACGATCAGAATGCTCCTGCCAACCATGCTTGAACCTCGTGTCATTTAACTGTCTTGGGGCGCATTAGATAACGGAATTATTGCAGTCGTGTGACAGGTTGGGATGAGGCTATCACGCATGCCATCGGCCGACTAAGCTGGGTGGGCTGTCTCGAACTCATTTCTACGATAAAAAAGAGGATGTACCCGATGGCTAATGTCTCTACTTCACTCAAGTGTCTGCTGGCTGCCGCCGCCCTTGTATCGTCCGCACTGGCCTTCGCAGCCGAGCCTGCCATGGAGAAGGACGGCAAACTGGTCGATCATGAAGGCATGGCGCTCTACACCTTCGATAAGGACAGCACGGGCAAATCCGCCTGTAACGATCAGTGTGCGATCAACTGGCCGCCGCTTGCCGCCGAAGCCGACAGTTCGGCCGAGGGTAAGTGGACAGTGATCACCCGTGACGACAAGACCCGGCAGTGGGCTTACGACGGCAAGCCGCTCTACACCTTCAACAGCGACACCAAGGCGGGAGAGGTCACCGGTGACGGCAAGGGCGGTGTCTGGCACGTGGCCAAACCCTGAGGCATGAAGCCATTGGGTGATCAGCGCACCGCGTAGTCGGCGACAATCCCCAGGAAGATCGCCAGCCCTGCCCAATGGTTATGGAGAAAAGCCTTGAAGCACGCGTCCCGCTCGCGCAGGCGCGTGCTCCAGAACTCCCAGGCAAAGCAGCCTGCGGCGATTGCCAGACCTGCGTAGAAACACATCCCCAGCTCGAACCGCGAACCGGCGAGCATCAGGCATCCCAGTGCCAGACCCTGCAACGTCAAAATGATCACGCGGTCCGCATCGCCGAACAGCACGGCGGTGGATTTCACACCGATCTTCAGGTCGTCGTCGCGGTCCACCATGGCGTAGTAGGTGTCGTAGCCGACCGTCCACAGCAGGTTGGCGATGTACAGCAGCCAGGCAGCTGCAGGCAAGTCGCCGGTCTCGGCCGTGAACGCCATCGGCATGCCCCACGAGAAGGCCGCACCCAGCACCACCTGCGGGTAATAGGTGTAGCGCTTCATGAAGGGGTAGCAGGCCGCCAGCGCCAGGCCGCCGAATGACAGCCAAATGGTCGCGGCATTGGTGAACAGCACCAGCACAAAGCTCAGGCCCACCAGCACCGCGAACAGAATCAGTGCTTCCCGGCCGCTGACCTTGCCGCTGACCAGGGGCCGCTGCTCGGTACGCTTCACATGGCCGTCCACCTTGCGGTCGGCGTAATCGTTGATCACGCAGCCTGCCGCGCGCATCAGGAATACACCGACCGTGAAGATCAGCACGTTTGCCAGCGACGGCGAGCCCTTGCCGGCTATCCAGAGCGCCCACAATGTCGGCCACAGCAGCAGATAGACGCCGATTGGCTTGTCGATTCGTGTCAGCTGGACGAAGTCCCAGACGCGTGGATTCAGGCGATTCAGTGATTTGAGCAACGACAGGTACATCAGACGGGTTCCTTGTTCTGAACCAGGCTCAGGAAAGACGGCAGGAAGACTTCGGCGACCAGCACGCGCAACGGGCCGCGACTGAAGCAGGAGCGGCGTGCCCACAGGCCTTTGGCAGAATCGGCAGGTGGCAGGCAGGTGGCAGGGTAACGGCAGACTTCGAGCGGGCCACGGTCGAATGCAGGGTCACTGAACAGCAACTCGCCCAGTGAACGCGATCCCAGCGTGTCCATCTGCAACCCGCCGTTCTGCAGGGCGCTGCGGGCCGCCACGCTGCGGGCGAAGACCCAGCGGTTGCCATTGCCGAGCAGATACACTTCGCGAACCCAACCCTCGCTCGCCTCGGGCAGCGCCAGTGCGGCGCATTCGTCATCGCGTAATGACTGCCAGCCTTCGAACAGCGGAATGACGCTGAATCCTCCGTCGGACAGACGGTCCAAGCGACGGGTCAGGGAATCCTGATTGAACAGCCAGTCCAGAATCACCGGCGCGGGCGCATCGACCAACCGGTCGCGCTCAAGCCAGACTGGCGTCGTAAAGGCGGGGTTTTGCTGGGTCACGGTAAGCATGCGTCGGCAGTTATCGGGGCGGCGAGCTTATCACGATTGATGACTCCGACAGCCGGGGGGAAGACAGCCAGTTATATAAACGGGCTTGCATCCCGGACTGCCGATCAGTACAACGCCCCTTCAAGCGGCGAACGACCGCTGCGCCAATACTCAGCCTGATGAATAGAGAACCGAACCATGAAGAAGTGGCAATGCATTGTCTGTGGTCTGATTTACAACGAAGCCGATGGCTGGCCGGATGACGGCATCGCGCCGGGCACGCTCTGGCAGGATGTACCGGAAGACTGGCTGTGCCCCGACTGTGGCGTCGGCAAGATGGACTTTGAAATGATCGAAATCGGTTGATCCACCTCACTCGGGAAACAGCAATGAGCGCACCTGTCGTCATCATCGGTACCGGCCTTGCGGGCTACAACCTCGCTCGGGAATTTCGCAAGCTGGACAGCGAAACACCGCTGTTGCTGATCACCGCCGATGACGGCCGGTCGTACTCCAAGCCCATGCTGTCCACCGGGTTCGGCAAGAACAAGGAGGCCGACGGGTTGAGCATGGCTGAGCCTGGCGCCATGGCCGACCAGTTGAAGGCTGAAGTGCGCACGCACACGCGCATCAGCGGTATCGATCCCGGCCACAAGCGCCTGTGGATCGGTGAAGAGGCTGTGTATTACCGCGATCTGGTGCTGGCCTGGGGCGCTGAAACCATCCGCGTGCCGATCGAGGGCGACGCAGCGGATGCGGTGTTCCCGATCAACGATCTGCAGGACTACGCGCGCTTTCGGACTGCCGCTGTAGGCAAGCGCCGTGTACTGATTCTGGGTGCAGGCCTGATCGGCTGCGAATTTGCCAACGACCTGATGCTGGGCGGCTACGAAGTGGATCTGGTCGCGCCCTGTGAACACGTCATGCCAACGCTGCTGCCCGCCGCCGCCGCGGCGGCTGTGCAGACCGGGCTCGAAGGGCTGGGCGCGCGTTTCCACCTGGGGCCGGTGCTCACGCGCCTGCAACGCAGTGATGAGGGGCTGGAGGCCCATTTGTCCGACGGTCAGGTGATTACCTGCGATCTGGTGGTGTCGGCTATCGGCCTGCGGCCCAGAATCGATCTGGCGGCAGCCGCAGGTTTGCAGACCGGACGCGGCATTCTGGTTGATCGTTATCTGCAGACGTCGCACGCCAACATTCATGCGCTGGGCGACTGCGCGGAAGTCGACGGCTTGAACCTGCTGTACGTGATGCCCCTGATGAGCTGCGCAAGAGCCTTGGCCCAGACCCTGGCCGGAACACCCACGTCGGTGAAGTACGGGCCGATGCCGATCACTGTCAAGACGCCTGCCTGCCCGCTGGTGGTTTCGCCGCCTCCGCGTGGAACACAGGGTGTCTGGAGCGTCGAAGGGCAGGGCGCCGACATCAAGGCACTGTGTCACGACGCCGAGGGACAATTGCTGGGTTACGCGTTGACCGGCGCCGCCGTTATGGAAAAACTCGCCCTGAACAAGGCGTTACCTGCGTTATTGGCATAATTTCGCGTCATTTTGTCGGATAAGACACTTATTTGTACCGATAAACCTCGTCCATCCACTGGCGCAGGTAACGTCGGCATGCCATCCTCGCTCTCGTCTGCCGCTACGTAGAGCCGTCGCGGCGCCTTGTTACTGTTTGCCATAAGCAGTACGGAACATAAAAACAAAAACCGTAAAAGAGGCTTCATATGCGTAAACCACAACTTGCAGCCGCCATTGCTGAAAAGGCGGATCTGACCAAAGATCAATCCAACCGTGTTCTCAATGCCATTCTTGAAGAAATCACCGGCGCTCTGTCTCGCAAGGACAGTGTCACCCTGGTTGGCTTCGGTACATTCCTGCAACGCCATCGTGGAGCCCGTACCGGCAAGAATCCGCAAACCGGCGAACCGGTGAAAATCAAGGCAAGCAACACGGTTGCCTTCAAACCGGGCAAAGCCTTGAAAGACAGCGTCAATCCCGAGCCAGCCAAAAAGAAGAAATCCTGATAACAACGGCTTGCCTCGGCGGGAGGTGAGCAGTGAGCGACGGGTACACCAGTCAGACTGGGTGCCCGTTTTTCATGCGCGCAGAACAACCGTGGCGTCAATGTCGTCGCGTTGACCCTTCGTAAGAAGTTTCCTACTTGATTGCACTCGTCTGCCTTCCAACAGCTCAGTCTTTCCTGACTTTTTATCGTTGCTCATTCCCTTAAAGTCCCGCTCCCGCAGCTTTTCTGGCTCGCGGCGCTGAACACTAAATCTTGGGAAGTCAAAAATGAATAAGCTATGGAAGTTCGCTGCTGTTGCAACCCTGATCGCCGCCACCTCGGGCTGCGTGAGTTACAACGTGAGCCAGCCGACTGCACCACTGGAAGGCACCGTCAAAACCGATCTGAAGGCTGACGTGAAAGTGGGTGGCATCATCAGTGGTGAATCCTCGACCAACGTGCTGTTCAACTTCCTGAGCATCGGCGGTGATACCCAGTTCGCGGACGGCGTTGCCTACGGCGGTGCGAGCGGCGGCGGAATGGGCCTGGCACTTCCAGACCCTGTATCGACTGCCAAGGCTGCCGCAGCCTACAAGGCTGTCAAATCTTCCGGTGCCGACCTGATCGTTGCGCCGCGTTATGAAGTCAACGTGAAGGACTACTTCATCTTCAAGAAGGTGGACGTAAAGGTTACGGGTAACAAGGGCAGCATCAACAGCATCCGCTGATTGATCGCCGGAGTGCTGCCTTGCCTGCCAGGGCAGCACTCACGAGCTGAAACAATTGTAGCGATTCTCGCCGAAAATAAGAATTTTCCTACAGGAAACAGGCGGCCAAACCGCTACACTGCGCCGCCGATTCTGACCGCCGGTTCGAACTCTTGCTGAGGCTGTTACATGAAATTTCGCTTTCTTCTCTGGATGCTGGGCCTGTTGATGGGCCGCGCCAGTCGTAACAACCCTGCGTTCCAGCAACAGTTGGCGGGCAAGGACCTGACGTTCCAGTTGCAGACAACAGATGGCAGGATCGCCCGCCACTTCGTGGTTCGTGATCAGCGTATCCATAGTGTGAAAGGGCTGGCTGCAGAGCCTGCGTTTGCCATCTCGTTTCGCGATGCCGCATTCGGCTTTGCCACCCTGCAGGCCAAGAACAAGCAGCTGGCCTTCATGCAGGGTATTCAGGACAAGGACATTCAGATCAAGGGCAATCCGGCCCTGGTGATCTGGTTCCAGGGCCTCACCAAATATCTCAAGCCTAAAAAGAAGACCGGTTGATCAAGGCAGCTGCAATCCGCCCGATGCCTTGTGCAAGGCGCGCAGGTGATCACCCATCTGCTTGAGGTTGGCTTCGTTTGCGGCGATTTCCTTTGCACGTTCCGGACCCAGCAACGCGCGTACTTCCTTGTCGAGGTCGCCAGTCAGGCGCTTGAGTTGCTTCTGGCGCTGGCTGCTCTCGCTTTCCAGTTGTTGCCATTCCGTAGCCTGCGGCAAGCCGTAACCTCTGCTGCCGAGCAATTCTGCAGGGCGGCTGAGAAAGCCGCTGCTGGCCAGCAGTTCCTGCAAGGTGCCGGTCGCTTTCGAGACGCGGCCGTCTTTCTGCTCCCGAGCCCCGAGATAGCTCTGCTTCACTTCGTCCTGGGCCAGCAGCAACTGCCGACGCAGGCTGGCCTGTTCCAGCAGCAGAATGGCGGCGCTGGTGCGCAGGTCAGCCTTGTCGAACCACTGACTGCGCTCGTGGGCGGGCAGGCTCATCCAGTCTTCGACGGTGGTCTGCCGGATCGGCAGTTGCTTCTTCAGCACCTCGAACATGGCCTGATAGCGGTCGCGATAGGAATCGAAGCGGTAGCCAAGCCGTAACGCTTCCTTGGGATCGTCCAGCACGCTGGTATCAGCCAGACCACGCCCTTTGAGCACTTCGAGCAAGCCGTTGGGCAGGATGCTGTCCAGACCGACCAGCTTGGGGTTGTGCGTACCGCTGCGAAGCAGCTTGAGGTTCTCCACCGCGCAGTTGTTCGACAGGAAGTAATAGTTGCCGTCGTAGCTCCAGTGCATTTCGGCGGCATGCTGGACCAACCCTTCGATTTCAGGGCGCGACAGCGTGATCGGTACCGACGCCAGACTGCGCAGTTCTGTCTTGGTGTATTCGTCGATTACCTGCGCCAGTGGCAGCACGAACAGTCGCGAAGGGTACGCGCCCATCAGGCCGTCCCAGCTGGATAACTGTACGTCTCCTACAAAGGCGCGGTAGGACAGGACCAGATGCTGGTCCAGGTCGAGCCGACAGTCCGGCCCGCGTGGGCGACCCGGCTTGCAGATCACCAGACGCAGCATGCTGTGGCCCCAACGGCTCACCCAGTTCTGATTCGCCTCGGCCAACAGGTAGTCGACGGCGTAGACCCGTTCAGGGTCCAGCTTGCCCAGAGGCTCGCGGCCAAAATCACTGCCCGCGTTCAGGTACGGATAGAAGGTGGGGCAGGTCTCTTTTGCAGCAGGTGCCCAGCCGAAACGCTCCTTGTAGTAGGCGTACAGCGCAGGGCGACGGCAGGCGTAAGCCGGGTCGAGCAGGAAGTACTCCATGTTCACTGCCACGAACTCGAGCGGGCTGGTGGTCTCGTAGATGTCGGGACTGCGGGCAACCTGACCGTTATGTTCTTCTCGTTCGCCACGGCGTCCGACGTACTGCTGCCAGCCGGCAAGGTCCAGCAGGCGAGGGTCATCGCTCAGGGTAAAACGTCGCTCGGTCTGGCCACGGCAGTCATCGGGCAGGCCGACATTACCCAGCGAGCTGCCGCGGCGTGAACAGCGCACCAGCGTCGCCCGCTCGCTCGCCGACCACAGGCGTGCGCGGTCATAAATGTGAGTCAGCTCATGCAGCACGGTGGCGAGCATTTCCCGACGTACCGTGCCGTGCGGCCGACCGGTCTGTGTCGTCGCGGCAGAGCCGTCCGTCAGCGCAGGCAGAAGGTGGGTGTTGAGGTACAGCTGATAAGGGCCTACCGCCTGGCCGTAGGCATTCTGCGGCATGTCACTGGACCAGCTCACGTTGACGGTGCGGTCCAGCGACTCGACGAAGCTGGGCGGCAGAGCGCGCATGGCCTCGTCGATCAGCGCCTGGCTGGCTTGCTGTTGGGCCGCATCAAGGCCGTTGGTCTGCAGCTCAAGCTTCAGGCTGGCTGAAGCATAAGTCCCGACCAGCGACAATGCGCCGGCAAGCAGCCAGACGCCAAGTCGCCTCACAGTGCGAGGATGGCTTCAGCCAGTGTCTGGTCGCTGGCATCGCGCGCTTCCGGCACGCGGGCACGCAGCGTATCGAAGGCCGCGTCGAGCTGGGCGCCATGGATGTCGCCGTTGCTGGCGACGTAGCTGGCTGCATCGTCCCGGGCTTCGCGCACGACTTTGGAATCGCGGATCGAGGTGGTGGTGTCCGAGGTGAAGTCGATGGTACGACCGAACGCACGGACAATGATGTTACTCGTGGCAACAACGGTCTGAGCCTGGGCCAGGTCGGCCATCAGCAGCAGGCCAAGGGAAACAGCAATCAGCGGCGTACGCATGTCAGTAACATCTCCAGTTACGCAGAAGGGCAAAGTGGCTATTGGACGAGGATTGCCTGCGCCAGTTCAAGGTCGCTGGCACGAAGTTTTTCATCAGCCTGGCGCAGGCTGCGCAAGGCCGATTCGAGTCGTGCCCCGCGTATCCGACCGTCGCTGGCGATAAACGCAGCAGCATCATCCTGAGCTGCCATGACCTGCTTGTTATCGAACGGTGAGCTGCTGACCTGGCTGGTGGCATACCCGGTCTTGACCAAGCCCTGCGTGGTTGAGTCGAAGGCATGGGCAGAACCCGTCCAGACCAGGCTGGCGAGAGAAACGAGCAAAAGAGAGTGCAATGAACGCATGGCTTTCACGTACCGGCAAAACAGGCGTCAAGGCTAGCGCAATGCTCTAGCCGGAGCTACCCCGGCAGCTTGCAGGCCGCCGGAAGCACTCGTCAGATGGCCAGGATGGCCCGAGCCAGCTGAGCATCGGTGGCGTGCAGTTCAGGCAACTGCTGACGGATGTGCTGGAAGGCGCCTTCCAGTTGCGCACCGCGGATATCGCCGGCGCTGGCCACGAAGCTGGCGGCATCGTCACGTGCTGCGCGAACGATCTTGTCGTCCTTGAACGAAGACGAAATATCGGAGGTCGCATCGGTCGATGCCGCGACAGCGCCGACGACTGTGTCGGTCGTCACGATGAAGCTGGAGGCGTTGGCGCTTGCGGCAGCGGCAGTCAGCAGAACGGCAGCGCCAAAGGTACGTAGCAGGGACATGGTCGAATTCCGTCAGATGGAGTTACAGGCAGAGGTTGCGGGAGGCACAGGCTGTGTGCCGGGCCGATCAGGCATCCAGCCTATATCAGCGCTGTCCGGCTTGCTATTGCAATAGCGCGTTGAAACGCCATACGGCATACATGAAATGGTAACTGTACCGGCTTCGTTTTGTAACGTTTAAAACTGTACTTGTTTTGATTTTGAAATCCTTGCAGCGCAAATGACAAGACCCGATTCAGTTGCCTGAATCGGGTCTTGTATGAAGCAATTCGGGTTGCTGGCGGGAGACTTCAGCAGTCTGGGGCCAGCGGGCGCTGCATTAGCGCCAGAACGGCTTGCTCAGCTCTTCGTAACGCTGTGCTTCGCTGATACCTGCGTCGGCCAGCAAACGTGCATCCAGACGAGCCAGTTGATGGCGGCTGGAGAGACGGCGCTGCCAGAGCATCAGATTGGCGAACATGCGCAGAGGCAAGGACGATTTAGCAGTAGTGGCGGTGCTTTCGCTGAACAGATCGGAACTGATTGTACGTTCCATGGTGTGACTTCCTTCCGCTTGTGGCGGGATAAGTGAGTTGCTTGACTGGTGCCCATTCTCCGCTTGATTGGCCAGCCCCAATAGACACAGTTCATCTGTATTGTGAGGGTTCAGTTAACTGTTTATGGGGACTGTTTTGTTCGTTATTGGGGCAACTGTACCGGTCTGCACATTTTTAGTGCATTTTGCCGTGGGTTGCACTGAATCTGACTCACCTCAGGCTACTTTTGACCAGTACAGCAGTACAGTTTTTTCAAGTACAGGGAGTAACAGTGGAAAGGTGGGCAATAAAACCATTTGCTCACCTCCAACTGTCTTGTTCAGACGGGCAACATGCGACCGGTCTCTTCCAGATTCAGGTGCCAACTCAGTGCGTCGCGCAGTATGTGAGGCGTATGGCCACCGCGCTGGCAGGCGGCGTTGAAATAGTCGTTCAGCGCAGCGCGATAATCAGGATGAACACAGTTGTCGATGATCACCCGGGCGCGCTCACGCGGCGCCAGACCACGCAGATCCGCCAGACCCTGTTCGGTCACCAGAATGTCCACATCGTGCTCGGTGTGATCGACATGGCTCACCATCGGCACCACGCTGGAAATCGAGCCGCCCTTGGCAATCGACTTGGTTACGAAGATGGCCAGATGCGCGTTGCGTGAGAAGTCGCCGGAGCCGCCGATGCCATTCATCATTCGCGTGCCGCACACATGGGTGGAGTTCACGTTGCCGTACAGGTCGAACTCCAGGGCTGTGTTGATCCCGATGATACCCAGGCGGCGAATGACTTCCGGATGATTGGAGATTTCCTGCGGGCGCAGCACCAGCCTGGATTTGTAGCGATTGAAGTCGGCGAACACCTGAGCGTGCTTGGAGGCTGAAAGCGTCATGGAGCTGCCCGAGGCAAAGCTCAATTTGCCTGCATCGAACAGATCGAAGGTGGAATCCTGCAACACCTCCGAGTACATGGTCATGTCATGAAAGGGCGAATCCAGCAAACCGTACATCACTGCGTTGGCAATGGTCCCGATGCCTGCCTGTAACGGCATCAGCGTGTTGGTCAGCCGATCCTCACGCACTTCATTCTTGAAGAACTCCACCAGGTGTTGGGCGATGGCCTGGGTTTCCACATCCGGTGGCAACACGGTGGACGGGGAGTCAGGCTGGTTGCTGATGACAATGCCGACAATCTTGGCCGGATCGATCTTCACTGCATGGCTGCCAATCCGCGAATCGGCTTCCAGCACCGGAATCGGCAGGCGCGTAGGGCGGTAACTCGGAATGTAGACGTCATGCAGGCCTTCCAGCTCAAGCGGCTGGGCCAGGTTGATCTCGACGATCACCTGTTTGGCGAGAATGGCGAAGCTGGCAGAGTTTCCCACCGAGGTGCTCAACACCAGATGACCGTCCTCGGTGATGGCGACACATTCGATCACGGCCAGGTCGACCGCCTTGATCTGGCGATTGCGCAATTGCTCGACGGTATCGGACAGGTGCTGATCGATGAACATGACGGTGCCGTCGTTGATGGCGCGGCGCAACGTGCTGTCCACCTGGAACGGCATGCGCCGGGAAAGCACACCGGATTCGGTGAGTTGCTTGTCCAGATCGTTGCCCAGGCTGGCGCCTGTCATCAGGCTGATCTTCAGTGGCGAGGTCTTGGCGCGTTCGGCCAGCGCCTGGGGAACGGCTTTGGCTTCTCCTGCGCGGGTGAAGCCACTCATGCCGACGGTCATGCCATCTTCGATCAGGGCAGCGGCGTCGGCTGCGCTCATTACCTTGCTCATCAGGGAAGGCAGGCGGATACGGTCAAGGTACATGGATTCTTTCTCGGAGGTGGAGACGAGCGACAAGTCTAGAGAGTCGGGCCTTGTTCGTCCCGCTACCATGGTCGAATTCGAGGGCTCTAATTAGCGGGTCTCAGCGCAAAACACTGTTACGTGAAATGCAAAAAGCCCCGGTCGCAACGCGAGCCGGGGCTGTGCTGAAGCAGATGCAGGCTATGCGTTATCGACCGCCTTCACCATGTCCTCGATCACCTTTTTGGCGTCTCCGAACACCATCATGGTTTTGTCCAGATAGAACAGTTCGTTATCCAGACCGGCGTAGCCGCTGGCCATCGAGCGCTTGTTGACGATGATGGTCTTGGCCTTGAACGCTTCGAGGATCGGCATTCCGGCAATCGGCGATTTCGGATCGTTCTTGGCAGCCGGGTTGACCACGTCGTTGGCGCCGAGCACCAGCACCACGTCTGCCTGACCGAACTCGGAGTTGATGTCGTCCATCTCGAACACCTGGTCATAAGGCACTTCCGCCTCGGCCAGCAGCACGTTCATGTGGCCTGGCATGCGTCCTGCCACCGGATGGATCGCGTATTTCACCGTGACGCCGTGATGCACCAGCTTCTCGGTCAGTTCCTTGAGCGCATGCTGGGCGCGTGCCACTGCCAGACCGTAGCCCGGCACGATGATGACCGTGTCGGCGTTGGTCAGCAGGAAGGTGGCGTCGTCCGCCGAGCCGGATTTCACCGGGCGTGCTTCCTTCGCTCCCGCCGGGCCAGCCGTGTCCGTTGCGCCGCCGAAGCCGCCGCCGATGACATTGAAGAAGGAGCGGTTCATCGCCTTGCACATGATGTACGACAGGATCGCCCCGGAAGAGCCCACCAGCGAACCGGCGATGATCAGCATCGAGTTGTTCAGCGAGAAACCGATGCCCGCTGCCGCCCAGCCCGAATAGCTGTTGAGCATCGAGACCACCACAGGCATGTCGGCCCCGCCAATCGGGATGATCAGCAGAACGCCGATCACGAATGCCAGGGCGAGCATGATGGCGAACGCGGTCAGGCTGCCGGTGAACATGAATGTCAGGCCGAAGAACAGTGTGGCCAGGCCGAGAATCAGGTTCAGCTTGTGCTGTCCGGCAAACTGTACGGGTGCGCCCTGAAACAGGCGGAATTTGTACTTGCCTGACAGCTTGCCGAACGCAATCACCGAACCGGAGAAGGTGATCGCACCAATCGCCGCGCCGAGAAACAGTTCCAGACGATTGCCGGTCGGGATGGCGTCGCCCAGATTGCGAACGATACCCAGCGACTGGGGCTCGACCACCGCCGCGATGGCAATGAATACCGCTGCCAGACCGATCATGCTGTGCATGAAGGCCACCAGCTCCGGCATCTTGGTCATCTCGACGCGCTTGGCCATGATCGAACCGGCTGTGCCGCCGACCAACAGGCCGACGACTATATAGCCGATCCCCGCGCTGGTGCCTTCAGCGGTCGACAAGGCCGCGAGCTTGAACACCAGGCCGATCGTTGTGATGACTGCCAGCCCCATGCCCAGCATGCCGAACAGGTTGCCACGGCGCGAAGTCGTCGGGTGGGACAGGCCTTTGAGTGCCTGGATGAAGCAGATCGACGCGATCAGATACAGCAGCGTCACCAGATTCATACTCATGGTTTTTGCACCTCGTCTTTCGCTTTAGGTGCCTTTTTCTTGAACATTTCCAGCATTCGCCGGGTAACCAGAAAGCCGCCGAACACGTTGACCGCGGCCAGCGCGACCGCCAGCGTGCCCATGGTCTTGCCCAATGGCGTGACCGTGAGCGCGGCGGCGAGCATCGCGCCAACGATCACGATGGCAGAGATGGCATTGGTCACGGCCATCAATGGCGTGTGCAGCGCAGGCGTCACGTTCCAGACCACGTGGTAGCCAACATAGATCGCCAGCACGAAAATGATCAGGTTGTAGATGCCAGGGGAGATCAACTCTTCCATTGGTGTGTCCTCAGCCGTTCTTGCGGATGACCTGGCCGTCGCGGCACATCAGGCACGCGGCGACAATGTCGTCTTCCAGGTTGATCGAGAATGCCCCGTCCTTGTCGAACAGCAGCTTCATGAAGTCCAGCAGGTTGCGCGCATACAGCGCCGAGGCATCGGCGGCGACCAGCGCTGGCAGATTGGTGTGGCCGACGATGGTCACGCCATGCTCGATCGTGACCTGATCCGCCACAGTCAGAGGGCAGTTGCCACCCTGCGCGGCAGCGAGGTCGATCACCACGGAGCCCGGTTTCATCTGTGCCACGGTCTCGGCGCTCAGGAGTACCGGTGCCTTGCGGCCGGGGATCAGCGCGGTGGTGATGACGATGTCCGAAAGCTTTGCGCGTTCATGCACGGCGACAGCCTGACGCTGCATCCAGCTGGCGGGCATGGGACGCGCGTAGCCGCCGACGCCTTCAGCGCATTCGCGCTCTTCGTCGGTCTCGTAAGGGACATCAATGAATTTCGCACCCAGCGATTCGATCTGCTCTTTCACAGCCGGTCGCACGTCCGACGCTTCGACCACTGCACCCAGACGCTTGGCAGTGGCGATCGCCTGTAGGCCGGCCACACCTGCGCCGAGGATCAGCACCCTGGCCGCTTTCACCGTTCCGGCGGCTGTCATGAGCATCGGCATGAAGCGCGGGTAGTGATGAGCGGCGAGCAGGACGGCCTTGTAACCGGCGATGTTGGCTTGCGAGGACAGCACATCAAGGCTCTGCGCTCGCGAGGTCCGGGGAGCGGCTTCGAGCGCAAAGGCGGTAATGCCACGCTCGGCCATCCGGGCGATGTTCTCGTTATTGAAGGGGTTGAGCATCCCGATCACGATCGTGCCGCTCTTTATAAGCGTCAGTTCGCTTTCATTCGGGGCCACGACCTTGAGGATAAGTTCGCTGGCGAAGGTGTCATCGGCTCCGCTTATGGCGGCGCCTGCGGCCTCATAGGCACTGTCCGGTACGCTGGCATGAATGCCTGCTCCGCTTTGTACAGTGACGCTATGTCCCTGGCTGATCAGCTTCTTGATGGTCTCCGGGGTGGCAGCCACCCGGGTTTCACCTGACTGGGTTTCGAGAGGAACACCAATGTGCACGACAGAATCTCCTGCGCGATCTTTTTATCTTCATGAATAAACCAGTGCACTACGGCTGGTGCGTCTGGAGTAGCCGGTCAGCACGCCCCTGAATACAGGGAGCGCCGCATTTTGCAGGCGAAGTCAAAGGGCTTCAACACATTCTGTAACGAGACTGAAAATTAACTACAAGTCATCCCGTGACCTATTGTTGCACAGGTCGCCTTCAGGCCTTTGTTTACGGGGCTTTTCTGAGTTTATAGCTGGATTTGGCTAAAGGCCGACGTTTTTCCTGCACGCAGCCGCAAACCCTGAAAAACGGGCCTTAACCCCTATAAATAGAAGGTTTAAGGCATTGTTGAGCGTTATCGTACAACTGTTGTGTATGCGACATATGCTTATATCTGTAGGTGATAAGCATCATGCACTACGCCCTGTGACAGAGGCTCAAGCCCTTACGGATGGCAGCGTGTAGCCATTTGCTTGATCAATGAGCCAGTCGCGGAAAGCGCGCAATGATGCTGATTCGACTTTTCGGTCCGGAATCATCAAGTGATAAGCCTTGTTACTCGGTAACGAACGGGCGTTGGCAATCACAAGGCGTTTTTCATGCAGCTCGCGCTGAATGAGGAAGGGTGGGATCAGCGCCACGCCCATGTCGTGCATGGCGGCTTGCGCAAGCATGGAGAACAGCTCGTAGCGAGGGCCTGTCATGTCGCGTGCGATGTTGAGGTTCTGAGCGTTGAACCACTGTCGCCAGGCGTAGGGGCGCGTGGTTTGCTGAAGTAGCGGCAGTTCGGCCAGCTCGCTCGCATCGAGATGCTCGCGGCCTTGCATGAAGGTGGGGCTGCAGACGGGCATGGAGTTCTCACTCATCAGCCGATGTGCTTCGGTGCCCGACCACTCGGCATCGCCAAAGTAGATCGCGGCGTCGAAGTCGGTATCGGCGAACAGGAACGGACGTGTGCGATTGGTGAGGTTGACAGTCACTTCAGGGTGCCTGTTCTGGAAGTCCCTCAGGCGAGGCAGCAGCCACTGAGTGCCGAAGGTCGGCACCACGGCAAGCTCGATGACGCTCGTTCCCTGCTGACCCATGATCGACAGCGTATCGCGCTCCACGGCATCCAGCTGCAGTGCGACCCGGCGGCTGTAGGAAAGTCCGGCTTCCGTCAGCTTCACGCCGCGCCGTGAGCGCCGGAAAAGCTCGAGGCCAAGAAACGCTTCCAGACTACCGATCTGTCGGCATACGGCCCCTTGGGTAAGCGACAGTTCCTCGGCGGCCCTGGTGAAGCTCTCGTGGCGCGCGGCAGACTCGAAGCTGATCAGTGCGGTGGTGCTGGGTATCTTGCGTCTCATGTACGGTGTCCTCACTGATCGCTCTGATTTGTCGAGCTTCGCAACGTTTCGGAGTGAGAAATTAGCACAACAGGTTGAGTAATCCTCGTTTGTCGATGCAGCGATCCAGGTCTAGGATCAAGCGCACACCATTCAGATACACGTGAGGGCAGGTTATGAGCGGCAAAGCGAGTTTCAACTGGATCGATCCTCTTTTGCTGGATCAGCAGCTCACTGAAGAAGAGCGCATGGTTCGTGACAGCGCCGAGCAGTTCGCCCAGAGCAAGCTTGCCCCGCGAGTACTGGAAGCCTTTCGTCACGAGCAGACCGACCCGGCCATCTTTCGCGAGATGGGTGAAATGGGGTTGCTGGGTGCAACCATTCCAGAGGAGTTTGGTGGTAGCGGCCTCAACTACGTGTGCTATGGCCTTATTGCCCGTGAGGTCGAGCGTATCGACTCCGGTTACCGCTCCATGATGAGCGTGCAATCTTCGCTGGTCATGGTGCCGATCAATGAATTCGGTACGCAGGCGCAGAAACAGAAGTACCTGCCCAAACTGGCCTCCGGCGAATGGATTGGCTGTTTCGGTCTTACCGAGCCCAACCACGGTTCCGATCCGGGCGCCATGATCACCCGCGCCAAAAGTGTCGAGGGCGGCTATCGCCTGACCGGCAGCAAGATGTGGATCACCAATAGCCCGATTGCCGACGTGTTCGTGGTCTGGGCGAAGGATGACGCGGGTGATATCCGCGGCTTCGTTCTCGAGAAAGGCTGGGCGGGTCTCAGCGCTCCGGCGATCCACGGCAAGGTCGGTCTGCGGGCCTCCATCACCGGCGAGATCGTGATGGATAATGTATTCGTGCCCGAAGAGAACATTTTCCCGGATGTGCGCGGGCTCAAAGGGCCGTTCACTTGCCTGAACTCGGCACGCTACGGTATTTCCTGGGGGGCTTTGGGAGCTGCGGAGTTCTGCTGGCACACAGCGCGTCAGTACACGCTTGATCGTCAGCAATTTGGTCGGCCTCTGGCGGCCAATCAGCTGATCCAGAAGAAACTGGCTGACATGCAGACCGAAATCACGCTGGCCCTGCAGGGCTGCCTGCGTCTGGGGCGTATGAAAGATGAGGGAACCGCTGCGGTGGAAATCACCTCGATCATGAAGCGCAACTCCTGCGGCAAGTCTCTGGATATCGCACGCATGGCGCGTGACATGCTTGGCGGTAACGGCATCTCCGACGAGTTTGGTATCGCACGCCATTTGGTCAATCTGGAAGTGGTCAATACCTACGAAGGCACGCATGACGTGCATGCGCTGATTCTGGGTCGTGCGCAGACCGGCATTCAGGCCTTCTATTAAGGAGGGTGGACCATGGGCGCGCTTTCTCATATCCGGGTGCTGGATCTGTCGCGTGTGCTGGCCGGTCCTTGGGCAGGGCAGATCCTTGCCGACCTGGGTGCGGATGTCATCAAGGTCGAGCGGCCGGTGTGCGGCGACGACACCCGCTCATGGGGGCCGCCGTTTCTGAAGGATGAGACCGGGCAGAATACAACCGAGGCCGCTTACTACCTGTCGGCCAATCGGAACAAGCAATCGGTGACCATCGACTTCACGCGCCCTGAAGGTCAGCGGCTGGTGCGCGAGCTGGTGGCGAAGTCCGACATCGTGATCGAGAATTTCAAGGTGGATGGGCTGGCGGCCTATGGTCTGGACTATGCGTCGTTAAAGGCTGTGAATCCGAAGCTTATCTATTGCTCCATCACCGGGTTTGGTCAGACAGGTCCTTATGCGAAGCGCGCGGGCTATGATTTCATGATTCAAGGGCTGGGCGGCTTGATGAGCCTGACTGGCCGACCTGATGGCGATGAAGGTGGCGGACCTGTAAAGGTAGGAGTGGCGCTGACTGACATATTGACCGGGTTGTATTCGACGACCGCTATTCTTGCTGCGCTCGCTCATCGTGATCAAAGCGGCGTGGGTCAGTACATCGATATGGCATTGCTGGATGTGCAGGTCGCCTGCCTTGCCAATCAGGCCATGAATTACCTGACGACTGGAGTCGCGCCAAAGCGGCTGGGTAATGCCCATCCCAACATCGTGCCGTATCAGGACTTCCCGACTGCCGATGGGAATTTCATCCTCACTGTAGGCAACGACAGCCAGTTCCGGAAGTTTGCCGAGGTGGCGGGGCAGTCGCGGTGGGCGACAGATCCTCGGTTCCTGACTAATAAGCTGCGCGTGGCCAATCGGAGTGAGCTGATACCGCTGATACGCCAGGCAACCGTGTTCAAGACGACGGCACAGTGGGTGGATAAGTTGGAAGCGGCAGGCGTGCCTTGTGGGCCGGTCAACGATCTGGCGCAGGTGTTTGACGATCCCCAAGTGCTGGCCCGCGGGCTCGCGATTGAGCTGCCGCATGCATTGGGTGGTCGTGTGGCGCAGGTGGCCAGCCCGATCCGACTGTCCGAGACACCCGTGGAGTATCGGCGCGCGCCTCCACTGCTGGGGGAGCATACGTCGCAGGTTCTGCAGGAGCTGCTCGGTATGAGTGGGGATGAGGTGGTGGCTCTCAGGGAGGCGGGCGTGTTGTAGCTATATATAGATAGCCGGGTTTTGGGCGTTTTCTATATAGCTAAAGGCTTGGGATCCACTAATTTCATCCGATTTGAAAATAACGGTTGACGCGCTCGTTGAGGTGTCTATAATTCGCCCCACTTCCGGCGCAGACGGAAACGAAAAAGCCTTGAGATTCAACGAGTTACAAGGGTTTATCGAATGACGTCAGCGAAGAAGTCGGTCGAGTTTGTCTGAATCGACAGCGGTGAGAAAAAAGAGTTTGACACGCGGTTGTAACGCTGTAGAATTCGCCTCCCGCTGACGAGCAACGCAGAGTTGATCGAAGCGCAAGTGATTGAA
>Ga0265798_10001345_pt1 | contig 38385 bp, 39 predicted proteins | sample P3T30metagenome_FD_192430 | JGI IMG/M metagenome (GOLD analysis project Ga0265798, IMG submission 192430) | Plant litter microbial communities from East Loma Ridge, Irvine, California - P3 T30 | ecosystem: Environmental > Terrestrial > Plant litter > Unclassified | place: USA: California...
CCTGTGGGCCGAGGGAGGTTTGCGCCCAGTCGTGGCGGCGGATGCGCGTGCGCATCCCCACCTCGTCATCGGGCCTGCTGTCTGCCGCTTGTATCATGGCCCGACCGTTTCGACGTGCTTACAGCTTGATGAAATGCTCGCGGTAGTAGCGCAGCTCTTCGATCGACTCGACGATGTCGGCCAGCGCGGTGTGCTTCTGGTGCTTCTTGAAGCCGGACGCGAGTTCGGGCTTCCAGCGGCGGCACAGTTCCTTCAGGGTCGACACGTCCAGGTTACGGTAGTGGAAGAAGGCTTCCAGCTTCGGCATGCCGCGCGCCATGAAGCGGCGGTCCTGGCAGATCGAGTTGCCGCACATCGGCGACTTGTTGTTCGGGACGTACTGCTTGAGGAAGGCGATCAGTTCCTGTTCGGCCTGGGCTTCGGTGACGGTGGAGGCCTTGACGCGGTCGATCAGGCCCGACTTGCCGTGGGTGCCCTTGTTCCAGTTGTCCATCTTGTCGAGCGTCGCATCCGACTGGTGGATGGCGAACACCGGGCCTTCGGCGATGACGTTCAGCTCGGGGTCGGTGACGATCACCGCGATCTCGATGATGCGGTCGTTGTCCGGATCGAGGCCGGTCATTTCCATGTCGACCCAGACCAGGTTGAATTCGTTCGGACGCGCGGGCGCGGCGGTCCCTTCGGTTTGTGTGGCTTGTGACATAATTCTCTCTTCGATTTATGGATTGGCGATCGGCGTTCGCGCCATCAATCCTGCATTTTCTCACAGGCACAGCATGTCTTCACTCGGGTTTTCCGTTTTGTTCGTCGTTTTCTTTGCGCTGACGCTCGGTCTGCGGTTCTGGCTGGCCGGGCGGCATATCCGCCACGTGCTGCGCCATCGTGCCAGCGTGCCAGCCGAGTTTGCGCCGAAAGTCCCGCTCGCGGCGCACCAGAAGGCGGCCGACTACACCGTCGCCAAGACCCGCCTCGGCGTGCTGTCGCTGCTGTGGGGCGGCGTGGTGCTGATCGGCTTTACCTTGCTGGGCGGGCTGCAGGCGCTGTCGACCTCCCTCTTGAGCGTGACCGGCCCCGGCATTGCGCACCAGATGGCGCTGGTGGTGGCGTTCGGCGTGCTGTCCGGCGTGCTCGACCTGCCGCTGGATTGGTACCGCCAGTTCGTGCTGGAAGAGCGCTTCGGCTTCAACAAGATGACACCCGGCCTGTGGCTGGCCGATATGGTCAAGGGTGCGGGAGTGGGCGCGGTGATCGGGCTGCCGCTGCTGTGGGTGATCCTGGCGCTGATGGAAAAAAGCGGCGACCTGTGGTGGCTGTGGGCCTGGTGCGTGTGGAGCGGCTTCCAGCTGCTGATGATGGTGCTGTACCCGACTGTCATCGCACCGATGTTCAACAAGTTCACGCCGCTGGCGGACGTGTCGCTGAAGGAGCGCATCGAAGGCCTGATGGCGCGCGTCGGCTTCGCCTCGAAAGGCCTGTTCGTGATGGACGGCAGCAAGCGCAGCGCCCATGGCAACGCCTACTTCTCGGGTTTTGGGGCCAACAAGCGCATCGTGTTCTTCGACACCCTGCTCTCGCGCCTCGACCCGCCAGAGATCGAAGCGGTGCTGGCGCACGAACTGGGGCACTTCAAATTGAAGCACATCGTCAAGCGCATCGTGGTGATGTTCGCGCTGTCGCTCGGTTTTCTCGCGCTGCTCGGCTATCTCAAGACGCAGGCCTGGTTCTACACGGGCCTGGGCGTGACGCCGATGATGGATGCGTCGAACGACGGCATGGCGCTGATCCTGTTCGCGCTGGTGCTGCCGATCTTCACCTTCGTGCTGGCGCCCTTGAACTCGATCAGCTCGCGCAAGCATGAATTCGAAGCGGACGCCTTCGCGGCCAAGCACACCGACCAGCGCCACCTGGTGTCGGCGCTGGTCAAGATGTATGAGGACAACGCATCGACCCTGACGCCGGATCCGCTGCACTCGGCCTTCTACGATTCGCATCCGCCGGCGTCGGTGCGGGTGAAACACCTGAACATGGCGGCAGCATGAATTTACTTGACCAACACAGCGTGCATGGCGCGCCAGCCCTTTCTGCGGATGCTGTTCCTGCCTTGCTGGCCCAGGTGCCTGGCTGGCAGCCGATCGACGGCGTCATCGCGCGCGAGTTCACCTTCCGCGATTACCGCGAGACCATCGCCTTCGTGAATGAGGTGGCCTGGCTGGCCGAGGGCGAGAACCATCATCCGGACATGACGGTCGCGTATCGCCGCTGCACGGTGGCCTACACCACCCATTCGGCCGGCGGCGCCTTGTCGCTGAACGACTTCATTTGCGCAGCGAAGATTAACGCGCTGTATGCGCAGAAGGCGGTTGCATGAGCGAACTGACCGGCACCATCATCGCGGCCCACGGCCGCCATTACCTGGCCGACGCCAATGGCGAGAAGCTGCAGTGCGTCACGCGCGGGAAGAAGACCAACGTCGCGGTGGGCGACATCGTGCACCTGAAACGGACCTCGAACGACCAGGCGGTGATCGAGAAGATCGCCGACCGAACTACCCTGCTGTATCGTTCGGACCAGTACAAGTCGAAGCTGCTGGCGGCGAACATCACGCGCCTGTTCATCGTCGTCGCGACCGAGCCGGGCTTCGCCGACGACCTGGTCTCGCGCTCGCTGGTGGCGGCCGAAGCGGCCGGTATCGAGGCTCACATCATCCTGAACAAGGTCGACGTCGAAGCGCCGCTGGCGCGCGCGCGTGAACGCGCCGGGCTGTATGCCTCGCTTGGCTACCCGGTGCATGAGCTGTCGGCGACCGCGCAGCCGGAGCATGCGGTTGCGACCCTGATGCCTTTGCTGGCCGGGCAGTCGTCGATCTTCATCGGCCAGTCGGGCATGGGCAAGTCCTCGCTCATCAACCTGCTGGTGCCGGATGCGGACATCGCGGTGCGCGAGATTTCTGAAGCGCTCGACACCGGCAAGCACACCACCACCTTCACCCGCCTGTACTGGCTGCCCGCAGTTGACGACACCTGCGCCTCGATCATCGATTCGCCCGGTTTCCAGGAATTCGGGCTGTATCACCTGACCGAGGGGATGCTGGAGCGGGCCTTCGTCGAATTCAAGCCATATCTCGGTGGCTGCAAGTACTACAACTGCCGGCACCTGCAGGAGCCGCAGTGCGCGGTGCTGGAGGCGGTGGCGGAGAAGAAGATCGCGAAGATGCGGCACGAGCTCTATGGGCAGCTGCTGCACGAGTCGTCGCAGACGCTGTACTAGCCTACTTTCCCTAGCGTCACGAAAAAGCCTTTATAATCATCCGGATAACAGCAAAGCGAACCACGCCATGGCAGCACAAGCGATCAAGCACTTCCTGCAATTCTCCGACTTCTCCTTCGACGAATTCGAATACGTCATCGAGCGCGCGAAGGTCATCAAGCGCAAGTTCAAGGCCTACGAGGTCTATCACCCGCTGGTCGACCGCACCCTGGTGATGGTGTTCGAGAAGAGCTCGACCCGTACCCGCCTGTCCTTCGAAGCCGGCATGCACCAACTGGGCGGCGCCGCGATCTACCTGAACACGCGCGACAGCCAATTGGGGCGCGGCGAGCCGGTGGAAGACGCGGGCCAGGTCATGTCGCGCATGTGCGACATCATCATGGTGCGTACCTTCGGCCAGGAGATCATCGAGCGTTTCGCCGCGCATTCGCGGGTCCCGGTGATCAACGGCCTGACCAACGAACACCATCCCTGCCAGGTGCTGGCCGATATCTTCACGTTCTACGAACACCGCGGCCCGATCACCGGCAAGACGGTGGCGTGGATCGGCGACGCCAACAACATGCTGTACTCCTGGCTGCAGGCGGCCGAGGTGTTCGGCTTCCACCTGAACGTCTCGACCCCGAAGGGCTACGAGATCGATCCGAAGCTGGTCTCGACCAGCCGTTATACCCTGTTCGACAACCCATCGGACGCCTGCGAAGGCGCGCACCTGGTCAGCACCGACGTCTGGACCAGCATGGGCTATGAAAAGGAAAACGCCGAGCGGCTGAAGGCTTTCGACGGCTTCATCGTGGACGGCGCCAAGATGGCGCGAGCCACCCCGGACGCCCTGTTCATGCACTGCCTGCCGGCGCACCGCGGCGAGGAAGTCGCGGCCGAGGTCATCGACGGCCCGCAGTCGGTGGTCTGGGACGAAGCCGAAAACCGCCTGCACGTGCAGAAGGCGCTGATCGAATACCTGCTGCTCGGACGAATCGAAGACAAGTAATTTTTACCGCATCATCAACGCTAGCTTGATCGTCGGCCCCGTTGTCCAACAGCGGGCCGGCTGACCACCTTACCCCCTCCCCACACTGGAACATCCATGAGCGACATTAAAAAAGTAGTCCTCGCCTACTCCGGCGGCCTCGATACCTCGGTCATCCTGAAATGGCTGCAGGATCACTACAACTGCGAAATCGTCACCTTCACCGCCGACCTCGGCCAGGGCGAAGAGCTGGAACCGGCACGCGCCAAGGCGATCAAGTTCGGCATCAAGCCGGAGAACATCTACATCGACGACGTGCGCGAAGAATTCGTGCGCGACTTCGTGTTCCCGATGTTCCGCGCGAACACCGTCTACGAAGGCGAATACCTGCTGGGCACCTCGATCGCGCGTCCGCTGATCGCCAAGCGCCTGATCGAGATCGCCAACGAGACCGGCGCCGACGCCATCTCGCACGGCGCCACCGGCAAGGGCAACGACCAGGTCCGCTTCGAACTCGGCGCCTACGCGCTGAAGCCCGACGTCAAGATCATCGCTCCATGGCGTGAATGGGACCTGCTGTCGCGCGAGAAGCTGCTGAAATACGCGGAAGACGCCGGCATCGCCGTCGACATGAAGCACAAGAACGGCGGCGCGCCCTACTCGATGGACGCCAACCTGCTGCACATCTCCTTCGAAGGCCGGCATCTGGAAAACCCGAGTGCGGAAGCCGAGGAATCGATGTGGCGCTGGACCGTGTCGCCGGAACAGGCGCCGAACGAAGCCGAGTACCTCGACATCGAATACGAGCAGGGCGACATCGTCGCGCTGAACGGCAAGCGCATGTCGCCCGCCGAAGTGCTGACCGAGCTGAACCGCGTCGGCGGCAAACACGGCATCGGCCGCCTCGACCTGGTGGAAAACCGCTACGTCGGCATGAAGTCGCGCGGCTGCTACGAAACCCCGGGCGGCACCATCATGCTGCGCGCCCACCGCGCGATCGAATCGATCACGCTGGACCGCGAAGTGGCGCACCTGAAGGACGACCTGATGCCGCGCTACGCCAGCCTGATTTATAACGGCTACTGGTGGGCGCCGGAGCGCGTCGCGCTGCAGACCCTGATCGACCACACCCAGAAGACCGTCAATGGCTGGGTGCGCGTGAAGCTCTACAAGGGCAACGTGATCGTGGTGTCGCGCGATTCGAAGACCGACTCGCTGTTCGACATGAACATCGCGACGTTCGATGAAGACGGCGGCGCCTACAACCAGGCGGATGCGGGCGGCTTCATCAAGCTCAACGCACTGCGCATGCGCATTGCTGCGAAGGCGCGCGCGAAGCGCGGGCAGTAAGCCATCATCGCTGTTATCGGAAGCCGCCTTCGGGCGGCTTTTTTCATGGCTGCGAGTTTGTTACTATCAGCAGTCAAGAGCAGCTTCCGTCGCACCATCGAGGAGAGAGTTTGATGCACCTGTTTCGTAATCCGGCATGCATATTGGCCCTGCTGTTCTGTTTCACGGCCCAAGCCGCGGAACCCGATGACGCCTACAACCGCGGCGTGCAAGCCTTCCGCGTCAAGGACTACGCGACAGCGCGCGTCCAGTGAGCCAAGGCGGTCGACGCGAACATGACGCATGCTTTCAACAACCTCGGCTTTCTCTACTACATGGGCTGGGGCGGCAAGGAAGATGTGCCGCGCGCGATCGCACTGTGGACGACGGCGGCGAAGCGCGGGCACGATGAGTCGCAATATCATCTCGGCCAAGCGTATGAGGAAGGAACCGGCGTGCCGCGCAGCCTGGTGCAGGCGTATGCGTGGTATCGCGCTTCGCTGGTGAACAGCCCGGCGGAGGAAGTGAAGAGTTCCAGCAAGGAGCTCGACAAGCGGCGGCAGGCGCTGGTGCGCTTGCTGGGGGAAATGCAGGTGGAGCAGTTAGGGGAGGCGGAGAGGATGGCGCGGGGGTATATCGGGAAGTATCCGCGGACGGGGGATTTGAAGGAGTAGTGGGGTGCTGCTGAAATTGGGTTCCCGCCTGCGCGGGAACGACGTGCTAAAGCCAGTAGCTGGAACAATCGTGAAGGTATTCTCTCGCTATCAGTAAAACCGTCGTTCCCGCGAAGGCGGGAACCCAATTTTGTTTGCGAACCATCAGCGCTTCCGTCGGCCCATGGCCCGACCATACCGCGATGGACAAACAATCCTACGTCTACATCCTTGCCAGCAAGCGCTACGGAACGCTTTATATCGGCGTCACCTCAGACCTGATTCGCCGCATCTGGCAACACAAGGAGGGCTTCGTCGAAGGCTTCACGAAAACGCACCAAGTGACGCAGCTCGTCTGGTACGAAGTCCACGACGACATCTACACAACCATTGCGCAGACCTGCTAGTTGACGGCCGTCAACTAGCCTCCAATTGCCCAATTTTGCGAGGCCGTCCATGCAATCCTCTTGACCTCCCCTCAACCAGGATGAGCCCATGAAAAAACTCACGAAATTCAGCATCATCGCCGCAATCTCGATCTGCGCCGGGCTCGCCCACGCCGTCGACCTGAAAAGCCTGCGCAGCATCGGTAGCGACCTCGCCAAGGCAGCCTCGTTGAGCGACGCCGACATCATCGAGGGATCGCGCAACATGATGGCGCAGATGGATGAGCAAAACGGGGTCGCGCCAACCGGCAGCGACTACGCCCAGCGCCTGGCCAGACTGACCCAGGGGCTGGAAAACGAAGATGGCTTGAAGCTGAACTTCGCCGTCTACATGAGCGACGACGTCAACGCCTTCGCCACGCCCGACGGCGGCATCCGCGTGTATGCGGGCCTGATGGACCTGATGACGGACGACGAGCTGCGCGGCGTGATCGGCCACGAGATCGGGCATGCAAAACTCGGGCACAGCAAGTCGCAGATGAAGAACGCGCTCTTGATGTCCGCCGGCACCAAGGCGGCCGGTGTCGCAGGCGGCACGGTCGGCAAGGCGGTGGCCGCCAACGCCAAGACCATCGAAGCCTTTGCCAACGCCCAGTTCTCGCAAAAAGACGAAACCGCCTCCGACGACTACGGCTTCGCGTTCATGCGCAAGCACAAAGTCGATCCGGCCGCGCTGGCCTCGGCTTTCCGCAAGCTGGCCAAGATGAGTGGCGGGGGTAACACGCTAATGTCGAGCCACCCGGAACCAGCCGCCCGCGCACGCCGGGTCGAAGAGAAGCTGGCGAAGATGTAACGCAGCCGACGCGGGCGGCAGCCGACGCTACGCCCGCGTGTCGCGCAGATCGTCCACCGGCTCCTGCCCGAAGCGCGGCGCCAGCAGGTAGTCCACCAGCCTGGCCGCGCACTCATCCGGCGCCACCAGCACCCCGCCCTCCTTCATGTCGACGAAGCGTTGCTTGAGCGGGAAGCGCGCATCCGGCGTCGCCCGGATCTCGGCCTGCATGTCGGTATCGATCACCCCAGGCGCCAGGCTGACGCAGCGCACCCGCGCGTCGCCATCGAGCGCCACCGCGCGCGCATGCTGGTCGAGCGCCGCCTTGGTCGCACAGTACACGCTCCAGCCGGGATAGGCACTGCGGCCCGCGCCACTGGACACGTGCAGGATGCGTCGCTCGGCCTGCGGCGCGGCCTGGACAAAGGCAGCCGACAAGGCCAAAGGCGCGGCCACGTTGATGACGGCAGCGCGCAGCGCCGCTGCCGGATCCTGCTCCGCCAGCGGGCCCACGGGCGTCACCACGCCGGCGTTATTCACCAGCAGCACGGTATCCGCGCCCGCAAGGAAACTCTTCAAGGCATGTCCCTCGAGCCACGCAGACAAAGCCGCGGCGTCGCCGAAATCGACCGTCGCCTGCTCCATGCCCTCGGCTGCTTCCGCATGCCTGCGCGCCAGCCCCAGCACCGGGATGCCGCGCGCCATCAGTTCCGCCGCCACCGCGGCGCCCAGGCCACGCGAGTGGCCCGTCACGACTGCTTTGATCATCACCGCTCCCCTCAGATGAATACCGGTTCCGGTTCCAGTTCCACGCCGTAGCGCGCCTTCACATCCGCCTGGATCGCGCGCGCCAGCTCGACCACTTCCGAACCAAGCGCGCCGCCCAGATTGACCAGCACCAGCGCCTGCTTCGGATACACGCCCGCACGGCCCAGCGACCTGCCCTTCCAGCCGCACTGGTCGATCAGCCAGCCGGCCGCCAGCTTTTCGCTCCCGTCCGCCTGTGCATGGTGCACCAGGTTCGGGAACTCGGCCAGGAGGCGCGTGCAGTGTTCACGCGGCACAACCGGGTTCTTGAAGAAGCTGCCCGCATTACCGATTTCAAGCGGATCGGGCAACTTGCGGCGCCGGATCGCTTCCACGATCGCGCCGATGTCCTGCGGCGTCGGGTTGGCCAGTCCCGCCTCCGCCACTGCATTGGCCAGCTCGGCATAACGCAGGTTCGGCGTCCAGGCAGAAGGCAGCGCGAAGGTGACGTCCAGCACCACCAGCTCGCGCCCTTCGGCGTGCTTGAAGATGCTGTCGCGGTAGCCGAAGCGGCAGGCCTCGGCGTCCAGGGTGCGTACTTTACCGGTCGCCATGTCGAAGGCCGTCAGCGAATCGAACACATCCTTGGTTTCGGTGCCATACGCCCCCACGTTCTGGATTGGGGCGGCGCCGACCGTGCCGGGGATCAGCGACAGGTTCTCGAGTCCACCCAGGTCCTGGGCCAGCGTCCATTGCACGAATGCGTGCCAGTTCTCGCCGGCCTGGGCCCGCACCAGCACTTTGCCATCCCGCTCGCCCAGCACTTCCCTGCCCTGGCCGGCCATGTGCAGCACGACCCCGTCGAAGTCGCCCGTGAACAGCAGGTTGCTGCCGCCGCCCAGCACCAGGCGCGGCAGCGCCGCGAGCAGCGGATCGGCGCGCAGTGCCGCGAGCTGGTCCGCCATCTCGACGCGCAGGTAATGCCGGGCGCGCGCAGGGATGCGGAACGTGTTCAGGGAATCGAGCGGGTGGTCGTGGAGGATGGACGAATGAGGGTGCATGGCGTGACAATGGTTTTTTGCCATTATAGGGGTCAAGGCCTGTTCAGTCGCTTGCCGTACGGGCAAATTGATGGCTTGCAGGGGCGTTGTCCGCTAAAATAGAAGGATTCATCTATATAGCAACACAAAGAAAAGGAATACGCCATGCCATCGTTTGATGTCGTCTGCGAAGCAGACATGGTCGAAGTGAAGAACGCCGTCGAACAGTCGAACAAGGAAATCACCACCCGTTTCGACTTCAAGGGCAGCTCGGCCAATGTCGAGCAGAAGGACAAGGAACTGACCCTGCTCGCGGACTCCGACTTCCAGCTCGGCCAGGTCAAGGACGTCCTGATCAACAAGATGTCCAAGCGCAAGGTCGACGTGCGCTTCCTCGACGAAGGCAAGGTCGAGAAGATCGGCGGCGACAAGGTCAAGCAGGTCATCAAGGTGCGCAACGGCATCGAGACCGAGGACGCCAAGAAGATCACCAAGCTGGTCAAGGAAAGCAAGATGAAGGTGCAGGCCAGCATCCAGGGCGAGTCGGTGCGCATCACCGGCGCCAAGCGCGACGACCTGCAGGCGGCCATGGCCATGCTGCGCAAGGACGTGCAGGACCTGCCGCTGGCGTTCAACAACTTCCGCGACTGACACCGGGACGCAATGGCGCGTGGCATGCCCGCGCCTGAGAGTAGAATGATGGCCGTGCATCGCGCGGCCGGTACGCATGGCCGTGCAGGGAAAACGAAGGTTAAGGATTGCAATGAAACGTGTTGATGATTTCCGCCTGAAACTGGGCAACAAGGAATACGTGCCCATCATGATCGGCGGGATGGGTGTGGACATCTCGACCTCCGAGCTGGCGCTGGAAGCGGCCCGCCTGGGCGGCATCGGCCACATCTCCGATGCGATGGTGCAGGACGTCTCGGACCGCAAGTTCGACACCACCTTCGTCAAGGACAAGACCAAGCTCTACAAGTTCAACATCAACAACATGAACAAGGCGGTGGTCCAGTTCGACCTCGACCGCCTGGCGGAAGCAACCCGCCTGCACATCGGCTCGACCATGGAAGCGAAGAAGGGCGATGGCCTGATCTTCGTGAACTGCATGGAAAAGCTGACCATGAACGCGCCCAAGGAAACCCTGCGCACCCGCCTGTCGGCGGCGATGGACGCGGGCATCGACGGCATCACCATGTCGGCCGGCCTGCACCTGGGCTCGTTCGATCTGATCAAGGACCACCCGCGCTTCCGCGATACCAAGCTCGGCATCATCGTGTCGTCCGTGCGCGCGCTGCAGCTGTTCCTGAAAAAAGTCTCGCGCCTGAACCGCCTGCCCGACTACATCATCGTCGAAGGCCCGCTGGCCGGCGGCCACCTGGGCTTCGGCATCGATGACTGGAAGCAGTACGACCTGCACACCATCATGGACGAGATCCATGTCTTCATGCGCGAGCAGAACCTGGACATCCCGGTGATCGCCGCGGGCGGCATCTTCACCGGCTCGGATGCGGCGGGCTTCATGGAAAAAGGCGCGGCGGGCGTGCAGGTGGCGACCCGCTTCACCGTCACCCACGAGTGCGGCATGCCGGACAACGTCAAGCAGGAATACTTCCGCGCCAGCGAAGAAGACATCATCGTCAACGGCGTGTCGCCGACCGGCTATCCGATGCGTATGCTGAAAAGCACGCCGGCGATCGGCTCCGGCATTCGACCGGGCTGCGAGTCCTACGGCTACCTGCTGGATGCGACCGGCAACTGCTCGTACATCAATTCGTACAACCGCGAAGTCCAGGCCAGCCCGGACGGCAAGAACATCTCGGTGCTGGACAAGACCTGCCTGTGCACGCACATGCGCAATTTTAATTGCTGGACCTGCGGCCATTTCACGTATCGCCTGAAGGACACCACGCACAAGCTGGCGGACGGCAGCTACCAGATCCTGTCGGCCCAGCACGTGTTCGAGGATTACCAGTTCAGCGTGGACAACCAGATCGCGTTGCCGGAGAAGCAGGAAATCGCCGCCGCGTAATCCCGTTTCGGCACACGTTCGATCTCCCCGAAGCCACGGTTCGCCGTGGCTTTCTTGTTTGCGCCGCCTTCGCGCGAAGGCGTGTAATCTGGCTTTCCAGCGAGCGCGTTTCCCGGGGTGCTGTCATGTCCATGATCAATCCGTCCGCGCAGGTCACTTTCCTGCTTGATGACGAGGGCAAGGTCACGGGCTGGAATCCAGCGGCCTCTTCCATGTTCGGCTGGACCATCGACACCGCACCGGGCCGCGCCCTGGTCGACCTGCTGGCCGGCAGTGCGCGCTGGGATACGCTGGCCGCGTCCGGCGGCGGGCACGTGGCGATGCGCTTCGCCAGCGGCAGCGAAGGCAACGCCACGCTCACTTTGCTCCGCCAGTACGACGGCAGCGGCGAGCCGCTCGGCTGGAGCGCGTCCGTGAGCGTCGCTCCCAATGAATCCACCTGTGAATCCGAGCGCGTCGGCCAGACCGCGCTGGTCGATGTCGTCGACCTGCTGCCCGGCACCTTCTACGCCATCAATCGCGCCGGCCGCTTCGTGCTGTGGAACGACAACCTGGAACGCCTGACCGAGCTGACGCCCGACGAACTCGGCGCGGCCCAGGTGATGGACATGTTCGAGCCGCGCGAGCGCCCCATGGCGCAGGAGAACCTGCGGCGCGTGTTCGAGGAAGGCGCCGAGGTGTCGATGGAAATGAACTACGTCTCGCGCAGCGGACGCGAGACGCCGATGCTGGTGGGCGGCGCGCGCGTGTCCTGCAACGGCGGCGACTACCTGTTCGGCATGGGCATCAACATCTCCAAGCGGCGCGACAAGGAGCGCCAGCTGATGCTGAGCGAACGGGCGCTGCACGCGGCCAGCAACGGCATCGTCATCACCCGCTGCACCGGACACGACAACATCATCGAGTACGTGAATCCCGCCTTCGAGCGCATCGCCGGCTACAGCGCCGAGGAGGCGATCGGGCGCGATCCGCGCTTCATGGCGGCGCCCGGCTTCGACATCCACGAACGCAGCCAGGTGCGCCAGGCCGTCGTCGAACGGCGTGCCGTGAACGTGGTGTTCCGTAACCAGCGCAAGGATGGCGAGCTGTTCTGGAACGACCTGCGTATCACCCCGGTGCGCGACGAGCATGGCGAGGTGACCCACTTCATCGGGATCCTGCAGGACGTCACCGCGCTCAAGGAGCGCACCGCCCACCTCGAACATGAGGCCAACCACGACCCGCTCACCGGCCTCGCCAACCGCACCCTGTTGTGGGACCGGCTCGACCACGCGGTGCACCTGGCGCACCGCCACGGCTCGATGGTGGCCACCGTGCTGATCGACCTCGACAACTTCAAGACCATCAACGACACCTTCGGCCACGAGGCCGGCGACGCGGTGTTGCGGGCGGTGGCGCGGCGCCTGCAGTCTGCGGTGCGCGAGAGCGATACGGTGGCGCGCATGTCGGGCGACGAATTCGTGCTGGTGCTGGTGGACCAGCCTTCGCTGCGCTTCACCCTGCGCATGGTCGAGCGCCTCAAGGGATCGATGACGATGCCGGTGTCCTTCCGCAGCAACGTGATCCCGGTCGGCGCCAGCCTGGGCGTGGCGCTGTACCCGAACGACGGCCTGAGCCCGGCCGAACTGGTGCGCTGCGCCGACATGGCCATGTACCACGCCAAGAGCAATGGCGGCGGCGTCCACTTCTTCTCGCCCGCGATGCGCTCGGCCGACGAACGGCGCGCCGCGCTGGCCGACAGCATCCGCGGCGCGCTCGCGCATGACGAGCTGTTCCTGCTGTTCCAGCCGCGCATGGATGCGCGCAGCGGCAAGGTGCGCGGCTTCGAAGCACTGCTGCGCTGGCGCCATCCGGAGCACGGCGTGATGTTGCCGGCCGCATTTCTTGCCGAGGCCGAGGAGACCGGCCAGATGGTCGAGATCGGCAACTGGGTGCTGGACCAGGCCTGCGCTTTTCTCCAGCAATTGCGCCAGCTCGGCTACACCGGGCTGCCGGTATCGGTGAACGTCTCGCACTGCGAGTACAGCCAGTTCGGCTTCATCGCCGGCCTGGCCGCGCGCGTGGAGCGCTATGGCCTGTCGCCGGATGCGCTCGAGATCGAGATCCCCGAGGCCGACCTGATCCGCAACCCCGGCATCGGCCGCGACCTGTCGAGCCAGCTGCGCGAAGTCGGCGTGGCGCTCTCGCTCGACGAGTTCGGCAAGGGCATCTCCGATCTCTCCTTCCTGCAGCAGCTCTCGGTGCGGCAGGTCAAGCTGTCGAAGGCGGCGGTGCGCGACATCGCGCGCGACGGCGGCAGCCAGCTGGCCAAGACCCTGATCGACCTCGGCCACAACCTGGACTTCGCCGTCGTCGGCGAGGCGGTCGAGACCGAGGCCGAAGTGAACTTCCTCACCACCCATGGCTGCGACCAGCTGCAGGGCCGCTGGTTCAGCGAGCCGCTGCCGGCGGACGCGGCGCGGCGCATGCTCGAGCAGCCTTTCCATGCGCAGTAAATGATTTTGCAGGGCCGATCCGATATCGCTTGCAATAGTTCGACGTTTAGCTAACAATCGATACATGACTTCCGTATTCAAAGCCCTGTCCGACCCGACCCGCCGCGCCATCCTCCAGCATTTACAGGCGGGGCCGATGGGCGCCGGCGAGCTGGCCAATCTGTTCGATGTGTCAAAACCGACCATGTCGGCCCACTTCGCCGTGCTGGTGAGCGCCGGGCTGATCGAGCCCGAAAAGAACGGCCGCACCATCACCTACCGGCTGTGCCTGTCGGTGCTGGAAGACGCGCTGCTCGGCTTTGCGCAAGTGTTCGGAATGAACCTCGGCCGTGAGACGGCCACCTCCTCCACCGTGTCATCCACCAAGGAAAAAACATGAAGCAGCCGTCCCAGTTCTCCACAGTATGCCGCGGCGTCGTCGCCGCCGGCTTCATCCTGGCCGCTAGCGCCCTGCTGGCCTGGGCTTCGCCCGAATACCTCGATCCGGAATGGGCGCGGCGCCTGGGCGGCGTGCTGCTCGGCGGCGTGGTGGTGGCGTATGCGAATGCGGTCCCGAAAGCACTGTCGCGGCGCATGCGCTGCACCACGCCCGGCGCGGACCAGGCCGCACGCCGCCTGGCCGGCTGGGCGCTGGTGCTGGGCGGCCTCGGCTACATGCTGGCCTGGCTGCTGGCGCCGCTGCACCTGGCCGGCATGATCGGCGGCCTGATGCTCGGCTTTGCCGTCACTTGCGCCGCGCTTGGCTGCATGCGCATCGGCGCGCGTAGCGCCGGGCACTGAACGACTTTACCGATCGACCACGAGGAGAGAACGATGCTTGCCATGCTGATGGGTGTGAAAAATATTTCGCCAAACGAACTGCACGCGCATCTGGGGGCGGAGGGGCCGGCGGTGTTTGATCTGAATGCCATGCATTCGTGGCAAGCGGCGCGGGTGCCGGGGGCGCGCAGCCTGGGGGTGGATTTCAATGCGGGTTCGCTGCCGCAGGATCATGCGGCGCCGCTGGTGTTCTACTGCTCGAATCCACTGTGCAGCAAGGCGCCGCGTGCGGCGAAGCGGGCGGGCAAGCTGGGATATACGGATGTGCGGGTGATGTCGGCGGGGATTACGGGGTGGTTGGCGGCGCGCTTGCCTGTCGATAGCGGCACGTAGCCTCAAGACCGTCACACCGGGACGACGGTCTTGAGGATATTGGTGTAATCGGGCTAGCCGTCCTTGTTGATGCGGTTGATGAGTGCGCCGAGCACATCTTCCGCCATCTCATTATCCATCTGGCACGTCCCCGCATTCTCGTGCCCGCCACCGCCGTATTCCAGCATCAGCGCCCCGATATTCGTCTTCGCGCTTCGATCCAGGATCGACTTCCCCGCCGCGAACACGGTATTGCGCCGCTTCAGGCCCCACAGCGCGTGGATCGAGATATTCGTCTCCGGGTAGAGCGCGTAGATGATGAAGCGGTTGCCCGCATAGATCATCTCTTCGGTGCGCAGATCGAGCACCACCAGGTTTTTGTGGACGCGGGCGCAGCGAAGGATCTGGTCCTTGCAAAGCTCGCTGTGCGCAAAATACAGTTCGGTGCGCTCGACCACGTCCGGCAGCGCCATGATGCGCTCGATCGGTTGCGTGGCGCAGTGTTCGATCAGCGCCATCATGAGCTGGTAGTTGGAGATGCGGAAGTCGTGGAAGCGCCCCAGCCCCGTGCGCGCGTCCATCAGGAAGTTCAGCAGATTCCAGCCCTGCGGGAACAGCACCTCATCGCGCGTGAAGTGGGCGGCGTCGGCCTTGTCGACCGCCGCCATCATGTCGTTCCACCCAGCCGGGAAGGTACGCGCGCCGCCGTAGTAGCGGTACACGACCCGCGCCGCCGACGGCGCGTCGGGACTGAGAATGTGGTTCGCGCGCACGCCGGTGTTGCGGATGGTTTCCGACAAGTGGTGGTCGAAGGACAAATGGGCTGCGGCCACGTACGGCAGGTTGGTCGTGATGTCGCGCGAGCTGATCGCGATTTTCCCGTCCTGCATGTCCTTCGGGTGCACGAACAGGATATCGTCGATCAGGCCGAGGTGGCGCAGCAGGACGGCGCAAACCAGGCCATCGAAATCGCTGCGGGTGACGAGGCGGTATTTTTCGCCTGCGGACTGTTCGGCAAGGTATTCGGCTGGCATCGCGCATCCCCTTTCATCGACACGAAAAACCCTACCTTGCAGTGTTTCCGTCCGTCAGCCTTTGCGCTGGCGCATCCTGGCCGGGCCGGGTGCAGCCCATTCCCCCGATCGTGCAGGCTGTCGCACGGCGCTGGCCGGATCGGGGCGCAGGGGGTAAAGTTGCATCATCCCAACAGCTGTAGATGCCGGCAATGTTGTTTTTGCGGCACGCGTGGGCGGCGAACGGTTACACTCGCCGCTTGCACGTGCAAGCGAACCGACACCACACCAGACCCATGCAAGTAAGGCATACAAGTCAGAATCATCTATCCAGCGTCCTGTCGTGGCTCTACCGCGGCTTCGACGCCGTGGCGACCTGGGTGACCCAGCTGTCGTGGTGGAAGTTTTTCCTCTTTGCGATCCTGACCCTGACCGCGGGCGCCATCCTGCAGGAAGAATTGTTCTCGCGCCCGGCCGAGGAAGACGCGCGCGCCGAGCGCGGTGCGGACAAGCGCAGCGACGCCGCCATCCTCATCGATGAGAGCGGCATCCATTTCAATCCGCGCAGCAAACCGCGCAGCGGCGCCTCGACCGTGCCGCCGGAGCCGCCCGCGCCGCCTGAAGCGCCGGAAGCCCCGGCCGTGCCGGCCCCGCCGACCACGCCGTCGGCCACCGTCTATCCGGACGGCGACTCGGTCCACATCGCACTGCCGCCACAGATCACCGAGGAACTGTCGAACGCAATCGAGGTCGCGGTCGAGGACGCTGCCGAACAAAAAGTCTCGCGCTATCACAAGCAGGCCTCGACCTGGTTCATGAACTTCGTGCTGCTGTTCGTGCTGGCGCTGTTCGGCACCAAGGCCCTGGTCGGCGGCAAGAAGCGCGCCGAAGCCGAATCGCAGGTGGCGAATGCCGCTGCCGAGCGCGAAGCGATGCAGCGCCAACTGTCGGAAACGAAAATGCAGATGATGCAGGCGCAGGTCGAGCCGCACTTCCTGTTCAACACCCTGGCATCGGTCGAGCACCTGATCCAGGTCGATCCGCCGCGTGCCTCGGCCATGCAGCGCAGCCTGATCCAGTACCTGCGCGCGGTGCTGCCGCAGATGCGCGACAACGCCGTGGTCACTGGCCTCGGGCGCGAAGTCGACATGGTGACGGCCTACCTGGCGCTGCTCAAGATGCGCATGGAAGAACGCCTGACCGTGGTGATGGACATCCCGGACGGCCTGCGCAGCGCGGCCTTCCCGCCGATGATGTTGCAGTCGATGGTCGAGAATGCGATCAAGCATGGGCTGGAATGCAAACCCGAAGGCGGCACCCTCAAGATCCGCGCCGAGGTGGTCGACAGCAAGCTGCGCGTCACCGTCACCGACGATGGCGTGGGCTTCGGCGTGGTGCCGAGCGACGGCACCGGCCTGGGCCTGCAGACCATCCGCGACCGCCTCAAGCTGCTGCACGGCGACGGCGCCGGCCTGCATATCGCGGCGAACAGCCCGAGCGGCGTGATCTCGATGATCGAAGTGCCGTATCAGTTGTCGAAATAAGCCCATCGGCCGAGCTTGCCTGTCGGGCATTTTCGTTGAATAATCGTTACTCTTTACTCAGCTACCGGAATTGCCATGCCTACTGCAATCATTGCCGATGACGAAAGACTGATGCGCGACCAGCTGCGCCTGCGGCTGTCGGAGGCATGGCCGGAACTCGAGATCCTGGGCGAGGCGAAGAACGGCGAAGAGGCCGTGGAACTGGTCGAGCAATTGCAGCCAGACCTGACTTTCCTCGACATCCGCATGCCCGGCAAGACCGGCATGGAAGCGGCGCGCGACATCGGCGACCGCAGCCAGATCGTGTTCGTCACCGCCTACGACCAGTACGCGGTCGAAGCCTTCGAGCGCGGCGCGGTCGACTACGTATTGAAACCGACTGAGCCGGAGCGCCTGAAGGTGACTGTCGACCGCCTCAAGGCACGCCTCGAGCGTCCGGGCGAAAAGGTCAACGACAGCGTGCAGCAGATGCTATCGCAGCTGGCCGAAAAGATCGCGGCGCCGAAGCAGAAGCACCTGCAGTGGATCCAGGCCAGCATCGGCCAGGACCTGCGCATGATTCCGGTGGAAGACATCCTGTTCTTCCGCTCGGACGAGAAATACACCTGCGTGCAGACCGCGTCCTTCGAGGCGCTGATCCGTAAACCAGTGCGCGACCTGGCCGATGAGCTCGACCCCTCGCTGTTCTGGCAGATCCACCGCGCCACCCTGGTCAACGTCAACGCCATCGAAGGCGTGACGCGCGACATCCGCGGCCGCCACCTGGTGCTGGTCAAGGGCCGTCCGGAAAAGCTCGAGGTCAGCCGCAGCTTCCTGCACCTGTTCAAGCAGATGTAAACACCTGGTCCGTGCGCGGCGCCTGCGCCAGTTATCGTAAAGTCAAGCTTTACCGAACTGGACAGGACGATTCATGAGCAAGACGCGCAAGGACACCCTCTTCCTGGCCGCCGGCGTGCTCGGGGCCTTCGGCGCCGGCATCGCAGCGGGCCGCGCCATCACGAAATCCGGCGCCACCGCCACCGGCTTGCCCCGCGCCAGCGTGCTGGACACCCTGGCCCTCGGGCTGGACGTGTTCGCGCCGCTGGTAGCGCAGGGCGTCATCATCCGCCGCCCGCCGATGGTGGCGCTGGCGGAAAAACTCGACCTCGACAACCGCGCCGTCGCGCGCATGCAAAAGCTGCGCGACAAGTATGGCCGCGGCCCCTTGATGCTGCCACTCCTAATCCGCAATCAGGCCGTGGTGCTCGACCCAAAACATGCCCAGCGGGTGCTGGACGCTTCCCCGGCCCCTTTCTCTCCCGCCAGCACGGAGAAGCGCGGCGCCCTGGCCCACTTCGAGCCGAAGGCGGTGCTGCTGTCGGAGGGCGCGGAGCGCGCCGACCGGCGCCCCTTCAACGAGGCGGTGCTCGACACGGCGCACCCGATGCACCGCATGGCGGCCAGCTTCCTGCCGCTGATCGAGGAAGAAGCCGCACGCATCCTCGCCGCCGCGCGTGAAAAGGGCGAGCTCGACTGGGAGATCTGGTCGCAGGGCTGGTACCGCCTGATCCGCCGCATCGTACTGGGTAACAGCGCCGCCGAGGACCACGAGCTGCAAGCCCTGCTTCAGCGCCTGCGCGGGGCCGCCAACTGGTCGGGCTTCCATCCGAAGATGCCGGCCAAGCGCGCCCGCTTCCTCGATCGCATCGAGCACTACCTGGACCGCGCCGAGCCCGGCAGCCTGGCCGGGTTCGTGGCGCAGATCCCGAAGAGTGCCGTCACCGAACCGAAGCAGCAGGTGCCCCAGTGGCTGTTCGCCTTCGACGCGGCAGTGATCGCCACCTTCCGCGCGCTGGCGCTGCTGGACACCTACCCGGAACAATTGCAGCGGGTACGCGGCGAGGTCGCCGAGCAGGCCGCCAAGCCGCAACTGCCCCTGCTGCGCGCCACGGTGCTGGAAGCGCTGCGCCTGTGGCCCACCACGCCGATGGTGCTGCGCCAGAGCCGCGCGGAAAGCGTGTGGGAGAACGGCACGATGCCGGCCGAGACCGGGGTCATGATCCACGCGCCTTTCTTCCATCGCGACGATACCCGCCTGCCGCATGCGAACCGCTTCGCGCCGGAATTGTGGCGCGAGGATTGGGAGCAGGCTGTGAAGCGCGACTGGCCCTTGATTCCGTTCAGCGACGGGCCGGTGATTTGTCCGGGGCGGCATCTGGTGCTCTTGACCAGTAGCAGTTTGCTGGCGGCGGTGTTGAAGGGGCACACGGTGAAGCTCGACAACCGCCGGCTCGATCCCGCGAAGCTACCGGGCTCGCTCGACAACTACCACCTGCGTTTCCACGTTTCGCGTTGTGAGGCCTCAAGCTGAATCACGCCGGTGCGTCGTAATGTAGAGCTCCCGGCCTCCGGCCACGACGCACCTCCCTCCCCTCCCATGATTCCCCAGCGACGCCAGCGCCGCCGCGTGCCCGGCACGGCGGTCATCGTAGTGAGCTTCCTGGGCGGCTATTGCGCCAGCCAGGCCGCGGCCGCACTGCGCCGCGCCCGCAGCGCGCGCCGTCCGGCGTTCGACGGGCGCCGCATCGACGGCCGCCGCATCGTCCACAGCGCCAGCGACGCCATCCTCTCGATCGACGAGGGCGCACTGATCCTGTTCGCCAACCCGGCCGCCGCCCACATGTTCGCCACCAGCGTCCCGGCGATGCAGGGCAGCACGCTGGCGCGCTTCATCCAGGCGCCCAACCACGACAGCCCCAGCCCGCTCGACTACTTCCCCGCCGGCGGCGGCCGCGCCGGGCGCCGCGCCACCGATTACGCCGTCACCGGCATCCGCGCCAACGGCCAGCTGTTCCCGATCGAAGGCTCGATCTCGCGCGTCGAGCAGGACGGCCATTCGGTCTACACCGTGATCCTGCGCGACGTCTCCGAGCGCCACCTGGTGCAGCAGAAACTCACCCGCTCGCACGACCAGCTGCGCCAGCTGTCCTCGGCGCTGCAGACCATCCGCGAGGAAGAGCGCACCCACATCGCGCGCGAGCTGCACGACGACCTCGGCCAGCTGCTGGCATCGCTGCGCATGGACCTCACCCTGCTGCGCGCCCACGACCACCTGCCGATCGCCAGCGCACACCTGCTCGACGGCATGGAAAGCAATCTGCTCACCGCCATCACCTCACTGCGCCGCATCGCCACCAACCTGCGCCCGCGCGCGCTCGACGAAGGCGGCCTGTATTTCGCGCTACAGGGCCTGCGCGACGAGTTCGTCGAGCGCCACGGCATCGCCTGCGTGCTGCTGGCCGACGAGGCCGACCTGCGCCTCGACGATGCGGCCAGCACCGCGGTATTCCGCATCGTGCAGGAAGCCCTTACCAACATCGCCCGCCACGCCGAGGCCAGCAGCGTGGTGCTCAGCCTCGACCGCAGCAACCACGATTTGCTGGTGACGATCCGCGACAACGGCCGCGGCATCCGTCCGCAAGACCTGGAAAAGGCCGAGTCGCTGGGCCTGATCGGCATGCGCGAACGGGTCTGGGCATTGCAGGGCGAAATCACCATCGGCGCCGACGAACTTCCCGGCACCCGGATCGACATCGTGATCCCGATCGGCGCCCATACGCACGAGGAGCTGACAACAAGTTGAGGCTTTGGCATATCAGGCTGTCATCAAGCGGAAATATTCCCTACGTAATATCCGCGTCGATCCGAGTTAATAAGAACTCGACATCCTGTCCAAATCTAAGGAGCCTCTACATGAAGTTCAAGTGCCTGGCAGCTGCGCTGCTGTCGACCCTCCCGCTGTTCGCCCACGCCCAAAGCAACGTCACCATCTATGGCGTGATGGATGCAGCAGTCGCTGTGGAGAACACCGACACCCCGGGCGAAGGCCACCGCACCGTGATCAACTCGGGCAACCAGTCGAGCAGCCGTATCGGCTTCCGCGGCACCGAAGAACTCGGTGGCGGCCTGAAAGCACTGTTCAATATCGAAGCCGGCGTCGCGCTGGACACCGGCGCCGCCGATTCGAACCTGTTCGGCCGCCGCGCCGTGGTCGGTCTGCAAGGCGCCTTCGGTACCGTGACCGTCGGCCGCGAATATTCGCCGATCTCCTTCGTCGCCGCCGCCTCCGACGTGCTGGGCCAAGGTATGTTCGGTAGCAACCTGTCGGCATTCGCCCGCCTGACCCGCCGCCTGAACAACTCGGTCAACTACAAGAGCAACCCGATGAGCGGCTTCACCGTCAGCGGCGCCTACTCGACCGGCGAAAAGACCGTCGATCCGTCGGGCGACCTGATGGGCGCATCGGTGGAATACAAGAACGGCGGCCTGTACCTGGGCGCCGGTTACCACAACATCGAGCGCCTGGCCACTGGCGACGACAAGGAGTGGGGCGCGGGCGCCGGTTACACCTTCGGCGCTTTCGAGATCAAGGGTAACTACCTGGTCGCCGACCAGACCGGCCCGAACAACAAGTACAAGCAAGCCAACGGCGGTGTCGCCTACACCATGGGCGCCAACAAGTTCTTCGTGAACTACCAGCAGCAGAAGCTGGAGACCGGCGCGAAAGGCAACACCATTTCGCTGGCCTACACCTACAACCTGTCGAAGCGCACCAACATCTACACGACCTACGCCACCCTGCGCAACAACGGCCGCGGCGTGTTCGGCATCTACTCGTCCTCGACCAACGTGACCCCGGTCGCCACCGCCCTGGGCGCGGATCCGGACGTCTTCAGCGTCGGCGTGCGTCACTCGTTCTAAGCACCCTGACTGCCGCGCTCCCCGCGCGGCGCCAGCGAAGCCGGCCTCGTGCCGGCTTTTTTCGTTCTTCGCCATGGCGGCGCCGTCCCACGCTTGACCCGCTCTCCTGAGCGCGGCTAACGACTGTGGCCGATTTTTCACGTTTAATACCGGTGTAACACGATGCGGTGGTGCGCAGGACGGCTGTCGGCTTTTCGCCTCACCGCGCACGATTGAAACAATTAACGATTACTCAATATTGCTTCCGGTATGATCGTCGGCAATTATGACAATTCGTGGCTCTTGGCTAAAGGGGTTTGCGCATGACTACAGCGACACGGCGTATCGAAGGCTTCAGCCTGGCCGACAGCGAAGACCGGATCAGCGCACTGCGCGACTGCATCGAGCAGCGCATTGAAGAACTGCTGGACGGCAGCGGCGAACATGCCGACCTCCTCACGGCCGCCATGCGCGCCGGCACCCTGAGCGCGGGCAAGCGCATGCGCCCATTGCTGGTGATGCTGGTGGCGCGCGACCTCGGCTGCACTTCGCCGGCCCTGGTCGACGTTGCCTGCGCAGTCGAGATGGTGCACGCCGCCTCGCTGATGCTGGACGACATGCCCTGCATGGACAATGCCCAGCTGCGCCGCGGCAAGCCGGCGATCCACGTGCAGTACGGCGAGGACGTCACCATCCTGGCCTCGGTCGCCCTGCTCAGCCGCGCCTTCGGCGTGCTGGCCACCGCCCACGACATCCCGCCGGTCACCCGCGCGCGCCTGGTGGCGCGCCTGGCCGAGACCATCGGCACCCAGGGGCTGGTGCGAGGCCAATACGAAGACCTGCACGGCGGCGCGCGCAGCCCGGAGGCGATCGCGGTCACGAATGAGCTCAAGACAGGTGTGCTGCTCGGCGTCGCGGTCGACATGGCGGCCATCATCGCCCAGACCGACGACGAAATCGCGCGCTCGCTGCGCGCCTTCGCGATGGCGGCCGGCCACGCCTTCCAGATCCGCGACGACTTCCACGACCTGCCCGGCAACGACAGCGCCGTCACCGGCAAGGACACCGGCAAGGACCTGGGCAAGAGCACCCTGCTGGCGTCGCTCGGCCTCGACGAGGCGCACAAGCGCCTGGCCGGCCACCTGCACGACGCCGAACGCCACCTGGCCGATGCGCTGGGCAGCGGCGCCGACACGCACCGCTTCGTCGCCAGCCTGTTCGCGCGCAGTGCGCGCCAGCGCTTCGCGGGCGGCGCGGTTGTCGGCGCCACCACGCGCCCGCACGCGCTGAGCGTCAACTGACGGCCCCGGGAAGCGATCGCATGGCGCATTTCGGTGTTGTCGCACCCGCCTTTTATAGTCACTTCAACGCGCTCGAGGCCCTCGCAAGCGAGCTCGTTGCGCGCGGCCACCGGGTGACCTTCATCCATCGCCCGGATGCGGCCGAATATGTGCGCGACCCGCGCATCGGTTTCCACGCCGTCGGCGCGGATACGCATCCGACGGGATCATTGGCCGCATCGCTGCGCATCGCCGCCAATCCCGGCGGTCCGCTGGGGTTGCGCCGCGTGATCCGCGATATGGCAGCAAGCACCGATATGCTGTGCCGCGAGCTGCCGCGCGCGATCGAGCAGCTCGGCATCGACGCCATCATCGCCGACCAGATGGAAGCGGCCGGCGGCCTGGTGGCCGAAGGCCTCGGCATCCCCTTCGTGTCGGTGGCCTGCGCCCTGCCCGTCAACCGCGAGCCGAACATTCCGCTGCCGGTGATGCCCTTCGGTTTCGAGGACAGCGAGCGCGCGCGCAAGATGGTCGAGGGCAGCACCAAAGTGTACGATTGGATGATGGGGCCGCACGCGCGCAGCATCGCCGCGAATGCGGCGCGCCTCAAGTTGAGCCCACGCGCGGCGCTGCACGACTGCCTGTCGCCGCTGGCGCAAGTCAGCCAGACCGTGGCCAGCTTCGATTTTCCGCGGCGCGAATTGCCGCCGCATTTCCACCACGTCGGGCCGCTGCGCGCGTCAAGCCCCGGTGGCGCGCCCGGCCAGACACCGATGCCGCCGATCGCGGACGACCGGCCCTTCGTGTTCGCGTCGCTGGGGACGCTGCAGGGCCAGCGCTTCGGCGTTTTCCGCCGCATTGCCCAGGCTTGCCGCAAGCTCGACGTGCAGCTCTTGATTGCCCATTGCGGCGGCCTGGATAGCACCCAGGAGCGGGCCCTTGAACAAGCCGGCGCTACCTGGGTGTGCGCCTTCGCGCCGCAACAGGCGGTGCTGGCGCGCGCCGACGCGGTGGTCTCGCACGCCGGCTCGAACACCATCATGGACGCGATCGCCGCGCGTACGCCGATCCTTGCGCTGCCGATCGCCTTCGACCAGCCGGGGACGGCCGCCCGCGTGGTCCACACCGGCATCGGGCTGAAGGCCTCGCCGCACTTCGCTTCTCCTGCCCACCTGGCCAGGCTGCTGAAACGCCTGCTCGACGAGCCGGATTTCGGCCGCAACCTGGAGCGCCTGTCCGGCGGCGTGACCGCCAGCGGCGGCGCGCTGCGCGCGGCCGACATCATCGAAGCAGCGCTGCAACTGCAGGCCATTCCACGGGAAGTGGCGAACCTTGGATAAACCCTACGACCTGATCCTGGCCGGAGGGGGACTCGCCAACGGCCTGATCGCCTGGCGCCTGCGCCGTCAGCGTCCCGATCTGCGCATCCTGCTGCTGGAGGGCGACGCCCACATCGGCGGCAACCACACCTGGTCCTTCCACGACAGCGACCTCACAAGCGAGGAATGGGCGTGGATCGCGCCACTGGTGTCGCAACGCTGGCCGCGCTACGAGGTCGATTTCCCGCAATTGAAACGCACGCTCGACGGTGGCTATGCCAGCATCGCCTCGACCGACTTCGCACGCGTCATCGAGGCCGACCTGGCAGGCTGCCTGCGCACCGGCGCGCAGATCGCGGCGCTGACGCCGACCTCGGTCACGCTGGCGGGTGGCGAAGTGCTGCATGCGCGGGCCGTGATCGACGGCCGCGGCCCGCGCGCAAGCCACCACATGTCGCTCGGCTACCAGACCTTCCTCGGCCAGGAACTGCGCCTGGCCGCCCCGCACGGCTTGCAGGCGCCCGTCATCATGGACGCGACGGTCGAACAGCAGGGAGGCTACCGCTTCGTCTACGTGCTGCCGTTTGGACCGGACCTCGTGCTGGTCGAAGACACCCATTACGTCGACAGCGCCGCCTGGGAGCCGGAGCGCCTGCGCGCCAACATCGCCGCCTACGTCGCCGCACGCGGCTGGCAGGTGGCGCAGGTCGAGCGCGAAGAACATGGCTCGCTCCCGATCGTCCTCGCCGGCGATTTCGACGCCTACTGGAACGCACTCGAGAACCAGCCCTGCTCCGGCCTGCGCGCCGGCCTGTTTCACCCGACCACCGGCTATTCGCTGCCGCACGCGGTGCGCCTGGCGGACCGTGTCGCCCGGCTCGATGCCTTCGATGCGCCGGCCTTGTTCGCCGCCATCCGAGATGAAGCGCGCACTGCGTGGAACGGCCAGCGCTTCTTCCGCCTGCTGAACCGCATGCTGTTCCTCGCCGGCCGCCCGGAAGCGCGCTGGGGCGTGATGCAGCGCTTCTACCGCCTGCCCGCACCGCTGATCGCGCGCTTCTACGCCGGCCGCCTGCGGCTTGGCGACAAGGCGCGGCTCATCTCCGGCAAGCCGCCGGTACCGGTGGGCGAAGCCATTGCCGCCGCCATCAAGATTCATCCCGACCAGATCAGGAAACCAGCATGAACCAGAATAACAACAAGGCTGTCGTCATCGGCGCCGGCTTCGGCGGCCTCGCGCTCGCGATCCGCCTGCAGGCCGCCGGCAAGCAGGTCACGCTGCTGGAAAAGCGCGACAAGCCGGGCGGCCGCGCCTACGTGTATGAAGACCAGGGCTTCGTGTTCGACGCCGGCCCCACCGTCATCACCGACCCGTCCTGCATCGAGGAGCTGTTCACGGTCGCCGGCAAGGACATCCGCGACTACGTCGAGATGCTGCCGGTGACGCCCTTCTACCGACTGTGCTGGGAAGACGGCAGCCACTTCGACTACGCCAACGACCAGGAGGCGCTGGACCGCCAGATCCACGCGCTCAACCCGCGCGACGTCGAAGGCTACCAACGCTTCCTGGCCTATTCGAAGGCGGTGTTCGAAGAAGGTTATTTAAAACTGGGCGCCGTGCCCTTCCTGACCTTCCGCGACATGATCGCCGCCGGCCCGCAACTGGCGCGCCTGCAGGCCTGGCGCAGCGTGTACAGCCTGGTCTCGAAATTCATCGAGAACGAGCACCTGCGCCAGGCCTTCTCCTTCCACTCGCTGCTGGTGGGCGGCAACCCCTTCGCGACCAGCTCGATCTATACCTTGATCCACGCGCTCGAGCGCCAGTGGGGCGTCTGGTTCCCGCGCGGCGGCACCGGCGCGCTGGTGCGCGGGATGGTCAAGCTGTTCGAGGACATCGGCGGGCGCATCGAAGTCAATGCGGCGGTGGCGCAGATCGAAGCCAGCGGCAACCGCGTGACGGGCGTGCGCCTGGAAGACGGGCGCCGCTTCGACGCCGATGCGGTGGCCTCGAATGCCGACGTGGTCCACACCTACGACAAGCTGCTCGGTGCCCACCCGCGCGGCCAGGCCGAATCGGCATCGCTGCAGAAGAAGCGCTTCAGCAATTCGCTGTTCGTGCTCTACTTCGGGCTCGATCATCATCACGAGCAGCTGCAGCACCACACGGTCTGCTTCGGCGCGCGCTACCAGGCCCTGATCAAGGAGATTTTCGGCGGCAAGGAACTGGCCGAGGATTTCTCGCTCTACCTGCACGCGCCTTGTGTCACCGACCCGTCCCTCGCGCCACCGGGCTGCGGCAGCCACTACGTGCTGGCCCCGGTGCCGCACCTGGGCAATGCGCCGATCGACTGGGACGTCGAAGGCCCGCGCTACCGCGACCGCATCTTCGACTACCTGGAAGAGCGCTACATGCCGGGCCTGCGCAGCCAGCTCGTCACAAGCCGCATCTTCACGCCCTTCGACTTCCGCGATCAGCTCAACGCCCACCACGGCTCGGCGTTCTCGCTGGAGCCGATCCTGACGCAAAGCGCCTGGTTCCGTCCGCACAACCGCGACAGCGAGCTGGCGAACCTGTATCTGGTCGGCGCAGGCACCCATCCGGGCGCGGGCGTGCCGGGTGTGATCGGTTCGGCCAAGGCCACGGCCGGCCTGATGCTGGAAGGGGCGCCGGCATGAGCGAAGCGCTGATGGACCATGCAACGCGCACCATCGAAGTCGGCTCGAAGAGCTTCGCCGCTGCCGCGAAGCTGTTCGACCCGGCGACGCGGCGCAGCGTGCTGATGCTGTATGCCTGGTGCCGCCATTGCGACGACGTGGTCGATGGTCAGGAATTGGGCTTCAATGTGGTCGACCCGCAGCATGACCCGGTCGCCGCGCTGGCCGTGCTGGAAGCGCAGACGCGGCGCGCCTACGCCGGCGAGCCGATGACCGATCCGGCCTTTGCCGCCTTCCAGGAAGTCGCGCTACGCCACCGCATCGCGCCGCGCTATGCCTTCGATCACCTGGCCGGCTTCGCAATGGACGTCTCCGATGCCCAGTACGAGACCTTCGACGACACGCTGCGCTACTGCTACCACGTGGCCGGCGTGGTCGGCCTGATGATGGCCTCGATCATGGGCGCGCAGGACGAGGACGTGCTGGACCGCGCCTGCGACCTGGGCCTGGCCTTCCAGCTCACGAACATCGCGCGCGACATCGTCGAAGATGCGCGCATGGGACGCTGCTACCTGCCGGCCGAATGGCTACGCGAAGCAGGCATTCCGCGCGCCGAACTGGCCGAGCCGCGCCACCGCGCCGCAGTGGCCGGCTTGGCTGCACGCCTGATCGACCATGCGGAACCGTATTACGACTCGGCGGCGCAAGGCGTGAACGCCCTGCCCCTGCGCTCGGCCTGGGCCATCGCCAGTGCGCGCAATGTCTACCGCCAGATCGGGATCGAGGTGAAGCGCCGCGGCGTGCGGGCCTGGGACACGCGCACCGGCACGACCAAGGCGACCAAACTGTGGCTGCTGGTGAAAGGTGGCGCGAGTGCGCTCAGTTCGCGTGGTCGCGTGCTGCGAGCGCGTCCGGCTGGCCTGTGGCGCCGTCCTGGCGCGGCGGGCGCTGCAAGCGTCCCCCATGCAGCGCATGCAAGTCCTGCTTGAGTTTCGTGACCGGCGGCGCGTACAGGAAGCCGAACGACACCGCACCCTCGCGCCCTTCGACCGCATGGTGCATGCGGTGGGCCTGGTACAGGCGCTTCAGGTAGCCGCTGCGCGGCGTGTAGCGGAACGGCCAGCGCTGGTGCACCAGGCCGTCGTGGGCGACGAAGTAGAGCGCGCCGTAGGCGGTCATGCCGGCGCCGATCCACTGCAAGGGCCAGGCGCCGCGGGTGCCGAACCAGATCAGGGCGATGGCGACACCGGCGAACACCACGGCGTACAGGTCGTTCTTCTCGAACCAGCCAGTGCGGGGTTCGTGGTGCGACTTGTGCCAGCCCCAGCCGAATCCGTGCATCACGTACTTGTGCGCGACGATGGAAAACACTTCCATCAGCACGACGGTGACGAGGACGATGAAGGTATTGGTGAGCATGGCGGGTGGCAAGTAGCAGGAATGGCAAGAGCCTACCACAGGCCCTGCCCCGCACCATTGGCGCCGGCGGTTCATCGACGGTACAGATTTTCAATTTTTTTAAAAAGGTGATGCATGCGTTCTTCCCTCTTCCTCGTCCTGGCCCTCCTGGGCGCCGGCCATGCGGCTGCCGCAACCGTCGAGGTCCGTGTCTCCGGCGTCACCACCAAGGGCAAGGTCAACGTCGCCGTCTGCGACCGCGAGCGCTTCCTCAAGCAATGCGCCTACAGTGCCTCGGTACCGGCCCAGGCCGGCGAGACCGTCGTCACCGTCAAGGACGTCCCGCCAGGCACCTGGGCGGTGCTGGCTTACCAGGACGAGAACGAAAACAAGGAACTCGACCGCAACTTCATCGGCATCCCGAAGGAGAACTATGGGTTCAGCCGCAACCCGGTCAGCCGCTTCGGGCCACCTTCCTTCGAGGACGCCTCGATCGCGGTGCGCGAGGGTGCGAACACGGTGGCGCTCACGCTCCATTGACGCATGCGCGCACCGAAAACGTGCCGCCGTGCGCTACTGGATGGCATGCGCCATGCGTGCCTGCATCGCCCCGGCGCACCGGCCAAGCAGCGAAAAAATAACGGTAGGAATTAGATAATTCTTCGGGTATCGTTGCTCTCCACAACAGGCCGGGCGCCACATCCGGCCGTCGATCGACTACTGGATGCCATGGGGAAGATGTATGAATGAGTTGGTGAATCTGATTAACGGCTGGGTCTGGAGCCCGGCCCTGATCGCGCTGTGCCTGGGCGCCGGATTGTATTTCTCGATCCGCTCGCGCTTCCTGCAAGTGCGCCATGTGCGTGAAATGACGCGCCTCATGTTGGACGGCAAGAGCTCCGATCAGGGCGTCTCTTCCTTCCAGGCGCTTACCATGACCCTGGCCGGCCGGGTCGGCACCGGCAACATCGCCGGCGTCGCCACCGCCATCACCTTCGGCGGCCCCGGCGCCGTGTTCTGGATGTGGGCGGTCGCCTTCCTCGGCGCCAGCTCGGCCTTCGTCGAATCGACCCTCGGCCAGGTGTACAAGGAATCGATCGACAAGCAGTTCCGCGGCGGCCCCGCCTTCTACATCGAGAAGGGCCTGGGCATCAAGTGGTATGCGGTGCTGTTCGCCCTGGTGACCATCCTGGCCACCGGCCTGCTGCTGCCTGGCGTGCAGGCCAACTCGATCGCCGAAAGCCTCAAGACCGCGGCCGGCGTCGACACCACCGTGACCGGCGTCCTGCTCTCGATCGCACTCGCCTTCATCATCTTCGGCGGCGTCAAGCGCATCGCCAGCTTCGCCGAATACGTGGTGCCCTTCATGGCGCTCGGCTATATCGTGGTGGCCTGCATCATCGTCGCAATGCACATCGAGCAGCTGCCTGGCGTGATCTCGCTGATCTTCACCTCGGCATTCGGCACGGACGCCGCCTTCGGCGCCATCATCGGCATGGCGATCCAGTGGGGCGTCAAGCGCGGCGTCTATTCGAACGAAGCCGGCCAGGGCACCGGCCCGCACGCTTCCTCCGCTGCCGAAGTGAGCCACCCGGCCAAGCAGGGCCTGGTGCAGGGCTTCTCGGTCTATGTCGACACCCTGTTCGTGTGCTCGGCCACCGCCTTCATGCTCTTGATCACCGGCCAGTACAATGTGCAGGCGCCGGACGGCACGGCGATGTTCACCGGCGTGCAGGGCGTGGCCGCCGGCCCCGGCTATGTCCAGACGGCGCTGGAAAACATCATGCCGGGCTTCGGCTCGCTGTTCGTCGCAATCGCCCTGCTGTTCTTCGCCTTCACCACCATCATCGCCTACTACTACATCGCCGAGACCAACATCGCCTACCTGAACCGCAGCGCCAACCGCCCCTGGCTGGCCTTCGTGCTGAAGGTGGCCATCATCGGCGCGACTTTCTACGGCACCATCAAGACCGCCGACGCGGCCTGGGCGCTGGGCGACCTCGGCGTCGGCCTGATGGCCTGGCTGAACATCGCCGCCATCCTCCTGCTGCGCAACGTCGCCTTCAAGTGCCTGCGCGACTACGAGGCGCAGAAGGCGCAGGGCAAGGATCCGGTGTTCGACCCGGTCGCGCTCGGCATCGAGAATGCCCACTTCTGGGAAGGTCGCGTGGCCGAGAACAAGCGCAAGGCCGGCGGCGCGGTCGCGAACGAAGTGCTCTAAACCCTCAGCCTCACCTGGTGGCCCGGTCGAGCAATGCGATCAGGGCCGCGTGGTTGCCTTCCGTGGGCCAGCCGGTAACGTGGCCCACCGCCTTCCCGTCTTTCAGCAAGAAGAAATGCGGCACGTCGTTGACATCGACTGCCCGCCACTCCTCGACGCGGTAAGGAACGCGCAGCGGGATCTCGGGGTTTGCGCGGTTCCACTCGTCCATGTAGTCGACGTCGATCGGCGCACGCGGCGGCACGATCAGGGTCAGACCAGCCTGCTGCAACCGTGCGCGCAGTGCGGCGTCGTCGTGCAGCGCGGCCAGCGCCCTGGCAGAAAAGCCGCAGCCCGCGTCGACGACCATCACCAGTTCCGTCCCCGCCGCTTGCGGCAGCGCTTCCCGCACCAGGGTTCGGGTAGCGGCGTCGTAGCGGTAGGCACTGCGGCCGGCAAAGCCAGGCCCAAGCGGATCGCGCACGCTTGGGATGCTGGCGCCGGCCAAATGCGGCTTGCCTTCCGCAAATGCCCGGGCCTCGTCGAATTTGCGCGCCTCCAGCAAATGTCCGAGCATCGTTCTATCGAAGGTGCGGCGCGTGTCGATACCGCGAATCCGCATCTCCTCGTACACCAGCGCGAGCTGGCGTGACGCGGCGGGGTCCGGCCGGCGAAAGACAGCGATACTGGCGGCGTCGAAGTATAGCGGCAAGTCACCTACCGGCAGCGTGGCCAGCTTCGTCCCCGACATGCGTTCACCGAACAGCGTCTCGAACAGGCGCGTCATCCGACCGTCGTTCACCGTCGTCACCGTCTGGGACGGATCAAGGCGGCGACGGTCTTCTTCATCGTTGAACCGCATGAGCTGCTGGAGGCGCGCCTCGGTATCCGCGGTCGGCACGGGCAGGCGCAGGGGTGGACCGACGAGCTGACCGATGACCGCTGGCGCATACTCACTGGCGCCGATGAAGGCCAGTGCCGCCTCGATCTGCTCCGGCTGCAACTCACGCACCAGTATGACGACATTGAAGCCGGTGAGTCCTTTTTCGCCCCAGCGTAGCGAATCCACGAAGCGCCGCTTGCCATACGGCGTGAGGGCGTCGAGCGGGGTCGGTTGGCTGGACGACAGCACGGCCTGCAGCTGCGCCGGACTGCGCGCGACGTTCGCCGGTTCGGCCGCGATCGCGCCGAGACTCCAGCAGGCAAGCGATACCACGATGACATTGCGGACAAACTTGCCAGGCATGTTTCCTCCGAGGTGATGTGCTCGCTCGAGTATATCGATGGAAAAGGAAACCTGGACGGCCGGGCGGTTTACACGCTGCAGTTCATGCGGATCGGATAGGACGAAAAAAAGCCGGCAAGCGCCGGCAAAGGGAGTCACACAGGGAAATTTCAGGCGCGCTTGCGGCGGCGGCTGACCGCCAGCAGCCCCAGGCCGAGCCCCAGGGTCGCGATACTGGCGGGCTCCGGCACATCGCCCGCCACGGCAGCGAGCCCGTCGCTGGATGCGAAGGTGGTGTACTGGCCGTCGCCGATCTTGAACTGGGCTTTCTGGAAACCGTCGCAGCAGCCTTCCAGGCCAAAGATGGTCAAGGTGTGGTTGCCGGCGGCGAGGTTCATGGTCGCGGCGAAGGTCTGGGTGGTGTTCGCGTAGTCGCCCGCCCACCACATATTGTTCGGATTGAAGGCGACCGCCACGCCATCCAGGAACATCGCGCCGCCACGGTCGAAGTCGACGCCGGCCTGGAAGCTCCATGCGCCGGCCTTGTCCGCCGACACGCCGAAGTCGATGCTCGACTTCCATGCGAAATTATCGCGCGCGCCGAACTGGTCGGCATTCGTGACCCAGCCGTAGTTGTCGATCGTCTTGCTGCCGTAGCCCGCGGTATTGGTCGTGGCCTGCAGTGCGAGCGCGCCGTTGACGACGTCACGGTAAGCCTCGGCCGAGGCTTGCGCGCCGGCAGTGCTGTAAGCGGTCTGCAAAGTGATGACGCTGGCCTGCGCCTGGACGGCGGCGAAGGCAAGAGCGAGGACGGTGACGGCTGGGATGAGTTTCATTATTTGATGAATATGATTCTTAATGAACAAAAATATACCATCGATCGTCAGATAAAATTTCCTAATTAAAATCTTTTAACCAATTTTGTCAATTTATTGCAACAGCAACATTTCCTTACAGCTGAGTAACGGCGCTTTACGGTAAGGCAACAGAGAATGTTGCCTTTCCATCTCTCGCATCGTTCAATGAAATTCCTCCCTCTCGCCTTCGCCGCTGCCCTCTTGTGCACCTTGCCCGCCGCCAGGGCGATTCCCGTCACCGACTGGCGCGCCGACGACCTCCTGATGCAGGCGCCGGAGATTCGCAAGGAACTGGCCCTCAACGAAAACCAGCGGCTGCTGTGGGAACAGAGCGAGCGCAAGACACGCACCATCCTGCGCGCCCGCAAGGAGCGGCGCGAGGCACTGGACGCCGCGGCGAAGAACGCAGCGGTCGATACGGCGGGCGACCTGCGCGCCCTCTCCGCACCGCTCGACGCCGACGCGGCCGCCACCCAGGCCGAGGACCTCGCGCTGCGCGAAACCTGGCTGACGGTGAACGACGCGCTCGACGACGCGCAGCGCGCCAACGTGCTGGCGCATGTGCGCAGCTTGCTGGAGCGCCAGCCGGGTGGGCCGGGTGGCGAGGGGCGATCGGAGCGTAGCCGGCCAGAAGGCGGTGGTGGACGCGGCCGTGGGCCAGGCGGTGGGGGTGGCATGCCGGGCGGCGGTGGTTCGTCGGGCGGCGGCGGAATCAGTCTTGGCGGCAGCCGCGGCGGTTTCTGATCGTTGCACGGGCTAACACGTTACTACGAACTGGGGCCCCGGCCTGCGCCGGGGCGACGGTCTTCAGGCTAACAACGGATCACTTCAGGCGGCAGGTCAGCGCCCAGCAGGAATCCCAGCGGCCGATCTTGATCTCGCGCACAGCGGTGCCGAGGCGTTTGCGCAGGGCGCTGTCGGTGGGGTAGTTCTTCGGCAGTTCGTGGCGCTGGCCATTGGCATCGACGAACTGGGCCCAGGTGTTGCCCTGGGCGTCGGTGCGGGCGATGGTCGGGCTGGCACCTTCGACGTACTCGTCGTCGATCAGCACCAGCAAGGCGTCCTTGCCGATGCGCGCGCGCAGGTCGGCCAGGAAGGCGTCTTGCTGGTCCTTGGTGAAATGCGACCACAGGAAGCCGGCGAACACGGCGGTGATCTTGCCATCGGCGCCGATATCTTGCGGGATGGCGAGCGCGTCCACCACGCGGTAGCGCACGTTCTCCAGGTCGGCGCCATGCTCGCGCGCCACGTTCAGCATCGCTTCGCTGGCGTCGGTGGCAATCACTTGCGCTGCGGTCTCGGCGATCACGTCGGTGAAGAAGCCGGTGCCGCAGCCCAGTTCCAGCACGGTATGTCCGCGCATCAGGTCGGAGACTTGCTCGGCGACGTCGTCGAGGTCGTCCTGGCGGTCTTCGTCGCTTTCGTCGTGGAACTGGGCGTCGTACAAGTCCGCCACGGCGGTATAGAAGTCGACAACGGGATTGGTACTCATAGCGTTTCCTTGATTCTTACAGTTCGTAGTTTTCGCCGCCGCGCATCGCCGACTCGACCATCTTGCGGTTCAGGGTTGGGGCCAGCAGTTCGATGAAGGTGTAGATATAGCTGCGCAGATAGGCGCCCTGCTTGACCGCCACCCGCGAGATGTTCATGCCGAACAACTGGCCCACGGGAATGGCGCGCAGGTTGCGGTCGCGTTCCGGATCGAAGGCCATGCCGGCGATGATGCCCACGCCCATGCCCAGCTCGACGTAGGTCTTGATGACATCGGCGTCGATCGCTTCCAGCAGCACGTCCGGCTTCAGCTTGCGCAGGCCGAAGGCGTGGTCGATCTTGCTGCGCCCGGCAAACGCCGCATCATAGGTGATCACCGGGTAAGTGGCGATCTCTTCCAGCGACACCGCCTTCGAGCGCGTCAGTGGATGCTCGTGCGGCACCACCAGCACGTGTTCCCACTGGTAGCACGGCAGGGTGATCAGGCCGTCGATGGCGGCGATCGACTCGGTCGCGATGGCGAGGTCGGCCTGGTCGTTCTTGACCATGTCGGCGATCTGCTTCGGGTTGCCTTGCAGTAGCGACAGGCGCACCTTCGGGTATTTCTGCATGAAGGCCTGCACCACCTTCGGCAGCATATAGCGCGCCTGGGTATGGGTGGTGGCGATGGTGAAGCTGCCGCTGTCGTGGGCCGCGAATTCCTTGCCGATACGTTTCAGGCTTTCGATTTCCTGCATGACCAGTTCGACCGACTGCAGCACCAGGCGGCCCGGCTCGGTCAGCCCGCGGATGCGCTTGCCGTGGCGGGTGAAGATGTCGACCCCGAGCTCTTCCTCGAGCTCGATGATGGCTTTCGAGACCCCGGGCTGGGAGGTGAACAGCGCCTTGGCCGCGTCGGTCAGGTTGTAATTCTGGCGCACGGCTTCGCGCACGAAGCGCAGCTGGTGGAGATTCATGAAGGGTGGTTTTTTCTTGTAAGTGTGGCAGCAGACGACATTTTAAGATGCTTATTCGAGTTACGCATATAAGCAAATGAATTCTCCGTAGTTTGGAATATATAGGGAGACCCGTAAACTTGACTAAATATTTAACGGGTGGACAATGTTCGCCCTTATAGGACGAGACCATGTACCGCTACGACCACTACGACCACCTCATCGTGCGCGAGCGCATCGCGCAGTACCGCAGCCAGGTGGAACGCCGCCTGAGCGGTGAGCTGCTGGAAGAAGAATTTGTGCCGCTGCGCCTGCAGAACGGCCTGTACATGCAGCGCCACGCCTACATGCTGCGCGTCGCCGTGCCCTATGGTCTGCTGGCGTCGAAGCAGATGCGCATGTTCGCCCATATCGCGCGTAGATATGACCGCGGCTACGGCCACTTCACCACCCGCCAGAACATCCAGTACAACTGGATCGAGCTGGAAGAAACGCCGCAGATCCTGGAAGACCTGGCCTCGGTCGAGATGCACGCTATCCAGACCTCGGGCAATTGCATCCGCAACATCACCACCGACGAGTTCGCCGGTGTGGCGGCCGACGAGATCATCGATCCACGCCCCTTCGCCGAGATCCTACGCCAGTGGAGCACCTTCCACCCGGAATTCATCGCCCTGCCCCGTAAATTCAAGGTGGCGATCAATGGCGCCGTGGAAGACCGCGCCGCGATCGCCATCCACGACATCGGCCTGACCCTGGTACGCAACGATGCGGGCGAGGTCGGCTTCAAGTTCATGGCCGGCGGCGGCATGGGCCGCACCCCGATCCTGGGTTCCGTCATCCGCGACTTCCTGCCCTGGCGGCACCTGCTGACCTATACCGAAGCCGTGATGCGCGTGTATAACCAGCACGGCCGCCGCGACAACAAGTACAAGGCCCGCATCAAGATCCTGCTCAAGGCCCTCGGCGTGGAAGAGTTCACGCGCCAGGTCGAAGCGGAATGGGTCGACCTGAAGGATGGTCCGGAAACCCTGAGCCAGGAAGAATTCGACCGCGTGGCCCAGTGGTTCCAGCCGCACGGCTACGAAGAACTGAACGACATCGACCCGGCCGCCGAGCATGCGGACAACCGCGCCTTCGCTAACTGGATCAACCGCAACGTCAAGCCGCACAAGGTGCCGGGCTATGCGGCAGTCGTCCTGTCGCTGAAGAAAACCGGCGTGCCGCCGGGCGACGCCACCGCCGAGCAGATGGATTTCGTGGCGGATCTCGCCGACAAATACAGCTTCGGCGAACTGCGCGTGACCCACGAGCAGAACCTGGTGCTGGCCGACGTCGAGCAATCGAAACTGTTCGAGCTGTGGCAACTGGCCAAGGCTCGCGGCCTGGCGACGCCAAATATCGGCCTCTTGACCGACATCATCGCCTGCCCGGGCGGCGACTTCTGCTCGCTGGCGAATGCGAAGTCGATTCCGATCGCCGCGGCAATTGCCGAGCGCTTCGACAACCTCGACTTCCAGCACGATATCGGCGACATCGAACTGAACATTTCGGGCTGCATCAACGCCTGCGGCCACCACCACGTGGGCGCGATCGGCATCCTCGGCGTCGACAAGGATGGCAGCGAATGGTACCAGGTGTCGATCGGCGGCTCGCAGGGCATCAATGCCGCGATCGGCAAGATCATCGGACCGTCGTTCTCGGCGCAGCAGATGCCGGAAGTGGTCGGCCGCCTGCTCGAAGTCTATGTGCGCGAGCGCTACGAAGGCGAGCGATTCGTCGACACCGCGCAGCGCCTGGGTGTCGCGCCGTTCAAGGAATATGTGTATGCCACGCCGATTGCGGCGGGTGCACTGGTTGGGGAAGACCACTATGCTTGATTCGCACAAACAAATCATCAAACACCGCGAAGTGGTCGAGGACGACTGGAGCGTGCTGCGTCTTGAAGAAGGCGAAACGCCTGACACCGTCCAAGTCCCGGAAGGCAAGATCATCGTGCCGTTGAGCGTGTGGCAAGCCCAGCGCGAGACCCTCGTCAACCGACCGGTCATCGCCGTGTGGCTGGCGCCGGACGAACAGGCCGCCACCATCAAGGACGACCTGCAGCGCTTCGCACTGGTCGCCGTCGACTTCCCGAAGTTCTCGGACGGCCGCGGCTATTCCACCGCCTTCAACCTGCGCAAGCGCCTGGCCTATACCGGCGAACTGCGCGCGATCGGCGACGTGCTGCGCGACCAGTTGTGGCCGCTATCGCGGGTCGGTTTCGATGCCTTCGCGACCCGCCAGGACCGCAGCATCCATGATGCGCTGAAGGGTTTGACTGTTTTCTCGGAAACCTATCAGGCCTCGGTCGACCAGCCACTGCCGCTGTTCCGCCGTGCGCCGCGCGGCACGCCGCCGGAACTCAACAACATCGGCGCCGGCATCTGAGGACTTTTCAGACATGAGCGATTTGCACCACCGCGTCGAAGAGACGCACGCCATCCTGGCGCGCATCGCCCGCGATCATTCGCCCGCCGTGTTCGCCTCCAGCCTTGCAGCCGAGGACATGGTCCTCACCGACCTGATCCTGAAAGCGCAGCTGCCGATCGACATCTTCTCATTGGAAACCGGTCGCCTGCACGCCGAAACGCTGGATATGCTGAACCGGGTGCGCGATACCTACGGCTACGAGATCGCCCTGTTCCGCCCACAACCGGCAGCAGTCGAGCGCTACGTGGCGCAAAACGGCCTGAACGCCTTCTACGACAGCGTCGACATGCGCAAGGAATGCTGCCGCATCCGCAAGGTCGAGCCGCTCGGCCGCGCCCTCGCGGGCAAGGCAGCCTGGATCACCGGCCAGCGCCGCAGCCAGTCGACCACCCGCG
>Ga0265798_10001346_pt1 | contig 38384 bp, 37 predicted proteins | sample P3T30metagenome_FD_192430 | JGI IMG/M metagenome (GOLD analysis project Ga0265798, IMG submission 192430) | Plant litter microbial communities from East Loma Ridge, Irvine, California - P3 T30 | ecosystem: Environmental > Terrestrial > Plant litter > Unclassified | place: USA: California...
GTGCGTACCCCCGCAGGGGCGCATATACGTGCGCCTCCGGGTACTCGCCGGCGACAACCAGCACGAGAAACGGGCCGCTGATCCTGTTGCCCCGCACCGATGGTGACTGAACCCGGTTGGCAATTTTCACGGGGGGGCCGTCGGGGACGTAGATTTTGTGCCCTTGGATCGCCGTCGCATAGAGCAGGATGAAGCCCTGCGGCGCGTGTGCCTTCGGCCAGTTTTCCGCAAGGCGTCGAAGCGTTGCATACACGACCTTGGCCTCGAGGGGCCGGGCGTGCGTCCAGATGGCGCGGCCCAGCTCGATGCCGGGTGCTATCTCGATCTTACCCGCAGCGCCGAGGATGGCGGCGAAGGCTTCCCTGATCGACCATTCCGGGCCTGCGCCGATCGGCGGGACGCTGTTCGATCCGGCCGTGTCCATCAGCCGCCACAGCAGGCGGGCAAGCCGCGGCGTCGACGCATTTCGAGTGCGATCGTCGTTGCTGTCTTCCTCCGGCCGTTGCGAGAGCTTCTCCGGCGCGGGCCTCAGCACCTCGAAAAAGCCAGCGGGTGGGTCAGTGGGCGTGTTGTGGGATCGGACCTCGGTGATCCGGTTGGTCACCTGGTCGCGGAAGAACGGGCAGTCTGGGCGGTGTTCCGGCCGCTTCTCGCTGGTCAGGCGTCGAAGATAGTAGGTTTCCGCCTCGGAAAGGAACGCAGGTGTGAGGATCGGTGGGGGCGCCTCCGCTCCAAGGCAATTGCAGGCGATCCAACGGTAACCGATGCGGGCGTTCTGAACGAGCGTGATGCCGGCTTGCTCGTCATGGAACGTGCCCTCGCCCACGTACCAGCGTACCAATGCCTCGCGCAGCGGCTGCGGAAGCTTGATGCGATTTGGGCCTTTTCCGTCAGTATCTCGATGGATCAACCACATGCTCGAAGAGCCTTTGGGCGACGTTTCTTGACCAGTTTCGCCCTCGGCACCGGTCTTGACAAGAGCAAATCTCTTGATCTCCACTCTCCTTAACAGGGGTTCGAGGAGGTTTTCGTGCGGAAAATATACGCCGGTGTGGCGATCGCGAGCGTGGTGCTGGCCACATCTGCCACGGCCGCGCCCGGTAAGCGCGGCAATGTCCGGCGGGTCGAGCTGATCTCGATGACGACGGCGTCTGCGTCGCCTTTGGCGGAGGAGGAAGGCGGATCGACTGGAGACCTTTCGACCCCTGACCTACCGCCTGAGTTCAAGGTGCACGATCTGAGCCGCCGCTACGTTGAGTTTCGGATGAAGCAGGAGCTCGCATCGATTGTCCCCGAGGTCAGCGTCTCCGACAGCCTACCCCAGGGTGTGGCGCCGACGTCGTCCATCAGCGTGCCAGATTGGATGAGACCGGGCGTCGGATCGTTTACGACGCCAGCCTTCGTTCCCGGCTGCGCCCCGCTCGCATATCGGCCGTCAGGGTTTCTGTCGCGTGAAGCCGAAACTCGGCGGGCGCTCTACTATGGCATGATGAGCTCGATCGCCTGCGAGCACGGCATTCCAACGGGGCTCTTCGACGCGATGATAATCCGTGAGAGCCGCTACAATCCGACAGCGCTATCGCCAAAAAACGCCTTTGGCTTCGCGCAGTTGATGCCCGGCACTGCGATGGGGCTCGGCGTTAACCGCTTCGATCCCTACCAGAACATGCGTGGCGGTGCCCGATACCTCCGCCAGCAGCTCGATAAGTTTGGCCGCGTGCAGCTCGCGCTTGCGGCCTATAACGCCGGTCCTGGTCGGGTGCGCGGCGGCATCGTCCCTCGGATTACCGAAACGCAGGCCTATGTGACCGACATCATCGCAAATTGGTCGAGATTGACCGCACCGCCTGGGTCACAGTCGCTCCGTTCGACCTTGCCACAACCTGCGTATCGTTCGGTCGCACTCGCGCAATTCTAACCTCTCAGCGCTCGCGCCCTCCCGATAATCGACGTCAGAAAACGCATGCTCCTCTCGGGAGCAATGCGACGGCGTAGCCGGCGCTCCAACAGGTCGTCTTTCTGCTGCGGGTGAGATGTGCGTGGTGGTTTCGGCATCCTCGCCGTCAGGCGTGAACGCCTTGGCCGGCTAGGCCAAGTCTTTCTGAGCTAATGATATATGAATCCAGGAGCGGTTGCGGGTCAGTGTGGCACTCGCTCTCTTTGGCATCGATCGCGGCGCCGAGGCGCGCGAGAACCTTGCCTAGTGGGCCGTCGACCGTGGCTAACGCATATTCCCGACGCGACAGTGAGCTAAGCATTGCGGCCGTATGCTCGATCCGCTCGGCTTCCTGCTGGACGACGTCCGCAGGCAGAGGAGCCGGGCGTAGCCAACGCGGAAGGTGAGCCTCGATCCAAGCCGGCATAAGCATGCGGTACGCATTGCTGGTTTGCTTGTAGCGTGGCCCAACGCCGTCGATCTCGACGCGCTTGAAGCGACGCTGGGCAAGAACGAAGCCGAGTTCCGTTAGAAGCGCTAGTGCACGGATGACGGTGCGGCGTCCGATACCGACAGTCTCGGCCAGATAGTCCAGGGTGGGAAACACCCGGCCCGCTTGGACTCGCGCGATCCTGAGCAATGCCTCGAGGACTGCTAGCGTGTTACGACTGAAGCGCAGGATAGCGGCCTCCCGCGGTGTCGGCTCTCGTCCTTCGTGAGCGATCCGTGCGCGCAGGTTCGCCCGTCCGGCGCTGAGCGCCGCGGCTCGCTTGTAGATCCGGTCGGTCTCGCCCTTACCGGGACGCGAAAAGAAGGCGTCTTCGAACGTACCAGCCTCGATGCTGTCGCGCCGCACGGGCGCGCCGGTGCGGTGGGTTGCGCCAGATCGCGACGGCTTCCGCTTGAAGCGGGCACCGCCGAGCACAGCCAGAGCCGCCTCTGCCATTGTTAATGCAGCCAATTTCCTGCCCTCACATTGGGCCGGGACCGGGGCAAAACTCGTCCGTGGCGCGAAGCGCGCAACCCTTGAACCGAGGCTCAGAAACCAGTATATCTTGAGCGTTCAACGGCTCTTTCGATGCTTGCCGGCATCGGACATAGCGGTCTCAGGGTGCCCGGCCTCGTGCCGGGCATTCGTTTATGTGGTCACAGCCATTCCCAATTCCTCTCGGCCGCGGACTGCGACCCAGGCGGCCGCATAGTGGCGCACGACAGCCATTCGCGAAACACGCGTGATTCGTGCTTTCGACAACATTAGGCGACTAATGTTCGTGCTTTTGAAAACACGTGGGCGGCCCCGTCCCGCGCCACGGGACAATAATTCGTGCTTTTGAAAACACGAGAAGGCTGAATAAGAGCGCTCGAGTCGGCCCTCCTCGAATCGGGAGCGCCTATGACGCGAGACGCTTGGGCGTGCTCTCTGGAATTATTTTGACAGTGTATTCCCGGACTGTCCGCCCCGCTGCTGTTAACGTGCTGAGACCTTGGTCCTCAATCTCAAATTGGAAGCCAGGGATCGGATCCTCTTCGATAGTTTTGGTGAGCGCAAACTTGAACTGGCGCGGCGAGCCTTGATAGCCCATTTGAAGCCGCAAATCTTCCAGCGGGATTGTTGTTTGGCCGTCTACGCACAAGGAGCGTGCGACCTCATAGAGCCGACGTTCGACTGGACCGAGCTGAAAGTACGTTGATGCGTATTCCAAGACCTGGCGATCGACCATGATCGCCCGATACAACCAGTCGCAAAGGCGGACCTTGACTGCCTTCAGCCGTTTCTCGCCACCGTCACCCTTGATGTATTGCAGCTTTGCCTCTTGCAGCCATGAGAAGAAGCCCTCTTCGCCTTCCCCGCCAGCTTCTATATTCGTTTTGATCTGCGTGCCTTGAAGTCTCTCGAGTGCCTCAGACAAGCGCCGATAGGAGCGGGCGGATTTGTTGGCGCCTGTAACGCTGAACAGGTCATTCGCAGTGAAGCTGAACTCTTGGCCAATGTGCTTGCCGGCCTCGACCTTGGCGACCATTAGGCTGGCGATGTAGAGGAGGATCTCTTTATCATAGATCGTGGCCACCCCTTTCGGCCCCGGTCCCACCTCGATCGACACGTCGCCCTTTTTATAGGTGAGCGGTTGCATCCATGCCTTCTTTGCCAGTGCGAAGAACGGCCAAGCCATGAGTGACCGCTCCCCGCGGACTGGGCCGTGGAGAGGGCTATCAAGCAGGAAAAGCTCGCCCTGTTCTTGCTCCGCCATGGTCAACTTACCTTCATCTGTCTCGGCGTTCGCCGAGGAGAGCGGATCGGGTCCAGCGCGATCCCGAGCGACCTCGACGCTCTCGTGTTTTTGATAATTCGCTTCCGACGCTCTCGCGTTTTTGAAAGCACGAAAATGCGGCCGCTGGCGTTTCCGAAAGCACGAAATTTGACCCGAAAACGGGCTTTAGATGCCCTGTTTCTGCTGATTTTGGCCAGTCCCGGCCCACCCGGCTCCCCTTCTTCGTGCTTTTGAAAACGCGAGAGGCTGTCGCGGTGTAGCGGTCGGTGAAGGGGGTCTGGATTACGGAAGCGTAAGCCATGCCTCGCCGTAGCACCGTGTCGGCTTCGGCTCAAACGGCATCATCGCCGTCTGCTCCTGCACACGGTCCTCCACCCCGCGTTCAACCTCCCTCTCCCCTTCCGATCCCGAGGGGCGTCAGAGGCTCCAGGATCCCTCAGGGACGCGAGATCGCAGGGGCGACGGATAGCTGGGCCTGGGCGGCGTGGCGGTGCTCACAACGCCAAAAAAAGGCACCTGAAGCGGTGCCCAATCCATCATCTCAGTCGAGGTGCCGCTAGAGCCCGTCGGCCTCTCTCTTTCGCAGGCGAAGCCCCTTGCGCTCAGCCAGGTCCGCATACCCTCGCTCGAACGTCTCACATACCAGCTGCTGGATCTGCTGGCCGTGCTCACCCTTCACGTCACTTAGATCCAATCCGCCGATGGCGGACACAGCGCTGGCCAGTCTGGGCGCCAATCCGCCGAACATCGTCGCGAGGAATGACGTCAGCCCTGCGGCGTCCTCGCAATCGTCACCGGACATGCAGCCGAGCAGCTCGGTCCCGAAAAAGGCTTCCGACTGCGTGATGCCGAGCGCGGCGCAGATCGCCTGAGCCTCGTCCACCCGCATCGGCCGGCGCTTTGCCGTGTCCGAATGCAGGATCGAGTGAAGCCTCGTCCGCTTCATCACCGGCGTAGCAGCCTCGAGCACGCGGAACGTGACTCGCAATTCCTTCATCCTCGCGAGGAGGAAGTCGGCAAGTTCTGGCTTGGCGCTGCTACTGCTTTCGCCAGAATTGTAAGGATTAGACGCTCCCACCTCAGGGCACTCCCCACCCGCTAGCTTCGACTCAGGTACGCCCGAAAATGACGGAATGGCAACCCTGCCGTTAACGTTAATTTCAGGTTCCCGAGGTGCTACCTGATTGGAATCACATTCGTTTCGGTTCTTTTAGCCGCAGCACGAAAGGCCTGAGCGTCTTCGACGTCGAGCCCCAGCTTGTTAATCACCTCCGTCGTATTCTCCTCGACGATGAAGTCGAACAGGACCAGTGAAACGGCGGACGCAAAACTCACCGATGAGCCGACGACCTCTTGCAGGTCTGGGATTGAGCCGTCGATCGCCTCGGCGCTGCTTTCAAGGATCGTTAGTGACAGGCCGACATCGCCATCGGTTGGGATGATTCGAAGATGCTCCTTCAGAGAGCCTGGTCGGTAGGTATCCTTGATCTGAGCGGCCGCCGAAGATCGATCGTTAACGACGTCGTTGATCGAAAGAAGTCTCTTCTTCTTGTTCGAAAAAAGCCGGATGCTTTCGGTCACGAGCCGAAAGAATGTTTCCGAGATCTTTAGATCGAAGGCGCGTTCACCCGCCGTCATCTTAGAAGAAGTCCTCACCTTGATAGCACACCCTGAAAAATACCGTCTTCGCGGCGTTTTAGCACCATCGAGTCCGGGTTGTGTAACACAATCAAAAAGCGGAGTCGCATCGGGGGATTACAGCCTCCGCGGCGCTGTCCTCGCACACGGACGCCTGTCCGCCAATACGGACAGCTGTCCGCCAATACGGACAGGCGGTCGCAAATGCGGACAGATGTTCGTGGGGGCGGACAAGTCGTCCCGAAGCGCGGGACAAGAGCCTGATTGGTGAGCTGGCAAAGCTCATTCCGTCGCAATGACAGAAAAAACTTACGGCAACCTTACCAGTTCCTAAATCCGGCGATTGCGCGAATTTTTTTCCCGGTCGAGCCTTTGGTTGGGCGCGCTGAAATGCGCTCAATCAAAGGAGACCTTTCGTCATGAAGACCATGCTCAAGATGGGCCGTCGCGTCGAGACGGCCGCACTGGCCACCCTCGGCGTCGCAGCCGCTGCGGCGGTGATGGCCTCGCCCGCCTTCGCGGGTGCCGACGGTACGTTCAACACCGCCCTGACCGCCTTCACCGGCTTCCTCGAGGGTTCGGGCGGCAAGATCATCACCGTTCTGTCGCTGGCCGGCGGTGTCGTCGGTCTGGCCTCGGGCCGCTTCTCGCTCGGCCAGGTCGCGATCCCGGTCGGTGTGGGCGTCGGCGCCGGCACCGGCGTTCCGATCGTCACGTCGACCGTCACCGCCACCATCTAACTCGATCCGGCACCGGCGGAGATAGCAGCTCCGCCGGCGTCGTCACTGAAGGTGGCGTGATGTCAGCCGATAAGTACGTGATCCCATCGCACTTGGACGACCCTGAGCTTATCGGCTTTTGGACGTTGGACGAGTTCCTAGCGATGGTCATCCCCTTCACGTGGGGGATCCTGTCCCAACACATCGTCATCGGGATCGGCTTCGCCGTCCTGGGGTGGTGGGCACTCCGTAGAGCCAAGGCGGGACGGGCGACATCTTGGTTGATCCACCTGGCATACTGGCACCTCCCCGGCGGCTTTCCGTCTCTCAGGGCCACGCCACCTTCCTATCTCCGACTGATGGTGGGCTGACATGGACTATTCCTACCAGCACGCGCAGAGCCAGCGTGTCCTTCGCCAGCGCAATCTCCTCGGTATCGCCGCCATTGTGCTTGCAGGCGCTGTTGCACTCCTCCTTCTCATGTCCGCGACGCGCAGCCGCGAGATAGTCCTGCAGCCGGTCCTCGGATCGCCGGTGACGGTCTCCAGCTCCGGCGTATCGCGCGAGTATCTCGAATTGGTCACCCGCGACACGGCGGTGCTGACGCTCAACAGGTCGCCCGGCAGCCTCGACTATTGGATGAAGTCGGTCCTCGCGATTGTCTCGCCAAGAGCGCAGGGCACGATCAAGGCGGACCTGCTCAAGATCGTCAACGAACAGCGCGGCTCAAGCATGAGCCAGTTCTTCACGCTCGAGGGCATGTAGATCGACGCCAAGCATCTGCAGTCGACGGTGACCGGCAAGCTCAGCACGGTGGTCGGCCAGAAGATCGTGTCGAGCGAGCCCCGCACCTTCATCTACGACTGGGAATATTCGGGCATGAGCCTGAAGCTGGTCGGCTTCAGCATGGCGCAGCCGAAGGGCCGCCTGGGAGGGTCGCTGTGACCGCCACAATCTATGCTTTCGGCAGCGCGGCACTCGGCACGGTGCTCGCCTCGCGCACGATGTGCTGGCTCAGCCGCATCGCTGGCGCGGCACTCATCGCGCTCGCCGTCTTCTTCTTTGCCGCTCCCGCGTTCGCGGCGAGCGATCAGACGTTGATGGTAGCGGACGGTGCGCAGGTGTCGTGCACGGCGTCGGCCAAAGATCTGACGCGCATCAGCCTCGTCGGCGACGAGTTTGCCGGTGTCTCGAAGATCAACACGGGCAACCCCTCTGACGACTTCTCGGTCGTGAACGAGCCGGTGCGCGGCGACATCTATCTGTCGGTGCCCGAGGGCTTCAACCGCCAGACGCTGTCCTTCTTCGGTACGTCCAAGCGCGGCTACGTCTACAAGTTCGCCTGCCGCATCGCGGGCGACCAGGCGGTGCAGGTGTTCCTCTCGAACCCCGCGATCGCCAAGGCCGACGCGGCCGAGGCGGCGCCGACCAAGGTCGCAGCCGCGTCGACCCCTGAAGACGCTGCGGTGTCGCTGGTGCAGGCGATGTACGCAAACAAGTCGGTTGACGGCTACGAGCTGCGCCAGCGCTCCTTGAAGCCGGTCTACGTCGGCGACCTCAAGGTCCAGATGATCTCCGAGTACCGCGGTGAGACGCTGACCGGCCGCGTTCTTCGGATCGAGAACAAGGGCACGCAGGAGAAGGTCCTGACCGAGGCACAGGTCGCGCCCGCCAGCGCCCTCGCCGTGTCGATCGCCGAGCCGAAGCTCGCACCGGGTCGGGTCACGACCGCCTACCTCGTCTCGCGGAACGGAAACTAAGCCATGGCCATCAAGGACATCTTCTCGCGGTCGCGCAAGCCGCTCGACGGCCCCGAGGCCGCCCCGGAGACGGACGGCGTCTCGCCGATCGCCTCCGAGCTCGACGGCAACACCGAGACCAAGAAGAAGCAGCGCATGCTTCTCGCGAGCGTCGGCGCGGTCGGCCTCGTCGCCTCGTCGTTCTGGATCTTCGGGGGGTCCGATAACGCTCGCAAGATCGATCCCGATAAGCCCGAGCAGGTGAAGGTGTCTGTCGGCGACATGGCGAACAGGACTCTCTCCGAGCAGGAGTGGATGGCCCTGTCGGAGAACCGCTTCCAGTCGGCCGAGAACCAGCTGAAGAGCGTCGATGGCACCAACGCCCGTGTGGCGCAGCTTTCGCAGCAGATCGACGCGTTGAAGGCGCAAAACCAATCGATGTCGTCGGACGGCCAGCGTGTCGTCTCAGCCTATCAGGCCGAAAACGAGCAGCTGCGCAGGCAGGTGAACGAGCGCGCGGCCGCCCCGCCGCCTGTCCCGGCCGGTCCGCAGGCTATGTACGGCCCGGGCAGTGCCGCAGTGTACGGCCGCAGCGCCGGCGCGCCGCCTGCCGGTCCAGACCTATCCGCGCCTCGCTTGAGCGAGGTGAAGATGGTCTCGTTCAGCTCGACCGACCGCGGCACCGCGTCCAAGATCGCCAAAGGCAGCACGGTCTATACCGACAGTCCCAATTACCTGCCGGCCAACAGCTTCGCGACCGCCAAGGTGATCGTCGGCGTCGACGCTGCGGCGGGCGTCAATAGCCAGACGGATCCGCTGCCGGTCGTGCTGCGCATCACCGGGCCAGCGCGCTCGGTGCTGCAGAACGGCAAGCTTCTCACCACCAAGATCCAGGGCTGCCTCATCAACGGCGCCGCACGCGGCGAGCTGTCGAGCGAGAAGGTCTATATCAAGCTGCAGAAGATGACCTGCCCGCAGCCGGGCGGCCGCTATGCGGAGTCCGAGGTGAAGGGCTTCATCGCGTTCGGCGGCAAGACCGGCGTTCGCGGGCACGTCGTCAGCCGCGAAGGATCGCTGGTGAGCCAAGCTTTCATCGCGGGCCTCGTCGGCGGGATCGGCCGCGGCTTCGCGGCCAACACCAACATCGCGCTGCAGCCCGGCAATGTCGTGCTCGCCAACGGCAAGCGCCAGCAGCTTGGGCTCGGCGACATCGCGCAGGGCGGCGTCGGCAACGGCATCGGCGAGGCCGGCGACATGGTCTCCAAGTACCTGATCGAGCGCGCCGAGCAGTACCAGCCCGTCATCGAGATGCCGACCGGTGTCGACGTCGAGATCGTCTTCCTGGAGGGTGTGTATGTCCGCAACTAACAGCCGCGCTCGCAGCCTTTTCAGAGGCTGCATGAGCCGCCCCGTCGTCATCGGCTACGGGGTCAGCATGGGGCTCCTCGCTCTCGTTCTCGGGTACGGGCTCATCGTGATGTTGTCCGCCCTCGTCGGCATGAAGGCTTATGCTGCCATCAGACCGGAGCCCAACGTCGCAGTCGCCCAGCTGCTGAAGGCGCGGCTGCCCAAGACACAGGTCTCCAAGGTCGACTGCGGCGTCGTCGATGGCCTCTGTGAGGTCACGGCCGGCAGCAATCTCTTCTATGTCGACCGCTCGGGCCGCTACCTCATGATCGGCCGGGTCTACGACATGGAGACGCGGCAGGACCTGACCGCCACCCGGCTTCTCGAGATCAATCCCGACACGCTCATTGGCGGAGCGGCCAAGGCCAACAACGCCGCGAGCAGCGACGAAGCACCGCTAACGCGTGGTGCTGGTTCCCAACCCGCCGCACCCGCAGCGCCGCAGCACCTCTCGCTCACGAGCCTGCCAGCGACCGGCGCGATCGTCTGGGGCAAGCCTTCGGGCAAGACGGTCACCGTGTTCAGCGATTTCCGCTGCGGCTACTGCCGCGCGCTTTCCAACACGCTTCGCACGATGAACGTCCGCGTGATTGAGCGCCCGATCTCGGTCCTGGGCAGCCGCGACCTCGCCAATCAGGTCTACTGCGCCAAGAACCGCGAGGAGGCCCTGCATCAGGCCTATGCCGGTGAGCCGCTGCGCAACGCGGGCACGTGCGACACGTCAGGCCTCGACGCCAACGAGAAGTTCGCACGCGCACATGGTCTCTCCGGCACGCCCGTCATCGTCCGCGCCGACGGTGCGATGATCGAGGGCTACCGGCCCAAGGAGGCGCTCGCCGCCTTCATCGCGGGAGGACGGTCGTGACCCCTACCAAAATTGGAGCGCTTGGTCTCATCCTCGCGGGCACTGGCCTTGCCAGCTGCACGACGATGGGTGGCAACATCAAGGGCAACTTCTCGTGCGTTGCGCCGGACGGCATCTGCGCCCCGAGCTCGACGATCGACGATCGCGCATTGGCGATGATCGCCGGTGAGGACGGCGATCGTATGATTACGCCCGCTGGTCCCTACAGCGTTCCGCCGAGCGAGGGCCGCGGCCCGCAGAGTATGGCAGCGCGCTCGGTCGCGGGCGGCTTCCAGACAGCATCAGTTGCACCGGCACGTAGCCAGGAGCGCGTGCTGCGCATCGTGTTTCCGGCGCAGATCGACGCGGCCGGGCGCCTGCGCGAACAGACGGCCATTCATGCCGTGGTCGAGCGCGGCGGGTGGCAGCAGGAAATGGCAGCGAACGCGATCGCGACCACGCCCTCCGAGGTGGCATCGGCGACGGGCGGCGACACCCTACTCGCCGCTGTCGATCGCGCCGATCCTCCTGTCACCGCATCAGCCGATCCCGCCTTCGATCCCGATATGCCGAGCGCAGCTGCGGTTGCCGCGGCACGCGTACAGGCTGACCCGGTCGGTGACATCAAGGACCAGGTCGCCCGCCAGCTCGCGCGCAATCCGCGACGCGTGCCCGTGGCCACCAGGCCGTCTTTCCGTCCCGCCTCGGTCGCGGTTGCTGCTCCCAAGGCTCCCGTATCCTCGCCTCAGGCGCGAACGGCGACAACGCAGACTGTCAGCCCCACCAAAACATCCACCCCGTCCCCATCCGCATCTGCCCGCCCCGTAGCGACGACGCCAACGGCGACGTCGGCGGTCACGGTGCCGCTTCATGCGACCCAAGCGGGTCGGACGGCGATCGCATCGGTCGCGGCAAACCCGGCAATCCGTGCGGGGCTTGGTCGCGTCGAGCCTGACGCGCGCGAAGCCGCCAAGGCCAACGGCGTCGTACCGGTGCTGCGCGCTCCCTCATTCCCCGGAGTGGATCAATGAGCTTCCTAAGCGGCCTGCTGGCGATGATCCTTGGCGATAATGCCAAGCCCGAGGGCGGACGGCCCGACACGGCAGTGCCGCGCTTCGTTCACTGGCTGCCGTATCGCAGCTTCGACCCGAAGACGAAGATCTTCTACAATAGCGCGACCCGTGGGTTCGTCCTCGAGTGCACGCCGATGCTCGGCGCGACCGAGCAAAGCCATGAAATGCTCGCGCAATTCCTCTCTGAGGGCATTCCGACGCCGGGCGCGCTGCAGGTCCATGGCTGGATGAGTCCGCGCATCAGCGAGTTGCTCTCCAAGTGGTATCTGCCGCGCTATTCGGCGGCCGGCGTCTATGAGCGCATGGCCAAGCACCGTACCGAGTATCTGCTCGGTGGCGTGTGGAACTCGCTGTCGTCCGCAGCGCCCTTCCACATGCGCAATCACCGGCTCGCCATCTCCTATTCGACGCCGGAATCGAGCCGCGTGTCCAACGAGGAAATCGTCTCCGTGATGGAGGGCCTCGCGTCCGCGCTGGAGTCGATCGGCGTCCATTCACGCGCGATGGATCCCAAGGCGCTCATCACCTGGATCGATGACCTGACCTCACCGACGACGGCACCGGGTGACGACACGATCACCTACAATCCGTTCGATCCCATCGCCGATCAGGCGGTGCGTCACGACCTCGAGATGAAGATCGAGCCCGATCGTATCCTGCTGCGGACCGAACGATTCCGCCCGACCGGCAAGACGGTCGATAATGCACCCGAGATCGGCGAGATCTATCCCGACACGTTCGACGTGCGCTCGTTCTCGGTGCGCAACCTTCCGCAGCGCTGGGCGCCGTGGGACATGGCCAAGCTCATCGGCGACATGTTCGCCGACAAGCTGCGCATGCCCTGCCCGGTCTCGACCAACCTGTGTCTCGACTTTCCGGATGCGGAGGCGGAGGGGCAGCGTGCCGGTCGCAAGTTCATGCGGACCACGAGCCTCGCGGACTCCAAGTCGGCGCGCATGCTGCCGCAGCTGAAGGATCAGTCGGCCGAGTGGAAGTTCGTCAAGGACGAGCTGCGCCAGGGCCGCAAGCTCGTGCAGGCCTTTTTCTCGGTCACCTCATTCAGCCCGAAGGGCAAGGGTGACTCGAACGAGCGAACGCTGAAGTCGGTGTACCGCGCCGCAGGCTGGGACCTGCTCGACGATCGCTATCTGCAGATCCAGGGCCTGCTCGCTGCCATGCCGATGACTATGGCGAACGGGCTGTCGTTCGACCTCAAGAACATGAAGCGCATGCGGACGGTGCTGACCACCACCGCAGCGAGCCTCATGCCTCTGCAGGGCGAGTATCTGGGCGGCCTCCAACCGCACCTCATGCTGGTTGGCCGCCGTGGACAGCCGTTCTTCTGGTCGCCGTTCGAGAACACCGCCGGCAATCATAATGTCGCGGTGTGCGGCAAGTCGGGCTCGGGCAAGTCCGTCGCTCTGCAGGAGCTGTGCGCCTCGATGGTTGGTGCCGGCGCGAAGGTCGTCGTGATCGACGACGGTCGCTCGTTCGAGCACTCGGCCAAGCTGCAGGGCGGCGCCTTCGTCGAGTTCACTATGGCGTCCGGCTTCTGCATCAACCCGTTCGCGATGATCGACCCTGAGCTTGCCGGGCAGGACGAGGACTATCTCATGGACTGCTTTGCGATGCTGAAAAGCATCGTGAACCAGATGGCGCGGCACATCGACAAGCTCAACGACACCGAACGTGGCCTGATCGACGGTGCCATCAACAAGGTCTGGGCGGCGAAGGGACGTAGCGGTTGCATCGATGACGTGATCGCTGCCCTCGAGGAGACGGGTAATCCGGTTGCGACCGACCTCGGGATCGCCATGCGGCCGTTCTCGAGCGCGGGCACCTATGGCCGCTTTTTCACCGGTGACGTGTCGTTCCAGCTGAAGGCGAACCTGACCGTCTTCGAGCTGTCGGACCTGTCGTCGCGCGAGGAGCTGCGCTCGGTCGCGCTCACCGCGATCATGTTCATGGCGAGCCAGGCGATGCGCCGCGAGGATCGCTCGGTGCCCAAGGCGCTGCTCCTCGACGAGGCTTGGCAGATGCTGAAGGGCGGCTCCATGGCCGACTTCATCGAGGCCTATGCGCGTACCTGCCGCAAGTACGGTGCCTCGCTCGTCACCGCCACCCAGAGCATCAACGACTATTACAAGTCGGATGGCTCCAAGGCGGCGCTCGAGAACAGCGACTGGTTCGTCGTGCTGCAGCAGAAGGCTGAGACGATCGCTGATTTCAAGAAGCACGATCGCTTCGAGATGGACGATTACACGGATGCTCTGATGCGCTCGCTGAAGCGCAACGGCGTCGAATATTCCGACGTGCTCATCAAGGGGCCGGAGTCGATGGCGGTCGGTCGCCTCGTGCTCGACCCCTACTCCGCGACCGTCTTCTCGTCCTCACCGCGCACGTTCGCGGCGATCCATGATCTGCTCGATCAAGGCCTGACGATGGAAGAGGCGATCGAGCGCGTCGCCTACCCTGAGAACCCTGAAAAATGGAGCGACGCCGGCGACGACGCGCTTCCGATCGCCGCGGAGTGACCATCATGGCAACGCACGCAAATCCCCTTCTCCCGCTCGCAGCACCCAAGAGGAGCGGACGGGTCGACTATGGCTTCCTGCTCTACTTTGGACTGCACATGGCCGGTTTTCTCGCCACGACGCTACTCATGACCTGGGGGCTCTTCGTGGTCTTCTTCCTCGTCCTGGGCGGCCTGTCGCTCGATGGGATGATGAACCATCTCCAGAACATGACCAGTCGCTATCTGGCAGCCGGTCCGGATCGCGTCGACCAGTTCAAAATCACGGTGGGTATCGCGCATCTGATCCTGTCGAGCGCCCTCATCTTCTTCCGCCGGCACGCCATCCTGCCGCGCGACCCTGCCGCCCGGGAGCGCCAAGCATGACCGAAGTATCGAGCATCGACCGCAACGACGATGGCCTTGGCCTGTCGCCCGGTCTCGAGACCACGCCTGTCCGTGCAACGACGCGCGCCGCGACGCGGCGGGCTGTCTTCGCGGGCTACACGATGCCGCAGCTCCTTGTCGGCGCGGCGCTCCTGCTGGCCCTGATCTGGGCCATGTGGATCAGCAAGGCCGTCATGGCCGAGAAGCCGCAGCACATCGTGAAGGCGGACCTATCGCGCATTGTCGGCGAATACGTGCAGGCGCAGGCCCGCAGTGCCACGCCACCCGAGCAGGTGCAGTCTCAGATGCGGACCTTCATGGCGGCGTTGGACACTGAGCTTCAGCGTCGTGGGGCCGCAGGGCAGGTCGTCCTCGTCGGCGAGGCGGTCCTCTCGAAGAGCGTCCCCGACATCACGGCCGACGTCGCCAAGGCTGTCTACTCGACCGGTGTTCGCGTGCCGCAGCCCGCCTCGCCTGCGCAGATGGGTGCCATGTTGCGAGGGCAGGCCCCTGCCGCCCCGGTAGCTGCTCCGGCAGTTGCTGCCCCTGAGGTTACGCAGATCCCGACCGCTGCCCCTGCGCCCTCGCCCTTTGGCGCGGTCGGAATGGACACGGCTCAAGCCGCCCCTGCACCGACCCCCGACCTTGGCGCTGCTGGCGCCAGTGTCTCGACCTTCGGTGGTCCCAGTGGCCAGTAAGGCCGCCAGCGCACCGGCGCCGACTGAGCGCTTTCGGCCGAGGAAGCGGCTTTGGGCGGCGCTGGGCCTTTTCATCGCGGGTGGCGCGTCGCTGAACGCACTCGCGGAATGGCGCGATACGCACGCCCTGCTCATCAACTCGTCAGAGTCGCTGCCGAATTGGGCCTTCGTGATCCACAAAACTGCGACGCCGGCGCGCGGTGAATACGTCTTCTTCGTGCCTCCGGCCGCGCCGCTCGTCGTTCGGCATTTCGGTGCGAAGAAGCAGATGTTCGGCAAGATCGTCTATGGCATGCCGGGCGACTTGGTTGAGCATCGCGGCGCCGACGTAATCGTCGCCGGTAAGCTCGTCGCGCACATGAAACCGCTGACAAAGTTCGGCGAACGGCTTGTGCCCGGCCCGACCGGCATCATTCCGCGTGACTGCTATTTCGTCGGTAGCCCGCACAAGGATGGCTTCGACAGCCGATATGCGGCGATCGGCTTCGCGTGCGCGAACAAGATCGTCGGCGTCGGAAAGCCGATCCTGTGAAGCGGGCGCTGGAATCCGTCGCGATCGTCGCCCTCCTCTCGGTTTCGCTGAGCTCCGCGACCCGCGCGAGCGACCATGGCGTCGTCGGGCAGACATTCCCGATCGTGGAGCCGGATCTGCTCGCCACGATCGAGGCAAAGCTCCAGCGGCTGCAGGCGAATGGCGACATCGATCGCATGAATGCGGCCTTCGCTCGCCGCGCCGAAGCCCGCGTGCGGCGTCCGAAGCCCGTCGCCGGCATCACGCCCGCTACCGAGGCGCGGACCTGGGCCTATGATCCGACGATCACGATCGAGCGCGACGTTCAGGATCAGAAGGGCAATTACATAGCCCGTCGTGGCCAGACGGTGAATCCGCTCGATTTCACCGCCGTCACCCAGGCGCTGGTGTTCGTCGACGGTGACAACAAGGCCGAGATGGCGTGGGCAACCGCCCAATACAGCGACCTCAAGGCCAAGATCATTCTCGTCAGTGGCTCCCCCCTCGAGGAGATGACGGCGCGGCAACGCCGCTTCTACTTCGATCAGGAAGGTCGCCTGACGGGCAAGCTCGGCATCCGGCACACTCCCGCGGTTGCCGTGCAGGACGGCCGCGTCATGAAGCTCTCCGAAATCAAGCTGAAGGGAAACAGCTGATGCCTCTGTGGCTCGACCTCCTGAAGACACCAATGGCAGCGCCGGAAACCGCCGAGCTGCGCGGTATGCGCCGGACCTTCCAGATCCTGTGCGTGGCGTCGGCCGTTGGCGTCCTCGCCATCTCGCCTCTTGTGAAGCTCTTTGGTCGTCCCGCGTCGTTCGTGGTGGCCGCGGTCCTCGCGACGACGGCCCTTCACACGGCGCTCTACGTTTTCCGGAAGAACCGCGCGGACAACGCCTACCTCGACGCCGCCACTTCGTCGGAGGAGGCCGCGTGAAAGGCCTGCGCCTCCTCACCCTCGCGCTCTTCGCCTTCGCCCTGTCGGCGTTGTTGAGCCCGCGCGCGGAGGCGCAGTCGAAATGCACCGGCAAGTTCGTCAACCCGATCACCGATGTGTGCTGGTCGTGTCTGTTTCCGCTGTCTGTGGGTGGCCTGAAGATCTGGCCGAGCAATCGACCCGATACGGACAACCCCAGCTTGCCCGTCTGCGCCTGCGGATCGCCCGTCCCCCGTATCGGCATTTCGGCCGGCTTCTGGGAGCCGGTGCGTCTCGCCGACGTGTCGACCAAGCCGTGGTGTTTCGTGAACCTCGGCGGGACCAAGATCTCGCCCGGCTTCGACATCGGACAGGGCAATTTGTCAGGTCCGTCTCAGAAAGGTGGTAACGGGCAGAACACGTCGAAGTGGCACGTCCACTGGTACGTCTATCCGCTGCTCTACTGGATGGAGATCCTCGCGGACTTCGCCTGTTTCGAGCAATCGTCGTTCGATATCGCCTACATGACCGAAGTCGATCCGCTCTGGCAGGATGACTCGCTCACCGCGCTCATCAACCCCGAGGCAGTGCTCTTCTCCTCACCGATCGCGCAGGCCGCGTGCGCGGGCGACTGCATCGCGGCGACCGCCAAGCTGCCGCTCGATGCGACCTTCTGGTGCGCGGGCTGTCAGGGGCCGATGTACCCCGTCAACGGCAACATCGCCGCCTCGATCGGCCACGTTCAGGCGTCGCGCCTGGCGCTTGCCCGCTTCGCCTTCAAGATCCACCGCGAAGGCCTCGCGTGGGGGACGATGGGCTCCAAGGGCCTCTGCAACAAGTACCCGATGCCGGTGCTGCGCAAGCAGCAATACCGCGTCCAGATGACCAACCCGATCCCGACCGTCAGCGGCAAGTATGCCTGCTCGCCGCTCGGTGCCTCGACCATGCCCCCGCAGGCTGGCCGGGCCTTCCCCGTGAAGGGCGAGGACATGGGCTACCTCGTCTGGCGCAAGCGCAACTGCTGTGTGCTGTGAGGAACCACTGACATGCGTCGCTTCACCATCGTCCTCGCTCTCGTCGCCACGATCGGCGGGATTCAGGCAATCGCTCAGACCGTCGACGGTCTGGATCTCGACGCCATCAAGCGTCGCTCGGCGGCCATGCAGGGCGATGCCGAGACGTTCGCTGACCACGTCCGCAATCGTGGCGACGCCTTCCGCGAAGAAGCCGTGGCGGTCCAGACCAAGGCCACCGGAAACCTCGTCGAGCTGGCGAAAGCCGACCTGCCGGTGAACGGCGACGGTGCTTTCGATTTCGATGAGATCATCAAGGGCGCCAGCCAGAACGTCTCGTCGACGGGGCGCGGCGACGCGCCCCAGTTCATCGCTTTCGCCAGCTTGTCGATGCCGGTGCCGGCGCTTCGCCAGCTGATCGCCGACACAGCGAAGGCCGGAGGGGTGGTCGTCTTTCGCGGCTTTCCCGGCAATTCGATGAAGGCGTTCAGCGAGGCCTTGAGCAAGGTCGTGACCGAGAAGGACCAGCTCTCGAACGTCGGCATCGATCCCCGGCTTTTCCGTGCCTTCGATGTCCAGGCCGTGCCGACCTATGTGGCGGTGTCCTCCGACTTCGACCTGTGCTCGGGCCTTAACTGTCGCACCGCGGTGCCCGCGCACGATCGCATCACCGGTAACGTCTCGGTCCGCTATGTGCTCGATACCTTCGTGTCGGCCCGCGGACCGGGTGCCGGTGTCGCCTCGGTCGCGCTGCGCAACATGGCGAAGGCCAGCTAAATGAAGCGGGTCGCCGCCTCCCTGTTTCTCGCCATCCTCGTGGGTGGCGCCAGCGGCGTCATCGCGCAGACGACGATCGAAGAGGCGCGTCAGCAGGGCAATGCCATGGGCAAGGCGATGCGCGCCGATGATAGCCTCGGCCCGAATGAGCTGAAGCTGCAGGAGCTTCCCGGGTATGGCGGCACCAATTTGCCAGAGAAGGGCTATTTCGACGATCCCGATAAGCTGACGATGGATGGGAAAGGTGCCGCGCCGGCGAGCGACGCATACGGCACCGTTACCGACAAGGGCGGCACGCGGCCGAGCTTCAGCAATGCCGAAATCCTCGCTGCGACCTCGCGGGGCACCGCGATCGAGAAGGATCCCGAGACCTATCTCGGCGGGCAGGACATTGGCGGAAGCCAAGGCACCTGCACCGCGCTTCCCCCATCGGTGGGCTCGAAGGGCTATTACGAAGCGACGTGCAACAAGGGCTCGAAGGTCACGCAGGCCAACGAGATCTGCCGCGGCAATATGGTCCCGCACGTCGTCAACACCGCCCGCTATTTCTACTACGGCGTTCTCGACAAGAACGAGGGCTACGGCTTTGCCCGCAATAGCGTCATGCAGGCTCGGACCGCGGCCGGCGTCTGCCGTACCGAGCCGGTGTCGAAGCACATCTGCGACGCGCAGATCGACCTCGGCGCGGGCGGCACCAACGTCGAGGACTATCGCAAATTCTGTAAGGGCAAGCTGAGCGGCACGGCGCAGCTCTATTCCTGTTCGAGCGAGCTTCCCGCCAGCGACACGGGCAGCCACCAGAATTTTCGCACCGGCACGGTCTACCTGAAGAAGGAAGGCGAAGTCAGCGTGTCCGTCACCCGTAACGAGGGCACCTGCCCCTCGCTTGCGGCGGACACCAGCTGCACTCCGCAGGCGGCCGAGGTGTGCACCGAGGGCCCTGAAACACGCACGATTGAAGGCGTTCCGGTAACGCAGAGCTGCTGGGCCTGGTCGCGCACGTTCACCTGCCAGCGGCTCGAACCGGCGAGCGACTGCGGCTCGCTGGACGACAACAAGCAGTGCAAATTCCTGCGTGACGAGTGTCTCGACGATCCCCAGTCGGGGGCCTGCAAGGTATCGCAGCGCGTCTATAGCTGCCCGCTGCCGGATGACCCGGCGTCGACCGACAAGCAGTATGTCTGCGGCAACGACGTCTATTGCCTCAACGGCAACTGCGAGCAGATCGAGCGCGAGGCCTCGACCGAGTTCAAGGACGCGCTCGTCGCGCTTCACTCGATCGGCGACGCCGGCAAGCAGTTCGATCCGAACAACCTGACGGTCTTTTCCGGCGAGCGCGGGACCTGCAACAAGAAGATCTTTGGCGCGTCCAATTGCTGTTCGGGCAAGGGAGTGCCGTTGCTGACGCCCTGGCTGTGCAGCTCGGCCGAGAAGCAACTCGACGAGAAGGACGACAAGGGGCTGTGCCACAAGGTCGGGTCCTATTGTTCGGACAAGGTTCTCGGCATCTGCGTCACGTCGAAGGACGCCTATTGCTGCTTCGGCAGCAAGCTATCCCGCATCCTGCAGGAGCAGGGCCGCCAGCAGATCAATAAGCCGTGGGGCAAGCCCAAGGACGAGACCTGCAAGGGCTTCACCATCGAGGAGTTTCAGCGCCTCGACCTGTCGAAAATGGATTTTTCGGAGGTCTATGCCGAGTTCATGGACGCCGCAAAATTGCCCGACGAGGTCAGTGTCATGACCGACATTCAGCAGAAAATTCAGGGGTATTATGACCTTCACGGGGGCAAATGATGTGGAAGGTCCGGGGGGACCATGCGCCGTCGATATGTCGGTGCTCGACCTCGCCATCTTCCTGCGGATCCACCGCTCCGGGCGCGGCACGTCAGCCGGCGAGGTCGCACAGACGGTCGGGCACTGGTTCGACTGTCAGATCGACCCGCGAGAGATCGAGCGATCGTTTCCTCGCATGGTCGACGCCGGTTGGCTCGTGCGCCGCGACAGCGGGATGCGCGCCACGATCAAGGGCCGCAAGCACGGCCGCAGTCACCTCCGTGGGATCGTCCGCATGCTCGATCAGGGCACCAAGATGCTCGACGTCGCGCGGATGATGCACGTCCTTCAACTCGCAATGATTGAGCTCGACGGGGAGCACGACGATGATGACGATCAGGGATAACCGCCGCGGCCGCGTCGCCGCCACGCTTCTCATGCTCCTCGCAGCTGCCGCGCCGGTCGCGGCACCGGCGGGGGCGCAGTCGCTCGATCTCCAATCAGCGGCGATGGCCGATGCCGGCGACGACGCGGAGAGCGAGGACCAGGTGCAGCCTGACGTCCTCGAGGCAAGCGTCGATACGCCTGTTCAGGGTGACGATTTCTACTGCGGCCAGCGCCGCCTCGGGCAGTGGTTCTATTGCGAGCGTCCGAAGACCCCCACCAAGTCGCCGCAAGCTGCCCAGCAGGCTCAAGCCTCAGCGACGGACCGGATGAAGGCGATCTCCAAGCAGCTCAACGAGCTGAAGAACCGCGCCATCCTCGAGCCGACCGAGGCCAACGTCATTGCCTATGTGCGCTATCAGCGCGAGCAGTTGGATCGGGCCTCCACCTTCTCCGACACCTGGCAGCGCGCGCTCTGGCAGAACCCCGACATCGACTACACGCTGCAGCGACCGGTCTCCACCGTCGGCAAGCGTGCCTGGACCGATAACCGCAGCGCGACCCGCGATCAGGCGCTGTCTCGTATCGGCCAGCGGTACGGCATGTTCTACTTCTTCGCGCAGAGCTGCGCCGCGTGCGAGGTCTTCTCTCCGATCCTCCGCTCGGTCGCCGACAGTCATCGTATGACCGTGATGGCCGTCTCCACCGATGGCGGTCCGAGCCGAACCTTCCCCAATTACGTGGTCGACAGCGGCCAGCGCGAGCGCATGGGCGTGCCGCTGGCCACGCCTGCGCTCGTTCTCTTCGACACCGTGACCCGCAAGACCGTGCCCATCGGCTTCGGCGTCATGTCGGCCGACGAGGTCATGGAGCGGATCTTCATGCTCACCAACACCAAGCCGGGTCAGGATTTCTGATGACCGCTACCACCTGCAAACCCCGCCCCTCCCCCTTCCGCGTCTTCCTGCGGCGGTCCGCCGCGGTCGTCGCGTGCCTCGGGGCCGCGAGCATGATCCCGGTCGACATCGCGCGTGCCGACGTCGCCGGGCAGATGAATAGCTTCTTCCAGGACGCGGGCGGCGCCGCCAATGTCACTGGCCCCAGCGCATATCAGGGCCAGAGCGCCGGATATTATTCGATGGGCAATGTCTGGACCCGCTTCCCGCAAAAGAGCGTGCAGCCGCTTAATCTCCAGATGCCGAGCGTGCGCGCCGGGTGTGGCGGCATCGACATCTTCACCGGCTCCTTCTCGTTCATCAACGGCGCCGAGATGGTGGCTATGCTGAAGGCGACCGCGAACAACGCGCTCGGCTTCGCGTTCCAGCTCGCGATCGACAGCGTCTCGCCCGAAATCGGCAAGGTCATGGACGGCATGGCCAACAAAGCGCAGCAGATGAACCAGATGAACATCTCGTCGTGCGAGGCAGCGCAGGGCTTGGTGGGGGGCCTATGGCCGAAGATGGCCGGAGCGCGGTCCAACGTCTGCGCGGCGATCGGCAACAGCCAAGGCATCTTCTCCGACTGGGCGCGGTCCCGTCAGGAGTGCGGACCGGGAAATAAGCAGGAGTCGACGATCGACGCCAACACCGATCCCAAGGTGGCGGAGAATGCGGCCGGCACGCCGCGCAACTACACCTGGGACGCAATCCAGAAGTCGAATAAGTTCGGCACCTTCGATCAGGCGTTCTCGGAATACCTGATGACGCTCGTCGGCACGATCATCGTCAACCCGAAGGGTGGCGATGACGGCGGCCCGGCTGTGGTCTTTCATGGGCCTGCCGAGGAGGCGGTCGTCACCGCCCTTCTCGATGGTACGGGCACGGGCGGGCAACCGGTCAAGTTTCTGAAGTGCGACGAGCAGCTGAAGTGCCTCAAGGTCACCGAACAGCAGCTCCAGATCGCGACCGGCCTCCGGACGAAAATTAAGGGTATGATCGACTCGATCAACTCGAAGATCCGCACCGACAGCGCGCTCGACGTCGGGGAGCAGCAGCTCCTGAACATGACGACGATCCCACTTTACAAGATGCTCGCAGTCCAGGCGATGGCACACCAGAGCTTCAATCCCGGCGAGACCAATGCCCTCGCCGAGATCGTCGCCGTGAACATGCTCTCAGCGATGATCGACAACATGCTCGATCGGATCAGTCAGTCATCGGTCCAGGTCCAGTCCGGCGATGTCGACGTCAGCAAGGCATGGCGCGAGCAGCTGGCTTCGGCACGTGACCGCTACTCGCAGCGCGACTTCAAGCTGAACGACAAGCTCAACCAGACGATCTTCCTCATCAACAAGTCCGTGATGCTGGAATCAACCCTGCAGAACAGCATGTCGCCGGCGATGGCAGCCTCTCTCAATTTCTCGCGCGGGCTGAGCGCGCAGGGCCTCAACTAAGGACGAACGGCATGGTCGAGGTCTTCACGATCGGCGGTGGCGAATACATCGTCAACACGTTCAACGCCGTCGCAGCGTGGACGGGAGGGGGCGGCTACCGTTCGCTCCTTCGCGTCGTCATGGTCCTCGGCCTGATCTATTCGCTTCTGTGCGTCGCCTTCACGATGAACGTCCGCGTCTGGATGAACTGGTTCATCGGTTCGACGCTCATCTACATGTGCTTGATGGTCCCTACCGTGTCGGTGAAGGTGACCGACCGCATCAACCCGTCGCTGGCCCCTGCCACCGTTGCCAACGTGCCCCTCGGGCTGGGCGTGATCGCGAGCTTCACCAGTCAGGTCGGTGACTGGCTCACCCGCACGGCCGAGACGGTCTTCACGATGCCGAGCCAGCTGAACTACTCAACCAACGGCATGGTCTATGGCGCGCGCCTTTTCGACGCGACGCGCAATTTTGAGATCCGCGACGCCGAGTTTGCGACCAACCTGTCGGCGCATTTCAAAAACTGCGTGTTCGGCGACATCATGCTCGGCCAGAAGTCGATGACCGACCTAGCCAACGCGAAGGATCTATGGACTGCGATGGGGCCGGGCTCTGTGGCTCGGTCGCAGCCTTGGGTCAGCCGCAACGGTGCGTCGGTGACAAGCGACATCATCACGTGCAACAACGCCTATAACCTGCTCTCAGAGCAATGGACGCCGATGATCGCGGCGCACACGCCGATCTGGTCGAAGCAGGCCTTCCCCAAACTCTCGACCGCCGTCGCATCGGCGAAGCTCCGCGCCGACGTTCCGATCGTCAATCAGGCCTTCACCGCCTCGAGCGCCAATTACGAGGCCGTGATGCGCCAGAACACGGCGATCAACGCTTTCATGCAAGCGCGTGACGGCATGGCCGGGGGGCCGGGCGCGGCGTCAATCGACACCTTCGCGACGACGCGGGCGGATATCCAGGCGCGCAACACGTACAACTCGATCGCGCAACAGGCGATGAGCTGGGTTCCGATCCTCAATATCGTGCTGACGGTCGTGTTCTACGCCATGTTCCCGGTGATTTTTCCACTCTTCCTGATGCCGCAGACCGGCGTCGGCGCACTCAAGGGTTACCTGACCGGGTTCTTCTATCTCGCGTCGTGGGGACCCCTGTACGTCATTCTCCATATGATCTGCATGACGCGGGCCACCAGCGCGGCGCAGGGCGCGGCTGAAGGCGGTATGTCGCTAGGCACTTTTGCCGGCATCGGCGCCGTGAATGCGGAGACGGCGACGATCGCTGGATTCATGCTGATGAGCGTCCCCTTCCTCGCGGCGGGTCTTGCCAAGGGCGCGATGAGTATTTCGGGTCAGGCAACGTCGGTCCTCAACCCGGCTCAGAACGCGGCGGAAGCAGCTGCGGCCGAACAGACGACCGGCAACTATTCCTATGGCAACACGAGCTTTGCAAATTCGACGTCGAACATGCGGCAAAGCAATAACTGGCAAGACACTCCCATGTTCTCTTCGGGTGCCGCTGGTTCAAGCTTCAGGTTCGACAATGGTGCCACGGCAAGCAGCTATGGCAACGGCCATACCGTGACTGATACGAATGGGGCTATCAGTCGGTTTGAGAGCACGCCGACACTCAATGCTGGCTTCCTCTCGGACATGAAGACCACAAAGAGCGCCTATGACCGATCTGCAGAAAGTGATGAGGCCTCGGCAGCCGCATTGACAACGTATAGTCAGACGGGACGCTGGGCGACCGGCACGTCTGCCGAGCAAATCCGGGGGTGGGAAACCGGTTCAACCTGGCAGCATACTGCATCCGTCGACCAGAGCGTCCGCAACAGTCAGGGCACATCCACCGGGCTCGAGGATCAAAGCGCTATTACGCAATCGAGGCGGCTTACCGACGGGAACAACCGGAGCGCTGAGACAATCGACACTGTTCGCGGCACGATCGGAGCCAGCATCGGCGGGGGTGGCGGTCGGCGCGCCAATCCCGCGCCTGATGGGGCAGGCGCCAGCACTCCAACAACGGGCCGTGGTGGATTGCTCGGCCGTGCCATTGGCGCTCTTCCGTCGATCGGTGGAGAGGTTTCCAAGACCGGGATCCAGGGCGACCGCCTCAGTCACAACGCAGATCAATCCCGCGGTACTGATGATCGCAACTCGACGACGCAAAGCGTCCGCGATGACACCACCGTCGCCAATGGCGCCAGCATCGGCGATACTGATACCAATCGTTCCGGGACGTTCGCCCGCGGCAGCACCAGTCGCACTTCGTCGCTCTCCCGCGAAGAAGCCCTTGCCCGGGCACATTCGTTCGAGGAGCGTGCGCGTCAATCACGTGAGAAGGCGCAGCAGCTTTCACAGGATATCAGCTATGCCGAGACGCATAGCATGCAGATGAGCACCAACCTGAGTGCTGAGCTCGGCGATTGGTACGCCCGCGAGACCCAGAAAGCCGGTGGGCTAGATGCGCCTGGGCTTCATGAGGTTGGCCTGACCGGCCACCGCCGGCAGGTGCGCGATACCCTGATTGCGAAGTTTCTTTCCGAACGTCAGGAAGGCATGTTCAATGAGGTTCAAAGCCAGCTCCATCTAAATGACCCTCATGAGCTGAGTGGTCCGGCTCTGGCCGGAGCAGGAGCCATCGAGAAAATGTATAAGCCTGGTGGCTTGATAGATGCTGGTGGTCCCGTGCGCTCATCCGCCCCTGTCGGCGCAGCGGAGGTGATCGAAGCGGGGTCGGGCAAGGTACAGGATGCCCGTAATCTCGCTACGGCGCAGCGCTCGTCCACCGTTATGGCCGCGCAGCCTGTAAAGGCAGAGATCGACGAGAAGCTTGGGAAAGGCTTTTTCGTCGACCCCTCGCTCAGGAAATGAGGCCTAGCTCCAGAACCAAAGAAGGAGGGCACCGAAACATGCACCGTACACTGCCAAATAGGTCAGCTGGTGGCTTCGCGGTGCATCCATTGCCGGTGCGTCAACGGATGGAACCTCGGCCGCGGGCGTCGAAATCACGCCGCCAGTGCCGTCCTGGTCTCGTGTAATTAGGTACTGAGTGAGGTCGTAGGCCATGGCACATTGCTCCCGCCGAAAGGATACAGCTTTTGTGAACAGCCATCAAGCTGATCGCAGTTCCGAAGAAGCGGGTGCGGATGCGGCGGTACGTCAGGTTTTTGAAGGAGCCCTTCTAGGGTTCTCATGGCTCCTTGTCATGATGATCGGCCTCTTCCCTCTGGCGGAGGCATCGCTGAACAGGTCTCCGTCGATAACAATGCCCACGACGATCGCCTTCTTCATCGCCGTCGGCAGCGGCATCTTGCTTAGACGGCGACATTCCTGGGTAGGTGTGGTCCTACACATTTACGGGCAGATTGCGATTTGGCTTTCTCTGTTTGTAATGTCACTTGCGATCGTTCTTGCCCTGCTAGGCCACAAATGATCCCGCTTTGCATGGTCGTTGGCGACAGCACTGCAGTCGGCACCGCTGCGGCGATCGCGATGTCGGGCATTCAGTGCGAAACGTATGCTCGCGTTGGTGCATCGTCTGCGGGTGCACTCCGGTCAGCCCCAAACACCCTCTCCGCGAGCCTCGTCGTCATAGCCCTCGGGTCGAACGATCCTGATAATCCGGGGCTTCATCAGAACCTCGCGGCCGTTCGCCGGAAGGTCACCGCTCCCCGCGTTGTTTGGCTCGCACCGTATAACCCCGTTGCCGCAGCGGCGGTCGGCAGGATCGCGGCGGTCTATGGTGACTCCGTTGTACCTTTGACGCGCTTTCCCAGCCAAGACGGCATTCACCCAATTAGTTACCGGACCGTAGCGCGAGCGCTAAATCTACCACGCTTCGAACCGGTCAAGCGTCAGGAACAAAGAACGCTCCCCTTACCTCGGTCGAGCGCTCTTGTTGGACAAGCAGTCGTCCTGCACTTCTAGCTAGGTCAGCGACCTTGGTGATGGGACGTAGGGATGTGCCTGGCGCACAATGTCCACAGCCTTCTCAATCGCCTCCAGTTCAGCTTGGGTCCCTCTAGGGTCGATTTTCCAGTTTGAGCGCGGATGAAAGACGATTGGTAGGGCCGTCACCTCACCTATCAGCTTTTCCCAGTGCGCTTCGGGCTTGCCGGTGACGCCAGCGAGTAGATGAGCGAGCAGCTCCCGAATATCGTTCGGGTTTTCAGGAGCGTCATGGTTGGCCATCGGTCATCCCTTCTCGCCGTTGCCGCGGCAGTCTGAACCGGGAGGGGCTTCTATTGTTTTGCTACCGGGAAACGAAAAGGATGACCATGAGCGACGCATCTCTCGTCAACGTAAACACTGCGACGGCCGAGCAGCTGGATGCCGTTCCCGAGCTCAAAGGCCATGGTTTCGAGATTGTTCGCTACCGTGACGAGCGCGGCAAATTCACCGATCTTCGTCAACTTGATGAGGTGCCCGGCATGGCCGGAAAGGCGGACGGCGGGAGGTCTGCACTGACCGTTGGCGACGCCTGATGCCTTAGCGGCGCAGGATCGGCACCGACGATACCGAGGCATGGCCGCGGCGACCGCATCCTCGGCAACGCAGCCGAATGACCTTCGATGCGACATCGCCGTCGCCGTGAAAGCGTTCGAGGATCTGACTTGCTGGCATATTCATGCTCCGGCCGCAGGCGCATGCGATCCGCATGTCGGCGCGATCGGTCGCCCATTCGCCGAGCGTTTTGTACGGTGCCTCGATCGTCGGCCGTTTGCTCACAGCGGTGACACGTCCTCATACCGTCCCGCCTTGCGTAGCTGGCGGACGATCCCGTTAAACGCGGCTGTCACGCCTTGGGCTCTGCCAATTTCGTTCGTCTGGGATGCGGCATCCCAATAGAGCTCGAGGGGCCAACGTTCAGGGCAGTGGGGCAGAAGACAGCGTAGCGCGAGACGGACTTCCATGCCGTCGACGGTCGTCTCCGAACACTTGGCCACGCCGGCACGCAGGATGTGCACCGACAGCGCGATCACCACGCGCTGGTGCCGAGGCAGCGTCGACACGGATCAGTGGAAGTCGTGCGATTTGAAGCGCACGACCTCCTCAGGATCCTTACCGTCCGCGTGAGGCGGCCAGTATTGGTTGCGCGGCTCGGGCTGCCATCCCTTGTCCCCGCGATCCGGTGAGCCTGGATGCTGGCCGGCATCGCCGCGCCCGGTGCGGTGCGGGAAGGACATATCTCCGACACGGTGCAGCAGGTCGCCATGGTCGACGATCCGGTCGCAGATGACGTGGATCACCTCGCCTTCCTTCTGCACACGCCCCTTTAGACCCACCATGGAGGCCGACATCACGGTGCGGCGCTGCGCCTCAAAACGGTCGGGCCAAAGTATGCCATTGGCGATGCCGGTTTCGTCCTCGATCGTGATGAACAGGACGCCCTTCGCGCTTCCGGGCTTCTGGCGCACGAGGATGATGCCGGCGACCTCGACGTGTCGGCCGTCGCGAACGCTGGCGAGATCCGCGCAGCGTGTCACGCCGCGACGTGTCAGCTCGTCACGCACGAACGTAAGCGGGTGAGCGCGGAGCGACAACTGCAGATTGCGGTAATCCTCGATCACCTCACGGCCATCGGTCAGCGCCCGCAGCTGCACCTCTGGCTCAATGCCTTCGGCGCTCAGCGTCTCGGCCGCGCGGTCCGCCGCGGCAAAGAGCGGCAGCGGAGCCTCGCCGAGCCCCCTCACCTTCCATAGACCCTGCCGGCGATCAGCGCCGAAGCTGTGGAAGGCATCGCCGTCCGCCAGCTTCTCGATCGCGGCACGCTGCGCGCCGGATCGGCGCCAGACGTCCTCGACGCAGTCATATGCGGTGGTGCTGCGCGCGGAGACGATCTTCGCCCCGTCAGCGTTCGAGAGGCCGCGGATCACGCGCAGGCCAAGCCGCACCGCCAGGTAGCGCCCGCCTGTTCGCTCGAGTGTGCAATCCCAGCGACTGGCGTTGACGCAAGGCGGCCGCACCTCGACGCCATGCTCGCGCGCGTCGCGGACGATCTGCGCAGGCGCGTAGAAGCCCATAGGCTGCGCGTTCATCAGCGCGGCGCAGAACACGTCCGGATGATGATGCTTCATCCAGCTGCTCGCATAGGAGATCTTGGCGAAGCTGGCGGCATGGCTCTCGGGGAAGCCGTAGGAGCCAAAGCCTTCAAGCTGGCGGAAGGTGCGTTCGGCGAACTCGCGCGGATAGCCGCGCGCGACCATGCCCTCGATCAGCTTTTCACTGAAATGGCTGACCCCGCCGGTGAACTTGAAGGTGGCCATGGCGCGGCGCAGTTGGTCCGCCTCGGCCGGGGTGAAGCCTGCGCCGACAATCGCGACCTTCATGGCTTGCTCCTGAAACAGGGGAACGCCGAGGGTCTTTTCCAATACCGCGCGCAGCTCCGGGCGCGGGTACTCCGGCCGTTCCAGCCCCTCACGCCGGCGAAGGTACGGGTGGACCATGTCACCCTGGATCGGCCCCGGCCGCACGATCGCGACCTGGATCACGAGGTCATAAAAGCGGCGTGGCTTCATACGCGGCAGCATGCTCATCTGCGCGCGGCTCTCGATCTGGAAGGTGCCGAGCGTGTCAGCCTTCTGGATCATGGCGTAGACGGCCGGGTCATCGTCCTGCAGGTCGGCCAATCCAACCCGAATGCCCTTGTCCTGTTCGAGTAGGTTGAAGGCCCTGTTCATGCAGCCGAGCATGCCCAAGCCGAGGACGTCGACCTTCATGAACTTGAGGCTGTCGATGTCGTCCTTGTCCCACTCGATGATCTGGCGATCCTCCATCGCAGCGGGCTCGATCGGCACCAGGTCATCGAGGCGGTCATGCGTCAGCACGAAGCCGCCCGGGTGCTGCGACATGTGACGCGGCACGCCGATCAGCTTGCGCGCGAGGTCGAGCGTCAGGCGTAGGCGACGGTCCGCGATGTCGAGGTTGAGCTCGTCGACCTGCTTCTCGCCGACGCCCTCGGCCGACCAGCCCCACACGAGGCCGGCGAGCGAGGACGTCAAATCCTCCGGTAGCCCGAGCGCTTTGCCAACGTCACGCACCGCGCCGCGCGCGCGGTAACGGGTCACGACCGCAGTCAGCGCCGCGCGATTACGCCCATAGGTCTCGTAGATCCACTGGATGATCTCCTCGCGGCGCTCATGCTCAAAGTCGACGTCGATGTCGGGCGGCTCCCGGCGCTCGCCCGACACGAAGCGCTCGAACAGCAGCTCGTGCTTGATCGGGTCGATCGAGGTGACGCCGAGCACGAAGCACACGCAGCTGTTGGCGGCCGAGCCCCGGCCTTGGCAGAGGATCCCGCGCCGGCGCGCCTCGCGCACGATCGCATAGACGGTGAGGAAGTACGGCGCGTAGCCAAGCTCGCCGATCAGCCGCATCTCATGCGCGATCTGCGTCGTGTACGCTTCAGGCACGTTGCCGTCGAACATGCGCTCGACTGCTTCTGTGGCCAGCTTCTGCAACGCTTCCTGCGCCGTCAGCCCCTCGATCAGCCGCTCGTGTGGGTATTGATAGGCCAGCTCGCCGAGGTCGAAGGTGCAGATGCGTGCGATGTCGACGCTCGCCTGCAGCGCGTCCGGATAGGCGCGGAATCGCCGTACCATCTCGTCGGGCGATTTGAGCGCCCGATCAGCGTTCACCTCCCGGCGATAGCCGAGCTCGTCGACGGTGCATTTCTCGCGCACCGCGGTCACGACGTCCTGCAGCAGCCGTGCCTCGGGCGCGTGATAGAGCACGTCACCGGTCACGACGGCCCGGACGCCTGCCCCGCCCGCTTGCCGCGCCAGCGCATCGATGCGGACCGCGTCCCCCGGCCGGCGCCGCTGGAACAGGGCCATATAGCCGCGACGACCGTAGATCGCCTTCAGGTCTTTCAGCGCAGCGACGTTCTCCTCGTCCGCCTCGTGCGGCAGCAGGATGGCCACGACACCCTCGGACCACGGCTCGAGGTCGTGCCAATGGAGGAGGCACCCGCCCTTACCTGCCCGCTTCTTGCCGACGGTCAGTAGCCGCGTGATCCTCGACCAGGCGGGCCGGTCGGTCGGATAGAGCAACAAGCGCCGGCCGCAGGACAGATCGACGCGCGTGCCCGCGATCGAGCGGACGCCGGTTGCTTTCTGGGCCTCCCATGCGCGCACGACGCCACCCACGGTGCCGATGTCGCTGACGCCGATCGCGGGATAGCCGAGCAGCGCCGCGGCCGCGAACAGCTCCTCCGGCGACGACGCGCCGCGCAGGAGCGAAAAGTGGGTGAGCACCTGCAGCTCGACATAGTGGGTCATCCGAAGACCCCGTGCATCCACCAGGACAGGTCGCCGGTCTCGTCCTCGAAACCGTCACCCCGCCTGAAAACCCAGTACCGCCCTCCGGCCTCATCCTCGACGCGGTAATAGTCGCGGACCGCCCATATCTCGGCGTCTCGCCGCCACCATTCGCCGTGCACGCGCTCGGGGCCGTCGCCAGCAACGATCTTGTAGGTCTTGCCGCGCCACTCGAACCGACGGGGTGGCTGATCCGGCATCAGCGCCATCACGCGCGCCAGCGGTTCCGGGCGAGAAAAGAGACGGATCGGACGCTTCCACGCCGGCCATGATCCTGGCATCTCCACCGGGTCGGAGCGGGTGACGGCCCGTTCCGGCACATGACTCTCGACAGGTGCAAGCCGGTAGACGGCATAACCCCCAATCCTGCCGGCGATGACGTCGACCAGGCGGGCCGGGTCTCGCACCAGCGTCTCCCCGGCGAGGACCGCGCCAAGGTCGACCGCATCCAGCGGCTCGGTATGCGGAGCGACCAGCCAGAATTGCTCTAGCCCCATGCCGGGGTCGATCCGTTCGATCCTGAGTTTCAGGAGCCTGAGGAGGTGGGATACCTCGCGCGTCGGGCGCGACGTCCCGACACCCACGACTTGTTCCGTGCCGTCGACGCGCAAGCCCGTGAGGCGGAGTGCACGTGCGCCTAAGCCTCGCGCCTGCAGGACCTGCGCAAGGTCGTTCAGTAGGTCGCCCATGACCTGCTCGATCGCCTCGGCCGTGCCGATCGGCTCAAGGAGGCGACGCTCGACGATCGGAACCGCGGCATCCTCGCGCGGGGTAATGGGCTCGGCAACGGCGCCGAGCGCCTGGTCCAGACGCGTGATCGCCGGCAAGCCGAGCCGACGCGCCAGTGGCCCGCGCGCGACCGGCAACAGATCCGCTACCGTCTCAAAGCCGAAGCGTTTGGCGGCGCTGAGTGCGCTCGGCGCCAAGCGCAAGGCGACGATCGGCAGCGGCGAGATCGCACTGGCGGTTGCACCCGGCTCGACGCGGATGAGCTCGCTGCGGCCGAAGCGAGCGAGGGCATGGGCCGCCCCTGCCGTATCGGCGACGGCCACACGTGCGGTGAAGCCGGCACGACGGCAGAAGGCGATCAGCCGCCTGCAGAACCGCTCCTCGCCACCATGCAGATGCGCGCAGCCCGCAAGGTCGATCCAGAGCCCATCAGCAGGCGTGACAGCAGCAATGGGCGACCAGCGCCAAACCGCGAACAGCGCAAGGCGATCAAGGAGCGCAGCATCAGCCTCCGGCTCGGCCGGACGGAAGTCGAGATCCGATACGAGCGCGCGCGCGTGGGTCGCAGCCATGCCGGGATGAATGCCCAGCGCCCGCGCGCCTTCGCAAGCAGCAACCACTTCCTCGCGTCGGCCAGCCTTCCCGATGAGAGCCAAAGGTGGAAGGCCATCGGTTTTAATATCCAACGGCGATGCTTTACGCACCGGATGCCCTGCGATTACGGCCTTATACGGATGACTTGCTGCCTCTGATCGACGGCCGAGTTCGCGCAAGGGCGGCTGTGCATGCGTTGGCAGCGCCGCAATCTGCGTCTCGACGTCGGCGCGGGAAGGCAGACCCTCGCGTGCCCAGCGCGCACCTGGCCGCCAACCGCCGCCCCGCGGCACCGAACAGGCGCCGGGGTCGTCATCTACCGGCAGCTCGAGGACAGCCCGTTCAGGCTGCCGCGAAGCGGACCGTTCCAACCGTCTCAGCCGCTCGATGGCCAAGTCCGGCAGGAACAGCGAGACGACCCGTCTCATCGCTGCCCTCCACAATCAGGGAGAACCCCTCACCTCCACGCTGGCGAGCGCATTCCACCGCCCATCTCGCCCTTCCTACACCCGCGACCTCAAGCCGTTCGGACGGCGCGGTGGCGATCCGCCAGCGGGTCCAGGCCGCAGATGGTTCGGCGAGCGGATCCTCGTTGAGACCGCGCCGACGACGTAGAAGCAGGACCGGCATGTCAGCCTCGGCCGCGACCAGCTGCAGACGGCGAGTCGCGACCATGGAGACTTTGCTTGCCTCCGCGACGATCGCAGACGGTGTGCCGTCGCGCACCGCATCCTCGATAACCGCCAGAAGGGCCGCGTCATCACGCGGTTGGGCATGGATCACGGCAGCAGCCGGTAGCCCGATCTGCTCCAGCGCCGGCGCGTACAGGTCGGCGCGGCAGCTCGCCCACAACACCGGCCCACCCGTCGCAGCAGCTTCACGCGCAGCGATGCTGGCGAGGAAGAGGGTCGTTGCCGCGTCGTCGACCATCGTGGCGCTCTGCGCCGTCGCCTCGTGTAACGCGCCAGCGCGAAGGCCCCCTGCCCCAAGCCGTCCGTCGATCGCGTCGACGCCGAAAGGCATGATGCGGAAGTCGGTCGCGGGTGTGGCGATCGTCCGAAGATGCGCTATGGTCGGCGCTGATGAATCAAGGGCGGCGGGCATAAGGGTTAGACTCTACTCGTTCCCTTTATGTTCCGTTACCGAGCCGCGTTGGTCAACCCCATCTCGATCGGTTCAGCGCATTGTACCCGGTCACACGGGAGGTACGGGGGATCGTCGCTTGAGTGTTCGGAGCTTCGCCGCGGGGTTCGGGACAGCTGCCGTCATTGGCGTTGCAGCGTCCCTCTGGCTCTTGAAGACGGCTGAGGATCGGCCCGTCAGGTACGCGCCGAAGACCTTCTATGACGATAGAGACGACCGCGCGAGCGACACTGGGTTCATCTCGGCCGAAGGAACGCTAGTGGGTCCAGATATGGACGGCCGGACCTTCCTGCACATCGAGTGCCGGCGAGGCCAACGGTCCTGCCGCATCGCCGATCTATCGAACCTTGGCGCCGCACGGTCCGTTTTCCTGCACACCGACGAATATCCGATCAAGTCGTGGGATGCTGATACCGTAGTCGCGGAGAGCGACCCTCCCTCGTATGGCTGCAACCGTGTGAGGTTGACCATCCAGCGGCAGGCGCAATCGGTCGAGTATCTCCGCATCCCTATGCCGCAGGCAGACAAGTCGCGGTGTCAGGCGTTCGATCGGAAGCCGTATCAGTGGACATTGGGGAACCAGGCCACGTGATTGGCGGAGGTTCGGTGGTTCAGCTGCGCGACCGCCGAAGCTTATAGATCGATGTTCCTCGCCTGCATCGCCTGGGCAGCGAGATCGGCGATCGGCCCTACCCCACCGACTGCCTCATAGATCACGGTGACGTCGTGGTCCTCGAGCTTGTCGAGCATCAGCGCGACCGCACGGGCGTTCTCCTCATCCAGCACGGTCGTTGTGTCGTCGCTCGCCATAGGTAAGGGTCCCGCTCGTTTTGTAAGGAGCATGGAAGTAGCATGAACATCAGCGAACTGGCCAAGGGTGTGGCGACGTCGACGGGATCGAGCGAGGCCGACGCCAAGAAGGCGATCACGGCGGTCTTCGATCAGATCGCGACCGCCGCGGCGAAGGGCGACGAGGTCTCGATTCCTGGCTTCGGGAAGTTTGCCGTCAAGGATCGGCCGGAGCGTCAGGGTCGCAACCCGGCGACCGGCGAAGCCATGACGATCGCGGCGTCGAAGAAGGTGTCGTTCACTGCCTCCAAGGGCCTGAAGGACAAGCTCTGACGAAGGTGCGCCGGCGATCAGTCGCCGGCGCCGACAGGAGGCGCCGATGTGTAACCGGTATAGGCTGACAGCCAAGCAAGCCCAGGTGGCTGAAACGTTCGGCATCCGCCCTCCCTATGAGGTCGATGAGACCTTTCCGAACGGCGATATCTTTCCCACTGGAAAGAAGACGCCGTTCTATGGCGCTGTCATTGTGCAGGAAGGCGACGATCGCCGATTAGAGCGAATGGAGTGGGGCGTTCCAACGCAGGTGCCCAGTAAGCGCGATCCAGCAATGAAGCTGACCAAGTACGTGACCAACGTGCGCAACCTTAGTTCAATCTTTTGGCGGTCGATGCTGACCACACCGACGCGGCGTTGCCTTGTGCCGGTGACGTCGTTTTCCGAGTATGGGCTTGCTCCGGGTGGAGACGGCAAGAAGCCGCTGCACTGGTTCGACGTTCCAAGCCGACCAATCTTTGCCTTTGCCGGCATCTGGCGGCCGACCGAGCGGGGTAATGCCTATGGGTTCCTGACTACCGAGCCCAACGCGGTTGTTGCACCTATTCATCCTAAAGCGATGCCGGTGATACTGCACGACGACGACTATAGTCGCTGGCTCTCCTCTCCGTGGGAGGACTTGGCTCCGCTCATATCACCGTATCCAACACAGCTTATGCGAGTGTCCCAGCAATAGGTCGCGAAGCGCCCATAATTAGCTAAACCAAAATGGCTATAATATTATCCTTGCTAACCGCGTACTTGGTGTCATCGTCTGGCATGAGGTGATTCTATGCTCTACGGTCTAGCGCGTGTTCTTGGCGTAGTTGATGACGCACCAGAGGACCTGGTTTACATCGGCGGTGTATATACCGCTGAAAGCGTTAGGGCTGTCCAGTCGCTTTTACAGGCGGGCTCGCGTCCGTTGAAGGCTTTCATTCTGTCAGTAGTGGATGAAAGCTGCCAAGGTAAACACGCGGTTTTGATAGACACTAATAGGAAGTCCTATGTGGTTCGCGGAGGCCTTACATCGGGATACTGTGGCGAGGGTCCGCGAGGCTTATCATGGATTATAGAGCTCTTAGAGGAGTTCGAATGTTACCCTCAGGATGTAGCTGTGTCACCGGCCCTTTTAGACCGAGCACAAAACTATCAGCTTCGTGAGTCCGATCTTTCAAGCATTCGTGATGCCGAATCTCATAGTGCGACCCTAGCCTACTGCATTCCCTGTCGAGAGGATCGCCTTAGTGTCTGGGACGGCTGTTCAACGCCGTTACCTCTCGCCCTCCTAGACCGACGCCTGCTTCCTATAGCCGTTTCTTTTTCAGAGGACGCGGATCGTGCGCTCTTCGAGGGCTACCGACGCCTCGAACATATCCTCCGATCACGATTGCGTGGCTTAAGATCTGAAGCGGTAGACAGCCGTGAACGACTGGCCGTCTTGGCCTTTTCAGGTAAAACCCCAGCCCTTTATTGGCCAAATCTAGATGAGGCGGAAGCAACAAATAGGTTTAAGCTTTTTGACGCCTCATTTTCTCTATTCAGAAATCCACGCGCCCACAACGAAGGTGTCTCGCTCGACCACGCGTTCGAGCAGTTTATGATTCTCAATCTGCTGTTCAAGTATGAAGCGGGGGCAGTTGAGACACCTTAGAGGCCCTCAATCTAAAATATACTTTTCCATTATGTAGTCACCGTTCTCAATTGCTCGTGCTGCATAATCAAGGCTCGACAGGACCCGAATTTCACTCGTCCGCGATGTACCGTCGTCAACGCCCGGAATATACCGCTTGAGCCTGGTTTCCGCGGCCTTCATGTCTGAAACGGCGACAGACACCTCAATATCCAAATCCTGCGCAGGCTCATCCGTTTGCGGATTGATCCACCGGAACGTCTTTCGATCTTTGGTTACCTTCCAAAAGCCCCACGCTTGGTCTTCCATGGCAATCCCTCTAGGTATGTGTTGTGACCTTAACGGCGTAAACGCATCATCGATCCTCACTGTGCAACGCCCCCTGTAGAGTCCGGTTTTATGGAGATCGGCATGCCCGTCGACACGGCAAGTGAAGGAGTTCCGAGAGGTGACACGACGTTGAACGATCGTATTTTACCGGTGTGGCCTGTCTTCTTAGCTGGCCTGACGGCGGTGATGTACTTTGTCCTTACTCGCACTCAAGCTACCTACCTTGGAGGGTTTGGCCTCTCACCGAGTACGTTTTCATCCAACCTCGCAGCGATGGCAGCAGACGACCTATACGCTCTTCTTTGTATTATCTCTTATTATGACAATCGCCCTTGTCGGAAATAGGCTCATTATCGGAGACCGGATTGTAGGTTTCTTTGATAGCCATGCCTCGAAGCTCGGAGATTGGGCCACAAGGGGAAACACCCGTAGAAGGGGGACTTTCGCTGTTTCTGTCATGGCGTTACCCGTGCTTGCCATGGGCGTACTGACACCGATCGCCGACACATACGGCCGGTCGAAGGCCGACACTGTTCGTCAATCCCTCCTTACCTCCTGCATTTCGAGCTGCTTTAGTCTTAGGTCTACTAAAATGGCGAAGCCTGTAATCGGTCCTATCGTTGCTCAGGACTCCACTAAGATAGCGATTCTCACCTCCACCGGACTACGACTGTATCAATGGTCGGAGGTTGAGACACTCTCGCCGTTTCGAGGTCAGCCCGCTCAGGCGAAAGCCGCGAAATAGGCTAGTACCTTTTGGGTATACCCGTATAGCACTACCGGGTCTCGGTACACTTTCCGTGTGCTACAGGTTCAAAAGTACCACTCTCAATTTTGGTGCGTTTTGCATGCGACGAGCTAGCTATAAAAGACCATACGCACCGATCCATAGATCCGATGCGGCCGATCATCGTCGACCCGTAAGACGGGATCGATTTCTTTCTCGCCAGTAGCCCGCGGTGTGTCACGTGGCACACCGTTGGTCGCGGAAGCCGAGCCTCGCGTCGCGATCCGCGCGGTAGCGGCGTCGATGCGTTTCAAGGCGGGCGCTGGGGCTACCGCACCGAACGACCTCGGTGCCGGCGGGCCCGTGTTCCTCGCGAAGGGCACACCATCGGACTACCTGTGGATCCCGGACATTTGAAGGTTTGGCCGCTCCCCGGATGGATGGGGCGAGACGTACGTGTCGCGCCGCTGGTCGTCGGTGTGATCACGCTCGCGGCATCAAGCACCAACTCTCCGGTCGAAAGCCCATAACCTGCATGACACGGCGTCGAACGTCATGTACCCCGTCATCATGGGTATGCTCCAACAACCATGTTCGCGCCATCTGGCGATATGGTTCGCGGTGCTCGCGATCGCAGCAAGACTCGTCGTCCCGAGCGGCTTCATGCCGCAGAGGGCGGGCAACCACGTGGTCATGGCGGTTTGCACGAGCTCTGGTCCGCTGGTGACCCTCGTTCAGGTTCCGGGTGCGTCGACGGACACGCGCGACGGCTCCGAAACCATCCGCCCTGCGTCACCGTGCTCGGTCTCCGCCACGGACACCTCGAT
>Ga0265798_10001348_pt1 | contig 38325 bp, 37 predicted proteins | sample P3T30metagenome_FD_192430 | JGI IMG/M metagenome (GOLD analysis project Ga0265798, IMG submission 192430) | Plant litter microbial communities from East Loma Ridge, Irvine, California - P3 T30 | ecosystem: Environmental > Terrestrial > Plant litter > Unclassified | place: USA: California...
ACAGATGCAAATAGAACCTCCTGTTACGGAAATCCCGTGACCGCAAGTCCGAAGGAGGTGGGTTCACACAATGCGTCACTATGAACTGATGGTGCTCGTCGACCCCGAGGTTGATGAGCGCACCGTGGAGCCGACACTCGGCAAGTACATGGAAATCGTCAAGAAAGACGGCGGTACCGTGGACAATGTCGATGTCTGGGGACGTCGCCGGTTGGCTTACGAGATCCTGAAGAAGACGGAAGCGGTCTACGCCGTCGTCAACTTCCACTCGACCCCCGATGCGGCTGCCGAGCTCGACCGTCTGCTGCGCCTGAACGAAACGATCATGCGCACCAAGATCACCCGCCCCGAGGAACAGAAGATCGATTAATCCTCCAGGTGGTTTATCCACCTGTCAGGGCGAACCAGCAACCAAGGAGCAGTTCCATGGCCGGCGAGACCATCATCACCGTTGTAGGCAATCTGACGGCAGACCCGGAGCTCCGCTTCACCCCCTCGGGTGCAGCGGTCTCCAACTTCGCCATTGCGTCCACACCCCGGTTCTTTGACCGACAGGCGAACGAGTGGAAAGACGGAGAGACTCTCTTCGTCCGTTGTTCACTGTGGCGTGAAGCCGCAGAGAACGCCGCCGAGTCCCTGACCAAGGGCACCCGTGTCATCGCACAGGGGCGCCTGAAGGCTCGGTCATTCCAGACCAAGGAGGGTGAGAACCGTACCTCCTGGGAACTCGACGTTGATGAGATCGGGCCCTCGCTGCGCTTTGCCACTGCAAGTGTCCAGCGCGGGGGCGGCGGCCAAGGCGGCCGTTCCGGATCCGGTGGCGGTTTCGGCGGCGGCAACGCTGGCGGCGCTGCCGCGGGTGGCTTCGGCGGAGGAGGCGACTCCTTCGGTGGAGGCAACTCCGGCGGCGGATCTTCCTCCGGCGGCTGGAACAACGACTCTGCACCGCAGGATCCGTGGGGCGGCCAGCCCTCCGGCGGCGGAAGCTGGGGCACCCCTGACAATAACGAGCCACCGTTCTGATCCAGTGAACGCCTAGCGTTCTCCGGTCTCAGACAGAGGCTCATCCGTACATATTCACCATCCCGCATCCCACAGGGTGCGGGCTCCGCTTATGAAAAGGAGCACCACGATGGCAAAGGCTGAACTCAAGAAGCCAAAGCCCAAGGCGAATCCGCTGAAGGCTGCTGACATCACGGTCATTGACTATAAGGACACCGCTTTGCTGCGGAAGTTCATTTCCGACCGAGGCAAGATCCGCGCACGTCGGGTGACCGGCGTGACTGTCCAGGAGCAGCGAAAGATCGCCCAGGCGATCAAGAACGCTCGCGAAGTCGCACTGTTGCCGTACGCCGGCGCAGGCCGCGGCTGATCCAGGACTGACTGGGAAGGAAAGGAACAACCCATGGCAAAGCTCATCCTGACTCAGGAAGTGACCGGTCTCGGCGCTTCCGGAGATGTGGTCGACGTCAAGAGCGGCTACGCACGCAACTATCTGTTGCCGCGTGGCTTCGCACTGGCCTGGACCAAGGGCGGCGAAAAGGATGTGGAGCGTCTGCGCTCCGCTCGCAAGGCTCGCGAGATCGCAACGGTCGAGGAAGCACAGGCAGTGGCCAACAAGCTGCAGTCTGCCCCCGTGAAGATCACCGTGAAGACCGGCGATTCCGGTCGCCTGTTCGGAACCGTTGGTTCCGCACAGATCGCCGATGCAGTCGAGGCCTCCGGCCTGGGCTCCATCGACAAGCGCACCGTGGAGATCCCTTCACGCATCAAGGCAGTCGGCAACTACACCGCCACTGTCCGTCTGCACGCTGATGTCTCAGCGACCCTCGACCTTCAGGTCGTCGGCTCCAAGTAGCTCACGCGCAGCATCCCAGCCGCTCGCGGCTGAGAACAGAGAAAGCCTCGGCTCCCCATGGGAGGCCGGGGCTTTTTCGTTCCCGGGGGAATCGTGACAAGACCTCCGGGGTTATGCTCTAAGTAGTTCAAATTTTAATCAGTGGACGGCCAGGGTCGATCACCAAGGGAATCCAAGGAGCAGCTATGCAGTTCGGAGTCTTCAGCATTGGAGATATGACGCCCGATCCGATGACCGGAAGGGTGCCGACCGAGCACGAGCGGATCACCTCGATGGTGGCGATCGCCAAGCGTGCCGAAGAGGTCGGGCTGGATGTCTTCGCCGTGGGACAGCATCACAACCCACCCTTCGTGGCGCCCGCCAATCCTCCGATCCTGATGGCGTATCTGGCGGCACAGACGAGTCGGATTCAGCTCTCCACCGCCACCACCTTGATCACCACCACCGACCCGGTCCGCATCGCCGAGGACTACGCCTTCGCCCAGCATCTTGCCGGAGGTCGTGTTGACCTGACCCTCGGGCGGGGAAATACCGGGCCGGTCTACCCCTGGTTCGGCAAGGACATACGGGCAGGCATCCCGCTGGCGGTAGAGAACTACGCGCTGCTGCACAGGCTGTGGCGGGAGACAGAGGTCGACTGGTCAGGACGGTTCCGGACCCCACTGCAGGGATTCACCTCCACACCACGTCCGCTCGACGACGTTGCACCCTTCGTCTGGCACGGATCCATCCGTTCACCAGAGATTGCGGAGCAGGCCGCTTACTACGGGGACGGTTTCTTCCACAACAACATCTTCTGGAATAAGCAGCACACCGGGAGAATGATCGACCTCTACCGCTCGCGCTATGCGCACTATGGTCATGGCTCTGCTGAGCAGGCGATCGTCGGACTTGGCGGACAGGTCTTCATGCGCCCGAACTCACAGGACGCTGTCCGTGAGTTCAGGCCCTACTTCGACCGCGCGCCCGTATACGGCGGAGGCCCCTCCTTGGAGGACTTCACGGCGCAGACCCCGCTGACCGTAGGAACCCCGGAACAGGTCATCGAGAAGACCTTGAGCTTCAGGGAATACGCCGGTGACTACCAGCGCCAGCTTTTCCTCATCGATCACGCGGGACTGCCGCTGGAGACCGTGCTGGAGCAGATCGACCTGCTCGGTGAAGAGGTGGTGCCGGTGCTGCGGCGTGAAGTCGCCGCACGAGCGCCGCAGGGCACCCCAGAGGCCCCCACGCATGCATCCCTGACTCAGCGTCGAGCGGAGGGACGCGATCCGGTACCAGGGGGCGGAAAGGCTGCCGCCGCCTAGCCCCGGCGTTCCAGCTCCTCGATGACATTGATGCGCTGATTGCTCATCAGGTGCAGCGAGAGCTCATTGGAGAGGTGCTGGAACATGGCAACACCCTGAACGCTGCTTCCTTCGTCATTGAGGCGCGGGGCGAAGGAAGCGATGCCGACCTGGCCGGGCAGCACCCCGATGATGCCTCCGGAGATCCCGGACTTCGCTGGAATGCCGATCTGCGTGAGCCATCGGCCCGAGGCGTCATACATGCCGCAGGTGGCCATGATGCCCAAGGTGGTGCGGGCAGCCTCCGGAGAGACGACCTGGACTCCCGTCTCGGGATGAACGCCGTTATTGGCGAGGGTGGCAGCCATCCGTGCGATGTCTTTGACGGTGACCAGGACGGAGCACTGGTCGATATACCCGCGCACTGCCTCATCAGGCTCGATGTCCAGGGCCCCATGGGATTTCAGCATGTGCGCGATGGCCATATTGCGGTACGCGGAGGAATATTCTTCCTCGGCGGCGTCCCAGTCGATGCTCAGCTCGCGGCCCGCGAAGGCAGACAGGCCCTCCATGATCCTGCTGGTGCGACTGCGCACCTCCGCGGTGCGCGAGACGCTCTGCCGGCCTCCGGGGTGCTCTCCGTGGTGTGAGTGGTCCACCAGGTGGTGGGTGGCGATGGCGCCGGCATTGATCATCGGATTCAGCGGCCGTCCGGTGCCACCTTCCAGAGAGAGCTCGTTGAAGGCCTCTCCCGATGGTTCCATGCCGACCATTTCGCGGACGCGTTCGATCCCGACGTCGTCCAGGGCGAGGGCATAGACGAAAGGTTTTGAGATCGACTGAATCGTGAAGAGATGCTCATCGTCTCCCGCCGAACACTCCTGTCCGTCAGCAGTGACCATGGCGAGGGCTTGAAGGTTCTCGTCGGCGTCGCGCAGCCGGGGAATATAGGCGGCGAGCTTCCCGCTGACATCCGCACTTGATTCTTTGAGAATCTCACGAAGGTAGCTATTGATCGATTCGTGCACCGGGTGGTACCTCCTGTCTAGGACCTCCAACGGTACCGTCCAGGCTTCTTGGCTCTGACCTGGGGATTTCCTGGACGCGTTCTCACCAGCTTGTGGACAGCTTGTGGAAAACAGGGACGATTTGACCCTATACACCTAACAGCGGGGTAACGGCAACACCGTGGGATCCACAGGAAACTACTCAGTAGTTTTTTTGCCACACAAGCGTGTCGCAGCATCGTCGCAGGTCAGAGGCATACGAGGGCATTGCTATTAAGGATATCCACAGCTTCCTGCACATGATGTGCACAAGACACGCCGCGTAGTCCACACGTTATCCACAGGTACATGGATTTTGCTCTATTGCCCCAGCGAATCTCTGGACCTAGAGTGATCAAAGTTCCTCGGATGTGGATATTGGCTGGGCTTCACCTAGCGCGCATTCACCACAGGTTGCCCAGAGCGACCTGAGCGCAGACACGAGGCCGAGAAGCGATTCGCGGGTCGGTCAGTGGTCTGCGTTTCGAGGACTCGGGAAATCCGAGGGGATCCAGTGTCCGCGCCTCGCCGCCATTGGGCTGCAGAGGATGAGCGGCTGGGTCCACGGACATCGGGTCGCCGGGAGACCGGCCAAGGGAAGGGAATCACGCGCTTAGTTCACGTGATTCTGCTGTGAATCCCGGCGATCCGCTCCTGGCCTCTGAGTGTCTGGACTCTGAGCATCTAAGCACTGAGCGTCTAAAATCCGAGCATCTGGACTCCACGCAGCGTGAGTCTAGGCAGGGTGGGCAGCAATGAAGTTGGCCACCCGACGCGGCCAGGTGTCGAGCTCTTCCGGCGTCTCGGCGATCTGAAGCTGAGAACCTGGAATGAGCTGATGCAGCCGTTCTGCGGTGGAGACGGGGTGCGCGTAGTCATCGACCCAGGCAAGGATCAGTGTCGGCACGCTGAGCTTCGCGATCTCATCTGGTGTGGGCAGGTCAGTGTTTCCGGCACCACGGAAGATGGAGGGCAGAAGCTCCTGGCTCACGGCAGGCACCCGCTCTTTGGGGCGGTCGGCCAGAGCCGGGGGAGGCAGCACCTGGCGGCCCACGCGGACAAAGGCTCCGATTCCGTGGTCTTCTATGAGCTCCGCTGACTTTTCGTAGTTCTGTGCCTGGCCTGCCCGGGTGGACCAGGCAGTGGGTGGCACGAGCAGCGTCAACGAGGCGAATCTGTCAGGGTCAGCCAGTGCGGCGTAGAGCAGAGTGGCAGCCCCCATGGAGGGTCCGGCGGCGTGCACCTTCTCGCCTGGTGCAAGGTCATCGAGGAGTCCGAGCAGGTCATCGGCAAGGCGGGGCCAGAGGTAGTCCTCCGGGACAGCCCGTCCGGTGGAGGAGCCGTGTCCCCGAGCGTCGTACCGCAGCACCCTGCAGTCATCAAGGCCCAGTGTCATGTCCAGACCGGCGCGCTGCTCGCGAGAGGCGCAGGAGGTGAGTCCATGGAGCTGGACGAACATCGGACCGTCTCCAGATATCTCATAGGCAAGCTTCGCCCCGGCCGTCTGGAATAGCCCCACGGTGTCTGACTCCTGCATATCAAGTGGACAACAAGTTGCGCCCGAAACATCCTGGCGTTGTGAACGCCATCTACACTACGCCGTATGCGGTTGACGAATGTGGCGCAGATGCACACCAGACCCGGACGACTGTCCAGTTACTCAGTCGTGGCTCAGCCAGCCGCCGAGCACGCCCCTGCCCCGGGCACAACTATCGGCTTCGGATCGGCTCAGCAGGGAGCGGCCTCCCCGCAACCTGCATCGAGGGCGGGCCTGCCGGTCTCCTTCGATCAGAACCGCCATGTCAGCTTCGGGTCGCGGCCCGGATCCTGGATGGCGGTCTCCTTTCAGCTCGACGGTCCTGCATCCCTGGAGGAGATATCCGCTGCCTGGCTGGCGGTGATCGCTCGGCACGGGACACTGCGCACGGTATTCGACTGGCAACCGAGCAGTGGCTCTGCCGCGCGTGAGGCAAATCACTCATCTCCGGCCGCGGCAGCGTCAGCTGCGGGGGCATCAGGTCGGTCTGGCGGACCCGAGAGCGATCTGCTGCTGCGTGAGGTGGGTATCTCTGCCGGTGCCTGGGAGCAGCTCGCTGCCCCGGAGCAGGAGCGACACCCGATAGGTTTCGGCGGCCCAGAGCTCAGCCCTCAGCTTCCCGCATCGCGGGAGCATCTCAGCGCCACGGAGGTCAAGGCAGCCCTTCGTGCGCACTTCGACTCTGTCTGTGACCCCTTCGGGACTCCCTCACACCGACTCTGCGTAATCGACGACGGGGAGTCCGCCGCGGTCCGAGAGACCGCCGGCTCCCCGCAGATCATCATCGGTTCGGATCACTCACATGTAGATGCCTGGTCCCTGCTGGTCCTGGTCAGAGATTTCACCGGCGTGCTCGAGAACCTGCGCGCCGGGCGTCCACCGGCCCATGGGCTGCCTGTCCCTGAATCATTCGCGGCGCACACCTCCGCCATGGAGAACAAGCCAGTGCCCCCGGAGAGCATCCGGCTTCGATGGGAGGAGATCCTCAAAGCGGGGGGAGGGGTCATGCCCACCTTCCCGCTTCCGCTGGGTGATATCTCACTGCCGGTCAGCGAGAAGGTGGAAGTCAGGGATGTGTTGGACTCCGCGGAGTTGGACCGTTTGGAAGCCCACGCCAAGCAGGCAGGCGTCAGGCTGATCGCCGTCGCCGTCTCGGTGATGACTCGACTCTTCAAGGAACTCGGGGGCCAGCCGCTGCGCACGGTCTTCCCGGTGCACAGCCGAGATGAGCCTCGCTGGTTCGATTCGGTGGGCTGGTTCATCACCAACGCTGTTCTGGAGAACGACGACGACGATCTTCTTGCCAGCTACCAAGCGGTCAAGGAAGCCATCCGACTGGGCTCTCATCCGATGTCTCCGATCATGCGGCCCTACGGCGGGATGCCGTCGAAGCCGGGGATGTTCGCCATGAGCTGGCTGGACCACCGCCGACTGCCGATCAATGTGGATGACGCGCTCAATGCTCAACATGTCTCCGCCGTGGTGCAGACCGACGGGGTGATGATCTGGTTCGTGGTCAATGAGACGGGTCTGCATCTGCGCTGCCGCTATCCCGATACCGATGAGGCCCGTGCGACTATGCACACCTGGTTGGACGCAGTGGTCGAGGGACTGCGTGCACCGAGTATCGTGGAGGGGTGACTTCAGAGCTCTACGACACCGGTTCCCCGGCAGGGGTTGATTCCCGCACACCGCCGCAGGACATGGTGGCGGAGCAGTCAGTGCTGGGCGGCATGATGCTCTCCAAGGACGCCATCGCCGATGTGGTCGAAGTGCTGCGCGGCTCGGATTTCTACCGGCCGGCACACGAGCTGATCTACGACGCGATCATCGACCTCTACGGCCGCGGCGAGCCCGCTGACGTGGTCACCATCTCGGATCACCTGACCAAGCGTGGTGAGCTTCAGCGCATCGGCGGGCCCGCGTATCTGCACAACCTCGCCCAGTCGGTGCCCACCGCTGCCAACGCCGGCTTCTACGCCGAGATCGTGCGCGAACGTGCGATCCTGCGCCGGCTTGTCGATGCCGGCACAAAGATCGTGCAGCTGGGCCACACCGCCGACGGCGAGGTCGAGGGCATCGTCAATCAGGCGCAGTCTGAGATCTATAACGTGGCCGAGAACCGACAGAGCGAGGACTACGTGTCCCTCTCGGAGGTGCTGGGTCCGACGATCGATGAGATCGAGACCAACTCAGCTCACGACGGCGGGCTCACCGGCATCCCCACCGGATTCCGCGATCTCGATGACCTGACTCACGGTTTCCATGGCGGTCAGATGATCATCATCGCCGCACGTCCCGCTATGGGTAAGTCCACCTTGGCCCTGGACTTCGCCCGCGCGGCTGCGGTGAGCAACGGCATGACGGCTGCGTTCTTCTCCTTGGAGATGGGCCGCAATGAGATCGCGATGCGACTGCTCTCGGCCGAGTCACGGATCCTGTTCTCGGATCTCCGCAAGGGAAATATCCGGGACGAGGACTGGGAAAAGATGTCTGAGGCGGTGGACCGGCTCAATGATGTGCCGCTGTTCATCGATGACTCCCCGAATATGTCGCTCATGGAGATCCGCGCGAAATGCCGCCGGCTCAAGCAGCGCCACAACCTCAAGCTGGTGGTGCTGGACTACCTGCAGCTGCTGTCATCGGGCAAGCGCGTGGAGTCACGCCAGCAGGAGGTCAGTGAGTTCTCTAGAACCCTGAAGCTCCTGGCAAAGGAGCTCGATGTGCCGATCATCGCGCTCTCGCAGCTCAACCGTGGTTCCGAGTCCCGTCCGGATAAGAAGCCCCAGGTCTCGGATCTGCGTGAATCGGGTTCGATCGAGCAGGACGCCGATATGGTCATGCTGCTGCACCGTCCCGAGGTCTATGACAAAGAGACCGAGCGCGCCGGCGAGGCCGACATCATCGTGGCGAAGAACCGTAACGGGCCCACCAGGGACATCACGGTGGCTTTCCAGGGACACTATGCCCGCTTCCAGGACATGGCCCGAGACTTCTAGCCGTTCTGCCGATCGACCTTCTTCGGGACGCTGATCGGATTGCGGGCCCTCTGCGGGAGAGTTCAGCGATAGTCCTCTAGGGCCAGTTCCTCTGCCGGAGTCGTCTCCATCGCGGTGATGAAGCTCCAGGCATCGGGTCGAGACCCATCGGCATCGGTCAGGTCGTAGTGGACTGCCAGCGAGAAGGAACTCAGCGATCGGGTGTTCCACTGGGCTCGTTCTGGATCCGCTGCCACTGCTGCGATGCCCCGGGCGAGCATGGTTGGGGTCTCGGAAATGACGAACTCGTAGGGTGGCATGGCCTCAGGTTTGCCGCGATTGAGCTCAGCGACCTCTCTCCAGGTCTCCTCGGTGACACCGAAGGTATCGAGCATCATCTCTGAACGCAGCCAGCCGGGGGAGACCGAGATCGCGGTTCCGCCATATGGCGCGAGTTCGTGGCCCTGGGCGAAGGCGAGCCGATCCACAGCGGTCTTGGTCAGATCGTGGAAGACGCTCTCCCGGAAATGGGACCCGTTATAGCTGCGGGTTCCATCGGTGATCTCCACGACGAGGCTTCCCGGGTTGCGCACCATGAGCGGCAGCGCGCAGTGGCTTGTGTTCAGGTGGGTGATGAAACCGGTGTCGAACAGTTTCATGCCCTCCGCGAGGTCGTATTCCCACAGCGGGAGACCGAACTTCACATAGGCTTCTCCACCGATGTCATTGATCAGGATGTCGAGGCGGCCATGCTCGTCCTCGATGCGTGCGATCAGGGCGCGGACAGCATTGATGTCCAGGTGATCGGTGATCACCGGGACCGCGATGCCGCCAGCCGCAGTGATCAACTCGGCGGTCTGTTCCACGGTCTCGCTGCGCCCGTAGTCCGAAGGCGCCTCGGGTGTGGAGCGACCAGTGCAGTAGACGATTGCTCCAGACGCTGCGAGTTCACGAGCGATGGCGCGGCCAGCACCGCGGGTAGCGCCAGTGACCAGCGCGACGCGGCCTTGCAGGTCGAATGTGCGGGGCTCTGGGACCATGGGGTTCTCCTTTGCAGTGCCTCTAGGACTACAGGGCGCCGATCACGGTGTCGAGGAAAGCGAAGCCGAGGGCACCGTAGACCAGACCGATCCAGAGTGAATGGGTCATGGACTTCCAGAACTTGCCGGTAGCGATGAGCAGTCCGAAGGCAGCCGGGGTGCAGGCCAGGGCGTAGCCGCCCACAAGAAGCCAAAGACCCGTGAACTCCCCGAGCGCGAGCATGTAGAAGCCGACCCCGATGGTCCAGATCATGGTGAACTCGAAGAGCAGTGCCGCGATAACGACGGCGACTACCAGGGCCCAGAGGTAGCGGCCCCAGTCACCAGCGATTCGACGCAGCGTGCTGGGCTCCTCGACCCTGGCGGCGGGAGTGCGCGCGGCAGCGGAACTCCGCCCGGATACCGCTCTTGTCGATGTGTTCCGCGGTGCGGCGGACCTGGGCTTCTTCGATGGGGAATTCGCAGGACGGCGTGTGGGCGTCGGCTTCTTCGACGCGGGTGCTGTGGGCCTCGACCTCTTGGCGGTGCTGGTCTTCACAGAGCTATTTCTGGACGTGCTGCTTCTTGCGGAGCTCTTCGGGGCTGTGCTCTTTTGGCCTGCGCTTTTCTGCACAGTGCTCTTGCGGGGGGTGCTCTTCTTGGGGGTGCTCACAGCCTGAAAGCGTACCGGCTGATGGCTGCGATCCACTGGCAGCCAGCCGGTGTCAGGCCCAGCCTAGGTATGGCAGTGCCAGGAGGAAGACGATCAACCCGATCCCGACGCCAAGGGTGACAGCGACCGTCAGGTTGGAGTCGGCGCGTCCGAGTTCCTGGGGATCCGGAACGGGGGAGTCCGAGTCGGGATGTTCTATGTCTCGGTGGTCATGACGAGCTGGATGAGATGACAATCTTGCACCTCGCTTGGCGGAGCCGTGCCGGAAAGATGGTCCGTGCGTACTGGACGAAAGTCTAGAGAGCATCTCTGAGAAGCACCTGTGCGGGAGGTGGAACCTTGCCTGTAGCTGTGCTTGGCTTCCCCGAGGACCGGGGTGGAGCGTGAGCGCGGCCGGCTATGCGCTCAGTGCAGGCTGCCTGCGGGTGCCTGCAGGTCGGCTTCGCGGCGCAGGGACTCATTGATCAGCAGATCTACCGCGTGCACCGCCTGTGTCACAGTCAGCGGAGACTCGGGACTGCGCAGATCAGGCAAATGGACGAAGCCGCCGGGGACGCTCGACCCATATGCCTCGGAGTTCGCCGCGAGGCTGTGAAGCAAGGTGTAGAGCACGTTGTTGCAGACGAAGCTTCCGGCGCTGAGTGAGAGCTGAACTGGAATGCCCGCGGCTGCGATCATCGAGTGGGCGGCTTTGAGCCGCGCCGTGGAGAAGAGCGCGCTGGAGGCGCCGGGCACCACGGGTTCACCTCCAGGTTGGTGGCCCGCGTTGTCTGGGATCCGAGCGTCTCGGAGATTCAGGCCGACCCGCTCCAGCCGCACGCAGGAGATGCCGGCAGCCAGGCCCAGGGATATGACTAGATCCGGTGTCAATTCACTGATCTGGCGTCTCAGCTCGGTGCTGCTGGCCTGGAACTCCACGGGAAGCAGTGCGGTATGAAGCTGCAGCGACGGATGGCTCACCTGGGTGTGCAGGCATGCGCCTTTCGCGGCGGCGGCCAGCTCGGAGACCACGTCCCAAGACGGGTTGTAGTCCATCCCGGCGAAGGGTTCGAAACCTGTGAGTAGGACCGTAGGTCCGGCATGACCAGGCATGGTCACAGTGCGTGCGCCGCGGCGCTGGGAACGACGTCCAGGAGTCGAATTTTGCGGCTGATGCGTTCGAATGCGGCGCTGAGCCGGGGGATGGCGGCAGGTGAGATCAGGACCAGCACCGAGCCGCCGAAGCCGCCCCCGATGAGGCGTGCACCTTCGGCACCGTGGGCCAGGGCAGTCTCCACGATGAGGTCGGCCACGTCGAAGGACACTTCGGCGTCGTCGCGCATGCTCATATGCCCAGCGGTGAGGATGTCGCCCACAGTGGACGTGACGTGGCGGACTCCGTAGGCCTCGCCGGAGAGCAGATGGTGCAGCTTCTCTGAGCGGACCATCTCGGTCAGCGCATGGCGGAGCCGCCGACGGCACGCAGGGATGCTGCGACCGTCAAGGGTTTCGAGCTGTTCTGCCAGTCGATCGAACTCTTCCAGGACATGGGTGACATCGGCCTTGCGCGGCTTCTCCGGAAGAGCATCGCGCAGCCGGGTGAATCCCAGCAGGTGGGCAGCTGCCTCGGCGTCCGCCCGGCGGTCGCCGAATTTGCCGTCTGCGAGGCGGTGCGCCTCACCGGTATCCACCGCGATCAGCCGGTAGCCGCGCAGGATGCAGCCGATATCCAGCGGCTGTACCGTGAAGTCGCGGCAGTCCAGGGAGAGGACCTTTCCGGGACGCGCGCGCATGGCGATGGTCTGATCCAGCCCGCCGGTGCCGGCACCGACGAATTCAACCTCGGCGCGCACGCAGGCGGCGGCGAGCTGCTTGCGGTTCTCTCGGGTGAGTGCGGCGTTGAGATCCTGAAGCGGATTCTGCAGCCCCAGGGGCGTTCCCAGCGCAACAAATGCCATCATGGCGGCACACTCGAGTGCGGCAGAGGAGGAGAGGCCGCCGCCGATGGGAAGGGTGGAGATCACCAGGATGTCCGCGCCGAAACCCGCTTCGAGCTGAAACTCCGGCTGGGTGCGGCCAAGTTCGCGCAGCGCCCACAGCACGCCGGTGACGTAGTGGCTCCAATGCTCTGCGTCGCCGTTGCGAGCTGGGTGCGCGGCCATCTCCGCAGACCCTGCAGATTCTGCAGAACCAGCCGACTCTGCCGGAGCGGCGGGGCCGATCTGGTCCAGTGCCACAGTGCTGACGCCATCGTCGAGGGAGGCATCCAGTGTGCGCAGGCGCAGCCGAGAATCTGTGCGAGGCGCTGCGGCCACGTAGGTGCCATGGGCCAGCGCCATGGGGAGGCAGCGGCCGGCATGAAAATCAATATGCTCGCCGTTGAGATTGGCTCGTCCCGGAGCAAACCAGGTACCCGAAGCCGCCCGGCCGTACTCCTCTTGGAAGCGGCTGACCAGGTCAGATTCAATCTCTCGTGGCTCGCCGGGGGCAAGCCATACGGCATCGGAAGTTCGCACGATGTTCCATTGTGCCATCCAGCGCCGATGTGGTGTTCTTGGACCCCACCGGCGACGCCGCGGACTCACCGTGGCTGCCGGGGTCCAGTACTCATTACCGAGAGGAATCACCATGGCGATCGAGACCGTGTATACCGCCGAGGCTTTGGCCACCGGAGATGGACGCAACGGACGCACCCGCACCTCAGACGGCATGATCGATCTGAACCTGACTTCGCCCGCGGCTATGGGCGGTTCCGGTGAAGGCGCAAACCCGGAGCAGCTTTTCGCGGCTGGATACGCCGCCTGCTTCCACAGTGCGCTTCGCAAGGTCGCCTCCGGTGCAGGAGCCGATGTGACGGATTCCTCAGTCGGAGCCCAGGTGAGCATCGGAAAAGACGAGGACGGCGGCTTCGGGCTGGCCGTGGTCATCGAGGTGGTCATCCCGAATGTGGACCAGGCTCAGGCAGAAGAACTTGCTGAGCAGGCCCATGGGTTCTGCCCGTACTCCAAGGCCACCCGCGGCAATATCGAGGTCAAGGTCATCGTCACCGACGATTAGCATCCGGGACTTATCGAGCCTGTCCTATGCCTGGCCGCAGCAGGGGCGCGGAGTCCATTGGTCTCTGCGCCCCTGGCGTACACCCTGGCCGAAGTCGTTAAATTTTGAAAAACTCTGCTTGGAAGCAAGTCATCACGCGGAGGAGACGGCAATGACCAGCACTGACCTCGAAGCGCAGGAGCAGGTCTGCATCAATGGGCCCTATACCTTCGAAGGCCTGCGTGATGGCGTCACCCGCGCGGATGACGGAGTCGAACTTCTCGAGCCGCGCACTGTTCCACTTGGCGGTCCGCGGGCCATGAACGTCCGGCGCACCCTGCCGCAGCGCGCTCGCTCACTCGTGGGTGCATGGTGCTTCCTGGACTTCTACGGTCCCGATGATCTGACCCAGGCCACGCCCATGCGGGTCCCTCGGCATCCGCACACCGGGCTCGCTACTGTGTCCTGGCTCTTCGACGGTCGGATAGACCATATGGACTCCGCCGGGAATTGGGCCACCGTGCGCCCGGGCGAGGTCGCCGTGATGAACGCCGGCAGTGGGATCAGCCACTCCGAGTACTCGACTGCGGACACCACCACTCTCCATGGCGCTCAGCTCTGGTATGCCTTCCCGGATGAGCACCGCTTCGTGGATCCGTCTCTTGCCACCCACCGTCCCGAACCTGTGGAAGGCCCAGGCTGGCAGGCGAGGGTCTTCCTCGGCGAGCTGCTCGGCCAGCGCTCCCCGGTCAAGACCTATCTCCCGCTGACCGGAGCCGAACTTCGACTCGAACCAGGAACTGTGCTGGAGATCGACGTCCCCGCCGCCCACGAACACGGCTTCCTGCGCATCTCGGGTGCAGCACGGTTCAACGAGGCGCTGGTGCCGGAAGATCATCTTGCGGTGATCGAGACCGGCACCACGAAGCTGCGAATCGAAGCCCTCGAGGAACCAGTCCTCGCACTATTGGTCGGTGGCGAACCCCTGGGTGAGCAGATCGTGATGTGGTGGAACTTCGTAGGCCGCAGCCATGAGGAGATCGTGGCATTCCGCGACGCCTACCAGGCCGAGATGGGCTTCGAATCCCCGGCCAGGGATTCTCCGCTGCATGGCAGGATCACAGCAGGCTCTCAGCTGGGTGGGACTACCGAGCGAGCCGCCCGCGCGGATGGCTCGGAACATCAGGTGCCGGTGCCCGAGGGGGCCTTCGGGGATCCGGTGCACGGCGAACTGCGCGATGCGCTCGCCGATGCCAGCTACGCGGACGGACGAGCCTTCCCGCAGTTCGGTGACTTCCCTCCCGGACAGGCGGCCCCGCTGCCTGCTCCGGAGCTGCCGAACACCCGCATGAAACCCCGCGGCTGAGAATCTCCGTGCAGCCGAGGCTGCCCATCGGAAGAAACCTCGGCTGTGAAAGACTTGGCCTCGCGGAGCGCAGGGATCCGGCGGAGCCAAGCAGTAGGAGCGGCAGTGACATCAGCACAGAACCCCAAGGCGGATCCGAGTCAGAATCCGCCGCGTGGGCGGTTGAGCACGCGGCTGCTGGCGCAGGGTCAGGAACCTGACCCGCGGTTCACCCTCGCCAATGAACGCACCTTCCTCGCCTGGATCCGCACTGCGCTCGCCTTCCTCGCCGGCGGCGTCGCCGTGGAGGCCTTCGCTGCAGATGTCTTTGCGGATCCCTACCGCACAGTGATCTCCGTGTTGACCATCAGTGTGGGTCTGATGATCAGCGTGGGCGCCGCAGTGCGTTGGCTCCACATCGAGCGCAGCATGCGGCTGGGCCGCCCGCTGCCGATCCCGCTGATCATTCCGCTGCTGAGCTTCGCCTGTGGGATGGCCATGACAGTCGTCATCGTGCTGGTCGTCCTGGACTGATGACACCGGCCGCTCCGCTGCATACCGATCCAGGTCTCCAACCTGAGCGCACGGTGCTCTCCTGGGGACGGACCATGCTGCTCTTCGCGCTGGTGGGAGCCGTCTTCCTGCGCTGGATGCCCTATTTCGGACTCTGGACCCTGGCGTTGACGCTGAGTTGCGCCGTCGTCGCTGGATGTATCTATCTCACGCAGAAGGTGCGGTACTCACGGCAGTCACGGGGCATCGTGGAGGGCCGGGTGGAGGCCGATGTGCGCGCGGTGCTCGCGACGACATCTGCGACCTTCTGCCTCGGTGTTCTCGGCATCTTCGCAGTGCTTTCCTGAACTCTGGGTCGGGGGCTGCAGCTGAATCTCAGCTGAGTACAAGCTGATCCCGGTGTTGTGCCTGGCGTGTTACGTTGCCCGCTTGACTACCAATGAGGAGGCCCTTGTCATGTCGAAGAAACTGCTGACAAGCTTTGCCCTGGCCGGAGTACTGGCCCTGGCTGCATGCGGAGACGCATCCGAGACAGAAACGCAGGACGCCGAGGCGCAGAGCACTGAAGAGGCTGCTGCCGGTTCAGAAGAGGGCGCCGAGATGGAGCTGCCCGAGGCTGACACCGAAGACATCCCCGACGTCGTGGCCGAGGTCAATGGTGATGAGATCAGCGGAGAAGACTTCACCGTGCTCTATGAGTCCCAGTTCCAGCAGGCCTCCATGCAATCGCAGATGACCGGCGAGGAGCCCGATCAGGATCAGCTCAAGGAGCAGACCCTGGAATCCATGATCGGCAATGAGCTGCTGCTCCAGGATGCCCGCGAGCAGGGTTTCGAGGCCTCAGATGAAGATGTCGACGCGCTGATCACCGAACAGGCCGAGAGCAACGGTATGGAATCGGCGGATGAGTTCATCGAAGCCTACGAGGAACAGGGCATGTCTGCGGAGCAGCTCACCGAGGATGCCCGCAGCCAGGTGCTGATCAACCAGGTCTTGGAGAGCCTCGACTACGAGGAGCCGACCGAGGATGAGGTCCGCGAGCTCTATGACTCCGCGGTGGAACAGCAGGAAGCCGCCGGCGAGGGTGAGGAGCAGGCCGAGCTGCCACCTTTCGATGAGGTGCGCGAGGACGTCGAGGCCCAGGCAAGTGATGACGCCCGCAACGAGGCCGCCCTTGCCCATGTGGACGAGCTGCGCGCCGATGCTGAGGTCGAGACTCACCTCTAGGCCGACCCGCGGAACCTTGCGGCCCAACGGCTAACCGATCGAGTGGCTCAGCAGACCGCATGCCTGTGCAGCAGTCTCTTCGATCAGCTCAGGCGCCCGGTGGAGCAGCTCAGCGAGCTCCGCCGGGCCCTGCGCAATCGAGAACGCTGCCGTGATCCCGGCCTGGCGACATTCCTGCGCGCTCAGTGCCACAGTTCCAGCAACCACGACGACGACGGCGCTCGCCGGAGCATAGCGGCGCACCGCGTGGACGACTTTTCCGCCCAGGGATTGGGTGTCGAACGAGCCTTCACCGGTGAGCACCAGATCCGCGTCGGCCAGCGTCTGTTCAAGGTTCAGGGCCTCAGCCACCATCTGTGCACCCGGAACAACCTTAGCCCCGAGCAGGACTGCGAGCGTCACCGGCAGACCTCCCGCCGCCCCGAAGCCGGGGGTGGATCTCAGGGGCTCCGGCTCCGCGCCGCTGTGGTGCGCGAGGACCTGGGCGAGGTGATCCAGTCCCGCTTCCAGCAGATCAACCTCTGCCGCGTCGGCGCCCTTCTGCGGCGCAAAGATCGCGGCTGCTCCCTGGGGGCCGGTCAGCGGATTATCCACATCCACGGCGATCCGCCAGCGTACTTCTCTGGCACGCGGGTGGAGCCCAGAGAGGTCCACCGAGCTGATGTCCGCGAGCCCAGCGCCTCCCGGGTCCACCTCCTGGCCCTGGGTGTCGAGAAAACGTGCTCCCAACCCACGGAGCAGTCCGGTCCCACCGTCGGTGCTCGCGGAGCCACCGATGCAGAGCAGGATCTCCTCACATTTGGGATCCTCGAGGAGCTCCCTGGCAACGAGCCCCACCCCGTAGCTCTCGGCACGCAGCGGCTGCAGCTCAACATCCGCTACCTGGGGAAGACCGTTGGCCTGTGCCGCTTCGATCAACCCCGTGCGCCGGTCGGCAGAGCGGCCGAAGGAGGCGTTCACGGCTCGGCCCAGAGCATCTAGAGCTGCGACGGTCTCCGCAGGACGGTGCCATGCGGCCAGCACGGCCTCGAGGGTTCCCTCCCCGCCGTCAGCGAAGGGCAGCTCGTCGATCTGCGCATCGGGGAAGACCTGACGCGCCCCCCGCGCCAGCGCAGCTGTGGCTTCGGCTGCGCTCGCCGAGCCCTTGAAGGAGTCGGGGACGCAGACGATTCGCCGGGCCGCGAACTTCTGCATCATTCCGAATAGGTATTGGCGATATAGACGTCGCAGCTCGCGTTGTGCGAGACGGAGTTGGCCACGCTGCCCAGGACTCGACGAGCCCCGCGCATGCGCTGATTGCCCACCACGATCAGCTCCGCACCGACCTTCTCGGCGTAGTCGATGAGCGCCTCTGCGGGTTTGCCGTGGGTGGAACCGGCCACGACCTTGAGACCAGGTGTGCGCAGAGACTTGACCACCTGTTCGGCGATATAGAGCGCATTATCCGCACCGGAGACGACCCACTGGTCTGAGCCGCTGTTGACGTGTTCGATAGTGGCGTCAGTATGCGCAGAGACGACGTGCAGCGAGGCCTGCAGCCGCAGCGCGAGGTCCCGCGCCTTGCGAGCTGCCTTCTCTGCCGTAGGACTGCCGTCCACGCCCACGATGATTGAACCGGTCATAATATGCTCCCTATACAAGAGTGACGAGTACCACTAAACACCCTAGTCCAGGGATTATCGTCAACGCTCCCGGTTCCCCCTCGCAGGGGCTTCGGTGTCACTTGATTTCACCCTGAGACGCTCGCAGAGACGGCTATCCAGGCGGATATGGCAGGATCAGCACGATCTAGCGAGAGGGGCCGTGGGGTGAGCGGGACGAAGCGCAAAGGTGCCAGACGGCCGTCCATGGTGGACGTCGCCAAGCATGCTGGCGTCTCTCACCAGAGCGTCTCGCGAGTTCTCAACGCACCAGAGACCGTTCACCCGGACACGCGGGAGCGGATCGAACGCTCGATGGCGACCCTGGGGTATCGCCGGAACTCTCAGGCGCGCGCGCTCAAGACCCAGAGCACCGGCCTGATCGGTGTGGTCAGCCAGGGCGACACCGATTTCGGGCCAACTCGGACCACCCTGGCGATCGAGAACGCCGCACGGCAACGCGGCTACGCCACCGCGCTCTCGGTGGTGCGGGATCCGCGTGCCTCGACGGTGGAGTCCACTCTGGAGTTCTTTCTCAGTCATGGGATCGAGGGAATCGTGGTGATCACCCCGGTGCCCGCGCTCGCCGAAGCGGCTAAGCAGCTTTCTGCACGAATCCCGCTGGTCTTGGTGACCTCCGGTCTGTGGCCGGCTGACAACATGAATGTGGCGGGTATCGACCAGGAGCTCGGGGCCCGCCGTGCGACCCAGCATCTGATCGATTGCGGCCATCGCTCGATCGCTCATATCGCAGGACCGATGGACTGGTTCGATGCGCGCGGACGTGTGGTCGGGTGGCGGCAGGCTCTCGCCGTCGCCGATCTGAGCGCGCCACCGATCATCCGCGCGGACGGTTGGACCGCTGAGTCTGGCTATGCGGCTGCACAGGAGCTCTTCTCCCGCGAGCAGCTTCCCGATGCCGTCTTTGCCGCGAACGACTTCATTGCCCTGGGCCTGATCCGCGCCCTGCAGGAGCGTGGCCTCTCGGTGCCGCAGGATATCTCGGTGGTCGGATTCGACGATGTGGACGCGGCAGGCTATTTCTCCCCGCCGCTGACCACTGTGCGGCAGCCCTTCGAGGAAGCCGGCAAGGCCGCCCTGGAGCTGTTGCTCGATGTCAGCGACGGACTGACCCATGTGCCGAACTTCATCTCACCGGAACTCGTGCAGCGCGGGTCCACCGCTTCGCGACACTGAAAAATAATTCCGTCTGGGACTTGACGAAACCTGCGATGTTAACGTTAACATTACTGAGACGTGGATCACGTGACTCAACTCACGTGCTCTGAGATTCTTCGGCCCTCGGCTTGGCGGATCACGCGTCCTTAAATCAGTCCAGGTCAAAGCCGTCCGCGGCAAGATCCAGTTCAAGGAAGAACGGTGAAGAATGCCAGCTGCGGATGCAGTCGTCATCGGCGTCGACTACGGCACCCTCTCCGGCCGCGCCCTCGTGGTGCGAGTCAGCGATGGCGCAGAGCTGGGATCGGCCGTTCATGATTACCGGCATGCAGTCATGGATTCGCGGCTCACCGCGCACCGCGGAGAACAGCTTCCCCCGGAGTGGGCGCTGCAGGTTCCCGGTGACTACGTAGAGGTGCTGCGGGAGGCAGTCCCGGCCGCCCTGCGCGCAGCCGGAGTCAGCCCCGAACAGGTCATCGGCATCGCCACTGACTTCACCGCCTGCACGATGGTTCCGACCACAGCGACAGGCACCCCGCTCAGCGAGCTGGAAGAATTCGCCGACCGTCCCCATGCCTACGTGAAGCTCTGGAAGCACCACGCGGCCCAGGCCCAGGCGGATCGCATCAACGAGCTGGCCCATTCACGGAACGAACCCTGGATCGGACGCTATGGCGGTTTCATCTCCTCGGAGTGGGAGTTCGCCAAGGGCCTGCAGATCCTCGAGGAAGATCCTGAGATCTACGCCGCGATGGACCACTGGGTCGAAGCCGCCGACTGGATCGTCTGGCAGCTCACCGGTGAGTACCTGCGCAATGCCTGCACTGCCGGATATAAAGGCATCTATCAGGACGGCGCCTACCCGAACACCGAATTTCTGGAGGCGCTGAACCCTGAATTCTCCGGGTTCGTGAGCGAGAAGCTCGACCATGAGATCGGCCAGCTCGGGGAACGCGCCGGAGGCCTCTCGGCCCAGGCCGCAGCCTGGACCGGACTGCCTGAGGGTATTGCGGTGGCGGTGGGCAATGTCGACGCCCACGTCACGGCTCCTGCGGCAGATGCGGTGGCTCCGGGTCAGATGGTGGCCATCATGGGCACTTCCACCTGTCACGTCATGAACGGTGACCGTCTCGCCGAGGTGCCCGGGATGTGCGGCGCCGTGAAGGGCGGCATCACCGAAGGCTTCTGGGGCTACGAAGCCGGCCAGTCCGGAGTGGGTGACATCTTCGCCTGGTATGTGCAGAACCAAGTCCCCGGCAGTTACAGCGAGGAAGCTGCGGCGCGGGGCATCAGCGTCCATGAGCTGCTCACCGAGAAAGCTGCCGAGCAGCCGGTGGGAGCCCACGGACTGGTCGCACTCGATTGGCACTCCGGAAACCGTTCAGTCCTGGTGGACCACGAACTCTCCGGTCTCATGCTCGGTGCGACCCTGGCCACTAAGCCAGAGGACGGCTATCGCGCACTGCTTGAAGCCACCGCCTTCGGCACTCGGACCATCGTCGAGGCCTTCAACGACTCAGGTGTCCCGGTCACAGAGCTCGTGGTGGCCGGAGGGCTGCTGAAGAACGCGTTCCTGATGCAGACCTATGCAGATATCACCGGACTGCCGATCTCCACGATCACCTCCACTCAAGGGCCAGCACTGGGCTCGGCGATCCACGCGGCTGTGGCTGCAGGTGCGTATCCGGATGTCTCTGCGGCGGGCGCCGTCATGGGCGGACGTCGGCAGAATGCCTACACCCCGGAGCCCGCAGCGGCGGCTGCCTACGACGAACTCTTTGCCGAGTACAAGGCCCTGCATGACTACTTCGGACGAGGAGCCAATGACGTGATGCGCCGACTCAAAGCCATCCGACGCCGTGCATACAACCTGGCGGTGACTGCATGAGCGGGCTGGCGCTGAAGGACTTCTCTTCCAGCGCGCAGCAGGAGATCGCGCGCGCCAGGGAGACCGTCGCCGCGCTGCATGCCGAACTGCCGCGCAATGACCTGGTCGCCTGGACCGCAGGAAACGTCTCGCAACGAGTGGTTCTCGGCGCCTCGGCACCGCAGGTCGGCGATGCCGCGCCGGGTTCCGCTGACGCGATCGAGGCGGTGTTCGTGATCAAGCCGTCCGGAGTCAGCTATGACGAGCTCACCGCCGAGAACATGGTGGTCTGCACCCTGGACGGCGCCAAGATCGAGGATGAAACCTCGGTGGGTCTGAGCCCGTCCTCGGACACGGCGGCCCATGCCTATGTCTACCGGAATATGGCTGAGGTCGGCGGTGTGGTGCACACGCATTCACCCTTCGCGACCTCCTGGGCCGCCCGGGCAGAACCCATCCCCTGTGTGCTGACCATGATGGCCGATGAGTTCGGCGGCGATATCCCGGTCGGGCCGTTCGCGCTGATCGGTGATGACTCCATCGGTCAAGGAATCGTCGAGACCCTGCGGCAGTCCCGGTCTCGGGCGGTGCTGATGGATCGACACGGTCCCTTCACCATCGGGTCCGACGCCAAGGACGCAGTCAAGGCGGCCGTGCTCTGCGAAGAGGTCGCGCGCACCGTCCACTTCGCCCGGGCCTACGGAGAGCCGCAGCGGATCGACCAGGAGAAGATCGACGCGCTCTTCGAGCGCTACCAGAACGTCTACGGACAGAAGGACCAGGCATGACCTCGAGCTCGAAGAACCCGTCCACCTCACCATTCGAGGGAAAGACCATCTGGTTCCTCACCGGATCCCAGGGCCTCTACGGCCAGGAAACCCTCGATCAGGTGGCGCAGCAGTCTCAGCAGGTCGCCTCCGCCCTGGACGGCGCCGAGTCCATCCCGGTCTCGGTCACCTGGAAGCCGGTGCTCACCGAGCGGGATGCGATCCGCACCGCTGCCCTGGAGGCCAATGCCGACGAGGACTGCCTGGGAGTCATCGTGTGGATGCACACCTTCTCCCCGGCAAAGATGTGGATCGCCGGTCTTGAGGCGCTCGCCAAGCCGATGCTGCATTTCCACACCCAGGCGAATCAGGCCCTTCCCTGGGCCGAGATCGACATGGACTTCATGAACCTGAACCAGGCCGCCCACGGCGACCGCGAGTTCGGGTACATCGCCACTCGCACCGGTGTCCGGCGCAAGACCGTGGTCGGGCACAGCACCGACCCGCGGGTTCAGGACCAGATCGGCACCTGGACGCGCGCCGCGGCAGGCTGGAACACCCTGCAGAACATGAGGGTATGCCGCTTCGGTGACAATATGCGCAATGTCGCGGTCACCGAGGGGGATAAGACCGAGGCCGAGATCCGCCTGGGGACCTCGATCAACACCTGGGCGGTCAACGACCTGGTGGAACGAGTCGATGCCGTCACCGAAGAGCAGGTTCAGGCGATCCTGGCCGAGTACGACCAGAACTACGACGTCGCAGCTGAGCTGAAGGCCGACGGGGAGCGTCGTGAGTCACTGGCCTACGCAGCCCGCCAGGAGGCCGGCATGCGGTCCTTCCTCGAAGAGGGCGGGTTCGAGGCGTTCACCACCAACTTTGAAGACCTTGGTGGGCTGCGGCAGCTCCCAGGTCTCGCTGTCCAGCGACTCATGAGCGCCGGCTATGGCTTCGGCGCCGAGGGTGATTGGAAGACAGCACTGCTGGTGCGAGCATCCAAGGTCATGGGATACGGACTCCCCGGGGGCGCCTCCCTGATGGAGGACTACACCTACGAGATGACCCCGGGCAAGGAGAAGATCCTCGGAGCCCACATGCTCGAGATCTGCCCCTCCCTGACCACCGCCACTCCACGGATCGAGATTCACCCACTGGGGATCGGTGACCGTGAGGATCCGGTCCGGATGGTCTTTGACACCGATCCCGGTGAGGGCGTCGTCGTCGCCATGTCTGATCTGCGTGAACGCTTCCGGCTCACGGCGAACCTCGTGAACATCGTGCCTCCCGACGAGCCGCTGCCGAATCTGCCGGTGGCCCGCGCGGTCTGGGAACCTCAGCCGGACTTCGCGACCTCCGCGGCCTGCTGGCTCACTGCTGGCGCCGCCCACCATACGGTGCTCTCCACCGGAGCCGGACTGGCGGCATTTGAAGACCTCAGCGAGATCGCGGGAATGGAGCTGGCTGTCATCGATGCCGACACCACCACCCGGGGATTCGCCCGGGAGCTGCGTCTCAACGCGGCGTACTACCGACTTGCGCAGGGGCTCTAGCCCTTCGCGCAACACAACCCACTCATTCGCACCAAGTGCCTACCGCAGGGGCAGGCATCAATATCAGGAGGAAACACCATGCAAAACCGATCAATGAAGATGTTGGGCGTCTCAGCCGCCCTGGTTTTGGGTCTCACCGCTTGCTCAGGCGGCGGCGCCGGCAGTGACGGCGGCGACGGCGGTTCAGATGCAGCACCGGAAGATATGACCGTCGGTGTCGCAATGCCCACGCAGACCTATGAGCGCTGGGTCAACGACGGCGCGTCCGTGGAGGAGGGCCTGGAAGAGCTTGGCTACACCGCTGACCTGCAGTTCGCCAATGACGACATCCCGACGCAGCAGCAGCAGATCGACCAGATGATCACCCAGGAAGTCGATGCACTGATCATCGCGTCGATCGACGGCTCGGCGCTGACCAGCCAGCTCGACGCCGCAGCCGCGGCAGACATCCCGGTCATCTCCTACGACCGCCTGCTGACCAACAGCGAGAACGTCGACTTCTACGTCACCTTCGACAACTTCGCAGTGGGCCAGAACCAGGCAAACGCACTGCTCTACGGCCTTGGCGTGCTGGATGAGAACTTCGAGCCTGCCGATGACGCTCCAGAAGAGACGCTGAACGTGGAGCTCTTCGCCGGTTCACTCGATGACAACAACGCCCGGTTCTTCTGGGACGGGGCCATGGACGTGCTCGAGCCCTATATCGAGGATGAGACCATCACCGTTCCATCGGGTCAGACCACGATCGAGCAGGCAGCCACCCAGCGCTGGGAGCAGGAGACAGCTCAGGAGCGCATGGAGAACCTGCTCACCAGCACCTACAGCGGCGGCGAAGAGCTTGACGGCGTCCTCGCCCCGGCCGATCCGCTCTCCCGCGGCATCATCCAGGCGCTGCGGAGCGACGGTCTGGGCGACACCATCGAAGACGGACTGCCCATCGTGACCGGTCAGGACGCCGAGATCGCATCGGTCTCGCTCATCGCCGACGGCGTGCAGCACTCGACCATCTTCAAGGACACCCGTCTGCTCGCCGAACAGGCTGTGAACGCGGCTGATACCTTCCTCAATGGGGAAGAGCCTGAGGCCAATGACACCGAGAGCTATGACAACGGCTCCGCGGTCATCCCGTCCTACCTGTTGCCAGTCGAGATGATCCTCGAGGACAACTACGAGGAGATCCTCGTGGACTCCGAGTTCTACACCGAGGAACAGGTCGAGTCCGGCCAGCTCTGATCGAATCCTGAGCTGAGCACCGCTCACCAGTTTCGGGAATCGGGTCCGGGGTGAATCACCCCGGACCCGATTCCCGGCAGAGGTCCTTAGGAGGGCCCATGAACGAGAACATCCTCGAGATGCGTTCCATCACCAAGACATTCCCTGGAGTGGTGGCGCTAAAAGATGTGAACCTGCAAGTACGCCGAGGCGAGATCCACGCCGTCTGCGGCGAGAACGGCGCCGGAAAGTCCACCCTGATGAAGGTGCTCTCCGGTGTCCATCCTGCGGGCACGTACCAGGGCCAGATCAACTTCGAGTCCAAGGACGTGAGCTTCTCTTCGCTGAACGACTCCGAGGACCTCGGCATCGTCATCATCCACCAGGAGCTCGCCCTGGTGCCCCACCTCTCGGTGGCAGAGAACATCTTCCTGGGCAATGAGAAGTCCAAGGCAGGAATCATCAACTGGCACCAGGTCAACTCCGAAGCCGCCGCGCTGCTGGAGAAGGTGGGTCTGGACGAGAACCCGGTCACTCCCCTTGGTCACCTCGGTGTGGGCAAGCAGCAGCTGGTGGAGATCGCCAAGGCGCTGAGCAAGAACGTGAAGCTGCTGATCCTCGACGAACCCACAGCCGCGCTGAACGACGACGACTCCGCGCACCTGCTCGGTCTCATCCGGGATCTCCGCGATGAGGGCGTCACCTGCATCATCATTTCGCACAAGCTGGGTGAGATCGCGGCCGTTGCCGATTCGACCACTGTCATTCGTGATGGCTCCACTGTGGAGACCATCGACATGGCGGAGGCTTCGCGCAACGGGGAAGATCTGACCCGCCGGATCATTCGCGGGATGGTCGGCCGGGACATGGAGCATATGTACCCGGAGCGGGATGTGGCCCTCGGCGAAGAGGTCTTCCGGGTGGAGGATTGGCACGTCAACCACCCGACCCAACCCGGACGCGTCATGGTCGATGGCGCCTCCATCAATGTGCGCGCCGGTGAGGTCGTGGGAATCGCAGGCCTCATGGGTGCCGGCCGTACCGAGCTGGCCATGAGCGTCTTCGGCAAGTCCTACGGCCGAGACATCACCGGAACCGTGTATATGCATGGCGAACCCGTGAAGGTAGACAGCGTCTCAGCTGCCATCGACGCCGGGATCGCCTATGTCAGTGAGGACCGCAAGCGCTACGGGTTGAACCTCATCGATGACATTCGTCGCAATGTGAGCGCCGCTGCCCTGAAACGAATCGCGCCGCGCGGCTGGATCAATGGCAATGAGGAGATCGCCGTCGCGGACCGTTACCGCACCTCGATGAACATCAAGGCCCCCACCGTGATGTCAGTGATCGGCAAGCTCTCCGGTGGCAACCAGCAGAAGGTCGTGCTGAGCAAATGGCTCTATACCGAACCGGAGCTGCTGATACTCGATGAGCCCACCCGCGGCATCGACGTGGGCGCTAAATACGAGATCTATTCAATCATCAATAAATTGGCGGCTTCGGGGAAAGCGATCATCGTGATTTCCTCCGAGCTGCCCGAGGTTCTGGGCATCTGCGATCGCGTCTACACGCTGTCCTCTGGCCGGATCACCGGGCAACTCCCCGCGAAGGAAGCCACCCAGGAGCGCCTCATGGAGCTCATGACTATGGAGAAGGACTGAGGCATGGCCGGTACAGGTAATCTCATCGAATTAATGACGCGAAATCTGCGTCAGAGCGGCATCTATATAGCCTTTGTATTCATCGTCCTGCTCTTCGCAGTGCTCACCGGCGGCACGCTGCTGAGCCCTGGAAACCTCACCAACCTGGTGCTGCAGTACTCCTATATCCTCATCCTCGCCATCGGCATGGTGATGATCATCGTGGCCGGGCACATCGACCTCTCCGTGGGTTCGGTGGTGGCGCTCACCGGTGCGGTGGCCGCCGTCGTCGTGATCCGCGAAGGGATGCCCTGGTGGGTCGGCATCATCGCTGCGCTGATCACCGGTGTGCTGGTGGGTATATGGCAGGGCTTCTGGGTCGCGATTGTGGGGATACCCGCCTTCATCGTGACCCTGGCAGGCATGCTGATCTTCCGCGGCCTGACCATGCAGGTGCTGGACAACGTCTCACTCTCCCCGTTCCCTGAGGAATACCGGCAGATCGCGGGAGGCTTCTCCAACGGGCTGCTCGGCGGTCCCGGCTTCGACATCTTCACCCTGTTGATCTTCGCGCTGGCCTCGGTCGGCTTCGGTGTGCAGCAGTGGCGGGTGCGCATGCGCAAGCTCGAGTACAAGCAGCCCATTGAAGCGCTGTGGCTCTTCGCGTTGAAGGTCCTCCTGGTGGCTGCGGTCATCATGGCCTTCGGCTGGCAGCTGGCCAACTCCCGCGGCATGCCCTATGTGCTGGTGCTCTTGGCTGCGCTTGTGCTGATCTACGGCTTCGTCACGCAGCGCACGGTGTTCGGTCGTCACATCTACGCCATGGGTGGCAACCTTGAGGCTGCAAAGCTCTCCGGCGTGAAGACCAAGCGGGTGAACTTCCTGCTCTTCGTCAATATGGGTGTGCTGGCAGCCATTGCAGGCATCGTGTACTCGGCACGTTCGAACTCGGCGCAGCCTGCAGCGGGCAACATGTTCGAGCTTGACGCGATCGCTGCCGCCTTCATCGGTGGCGCAGCGGTCACCGGCGGTGTGGGCAAGGTCCAGGGCGCGATCATCGGTGGTCTGATCATGGCCGTGATGTCCAACGGCATGCAGATCATGGGCATCGACCAGTCCACGCAGAACGTGGTCCGCGGTGTCGTGCTGGTGCTGGCTGTGGCCTTCGACGTCTGGAGCAAGAAGCGGTCCTCCGTCAGCAGCTGATTGCTGCGGGTGAATCCCGCTGACGCTGCGATGAAATCGAGTGGGCGATATGTGCAGGTTCTTCAGCCTCCGAGGCTGGACTTCCGGCAGGTATCGCCCACTCGATGTATGTGCGGTGTTTCTGGAAATGTGATCCGGGCGACTTCTGAAAGGATATGGGGATGGAGAACCAGGAGACCGCATCGGTAGTGACGAGTCAGTGGGAGCCGGTGGATGCCCGAAGGCTCTTCCTCGGCGAGGGTGCGCGGTTCCTCGGGGCCGGGTTCTCAGGGGCCGGGTTCTCCGGGGCTGGGTTCTCCGGAGCTGAGCTCTCAGGGACGCCGGCCGATGACGCGGCCGCGGCGGGAGCGGGGGTGACGGCGGTGGAAGCAGAGCACCACTTCATCCTGGTCGACATCATGGACGGCCATCTCTACTCCACCACCGCAGAACCTGGATCCGGGCTTACCGAGCGCGCGCGAGTCAGTGAGCCGCTGGGCGCCGTGGCCCCGCTGATGTCTCCTGTGCTCGGTGCCGACCTGGAGACCGGCGGAGAAGCAGTGCCGAGCTGGGTGGCCGCCGTCGGTGAGGGCGTGGTGCTCCTGGGTGAGGGCGGTGCTGAGGGATTGCAGGTTCTCGCGCGCCTCGGGGAACCTGCAGCAGGCCGTTCCGGGGTCCCGCTGCGGATGAACGACGCCGTGGCCGATCCGCATGGCCGATTCTGGGCCGGTGCGATGGCCTATGACGGTGATGATGGTCAGGGCTTCCTGTTGCGTCTGGATCCCGACGGCTCGATCCACATTGTGCTGGAGGAGCTCGCGATTCCCAATGGGCCTGCTTTCAGCGCCGACGGCGAGACGATGTACCTCTCGGAGACCACCACGGGATGGATCAGTCGCTTCTCAGTAGATGCCGCCACCGGAGCGCTCGGGCCGGGGGAGAAGTTCGTGCACGTCAGCGAGGGTGGTCCGGATGGGATGACCGTGGACGCCGAGGGGTGCCTCTGGTCGGCCGTCTGGGGCGGCTCCTGCCTGCACCGTTATTCACCGCAGGGTGAGCTCCTGGAGCGCATCCCGGTCCCGGTCCAGCAGCCCACTTCCATCGCGCTGAGCGCCGTGCCGCCGTACCGAGTCATGGTCACCTCGGCCACCCAGCACCTGGAGTCTCCGACGCGTCATGATGGACGAGTTATTACGGCAGAGGTCAGCGTGGCCGGGCGACCGGCCGTAAGCTACATCCGCAAGCATGAGTAGATCCGCAGACGCCGCGGTCACTGGCGCACACTGAGCAATCCGTAGAAGGAAGGAACCTCGTGGACCACACGTCTCACCAGGACCAGCAGGAAACCCAACTCAACTGGGCGAAGAACCTGGCCTACTCCGCGCGTGAGCTTCAGCGTCCGCGTTCCATCGAAGAGCTGCGCAGCCTGGTCGCCGGCTCTGACCGGGTGAAGGCTCTGGGAAGCCGGCATAGTTTCAGCTCGGTGGCTGACACGTCTGGCACCTTGATCGAACTCACCGCCATGCCGGAGCTGTTCAGCATCGACGCCGAGGCCCAGACCGTGACCTTCGACGCGGCGACTCGCTACGGCGACCTTGCGATGAAGCTCCAGGCCGAGGGGTGGGCGCTGCCCAATATGGCCTCACTGCCGCACATCACGGTGGCCGGTTCCGTCTCCACCGGGACCCATGGTTCCGGAGATGACAACACTCCTCTGGCCGCCACGGTCCGCAGCCTGCAGATGGTGCTCGCGGATGGGAGCCTGCGCACCTTCACCCGCGGCGAACCAGACTTCGACGGCGCAGTGGTCAGCCTGGGCGCGTTGGGGATCGTCACTCAGCTCACCTTGGACGTCCTGCCCAGCTTCGAGCTGCGCCAGGACGTCTATTCCGGAGTCAGCTGGGACGGTGTGCTGGCGGAGTTCGAGAGCCTGACGGCCTCTGCCTACAGCGTCAGCCTCTTCACACGCTGGACCGGCGAAGAGTTCGGTCTGGTCTGGATGAAATCCACTGAGGAACCGCCTGCCGAGGTCCTGGGTGTGACGGCTCTGACCGAGGACATCGGGCTTGCTGAAGGTCCGGCGGAATATGCCACGGACCAGGGCGGTCGCTGGGGAAGCTGGGATCAGCGCCTCCCGCACTTCCGTCTCGACTTCACCCCCAGCAATGGTGATGAACTCCAGAGTGAGTACCTGCTTCCCCGGGAACACGCTGTTGAGGGATTGCGCCGAGTGCGCGCCCTCGCCGCAGAGATCGAACCGCTGCTCCTGGTCAGTGAGATCCGCACCATGGCCGCCGATGACCAGTTCCTCAGCGGCGCCTACGGCCGCGAGACGGTGGGATTCCACTTCACCTGGCGCCAGCTGCCCGGTCGGGTGGACGAGGTGCTCGCGCAGATCGAGGACCAGCTGCTTCCCTTGGGAGCTCGACCACACTGGGGCAAGCGCTTCGTGACCACCGACATCTCCGATATGTACCCCCGGCTCAATGACTTCACCGAGCTGGCCGAGCGGCTGGATCCGTCCGGGACATTCCGCAATGAGTTCCTCGATGGGTTGGTCTTCGACGCCTGATCACAGGAGCAGAAGCGCAGGTCAGTTCGCCATCCGCGTGATTGAACGTGGCGTGGGACACGGCGCAGTAGGGTTGATGCAGGTCACATCTTCTAAGACCCTGCAGAGGAGCTTGAGTGTCTGAGTCAACCAACGATCCGGAATCTCTGCGCGAGGGATCCCGCCCGCTGCGCGTGGCCATCATCGGCCATGCCTTCATGGGGGTGGCGCATACTCATGCCTGGCGCACCGCCCAGCGGTTCTTCGATCTTGACCGCACACCAGAGGTCGCCCTCCTTGTCGGCAGGGACGAGTCGCGCACCCGGGCTGCCGCGCAGCGCCTGGATATCGCAGAGATCGAGACCGATTGGCGCCGCGCCGTCGAACGTGAGGACATCGACATCGTCGATATCTGCACTCCGGGCAACACTCATGCCGAGATCGCCATCGCTGCCCTGGCCGCCGGGAAGCAGGTGCTGTGTGAGAAGCCGCTGGCGAACTCCGTGGCAGAGGCTGAAGCGATGACGGAAGCTGCACAGCGCGCCGCGGGCAACGGGGTGAGCACCTTCTGTGGATTCAGCTATCGCCGGACCCCCGCGCTGGCGCTCGCCAGGCGTTTCGTGCAGGAAGGGCGGCTCGGGGAGATCCGGCATGTGCGCGCTCAGTATCTCCAGGACTGGCTCAGCGATGCTGATGCACCGCTGAACTGGCGGCTGGACAAGGATAGGGCCGGCAGCGGGGCCCTCGGTGATATCGGGGCGCATTCCGTGGACGCCGCCCAGTGGGTCTCCGGGCAGCAGATCGAGGGGGTGTCCGCGATGATGCACACCTTCGTGGAGACGCGTCCGGTGGCCGGCACTGCAGAGGGTCTCGGTGGCAGTGCAGCGGCAGATGCACCGCGGGGTCCGGTGACCGTCGATGATGCTGCGGCCTTCACCGCGAGGTTCAGCGGGGGCGCCATCGGTGTCTTCGAGTCCACGCGCTTCGCACTCGGACGACGCAATGCCAACCGCCTGGAGATCAACGGCAGTCTGGGCTCCATCGCCTTCGACTTCGAGCGGATGAATCAGCTCGAGTACTTCGACGGGCGTGACGATCAGGCATCCCAGGGCTTCCGGACCATCCAGGTGACGGACGCCGTGCATCCCTATACCGATCACTGGTGGCCGGTGGGCCATGGTCTGGGCTACGGCGATCTGTTCGTGCACCAGGTCGCCGACGTCGTCGCAGCGCTGGTCGAGGGAGAGAGTCCACGCCCGGACTTCGCCGACGCGCTTGAGGTTCAGCGTGTGCTGCACGCGGTAGAGGCCAGCGCCAATGACGGCAGCCGCTACACCCAGGTGGGGCAGCGCGGCGACGCGTAGCTTCGACTCCACACCTGATCATCAGCGATACCCCAAGACTGAGAGAGATCATGACCAAGAAAGCACTCATCGTTCGTGGCGGCTGGGACGGGCATCAGCCCGTGGAGGCCACCGAGATGTTCCTGCCGTTCCTGCGAGAGAACGACTATGAGATCGAGATCCACGAGTCCCCTGAGGTCTATGCCGATGCGGCGACCATGGAATCGACTGACCTGATCGTGCAGTGCATGACCATGACCACGATCGAGAAAGACCAGGTTGCAGGGCTGCGCGCCGCCGTCGCCGCAGGGACTGGGCTGGCCGGCTGGCATGGCGGCATCGCTGACTCCTACCGCGCCAGTGACGCCTATCTGCAGCTGGTGGGCGGACAGTTCGCTCACCACCCCGCGGTGCATCCGGATGAGCGCACCGGTGAGCAGTCTGACTACTACACCCCGCATCGCATCGATATCCGTCCCGAGGCCGCCGATCACCCCATCACCCAGGGCATCGAGAGCTTTGATCTGGTCACCGAGCAGTACTGGGTCCTGCATGACCAGCTCAACGACGTACTCGCCACCACGACACTGCCCAAGCGTGACTTCGATGACTGGGAGAAGCCGCATGTGAACCCGGCCATCTGGACCCGGCGTTGGGGCGCGGGACGTGTCTTCGTCTCCACCCCGGGCCACCGGGTCGAGGTGCTGGAGAATCCAAGCGTGCGCACCATGATCGAGCGCGGCATGCTGTGGGCAAGCCGATGAGCGCCGCAGCAGAATCCTCCCAAGGGTCACGGCGCAGGCTCAACGTCGGACTCATCGGAGCCGGCAATATCAGCGGTCAGTACCTCGAGACGCTGAACCGAGTGGATGATCTGCACCTCGTGGCAGTGGCCGACCTTGATCTCGACCGGGCCCGGCAGGTGGCGGAGACCGGCGGTGCACAGGGAATGAGCGTAGATCAGCTGCTGGCCAGCCCCGATGTCGAAGCGGTCATCAACCTCACGATCCCACGTGCCCATGCCGAGACGTCCCTGGCGGCCATCGCAGCAGGTAAGGGCGTGTACGTGGAGAAGCCCTTCGCTGCCACTGTTGCCGAGGGTCAGCAGATGCTCGCAGCGGCAGAGGCCGCTGGCGTGGTGATGGGAAGCGCTCCGGACACCGTGCTGGGCACCGGCATCCAGACTGCTCGAGCGGCAGTGGACGCAGGTCGCATCGGCACGCCGATGAGCGCGGTTGCCACGATGGTCACCCCTGGCCACGAGCGCTGGCATCCGAATCCAGACTTCTACTACCAGCCCGGTGGCGGCCCGCTGCTGGACATGGGTCCCTACTACGTCACCAGTCTGGTGACGCTCCTGGGTCCCGTGGTCTCGGTGATCGGAGCGGCCAGCGCCATGCGCACCGAGCGCATCATCGGCTCCGGTCCACGGGCAGGGGAGACGCTCCCGGTGTCGACTCCGAGTCACATCACCGGTGCGCTGATCCATGAATCCGGCGCCATCTCCACGCTGCTGATGAGCTTCGACGGAACCGCAAGCCAGGCGCCGCCGATCGAGATCCACGGCACCGACGGGTCCCTGGCAGTGCCAGACCCGAACCACTTCGCCGGAGAGGTGCAGCTGGCGCAGAACCGGGGCGAATGGGAGTCCCTCAAGGTGGCAGGCGGTTATGTGGGTGCCGCTCGGGGCTATGGCCTGGCGGATCTGCTGTGGTCCGGAGCCTTCGACGGCGAGCCCACGCTCGGACGTGCTCAGGGCGCGCTGGGACTGCATGTCCTGGAGGTGATGGCAGGTGTGCTGACTGCTGCAGAGACCGGAGCCTCCGTGGCAATCACCTCTCGCGCGGAGCGTCCTAGTGCGGTGCCGCTGGACCAGCGGTGAGGCACCGGCGCGGCGTCGTCGTGTCTTCGGGATCGGCCTAAGCTGAGCTCATGACGCCACCAAGTGCGCGGCCCACGATGCGCCATGTTGCCGAGCGCGCAGGGGTCTCCCCAAAGACGGTCTCCAATGTGCTGACTGGGACCGCGCAGGTCAGGGAGCCCACGCGACTTCGAGTGGAACAGGCGATGCGGGAGCTGGACTTCGTCCCGAACTTCAGCGCTCGCGGACTGCGCAACGGCAGGACCGGGGTGATCGGACTCGCGCTGCCCGACCTGGCGACGGCGTTCTCGGCCAGCATCACTCACGCGGTGGTGGAGGCCGCTCACGCGCGCGGATTGGTGGTCCAGGTGGAGGAGACCGCTGCCGAGCCTGCCCGCGAGCAGGATCTCGTCACGCGCGCCCGCACCCACCAGATCGACGGGATGATCCTGAACCCGGTGCGGCTTCAGGACAGTGTGGTCGAGCATCTGGACCACCTGCCCCCGGTCGTGCTGATCGGGGAGGTGGAGCAGCACCGCACCGACCGCGTGTTCATCGACTCCCGAGCCGCAGCCCGCGAGGCAGTGCTCCACCTGGTGTCCAACGGAGCGCAGCGCATCCTGGCGCTCGGCGGTGCCGAGGCCGGGGCAGTCTTGGGCAAGGCCACGGTGGGACAGCGTCTGCAGGGCTACCGGGACGCACTGACCGAATCCGGATTGAATCCCAGCGCTGCGCTGGAACTTGAAGTGCAGGACTGGACGATCTCTGGCGGTGCGGCAGGTATGCGCGAGTTCCTTGCCAGTGAGGTCGAGTTTGATGCAGTGCTTGCCTTCACCGACTCGATCGCCCTGGGTGCCCTGCATGAGCTCAACAGTGCCGGCATCCGTGTGCCCGAGGACGTCTTGATCTGCGGGTTCGATGATGTCGAGCATGCCCGCTACGCGGGGACACCGCTGAGCACGATCGGCTTCGATCACGAGCGCTATGCCAGCGCCGCCTTGGACCTGCTCGCCTCGCGGCTGGGGGATCGCTCGCTTGCTCCACGGGCTCACAAGATTCCCCACGAATTGCTGATCCGAGCGAGCACTCAGGGTCCTCCAGCGGGCAGCGGCAGAAGAAAATCCGAAAAGTAGTGTGATTCACACCACATTTATGTAGGATGGGCGCAGTCTTTACATCGATGTAAAAGACGCTGGCTCCGGATGACGGAGCTTGACTTCGCGTTCGTCCATAAGTGGTGACTCATGATCGACACACGCATCAACCGCCGAAGCGTCTTGGCCGGAGGCCTGGCGACGGCAGGACTGGCGGCCCTTGTCGGCTGCACCCCGGCCCAGAGTTCCGAAACCAGGACATTGCAGTTCTGGCACCTGCTCAGCGGTGGCGACGGCATCACGATGCAAGGGATGCTCGACCGCGTCAACGCCTCGCGGAGTGACTTCCGGGTCCGACCCACCGTGCTGGCCTGGGGCGCCCCGTACTACACGAAACTGGCCATGGCCGGAGCAGGTGGTCGAGCACCTGAACTTGCAGTGATGCATTCCTCCCGCGTGCCAGGCTATGTACCCGGTGGGCTGCTCGATCCCTGGGACGTGGATCTGCTCCGTGAGCTCGGTGTGGATGAATCCACGTTCACCGAACCCGTCTGGAATGCAAGCGTCGTGGATGGAGAGCTGTACAGCGTCGCCCTGGACGCCCATCCGTTCATCGCCCTGTTCAACAGAGATATCTGCGATGAGGCCGGCGTCTTGGATTCGTCTGGACAGCTGATGCGTCCAGACAGCCCCGACGGCTTTCTCGACATGTGCCGGGAGATAGCCGGGGTCACCGGAGAGCGCGCACTCTCCTACGGTTTCATCGGCGATGGACAGCAGATGTGGCGGTTGTTCTACACCCTCTACTGCCAGCACGGAACCCAGATGGAGTTTCCTCCGGGCGGCAACATCGAGGTCGACGAGGATGCCTTCATTGCTTCGCTGGAGTTCATGCATGAACTGTCCGACGGCGAGATCGCCTCCCAGCGCGGCACGATCGATAGCGCCGTCGCGGAGTTTGCGGCCCAACGCACTGGCATCCACTTCACCGGGGTGTGGGAACTTCCTCCGATGCAGGACGCTGGCGTGCCCGTGGGCGCCACGATGATCCCGAACATCTTCGGGACCGAGGCTGTCTACGCAGACTCCCACTCCTTCGTTCTTCCGCACCAGATGAACCCCGACGAGCAGGCGCGCAGCGATACCTACAGCGTGGTCGCGGAACTGCTCAAGGGTTCGCTCACCTGGGCGGGAGCGGGGCATATTCCTGCCTATCTGCCCATCACCGAGGATGAAGGATACTCCGAGCTCACACCGCAATCCGATTACGCGGGGGCCGCGGACTATCTGGTGTATGACCCGGTGGCCTGGTTCACCGGATCAGGCTCGAACTTCGTGCTGCAGTTCGGCCAGATCGTCGGTTCAGCAATCACCTCGGGGAGTGGATACGAGGAGGCTTTGGAGGACTTCCGCAGCTACGTGAACAGTCTCCTCGCGCAGCCCAATCCCGCCAATCCTCAGGGGGACTTGTCATGACGGATCTGATGGCAGAACGCGCTGCGGGCGGATCCCAGGCGCAGGCAGGGCCTGACCGAAAAGCCTCTGGAGCTGCCCCACCGACCCGGCGTCAGGCAAGCCGGCGGGGACAGCTCGTCGCCTGGGCTTTCCTGGCTCCCTTCATGGTGGCCTTCGTACTCTTCGTGATCTGGCCGCTGATCCACGGGATCTACCTGTCGATGACAGATCAATCCCTGAGTGGAGCAGGTGGAAGTTTCATCGGCTTCGAGAACTACTCCGAAGCCCTGGCTGACCCCGTCGTGTGGACCTCGATCGGCAATACCGTGTGGTTCACCCTGATCACCACGGTTCCACTCGTGGTGGTCGCGCTGGTCATGGCGCTTCTGGTCAATACCGGACTTCCGGGGCAATGGCTGTGGCGGCTGTCCTTCTTCATGCCGTTTCTCCTCGCCTCCACGGTGATCTCGCAGATCTGGGTATGGATCTTCAATCCAGACATCGGAGCGGCGAATGACATCCTGGCCACCTTCGGGATCGAACCGGTCGCCTGGTTGCAGACAGCAAATCTTGACCTGATCTCGATTGCCATCGCCACGATCTGGTGGACCGTGGGATTCAACTTTCTGCTCTACCTGGCGGCCTTGCAGAATATTCCTGATCTGCAGTATGAAGCCGCCGCGATTGACGGCGCGGGGCGTTGGCGTCAGGTCTTCTCGATCACCTTGCCCCAGCTCGGTCCCGTGACCGGGGTCATTCTGATCCTTCAGATGCTGGCTTCGCTCAAGCTCTTTGATCAGGCCTATCAGATGATGGATGGCGGGTCCTCTGAGACATCTCGTCCGATCGTCCAGTACATCTTCGAGGCCGGCTTCGTCGGTTATCGGTTCGGATATGCCTCAGCCATCTCATATATCTTCTTCGTGCTGATCCTGATCGTGGGGCTCTTCCAGGTGATCGTGCTCAGCCGGCGAAAGGGGAAGTCATGACCTCCACAGCTTCTGTCACAGGGGTCGATGTCGCCGACGTGACGGCTGTTCGGCGAAAGAGCCGGATGCCCGGAGAGAAACCCTTTGGTCCCGCGCGGATTCTCGCGTTCGCGGCATTGGTGCTGATGTCGGCCGTATGGCTGCTCCCGATCTTCTGGGCTGTGGTCACATCGTTGAAGACCGAGGTGGATGCCGCTGCCGGAGGGTTGGACCTGATTGGACCGAACGGTCTGAGCCTCCAGGCGTTTGAGGTCATCCTCTCCCAGGGGAACGTCTATATCTGGGCGCTCAACAGCCTTTGGACTTCGCTGGTCATCACGCTCATCACGGTGACAATATCTGCCCTCGCCGCCTATGCGTTCTCCAGATTGGAGTTCATGGGGAAAAAGTGGATCTTCATGGCAGTCATCGCCTCGATCATTGTGCCGTCGCAGGCCCTGATCATCCCGCTCTATTACCAGATGCTGGCATTCAACATGGTGGACACCTATTGGGGTCTGATCCTTCCCCAGGTTGTCATGGCGCCCATCATCTTCATCCTGAAGAAGTTCTTTGATGCGATACCGGTGGAGCTGGAGGACGCCGCGCGGGTTGATGGAGCTGGCCGGCTCCGTGTCTTCTTCTCCGTGGTGCTGCCACTTTCCCGACCCATCCTCGGGGCTGTGTCGATCTTCGTGTTCATCCAGGCGTGGAACAACTTCCTCTGGCCGTTCCTGATCATCAACGACACATTCCTGATGACCCTGCCGGTGGGCCTGCAGACCGTCATGAGCGCCTATGGAATCCAGTATTCACAAGTCATGGCGCAGGCCGTGCTTGCGGCGCTGCCGCTGGTCATCGTCTTCCTCTTCTATCAGCGCCAGATCGTCAAAGGTGTCGCCACCACCGGCTTCGGCGGCCAGTGAACACCTGCCCTTCCCATCGCAATCATTCTTGCTAACTCAAGGAGCACAATGACTCACGCACGCATCACTCTCGACCGAGACTTCACCATCGCCGATGTCCCGCCCCGCCTGTTCGGCTCCTTCGTGGAACATATGGGCCGCTGCGTCTACACCGGGATCTACGAGCCCGGACACCCGGAGGCCGATGACCAGGGGTACCGCAAGGACGTGATGGCCCTGGCCAAGGAGCTCGGGGCCACGGTGGTGCGCTATCCGGGAGGCAACTTCGTCTCGGGCTACAACTGGGAGGACGGGGTCGGTCCGCGGGAGGACCGGCCGGTGCGGATCGACGGCGCCTGGCACACTATCGAGACCAACGCCTTCGGGCTGCATGAGTTCGTGGAGTGGGCGCGACGCGCTGACATGGAGGTCATGGAGGCGATCAACCTCGGCACCCGCGGGGTCGACGAGGCACGCGCGCTGGTGGAGTACGCCAACCACCCCTCCGGGACCTACTGGTCTGATCTTCGCCGCAAGAACGCCGCCGCCATGGGCACCAGCGAGGAGCCGTTCGGGATCAAGCTGTGGTGCCTGGGCAACGAGCTGGACGG
>Ga0265798_10001349_pt1 | contig 38312 bp, 33 predicted proteins | sample P3T30metagenome_FD_192430 | JGI IMG/M metagenome (GOLD analysis project Ga0265798, IMG submission 192430) | Plant litter microbial communities from East Loma Ridge, Irvine, California - P3 T30 | ecosystem: Environmental > Terrestrial > Plant litter > Unclassified | place: USA: California...
CAAGTTCGAGTACCGCCGCGGCTACAAGTTCTCGACTTACGCGACCTGGTGGATCCGCCAGGCGATCACGCGCTCGATCGCGGACATGGCCCGTACCATCCGCGTGCCGGTGCACATGATCGAAACCATCAACAAGATGAACCGCATCTCGCGCCAGATCATGCAGGAAACCGGCACCGAGCCGGACATGGCGACCCTGGCCGCCAAGATGGAGATGCCGGAATCGAAGGTGCGCGAGATCATGAAGATCGCGAAAGAGCCGATTTCGATGGAAACCCCGATGGGCGAGGACGGCGATTCGCAGCTGGGCGACTTCATCGAGGACAACGCGACCCTGGCGCCGCTGGAAGCCGCGATGCACGCCTCGATGCGCGGCGTGATCAAGGAAGTGCTGGACTCCCTGACCCCGCGCGAAGCCAAGGTGCTGCGCATGCGCTACGGCGTCGAGATGTCGAACGACCATACGCTGGAAGAGGTCGGCAAGCAGTTCGACGTGACCCGCGAGCGTATCCGCCAGATCGAAGCCAAGGCGATGAGCAAGCTGCGCCAGCCGTCGCGCTCGGACAAGCTGAAGACCTTCCTGCAGAACCAGTAAGCGCAGCGGCAGCGAAAATTCTCACCAAAAATCCCCGGACGGACTGTCCGGGGATTTTTTTTGCCTGTTTCCAAGCTCGATGTGAGAATTGGAGAGAATCGTGCAATACGTAGTTCTGCGTATTTGTACCAAAATTGCAAAGGAGAATTGTTTCACGTTTGTATTTTGCTTTGCTTACATAGACGTGTGGATATTAAAATTCCGCCCTTTCCTTGTCATAAAGCATCAAATGTCTGACGATCAAAAATCTGCGTCGCGCCGCCGGCTGATCAAGAGCCTGGTCTTCGTGCCGATGGCGGCAGGTGCGGCCGGTGCCCTCCATGGCGGCCTCAACACCGCCGGCGCAGCCGCCAGCGCGGCGCCGGAAGGCAAGCCCGACCCGTATTCCCCGAAATACTTCACGCCGGACGAATGGCGTTTCGTGAACGCCGCCATCGACCGCCTGATCCCGCACGACGAACACGGTCCGGGCGCGGTCGAGCTGGGCGTGGCCGAGTTCCTCGACCGCCACATGCAGACCCCGTATGCGGCCGGCAGCATCTGGTACATGCAGGGCCCCTTCATGGAAGCCGCGCCCGAGTTCGGCTACCAGGGCAAGCTGCCGCTGAAGGACATCCTGCGCGTCGGCATCAAAGCTTTCGACAAGCATTGCGCAGCGAATTTCAACGGCAGCAAATTCGCCGACCTGGACCACAAGCAGCAGGAAGCGCTGCTCAAGGACGCCGAAGGCGGCAAGCTGAAGTTCGAGGACATCTCCGCGAAGATCTTCTTCGCCAACCTGCTGGCCGAGACCCGCAACGGCTACTTCGCCGACCCCATCCACGGCGGCAACAAGGGCATGGGCGCATGGAAGATGATCGGTTACCCCGGCATGCGCGCCGACTACCTCGACTGGGTCGAGGTGCGCGACAAACCGTATCCGATCGGACCGGTGGACCTGGCAGGACGTAGGAACTAAGAATGGCAATCGTAAAAAGCAAAGTAGACGCCGTGATCGTCGGTGCCGGCTGGACCGGCGCGATCCTGGCAAAAGAACTCACCGACCAGGGCTTGACCGTGGTCTGCCTCGAGCGCGGCCCGGACCGCGACACCGTGCCCGACTTCGCGTATCCGCGCGTGGTCGACGAGCTCGAAGGCTCGGTGCACCGCAAGTACCTGCAGGCGCTGTCGCAGGAAACCGTAACCGTCCGCCACGACATGAACGGCACCGCGGTCCCGTACCGCCAGATGGGTTCGTTCAAGCCGGGCACCGGCGTCGGCGGCGCCGGCAGCCACTGGTCGGGCGCGCACTTCCGTCCGCTGCCGGAAGATTTCACCGCACGCAGCAGCCTGGAACAGCGCTTCGGCAAGAAGTTCATTCCGGCCAACATGACGATCCAGGATTTCCCGATCAGCTACGACGAGCTGGAAGAGAGCCTGGACCACTTCGAATACGTGTGCGGTACCTCGGGCAAGGCCGGCAACATCAACGGCACCCTCATCGAGGGCGGCAACCCCTTCGAAGGCGCGCGCAAGCGCGACTACCCGCTGGGTCCGAACCCGAACTACCTGGGCGCCGAGTGGTTTTACAAGGCCGCCAAGGAAATGGGCTACCACGCCTACCCGATCCCGGCCTCGAACGCATCGAGTGCCTACATCAATCCCTACGGCTGCCAGATGGGCCCGTGCAACGCCTGCGGCTTCTGCTCGGACTACGGCTGCCTGAACTACTCGAAAGCCAGCCCGAACGCCAACATCTGGCCGGTCGTGCGCGGCCGCAAGAACTTCGAGATGCGTACCCACGCCCAGGTGCTGAAGGTGAACCTGGACGCCGACAAGAAGAAGGCGACCGGCGTGACCTACCTGGACGCCCAGGGCCGCGAATGCGAACAGCCGGCCGACATCGTCCTGCTGTGCGCGTTCTCGTACATGAACGTGCACCTGATGCTGGTGTCCGAGATCGGCACCCCGTACGACCCGGTCACGAAAACCGGCACCATCGGCAAGAACTACTCGTACCAGAACCTGAACCGCGTCCAGCTGTTCTTCGACGAGAGCGTGCAGGCGAATCCCTTCATCGGCATCGGCGGCGCCGGCGCGACCTTCGATGACCTGAACGGCAAGCAGAACGACCCGACCAAGTCCGGCTTCATCGGCGGCGGCATCGTGTGGGCGCGCCAGCCGGGTTCCGGTCCGGTGCGCGGCATCTCGACCGCGCCGGGCGTGCCGAACTGGGGCAGCGGCTGGAAGAAGGGCGTCAAGGAAGCCTTCCGCCACTCGTTCTACTACGAGGTGCAGGGTTCGTGCATGTCTTACGACGATGCCTACCTGAGCCTGGATCCGAACTACAAGGATGCGTTCGGCCGGCCGCTGCTGCGCATGACCTTCGACTGGCACGACAACGAAATCAAGGCGTCCCAGTACCTGGTCGACAAGGCGCAGACGATGAGCAAGGTCCTGAACCCGCTGGCGATGAAGGGCGATGCCAAGAAGGACGGCACGCACTACAACATCACCCAATACCAGTCGACCCACACCTGCGGCGGCGCCATCATGGGCAAGGACCCCAAGACCTCGGCCCTGAACAAGTACCTGCAATCGTGGGACGTGTCGAACGTGTTCGCGCCGGGCGCCAACGCCTTCCCGCAGAACAACGGCTACAACCCGACCGGCCTGGTCGGCGGCCTGGCCTACTGGTGCGCCAAGGCGATCCGCGAGCAGTACCTCAAGAATCCGGGCCCGCTGGTGCAGGCGTAACACAAGGACAGAACAAGAATGACAATGCGTTCCAAGAAGAAGGGCCTGGTGGCGCTCGTCGCCGCCGCCGTGGTGGTGGTCGCGGGGGCCTGGGCCTACGCCTCGAGCCCGAGCGAAACGCGCGCCATCGCCGCCACCGGCGGCGCGCCCGACCAGGCGCTGATCGATGCCGGCCGCTACGTGGCGGTGGCGTCCGACTGTATCGCCTGCCACACGGCGCCGGGCGGCAAAGAGTTCGCCGGCGGCCGCGCGATCGCCTCGCCGATCGGTAACATGTACTCGACCAACATCACGCCCGACCAGGCGACCGGCATCGGCAACTACAGCCTGAACGAGTTCGACCGCGCGGTCCGCCACGGCATCCGCCAGGACGGCAGCTCGCTGTACCCGGCCATGCCGTACCCGTCGTACGCCAAGATGAGCGACCAGGACGTGCGCGCCCTGTACGCTTACTTCATGAAGGGCGTGGCCCCGGTTAATACAGCAAATGAGGCCGCCAACCACGGCAACGACATCCCCTGGCCGCTGTCGATCCGCTGGCCGATGGGCATCTGGCGCAAGACCTTCGCCCCCGCCGACATGGCGCCGCTGCAGCTGGATAAATACCAGAGCCAGCAGATCGCGCGCGGCGCCTACCTGGTGCAGGGCGCGGGCCACTGCGGCAGCTGCCACACCCCGCGTTCGGTGACCATGCAGGAAAGCGCACTGGACGAATCCGGCAAGGCATTCCTGGCCGGCGGTCCGCTGATCGACGGCTGGCTGGCGGCCAACCTCCGCGGCGACAAGGCCGACGGCCTGGGTGCCTGGAGCGAGCAGGACATCGTCGACACGCTGAAGACCGGCCGCAACAAGACCACCGCGGTGGTTGGCGGTCCGATGAACGACGTGGTCGCGCACAGCATGCAGCACATGACCGACACCGACCTGCACGCCATCGCGGCCTACCTGAAGACGCTGCCGGCCACCGGCGCGGGCAAGGCGACGTTTACCGCCAGCGACGACACGGCGAAAGCCCTGCGTGCCGGCCATGATGAAACGCGCGGCGCCCAGCTCTACCTGGACAACTGCGCCGCCTGCCACCGCACCGACGGCAAGTCGAACGCCATCACCTTCCCGGCGCTGCCGGGCAACCCGACGGTGCTGGCCGACGACCCGGCCTCGCTGATCCGCCTGGTGCTGGCCGGTTCGCGCCTGCCGTCGACGCAAGAGCGTCCGTCGGACCTGGCGATGCCGGGCTTCGCATGGCGCCTGTCGGATGACGAGACCGCGCAGCTGGTGACTTTCGTGCGGAGTAGCTGGGGCAACGCGGCCCCGGCCGCCACGGCGTCGGAAGTGGCCAAGGTGCGCCGCGCGCTGGAGAAGGATGGCGGCTTGAGCGCCGACCAGGGCGATACGAAGCACTGACAAGCGCGCAGGGCAGGGAGCAAAAAGGCGAGGCCGCAAGGTCTCGCCTTTTTTTCGTCCACAACAATTGTTGTCGGGTCGTATCCTGCGCCTCTATTTACGACCCTTCGTGCATATTAAGCATGCCTTAACTTTCCTGTGCCGATGAAAGAGCCCCCATGTCCGAAGAAAAACCACCCGGCTCGCGCCGGACACTGCTGAAAAGCCTGATGTTCGTGCCGATGGCGGCCGGCGCGGCCGGTGCCCTCCACGGTACCCTGCAGAATGCCGACGCCGCCGCCACCACCCCGCCCGAAGGCAAGCCGAATCCCTACACCCCCAGCTACTTCAATGCCGATGAATGGCGTTTCCTGAACGCCGCCGTCGACCGCCTGATCCCGCACGACGAGGTCGGGCCGGGTGCCATCGAGGTGGGCGTGCCCGAGTTCATCGACCGCCACATGAAGACGCCGTACGCGGCCGGCAGCATCTGGTACCTGCAGGGGCCGTGGCAGGACGCGCCGCCGGAGTTCGGCTACCAGGGCCGGCTGCCGCTGCGCGACATCCTGCGCGTGGGCATCAAGGACCTCGACAACCATTGCGTCCAGAACCTGGGCGGCAAGAAGTTTGCGGACCTCGAGCACAAGCAGCAGGAAGAGCTGCTGAGCGCCCTCGAGAAGAGCAAGCTCCAGCTTCCCAACATCGGCGGCAAGATCTTCTTCGCCAACCTGCTGTCCGAGACCCGCAATGGCTACTTTTCGGACCCTGGCCATGGCGGCAACAAGGACATGGCCGCATGGAAGGCGATCGGCTACCCCGGCATGCGCGGCGACTACCTGGACTGGGTCACGGTGCGCGACCGGCCGTATCCGATCGGACCGGTGGACCTGGCCGGCAGACGCGGTTGAGACATAACAAGGACAACAATAGATGGCAATCTTGAAAAACAAAGTCGACGCCGTGATCGTGGGGGCCGGCTGGACCGGGGCGATCCTGGCGAAAGAACTGACCGACCAGGGCCTGCACGTGGTCTGCATCGAACGCGGCCCGGACCGCGATACCGTCCCCGATTTCGCCTACCCGCGCGTGATCGACGAACTCGAAGGCTCGGTACACCGGCGCTACCTGCAGGCGCTGTCCCAGGAAACCGTCACCGTGCGCCACGGCGTCAACGACGTGGCCCTGCCGTATCGCCAGATCGGCTCGTTCAAGCCGGGCACCGGCGTCGGCGGCGCCGGCAGCCACTGGTCGGGCTGCCACTTCCGCGCGCTGCCGGAAGACTTCACCGTGCGCTCCAACATGGAACAGCGCTACGGCAAGAAGATCATCCCGGCCGGCATGACGATCCAGGACTTCCCGCTCACCTACGAAGACCTGGAGCCGCACTTCGACCACGTCGAATACGTGTGCGGCACCTCGGGCAAGGCCGGCATCATCAACGGCCAGGCCGTCGAGGGCGGCAATCCCTTCGAAGGCTCGCGCACGCGCGAATTCCCGCTCGGGCCGAACCCGAACTACCTGGGCGCCGAAATGTTCTACAAGGCGGCGCGCGAGATGGGCTGGCACCCGTATCCGATCCCGGCCTCGAACGCATCAAGCGCCTACATCAATCCCTACGGCTGCCAGATGGGGCCCTGCAACTTCTGCGGCTTCTGTTCCGACTACGGCTGCCTGAACTATTCCAAGGCCAGCCCCAACGTCAACATCTGGCCCGTGGTGCGCGGGCGCAAGAATTTCGAGATGCGCACCCACTCGCAGGTGCTGAAGGTGAACCTGGCCGCCGACAAGAAGATGGCGACCGGCGTCACCTACCTGGACGCCCAGGGCCGCGAGACCGAGCAGCCCTGCGACCTGGTGCTGCTGTGCGCCTTTTCCTTGTACAACGTGCACCTGATGCTGTACTCGGGCATCGGCACGCCGTACGACCCGGTCAGCAAGACCGGCACCATCGGCCGCAACTACTCGTACCAGAACCTGAACCGCGTCAACCTGTACTTCGACGATAGCGTGCAGGCCAACCAGTTCATCGGCATCGGCGGCGGCGGCACCACGATCGACGACCTCAACGGCAACCGCAACGACCCGACCAGGACCGGCTTCGTCGGCGGCGGCATCGTGTGGGCGCGCCAGCCGGGCACCGGTCCGGTGCGCGGCATCTCGACCGCGCCGGGCGTGCCGAACTGGGGCACGGCCTGGAAGCAGGGCGTCAAGCATGCGCTGCGCCACTCCTTCTACTACGAAGTGCAGGGCTCCTGCATGTCCTACGAGGATGCCTACCTGAGCCTGGACCCGACCTACAAGGACGCCTTCGGACGGCCGCTGCTGCGCATGACCTTCGACTGGCACGACAACGAGATCAAGGGTTCGCAATTCCTGGTCGGCCAGGCGCTGGAGATGGCCAAGCACCTGAACCCGCTGGCCACCAAGGGCGACGCCAAGAAGGACGGCCAGCACTACGACATCACCCAGTACCAGTCGACCCACACCTGCGGCGGCGCGATCATGGGCAAGGACCCGAGTACCTCGGCCCTGAACCGCTACCTGCAATCGTGGGACGTGGCCAATGTGTTCGCCCCGGGCGCCAACGCCTTCCCGCAGAACAACGGCTACAACCCGACCGGCATGGTGTGCGCGCTGGCCTACTGGTGCGCCAAGGCGATCCGCGAGCAGTACCTGCAGAATCCGGGCCCGCTGGTACAGGCATGAGGACATGACAATGACGAGAACGACGAAAAAGACCTTGATCACGGTCCTGGCCTTGATCCTCATCGTGTTCATCGCGGTCCTGGCCTATGCCCTGAGCCCGAGCACGACCCGCAAGATCGATGGCGCAAGCGGGGAGACCAGCGTCAACCTGAACCAGCCGCAGCTGATCCAGGCCGGCGCCTACGTGGCCGCCGCCTCCGACTGCATCGCCTGCCACACGACGCCGGGCGGCAAGCCCTTCGCCGGCGGCCGGCCGGTGCATTCGCCGATCGGCAACATGTACAGCTCGAACATCACGCCCGACAAGCAGGCCGGCATCGGCAACTACACGCTGGACGAGTTCGACCGTGCGATCCGCCACGGCATCCGCCAGGACGGCGTTTCGCTGTACCCGGCCATGCCTTACCCCTCGTATGCCAAGATGAGCGACCAGGACATCCGCGCCCTGTACGCCTACATGATGCACGGGGTGCAGCCGGTGAACGCCGCCAACCGCAAGAACGACATCAGCTGGCCGCTGTCGATCCGCTGGCCGGTGGCGATCTGGCGCAAGACCTTCGCGCCGCCCGACATGGAACCGCTGCGCCTGGACAAGTACCAGAGCGCGGCGCTGGCCCGCGGCGCCTACCTGGTGCAGGGGCCGGGCCACTGCGGCACCTGCCACACGCCGCGCGCCGTCACCATGCAGGAGCGCGCCCTCGACGAAAGCGGCAAGGAATTCCTGGCCGGCGGCCCGCTGATCGACGGCTGGCGCGCCGTGAACCTGCGCGGCGACAAGGTCGATGGCCTCGGCGTCTGGACCGAGAAGGACATCATGGACACGCTGCGCACCGGCCGCAACGGCGCCACCGCCGTGGTCGGCGCACCGATGAACGACGTGGTCGCGCACAGCATGCAGTTCATGACGGATAACGACCTGCTCGCGATCGCGACCTACCTGAAGTCGCTGCCGGCCACCGGCGCCGGCAAGTCCAGCTTCAGTCCGGACCCGCGCACCACGCAGTTGCTGAATTCGGGCCAGGACCGCGACAACCGCGCGGCCCAGCTCTACCTCGACAACTGCAACGCCTGCCACCGCAGCGACGGCCACTCGAACCGCATCACCTTCCCGGCGCTGCCGAACAACCCGACGGTGCTGGCGGATGACCCGACGTCCCTGATCCGCCTGGTGCTGGCCGGCAGCCGCCTGCCGTCGACCAAGGTGCGGCCGTCCGACCTGGCGATGCCGGGCTTCGGCTGGCGCCTGTCGGACGAGGAAACCGCGCAAGTGGTCACTTTTGTCCGCAACGGCTGGGGCAACCATGCGAGCGAGGTCAGCGCATCGCAGGTGGCCAAGGTGCGCAAGGCCATCAAGGAGGATGGCGGGACCGGGATGGACGAGCGCACGACCTCGCGCTGAGCCGGTGTTGGCATTCAAATGAAAACGGGGCCGGCAGCGGCCCCGTTTTTGTTGCCTTGCTGTAAAACCACGTGTTAGGCTATTGATAACTGAACACGTCGCGGCGGGCACAGCATGGCAGAGCAGGAAATCGCAAAGCACGGCAAGCAGGTGATCCGCCTGATGACCTCGAAGGAGCATGGCCTCGGCCACAAGCTGCGCGAGATCGCCATCGAGTTCGCCACCATCCTGTTCGCCGTGCTGCTGTCGATCTGGCTGCACGGCTGGAGCGAGCACCGGCACCAGCAGCACGAGGTGCGCACCTTCCTGGCCGGGCTGAAGCATGACCTGCAGAGCGACATCCGCGACATCGACGGCTTGATCCGCGACTACAAGGGCTTCGACGCCAATTTCCGCTACCTGACCGCCCTCGAGCCGGGCAAGATGCCGGACGAGAAGACCTTCGAGGCGGCCTACCTGTTCATGGATGCGAACCGCTTCCTGATCCCGAACAAGAGCCGTTTCGACGGCTTCATGATGAGCGGCAAACTCACGAATATCGAAGACCCGGAACTCTTGAGCGGCATCCTGAACCTCTACCAGAGCCAGTTGTCCCAGGTGCAGACCTCGGAAGGCGGATGGTCGACACGCCAGCGCAAGCTGCGCGATTACCGCGACGAGACCCTGGAAGAAGACAGCCCGGCCGCGCATTTCCGCCTGCTGACCGCCCCCAGGGGCAAGCGCATCCTGAAGCAGATGTTCGCGACCAGCCAGCATTACGAGCGCTACCAGCATTACGCCGCGCAAGCCCGGGAGCTCATCGGGATGATCGACGCCTACCCGGGCATGGCGGACGAGCATCATTGATACTGTAAAATTTCTCAACAAAAAATTGACAATCGTTGTCTCGTGCCGACAATTGTTTAGCACACGAATATAATTTCCGCACGGAAAAACCGTCAAGACTGGCATCGGGGCGCCGACTCTTGGATACTCTCACTTTATTATCCAGTGTCAACCGAACATGTCCCAGCGCCCAACCCGCATCTTGCTGGCTGCCCTGTGCAGCCTCGCCATCGCCATCGCCAACGCCCATGCCGCCGATGACGACACCATCACCACCGACCGCCCCGGCGTCGCCGAATCCAGCCAGGTGGTCGGCAAGGGCCGCGTCCAGCTTGAAACCAGTGTTCAGTGGGAACGCCTGCGCAGCGACGACGAACACAGCCGCACCCTGAGCACGCCGACCCTGCTGCGCATCGGCCTGGGCGAGTCGAGCGAGCTGCGTATCGAGACCGATGGCCGCAGCATCATCCACGACAACACGCCCGGCGCCGCGCCCGTGACCACGGCCGGCTGGGCCGACACCGAAGTCGGCTTCAAATGGCACCTGGCCGACGCGCAGGGCACGCGGCCCTCGCTGGGCGTCCTGCTGCACGCGGCGCTGCCCAGTGGCAGCGAGGCGCTGCGCGGGCATGGCCTGCGTCCCTCGCTGCGCCTGTCGGCCGAATGGGAACTGGCGGACGGCTACGCGCTCGGCCTCATGCCGGGCGTCGGCAGCGACAGCGACGACAATGGCCAGCGCTACGGCTACGGCGTCCTGGCCGCCAACCTCGGCAAGGACTTCGGCGAGCATGCCCATGGTTTCGTGGAACTGGCCGCACCGCAGGTCGCGCGCGCCGCCCACGGCGGCATCCAGCTGCTGGCCGACGCCGGCGTGACGTATGCGCTGAACAAGGATTGCCAGGTCGACGTGGCGGTGACCCATGGCCTGAACCGGCGCACCCCCGACCTCGGGCTGGCCTTCGGCCTGTCGGTGCGGCGATAAAACATCGACAAGAGCAGAGAGAGAGATGAGCAAACTGAGTATCAAGCTGCGCCTGCTGGCGTCGAACCTGGCCGCGATCGGCTTCGTGGTGCTGGTCGGCGCCATCGGCTACCTGGCCGTGGGCGAACTCGACGCCGAAATGGACGCGATCGGCGACGACAGCGTGCTGATGAAGGATGCGATGGCGGTCGACCAGGCCGACGACGCGCTGCGCATCGACGTGCTGGCCGCGCTGCTGGCCGGCGCCGACGCCAGCGAGGGCGAGCGCGCGGCCGCCAGGCGCGACGGTGCCGATCATGTCGGCCAGCTGCGCACGCTGGTGGCGGCGCTCGGCAGGCATGAGGCGACGCCGGACATCCGCGCCGCGATCGAAGCCCTGCGCCCGGACGCCGAGGCTTACCTGCAAAGCGCCGAACAGACGCTGGCGCTGGCCCTCCAGGATCCGGCCGCCGGGCGCCAGGCCCAGGCCGCCTTCATGGGGCGCTTCCACAAGCTGGAAGCCGGCATCGACGGCCTGACCGGGAAAATCGAGCATGCGGCCCAGGCCACGCGCGCCCAGGGCGACGCCGCCGTCGAGCGCGTACGCCGCCGCATCGCCATGGTGGCGCTGCTGGCCGCGCTGGTGGCGCTGGGCGCCGGCACGCTGCTGTCGCGCTCGATCCGGCGCGAGCTGGATGAGGCCATCGGTTTCGCCGACCAGATCGCGCGCGGCCGCCTGGACGCGGACCTCGTGGTGCTCGCGAACGACGCCACCGAGACCGGGCGCCTGAAGCGCGCGCTGGCCACCATGCGCGACAGCCTGCGCCGCATCGTCGGCGAGGTGCGCGCCGGGACGGATTCGATCGCCACCGCGGCGCGCGAAGTCGCCGCCGGCAGCCTCGACCTGTCCTCGCGCACCGAAGAGCAGGCCGCGGCGCTGGAAGAGACCGCGTCCTCGATGGAAGAGCTGACCTCGGCCGTCAAGCAGAACGCCGACAACACGCGCCAGGCCAGCCAGCTGGCGCTGTCGGCGGCCGAAGTCGCCCAGCGTGGCGGCGCGGTGGTGGGCCAGGTGGTGCAGACCATGGGCGCGATCGACGGCGCCGCCCAGCGCATCGTCGACATCATCGGCGTGATCGAGGGGATCGCCTTCCAGACCAACATCCTGGCCCTGAACGCGGCGGTCGAAGCCGCGCGCGCGGGCGAGCAGGGCCGCGGCTTCGCCGTGGTGGCCGGCGAAGTGCGCACCCTGGCCCAGCGCGCGAATGCCGCGGCCAAGGAAATCAAGGTCCTGATCGACGATTCGGTGCTGCGCGTGGGCGAAGGCAACCGCCTGGTGCTGGAAGCCGGCGCCACCATGCAGGAAGTGGTGGCCGGCGTGCGCCGCATGACCGATATCGTCGGCGAGATCAGCGCGGCCAATCGCGAGCAGGATGCGGGCATCGAGCAGATCAACCAGGCGGTGGTCGAGATCGACGCGGCGACGCAGCAGAATGCGGCGCTGGTGGAAGAGGCGAGCGCGGCGTCGGCGCAGATGCAGGCGCAGGCGGAGCAGTTGCGCAGGCTGGTGAGCGTGTTCGTGCTGGCGGGTGGGGAAGGGCGTAGGGAGCCGGTGGAGATGCCGGGAGAAATGCGCTTCGCGTTGCAGTAATCCGCAGCACGTCGCCCCGCTGCTCCCGCACGTCGCCTGCTGCTCCAGTACGTCGCCCCTGCGAAGGCAGGGGGCCAAGTTGCACGCATCCCGATAACTTACGCAGTACTTGGGTCCCTGCCTTCGCAGGGACGACGTTTTGAAGCAGCGGGTACTATTTAACTGGCAGGTATGCTGACAGCAGCCAGTATTCAGCCCGTATTCCTGAGCCCCGCCGCCACCCCATTGATCGACAAATGAATCCCCCGATGCACCCGCTCATCCACCTGCTCCGGATCCCCGGACAAGGCGCGGTGCCGCTGGATCAGCTCCACCTGCAGGTGGTTCAGCGGGTCCAGGTAGGCGAAGCGGTTCGCGATCGAGCGCGCCAGCAGCGGGTTGCCGACCAGGCGTTCGTCGTTCCCCGTCACCCGTTCCAGGCAGCGCAGCGTCTCGTTGTACTCGCTTGAAATGCGCGCGAAGATGCGTTCGCGCAGCTCGACGTCTTCCACCAGTTCCGCATAGCGCGACGCGATGGCGAGGTCGGTCTTGGCCAGCACCATGTCCATGTTCGACAGCAGCGTCGAGAAGAAGGGCCAGTGCCGGGCCATCTCGCGCAGCAGGGCCAGGCGCTCTTCGGGTTCGCCGTCCGCCAGCCAGCCGGAGACGGCGGCGCCGAAGCCGAACCAGCCCGGCAGCAGCAGGCGGCACTGGCCCCAGGAAAAGCCCCAGGGGATGGCGCGCAGGTCTTCGATGCGGCGCGTCGACTTGCGCGAGGCCGGGCGCGAACCGAGGTTCAGTTCCGCGATCTCGGCGATCGGCGTGGCCGCGAAGAAGTAGTCGGTGAAGCCCGGGGTCTCGTACACCAGGTTGCGGTAGGCTTTATAGGCGCGCTGCGACAGCTCGGCCATCACCGCTTCGAAACGCTTCAGCTGCGCGACCTGGTCGGCGTCCACCCCGTGCGGCATCAGGCCGGCTTCCAGCGTGGCCGCGACCAGCAGCTCGAGGTTGCGGCGGCCGATTTCCGGGTTCGAGAATTTCGAGGAAATGATCTCGCCCTGTTCGGTCAGGCGGATCTGGCCGTTGACCGTGCCCGAGGGCTGGGCCAGGATCGCGTCGTAGGTCGGACCGCCGCCGCGGCCCACGGTGCCGCCGCGGCCGTGGAACAGGCGCAGCTTGACTTTCGCATCCGCGAACACCTGCACCAGCTTCAGTTCGGCCTGGTACAGCTCCCAGGTCGAGGTCAGGATGCCGCCGTCCTTGTTCGAATCCGAGTAGCCCAGCATGACTTCCTGCAGCATGCCCTGGTGCTCGATCAGCTTGGCGACGAAGGGAATCGCCATCCACTCGGCCATGATGGCGCCGGCGCGCTGCAAATCGGGGATGGTCTCGAACAGCGGGATCACCATCACATCGTGGCGCCCCTCGCCAGGGCGCAGCAGGCCGGTCTCCTTCTGCAGCAGCAGCACTTCCAGCAGGTCCGAGACGGTCTCGGTGTGCGAGATGATGTAATTGCGGATCGCGCGGCTGCCGTAGCGGGTGCGGACTTCGCGCGCCATGCGCAGCACGTCCAGCTCGGACCGGGTCTCGTCGGAATAGCTTTCGTAGGGCGTGTACAGCAGGCGCGGCTGGGCCAGCTCGGCCAGCAGCAGCCCGACCTTGGCGGCTTCGTCGAGGCCCGCGTAATCGGCCTGCACGCCGGCGCGCTTGAACAGCTCGGCCAGCACGCGCTCGTGAACGTCCGAGGTCTGGCGCATGTCGAGCGAGGCCAGGTGGAAGCCGAAGATCAGCGCCGCCCGCATCAGGCCGTGCAGGCGCGGCTTCACGAGGATGGCGCCGAAGTTCTGTTCCAGCGACTCGGCCACGATCTTCAGCTCGGCGTGGAATTCGATCGGGTCGTGGTAGGGGTCGGCGTGGCCGACTTCCTTGCGCAGGATGTTCGAGGCGCCCAGTTCGCGCGCGGTCGAGGCCAGGCGCGCGTAGATGCCGATCAGGGCGCGCCGGTAGGGCTCGTCCTTGCGGTGCGGCGAATGGTCGGGCGAGGCATCGGCCAGCAATTGCAGGTGCTGGCTGGCCGGGACCAGGAGGGTCGAGGTCGACAGCTCGGCGCCCAGCGCATGCACTTCGTCCAGGTAGAAGTCGAACACGGTGGTGGCATGGCGCACCAGCGCGCGCGCCATGGTGTCGGCATTGACGTTCGGGTTGCCGTCGCGGTCGCCGCCGATCCAGCTGCCCATCTGCATGTAGGTCGCGTCCAGCAGCTGCGCGCGCTCGGTGCCGAAGTACTCGGCCAGCTCGTCGTCGATGTCGTCGTACAGGGCCGGCAGTTCGCGGAGAAAAGTAAGGCGGTAGTAGGACAAGGCGTTTTCGATCTCGTCGGCCACCGTCAGCTTTTCGTAGCGCAGCATGCGGGTCTGCCACAGGGTGGCGATGCGCGCCTGCAGCAGCTCGCTGTTGCGCTTGGCCTCCTTCGGCGTCATCAAGCCGTCGCGCTCGGCCAGCAGGCGCGCGATGTCGTGCTCGGCGTCCAGGATGCTCTTGCGCTGCACCTCGGTCGGGTGGGCGGTCAGCACCGGCGCGATCAGCGCATCCTTCATGAAGCGCTCGACGCTGTCCTTGTCGACGCCGGCCTCCTTGATGCGCCCGAGCGCATAGGCGACCGTCGACGGGTGCGGCTGGGCGCCGCGCAGCAGGTGGGCGCGGCGGCGGCGGATGTGGTGCTGGTCCTCGGCGATGTTGGCCAGGTGCGAGAAGTAGGAAAAGGCGCGCACCACCGACAGGGTCTGGTTGCGCGTCAGGGTTTTCAGCAGCTCGGTCAGCTCCTTGCCGGCGGCCGGGTCGTCCCAGCGGCGGAAGCGCACCGCAGTCTGGCGTACCGTTTCGACGACGTTGAAGACGGCTTCGCCTTCCTGGGCGCGCACCACGTCGCCGAGCAGGCGCCCGAGCAGGCGGATGTCTTCCTTCAGCGGCGCGTCTTTGTCCTCCTCGGGCGCGGTGGATGATTGGGGGGCTTGCAGATCTGATGCGGCAGGTTTGTCCATGTTTCGACCACGTTTGATTTGTTGGGAAAAGCGGATGGGCAACGATGTTGTTCGTACTGCGGCGCGGCGGGCGGTCGGCCTCGGTCCGCGCCAGGGGCGCATGCTAAAATTTATGATCTCGAGCAGACGCCTGCCGGCGCTGGCCGATCCGGGCACAACGACAGTGAAAGAATCCGTTTTGAACTCTACTATGACGCAGAAGATCCCTGCGCGACTGATTATCGCATCGCGCGAGAGCCGCCTGGCCATGTGGCAGGCCACGCACGTGCGCGACCGCCTCGCGGCATTATATCCGCAGTGTCAGATCGACATCCTTGGCATGACGACGCGCGGCGACCAGATCCTGGACAAGACCCTGTCCAAGGTCGGCGGCAAGGGCTTGTTCGTCAAGGAACTCGAAGTCGCGATGGCCGAAGGCCGCGCCGACCTGGCCGTCCACTCGCTCAAGGACGTGCCGATGGAATTGCCGGAAGGCTTCCGCCTGTCCGCCGTGCTCGAGCGTGAAGACCCGCGCGACGCCTTTGTCTCGAACGACTACGACAGCCTGGCGACCCTGCCGGCCGGCAGCGTGGTCGGCACCAGCAGCCTGCGCCGCCAGTCCCTGATCGCCGCGCGCTACCCGCAGCTGGTGATCAAGCCGCTGCGCGGCAACCTCGACACCCGCCTGGGTAAACTCGACCGCGGCGATTACGCCGCCATCATCCTGGCCGCCGCCGGCCTCAAGCGCCTGGGCCTGGAGCGCCGCATCCGCGCCTATTTGTCGCCGGAAGACAGCCTGCCGGCCGCCGGCCAGGGCGCGATGGCGATCGAGATCCTGGCGGCCGAACGCAGCGACGGCGTCGACCTCGCCGCGCTGCTGTCGCCGCTGAACCACGAAGCCACCGCCCACGCCGTCATGGCCGAGCGCAAGGTTTCCAAAATGTTCGGCGCCAGCTGCCAGATCCCGCTGGCGGCCCACGCCACCCTCGATGGCGACACGCTGCACCTGCGCGCCATGGTCGCCACCCCGGATGGCCGGCGCCAGGCCTATGCCGAGGCCAGCGGCCCGGCGGCGCTGCCGGAAGCGGTGGGCGAGCAGGTGGCCCGGCTGCTGGTCGAGCAGGATGCGAACGCCATCCTGGCCGAGTGCAAGGCCGATGCCGCCGGCGATGCCTGAGACAGGCGCCAGCGCGGGTGTTCCAGCCCCCGTGGCTGCCGCTTCGGTGGCGGCCGCGCAGGATGCCGCCGTGGCGGGCATGGCGGCAGCCGAAGCCGCCGCAGCGGGCGCCGTGCCGGCCGGTGCCGCTGCGCCGCTGGTCGTCATCACCCGCCCACGCAAGCAGGCCGAACCCCTGGCGGCCGCCGTCGCCGCACTGGGACGCACGCCGGTGATCCTGCCGCTGCTGGAGATTGCCCCGGTCCAGGACCAGGCCGCCCTGGCGCGCGTGCTGGCCGGGCTGCCCGGGTATGCGCTGGTCGCCTTCGTCTCGCCGAACGCGGTCGATGCCGCCTTTGCCCACATCGAACGCTGGCCGGACGGCGTCGCGGCCGCCATCGTGGGCGAGGGCAGCCGCGCGGCGCTGGCGCGCCACGGCGTCGACGACGCGTCCTGCCGCATCCATTGCCCGCTGGACCCGGCGCGCAGCGATTCCGAACACTTGCTGCAGGCGCTCGACCTGCAAGCCATCGCCGGGCGCCGCGTGCTGGTGGTGCGCGGCGACGGCGGGCGCGAACTCTTGCCCGACGCCCTGCGCGCGGCCGGCTGCGCGGTCGAGACGGTGGCCGCCTACCGGCGCGCCGTACCGCCGCTGGACGCGGCGCGCGCAGCAAGCCTGCGCGCCTTGCTGGCGCGGCCCAACGACTGGCTCATCACCAGCTCGGAAGCGCTGCGCGGCCTGGCCGGCTGGGCCCGGGAACTCGATTCCGACAGTGTTACATCATCAAATGTGGCGAAATTGCAACAGCAACACCTGATCGTACCCCATGCCAGGATCGCGGAAACCGCATGGGCACTGGGTTTTACCGATGTGACACTCACCGGTTCCGGCGACGAGCGTATGCTTGCCGCGTTACAATCACAAGCATGAACGAATTGCCGAATAATCCAGACAAGCCGAATGTGGGCGGCCCGGTGGCGCCGCCGGAAACCTACCCGGTGCCGGTCGAGCCGCGCGTGCCCGAAGCGCCGTCCGGCATGGGCACGCTGTTCAACAAGCCGCAGAACCTGGCGATCGTCGCGCTGGCCGTCCTGCTTGCGCTGCAGACCTGGTCCACCCACACCCGCTTCAACAAGCTGCGCGAGGACGTCGCCCGCACGCTGCAGAAGGACAACGCCTCGAACGCCGAGACCGCCCAGCTGGTGCGCGACACCCAGGAGACCGCCAAGGAACTGCAAGTCAAGGTCGGCGTGCTGGAAAACCGCCAGACCGAGGCCCAGAGCCAGCAGGCGGCGCTGGAACAGATGTACCAGGACATCTCGAAGAACCGCGACGAATGGGCGCTGACCGAGATCGAACAGGTGCTGTCCACCGCCAGCCAGCAGCTGCAGCTGGCCGGCAACGTGCAGGGCGCGCTGATCGCGCTGGCCAACGCCGACCGCTCGCTGTCGCGCTCCGACAAGCCGCAATTCATCACGATCCGCCGCGCCATCGCGCGCGACATCGAAAAGCTCAAGGCCCTGCCGTCGGTCGACCAGGCCGGCATCGCGCTGCGCCTGGACAACGTCATCGCCCAGATCGACACGCTGCCGCTGCTGTCCGACGAGCGGCCGGCCGAGCCGATGGCGCCGAGCCGCATGAACGGGGCGAATGGCGCCGGCGCGGTCCAGAAGGGCAGGCAGGCCGTGGCCCAGCCGCCGCAGGCGCTGAGCCTGGGCCAGCGCGTCACGGAAACCTGGCGCAACTGGAGTCGCGAGATGTGGGACGACATCCGCCAGCTGGTCCGCGTGCGCACCGTCGACACGCCGGAGTCGCTGATGCTGTCGCCGAGCGAATCGTATTTCGTGCGCGAGAACCTGAAGCTGCGCCTGCTGAACGCGCGCCTGGCGCTGCTGTCGCGCAACGAAGGCACCTTCCGCGACGACATCGGCAACGCCCAGCAGACCCTGGTCAAGTACTTCGACACGCGCGCCCGCTCGACCATCGCGGCACAGGCGCTGCTGCGCCAGGTGCAGGCCAACAACGTGTCGATCGACGTGCCGGACCTGTCGGAAAGCCTGAACGCCGTGCGCAACTACAAATCGAAATCCTGAGCCCATGCGTCTACTTCTCTGGCTAGTCGCCCTGATGGCCACGGCGATCGGTATCGCCGTGACCGCGCGCTTCAACCCCGGCAACGTGGTGTTCTTCTACCCGCCGCACCGGATCGACATGTCGCTCAACCTGTTCGTGGTGCTGGCGGCGCTGCTGTTCCTGGTGCTGTACGGCCTGGTGCGCGCGGTGCGCGCCACCCTCGACATGCCCAAGCAGGTGGCGGCCTACCGCTTCCGCAAGCGCGAGCGCGAAGCCAACCGCGGGCTGCGCGACGCGTTGAAAGCCCTGTTCGAGGGCCGCTTCGGCCACGCCGAAAAGGCCGCCATGCGCGCCGCCGAGCTGCCCGAGAACGCGGGCCTGGCCGCCCTGATCGGCGCCCGTGCCGCCCACCGCATGCGCGAACCGGCGCGGCGCGACGCCTGGCTGGCCGGCACCGTCAACGACGCCGGCATGAAGACCGCGCGCCTGATGACGGTCACCGAACTGCTGGTCGACGAGCACAAGCCGGAAGCGGCGCTGGAAGCGGTCGCGGAACTGAACGCCAGCGGCCAGCGCCACATCCACGCGCTGCAGTGGGCGATGAAGGCCAACCAGCAGGCGCGCAACTGGCCCGAGGTGCTGCGCCTGGTGCGCACGCTGGACAAGCGCAACGCCCTGCATCCGGCCTTGTCCGCGCGCCTGCGCGAGCTGGCCTACGACGCCCTGCTGTCGGGCGGCGCCAGCGATGCCGAATCGATCCGCCGCGTGTGGAGCGCGGTGCCGGGCCCGGACCGGGTCAAGCCGGCCATCGCCGCGCGTGCCGCGTCCGCCTTCAATGCGCGCGGCCTGCACGACGAGGCGCGCCTGATCGCCGAGGAAGCGCTCAAGGCGGACTGGGACGAGCGCGTGGTGCGCGCCTACCGCGACGCCGCCGGGCCGGAAGGCTCGCCCACGCTGCTGGCCCAGATCGAGAACTGCGAAGCCTGGATGCGCGCCCATCCGAACGATCCGGAACTGGCGCTGACGCTGGGCGCCCTGTGCCTGCGCCAGAAGCTGTGGGGCAAGGCCCAGCGCTACCTGGAAAGCGCGCTGTCGGACGCGATCGAGCCGGCCATGGTGCGCGAGACGCACCTGAAACTGGCCCAGCTGCACGAAGCGCTGGGCCAGCAGGACGAGGCGAACCGGCACTACCGGCTGTGCGCGCTGGCCAATTTGATGTGAAATATTATTTCACCCAGAGCCAGATTTTGAACGAATATTTCAACGACTGAGAGCGTGTCCGCTTCCATTGAAACCTTGTGCGGCGCACAAGGATGGTGCGATTCGCTATAATTCTTCTTTTATTACAAGGACAACCCATGAGCCTGAACAACGTCAACGCCGGCCGCGACGTGCCGAACGATTTCAACGTCGTCATCGAAATCCCGATGAACGCGGACCCGGTCAAGTATGAAGTGGACAAGGAATCGGGGGCGATCTTCGTCGACCGCTTCATGGGCACCGCCATGCACTACCCGTGCAACTACGGCTACATCCCGAACACCATCGCCGACGACGGCGACCCCTGCGACGTGCTGGTCATCACCCCGTTCGCCCTGATCCCGGGCGTGGTGGTGCGCTGCCGCGTGCTGGGCGTGCTGAAGATGACCGACGAAGCCGGCGGCGATTCGAAGATCCTGGCCGTGCCGGTCGAGAAGCTGCTGCCGCTGTACAGCAACCTGAAGACCGTGGAAGACGTCCCGGAACTGACCCTGCGCCAGATCCAGCACTTCTTCGAGCACTACAAGGACCTGGAAAAGGGCAAGTGGGTCAAGGTCGAAGGCTGGGAAGGCCCGGATGCCGCCAAGCAGGAGATCCTGAATGGGGTGAAGGCTTTCGAGGGCAAGCAGCAGTAATCGTTACTGGCACCGTTTGAGGTGCACCACCGTCGTCCCTGCGCAGGCAGGGACCCAAGTTTTACGCGCAGTCGAATTGCGTGCAAATTGGGGAAAAAAGCGCCAGTGGCGCTTTTTTCGCTTGCGCAGGGAGTCGTTTCCGGCAATGCCGGGAACGACGTTTTTGGGGCATCGGTTTTTGCCCCACCGGTTTTACCACCCAATATCCTGCAGCAATGGGAAGGTCAGATCGCGCGGCGGCGTCACCTCGTGGGTGAGGTCGTCATTGATCGACGGTTCCATCAGCTGGTTCGGCTTGGCCTCGGTGGTGTAGTGCGACACCGTCGAGCCCGGCGAGTAGATGCTGGGCGTGTACAGCAGGATGCGCCCCTGCGGGTCGGTGCCGGCCAGGCGCGTGGTGTTCAGCCCGAGGCTGGCCACCACGCCCGACTGGGTGCGCGAGCGGCGCTGCAGCGAGGCCTTGATCGCCGCGCCGTCGGCCTGCGTCACGCGCACCGACGGGATCGCGATCGACGGGTCGCTGCCGCTCATGCCGGCGACGTCGCCCGGCTGGTTGTCGGCCACCACCATGCCGATCGCGCCGGCGGCCTGCACGTTGCGGGCCTTGGTCACGAAGTCGCAAGTGCCGCGGTCGACCAGCGCCACGTTGCCGCGCACCGCCAGCGCATTCAGGCTGTTCAGCGGATCGCAGGCCAGGCCGCTGCCGTTCGGCTGGTCGACCACCGGCATCAGCTGGCCGCGCACCGGCGGATTGGCCAGCGCCGGGCCGAAGGAGGCGTCGCCGACCTGGTAGTCGCCGCTAGCACCACCGGCCGCGCTGCCCGAGACCGCCAGGTTCGAGGATGGATCCAGCACCTGCGGCACGTTGGCGGTCACGATCGGGCCGTTCCACGACAGGCCGCGCCAGGTGACGGCCGAGGCCGCGCGCTGGGCGGCGGTGAGCTCGACCCAGGTGCGGTTCAGGCGGTTGTCGAGCAGGTAGTAATCCCAGATCGAGGGCAGGTTCTGGATCTGCGCGCCGGTTTCGTCGTCGGTGAAGGTCTGGAAGCCGAGGCCGTGCGCGAACTCGTGCAGCAGCACCGTCACCAGGTCGATGCCGTCGCCGAAGTTGCGGTCCAGGCCGAGATAGAAGCCGGGGCCGGGCAGGCAGTCGGGGAACAGGCCCAGGCGCGAATTGAAGCGCGCGATGATGTGCGGCTCGCCCGGCGTGGCGACGTCCTCGCCGGCCAATTTGCTGGCCAGCGCGCTCGGGTACCAGGTGCCGGCGCGCGGCGCGTTCGGGAAGTCGGACCAGATCTCGTTGGCGCCGGCCGAGCCCAGCACGGCGCTGCCGGCGTCGCAGGACAGCGGCACGAAGGAGGCGCCGATGCGGATCGGGACGCTGCTGGTGAGCGTGGCGCCCCAGATGTCGGCGGCGCGCTGGAAGGCGTTCAGGCGCTGCTGGCCCAGCGTGGTGCCGGGATTGCCGCCGACCGGCGTGGCCGGGGTCGGGTCGTTGAATCCGACGCCGGGCTGGTTCAGGTTGACGATCACGATGGTGGCCGCCGCCTGGGCCGGGTTTGAAGCGACCGCGACGGCGATGGCGGCGCAGGCCAGCGCGACCGAGGCGGCGACGCCCGCGGCGGTGTTGGCCAGGCGCTGCAGGCGGCCGGGCGTGGGCGCTGGCGCCGGCGTTTGATCAGCGGGCTTCATGGGCGTGCTCCTTGTGCTCGGCGTGGGGGGCGGCGTTGCTGGCATCGTTGGTGGGGCCGTGCAGCGCGTGTTCGGCGGCATCGGCACCCTGCACGCAGGTTTCGGACAGCTTGCCGTCCGCGCCGCGGGTGACGACCTCGTAGACCAGGGTTTTTTCGCCCAGGCGCACGCCGCGCGCGCCGCTGCGCCGGTTGGTCAGGGTCTGCGGCTGCGCGCTGCCGGCCATGGCGGCGGGCGGCGGCGGCGTCTTCGCGCGCAGCGCCCGCAATTCGTCGGGCGTGGGCGCGCGCATCTTGCCGGTCTGGGCATCGCGCACCACGACCATGCCCTTGCCTTCTTCCCGCGCCTGCGCCTTGGCCTGCAGCGAGAAGAGGGCGAGGGCGCACAGCGCGGCCATGGCGGTGGTGGTCAGCATTCTTTGTTTCGACATGATGTTCTCCTTACGAACGCTGCTTGCGGCGCAGCAGGCCGAATCCGCCCAGGCCCATGGCCAGCATCATCCACGTCGACGGCTCCGGCACCGCCGTTACGACCGAGACCGTGTCCAGGCCCACATAGTTCAGGGTATCGGCCGAACCCAGGTAGCGGAACGCGAAGCGGGCCGGCCCCTCGGCGTCCAGGGCGACGCTGAACCCGGCCCAGTCGGCCGGGTAGCCGCCGGTGTTGCCGATGGTGGTGAGCAAGGTCGTGAAATCGGACGGATCGCTGCCGCCGGTCGACAGCCGGACTTCGAGGGTGTCGCTGAAGCCGGGCTCGCCGGTGGCGCGCGTGTAGAAGTTCAGCAGCGTGGCGCCGGCCAGGTCGAGCTCGGGCGTGATCAGCCAGTTGTCGACGCTGCCGCTGCCGTTGGCGGCGCTGAGGAAGTTGGCGGCGGCATACGAATCGGCGGGGCCGGCCTGGGCCGGGAACAGCCCGGCATTGCCCTGGAACCAGCCACTGCCGGCGGGAGCGCTGTCGTTCACCTGCGTCCATCCGCTCAGGCCGCCGACGTTGTTGAATCCTTCGTTCAGGATCTCGACCCCGGCCGCCTGCGCGCCCGTGGAGCCCAGTGCCGCCAGCGATAGTGCCACTGCCGCACGCGAGGTTTTCGCGGAAAGCCCTTTCATGTTGAAAGCCCTTTCATGGAAGCCAGTAGGATGGTGGACCGCTCGCGCTGGCTGGTCGACGAGGCCATTGATGGGCTCATCTTATGAGTCGAATGACAACAGGGCTTGATCTTCAGCTAATGGATGAGCTGAACTGATGAGGTATCGCGGGGCGGTACTGCGGAGGGAGCGAGGTGGGACGTGGTGGGCACGGGGTGCCCACCATGCAAAGCCGGGAATCAGCGTTTCGCGATGAAACCGCGCATCCGCAGCTTGCCGACTATGCCAATCGGAAAGAAGTAGATCGACAGGATGAACAGCACCCCCAGCCACAGCATCCAGCGGTCCGGATGCAGCGCCGCCGCCAGCATCGGCACGCCGGACAGCGCTTCGGAGGCATGGCCCATCAGGGTCTTGAGGTAGTTCTGCGCCAGGATGAACAGCGTCGCCCCGATCACCGCGCCGTACATCGTGCCCATGCCGCCGATCACGACGATGAGCAGGATGTCGATCATGACTTCGAAGCCGAGCGAGGTCTTGGGCCCGACGTAGCGTAGCCACAGCGCCATCAAGGCCCCGGCCAGCGCCGCCACCACCGCCGCCAGCACGTTGGCCCAGATCCGGTAGACGACGGTGCGGTAGCCCAGCGCCTCGGCCCGGAACTCGTTCTCGCGGATCGCCTGCAGCACGCGCCCGAACGGCGAATTCACCAGCCGCAGCAGGAACAGGAACAGCAGCGCGCAGCCGAAGAACACGATGTAATAGGTGACCAACCTGCCGTCGACGGCGCGCCCGAACACGGCGTTCTCCATCAGCGTGAAGCCCGGCGACAGTAGCTCCGGCACGCTGAAGGTGCGCCCGTCCTCGCCGCCGGTCAGGTCGGACAGTTGCGAGGCCAGCACCGCGAACGAGGACGCGACCGCCAGCGTGATCATGGCGTAGAAGATCGCCCGCACGCGCAGCGCGAACAGGCCGATGACGAAGGCCAGCGCCACCGTCAGCAGCAGCGCCAGCACCAGGCCGACCAGGACCACGCGCCAGGTCGGTTCCTCGACGCTGGCCAGCGCGATGCCGACGCCATACGCGCCGATGCCGTAGAACATGGTGTGGGCAAAGGAGACGATGCCGGTATAGCCCAGCAGCAAGTCGTAGGAAGCCACCAGCACGATGTAGATGCAGATCGTCGCCGCCGTGTTCAGCGGGCGGGCGCCGGAAAACAGGAAGGGCGCCAGCAGCAGCCCGAACACGATCGCGGCCAGGACCAGGCCCAGCAGGCGGCTGCGCGGCAAGTCGCCGGAAAGGAATTTGACCAGCATGTTCAGCCTCGCGATGTCGAATACAGCCCGGCCGGGCGCCACAGCAGGATGGCGATCATCAGGATGATGTTCGACACCAGCGCGACCTTCGGCGCCAGGAAGCCGGCGTAGTTGGCCACCAGCGCCATCAGGAGCGCCCCGATGAAGCAGCCGCCGACCGAACCCAGGCCGCCGATGATGATCACGATGAAGATCATCACCGTGATGTCGGCGCCCATCGCCGCCGTCAGCGTTTCCTTGTACAGCCCCCACATCACACCGCCCAGCCCCGCCAGGCTCGAGCCGGCCGCGAACACGGCCACGAACAGGCGGCGGATGCGGTAGCCCATGGCTTCGACCATCTCGCCGTTCTCGACCCCGGCGCGGATGAGCAAGCCGATGCGGGTCCGGTTCAGGGTCAGGAACATGGCCGCGAACACGCACAGGCCGACCACCACCGCCAGCAGCCGGTATTTCTCGATCGCGGCGTCGCCCAGGAAGATGGCGCCGCGCAGCGCGGTCGGCAGCGGCAGCGGCACCTGCTCGGCGCCCCAGATCACGTTGATCAGCTGCTCGGTGACGATCATGCCGCCCATCGTGATCAGGATCTGTTTCAGGTGCTGGCCATATACCGGCATGATGACGATGCGCTCGAAGGCCCAGCCCAGCACGGCCGTCACCGCCATCGCCAGCAGCACGGCCAGGCCGAGCGCGCCGAGGTTGGCGGCCAGCGAATCGGCTTCCAGCCAGTTGCGCATCGGTATCAGGACCAGCGTCGCCGAAAACGCGCCGACCGAGACGAAGGCGCCGTGGCCGAAGTTCAGCACGTTCATCAGGCCGAACACGAGGGTCAGGCCGCTGGCCATGATGAAGATCATCATGCCCATCGCAAGCCCGGCGACGCTCAGGGTGACCCAGGTCGGGAAGCTCATGAAAGGCAGCGCGGCCAGCGCCAGCAGCGGCACCAGCAGCAGCGGCGCGATGTCCGGCCGGGTTGCCGGCAAGGGCGTGTCCGGCGCGGCGGCCGGGGCGTCCTTGTCCTTGGTGATGGGGAGGGAAGCGCTCACGGTTCGGTTCCAATCATGGGATGGCTCATTGATGTGCATCCAGGGCCAGGCCGAGCAGCCGCTGCTGGAGCGCCTCGTCGCCGGCCAGGTCGCGCATCGCACCGGTGTGCACGATGCGGCCGTCGTCCATCACGCCGACGCTGTCGCCGAGCGTGCGCACGAAGTTGAAGTTCTGCTCGACCAGCAGGATGGTGGTGTGCGTGTCCTTGAGTTCGCGGAAGGCCGCCATCAGGCTCTGCACGATGGCCGGTGCCAGGCCCTTGGTCGGCTCGTCGACCAGCAGCAGCTTGCTCGGTTCGACGATGGCGCGCGCGATCGCCACCATCTGCTTCTGCCCGCCGGACAGATTGCCGGCCGGGTAGTGCCAGAACTTCTTCAAGGCCGGGAAGAAGCCGCAGATCCAGTCGACGCGCGCCGAATCGAGCGGGCCGCTGCGTGCAGCCAGCAACAGGTTTTCGCGCACCGTCAGTTCCGAGAACACGGCCATGCTTTCCGGGACGTAGGCGATGCCGGCGCGCGCGATGTCGGGCGTGGCCATCCTGGTGATGTCGCGGCCGTCGAACACGATCGAACCGCGGCTGGCCTTCCACAAGCCCATGATGGTGCGCAAGGTGGTGGTCTTGCCGGCGCCGTTGCGGCCGAGCAGGACCGCCAGGCCGCCGCGCGGCACCGCCAGGTCCACACCCTGCAGGATGTGGTACTGGCCGATGTGGGTGTGCACGCCCGACAGGCTCAGGATGGGTTCGTTACGCGGCTGTGCCAAGATAGGCCTCCTGCACGATTTGCGATTGCATGACCTCCGCCGGCTTGCCGTCCGCCACCAGGCTGCCGTTGTGCAGCACGATGATGCGGTCGGCCAGCGCCCGCACCACGTCCATCTTGTGCTCGACCAGCAGCACGGTCTTGTCGGACGCGGCCTTCACCTCGTGGATCAGCTCGAGCACCACCGGCACCTCGTCGACGCTCATGCCGGCGGTCGGTTCGTCGAACATCAGGATGTCGGGCTCCAGCGCCAGCAGGATCGCCACCTCGAGCTTGCGCTGGTCGCCGTGCGACAGGGTGCCGACCCAGGTGTCGCGCTTTTGCGTCAGCGACACGCGTTCCAGGTAGTTCTCGGCGCGCGCGATGAGATCGCGGTGGCTGAACCAGGTCGAGAACATCGACATCCCCACCCCGGCCCGGCTCTGCACCGCCAGGCGCACGTTTTCCATTACGGTCAGGTGCGGGAACAAATTGGTCAGCTGGAACGCGCGCCCGATGCCCATGCGCGTGCGCCGCGCCGGGCCGAAGGTCGTGATGTCCTGGCCGCGCAGGAGCACGCTGCCCGAGGTGGCCGGCAACTGGCCCGAGATCAGGTTGAACCAGGTCGTCTTGCCGGCGCCGTTCGGACCCACGATCACGGTCAGCGTGCCGGGGTGGAACTCGGCCGTCACGCCGTTCACCGCGACGTGGCCGCCGAAGCGGATCGTCAGGTCGCGCGTCGCCAGCGAGGGCAGGGAGCGTACGAGCGTCATGTCAGCGCTTGTTCTTCACCGGCAGCGGCAATTCGCTGGCGGGGATCTCGCGCACCAGTTCCAGCAGGTCCCACTCGTTCGCCTGGTCCTTCTTGATGCGGAAGTGGTACATCGGCTGCAGCGCCTGGTGGTCTTCCTTGCGGAAGGTCATGCTGCCTTTCGGCGTCTCGAAGGTCATGCCTTCCATGGCCGCGATCATCTGCTCGCTGTTGCCGTTCGGGACCTTCTGCAGCGCCGCGAACACGGCGCCGGCCGCCGCCATGCCGCCCGCGGTGAACATGTCGGGCGGGGCCTTGAAGCGCCTGGTGTGCTCCGCCACCAGCCAGTCGTTCATCTTGTTCTTCGGGAAGCCATAGTAATAATAGATGGTGCCCTCGGTGCCGGCGTAGGCTTTCCAGGTCTTCATCACCGGCAGCAGGTTGCCGCCCGGGGCCAGCACGATGCCGTAGCGCTCCGGCTTCATGTCGGCGATCTTGTTCAGCGGATTCGGGCCGGCCCAGACGATGGACAGGATGCGCGGCTGCGGCTTGTCCTTCAGCGCGTCGAACAGGCGCTGGGTGGGCGCGGTGAAGTCGGTCGAGGTCATCGGCGCGTATTCCTCGTGCACCACCTTGACGTGGCTGCCGGTGGCGGCCAGCGCCTCCCTGCCGGACTTGATGGCGTCGCGCCCGAAGGCGTAGTCCTGGGCCAGGAAGGCCACGCTGCCGTTCTTCAGCGTCGAGGCGGCGGCCAATGCATCCTGCATCGAGCTGCGCGCGGTGCGGAAGATGTACTTGTTCCACTTGGCGCCGGTGATCTCGTCGGCCACGGCCGGCTCGACGATCAGCACCTTCTTGTATTCCTTGGCCACCGGCAGCATCGCCAGCGCCGAGCCGGAGGAGGTGGTGCCGACCGCGATGTCGACCTTGTCGTCGCCGTAGGCTTCCGCCAACAAGGTGCGCCCGAGGTCCGGCTTGCCCTGGTCGTCCTTGACGATGACGCGGATCTTGCGGCCGTTGATTTCCATCTTGCCGCCAGTCAGGTATTCCAGGCCCATCATGAAACCGGTCTCGGTTTCCCGGGCATAGGATTCCAGGATGCCGGTCTTGCCGGCGATCAGGGCCACTTTCAGGTCGGGGGCGGCCAGCGCGCCGGCGCCGGCACTCATGGCAAGGGCGGCGAACAGGGCGGCGGCCAGGGGTTTGCTATGCTTCATGGATTCTCCTCGTCTCTACGGCTTTGTATGTTTCAGGGCAGCGTGGCCAGGAAGCGCTCGATGGCGCCGAAAGCGGCCGCTTCGGTCAGCATCGGCGCATGGCCGACATTCGGCACTTCCACGTACAGCATCGTGGGCGCGGCGCGCCGCATCCAGTCGGCCTGGCGCGCTTCGACCAGGTCCGACAGGGCGCCGCGCACCAGCAGCACCGGACGCTCGTGCGCCAGCCTGCGGAACGCCATGCGCAAGGACAGCGACGTCGGTTTCAGTCTACCGTCTTGTAGCGAAATGGCAATATTTGGATCATGGCGCGGCGCCAGCCGGCCCCCGGCATCGGGCGCGAAGGCGCGCCGCGCCCACTTGTCCCATTCCTGGTCCGGGTTGTCCGGAAAGGCGCACAGGTTGATGTCCTTGACGTAGCAGGCGGCGTCGTTCCAGGACGCCGGCGCGACCGGCTTGCCGGTGTAACCCGCGATGCGCGCCAGGCCGCGCTCGGACAGCACCGGGCCGATGTCGTTCAATACCGCCGCCGCGACCAGCTCGATGTGCCGGGACGCCAGCGTCATCGTGATCAGGCCGCCCATCGAGGTGCCCACGAAAATGGCGCGGGCGATGCCCAGGTCAGCCATCAGCTTGGCGACGTCGCCGGCATACACCGTGGGCTTGTAGTTGGACGGATCCGGATCGTGCTGCGAGTTGCCGCGTCCGCGCACGTCGAGCGCCAGCACGCGCCGGCCCAGGGCGGCGATGGCGGGGGCGAATTCGTCGAAGTCGGCCGAATTGCGCGTCAGCCCGTGCAGGCAGATCACGGGCAGCGGCGCCGGCGCCGCCTGGGCCGCCGCCCCGGCCTTGGCGTGCGCGCCGGCCCCGCCCGCCGGGTAATCGCGCGCGTACAGCGTCAGGCCGTCCGTGCTGGTGTAACTGATCGGTGTGAAATTGGACACGCTGGGAACATCCTTTGCTGGAGCCTCTCCCAAGACTCGGGTTCGAATCGTGGGCAAACGGAGTCCCTGCCGGCGCCGTCGCGGGCACTGGCCGGGAACGCATGCCGACCTGAACTCAGAAGCGGTACTCGACCGTCCCCTGCACGGTACGCGGCGCGCCGTAGAAGGCGGTCAGCGTGCCCTCGTTGCCCAGGGTCGGGAACAGGTAGCCGGCGGTCTTGTAGCGTTCGTCGTTCAGGTTCTTGCCGTGGATGCCCACGCGCAGCTTGCCGTCCGTGCGGGTCCACAGGATGCTGGCGTCGTACAGCTTGTACGATTCCTGGTCCAGGATCGAAACGGTCTCGAACTGGTTGGTGGCGCCGCGGTAGGAGGCGCTGCCGATCAGCGTCAGGCGGCCACCCACCCCACCCAGCGGCAGCGGGATATCGTAGGTGGCGCGCAGGTTGGCCGAGTTCTTCGGCGTGTTCTGGAACACGCGCTGGCTCGCCACGTTGACGCCGGCGACGATGTACTCGTCGTACTTGGCGTCGATGTAGCTGTACATCCCGGCCAGCGAGAAGTTCGGGGTCAGGTGCGCCACCGCCTCGAACTCGGCGCCCTTGATCTTGGCCTTGCCGGCGTTCGTGGTCAGGCCGGCGAAGCTGTCGTCGCGGCCGTCGCCATTGGTGTCGATCGCCACCGAGCCCGGGATCTGCACGTCCTTGTAGTCGCTGTGGAACAGGGCGGTGTTGGTGGTGATGCGGCCGCCGTTGAACGAGGATTTCAGGCCCAGTTCGAAGGTGCCGATGGTCTCGGGCCGGTAGCCTTCGCGCGCCTGGGCCTGCGAGATGCCGGTACCGACCACGTTCAGGCGCGGGTCGAAGCCGCCGCCCTTGAAGCCTTTCGAATACGACGCGTAGACGTTCTGGTCCGGCGTCGCCTTGTAGTTCAGCGCGATGCGCGGCGTGAATTTCTTGTCCTCGCGCGAGAGGCCGGGCAGGTTGGTGTCGGTGCGGAACAGCAGCGCGGCCGGGTTGCCCATGCCCGGCGAGCCGGCCAGGCCGAAGTAGATCTGGCGCAGGATGTCGGCTTCGCGCTTGTCGACGGTGTAGCGGCCGCCCAGCGACAGCTGCAGCGCCTCGGTCAGGTTGTAGCTGCCGTCGGCGTAGACGGCCCAGGCTTTGGTGTCGACGCTGCCGCTGGTGAAGGTGCTGGTGGGGACCAGGCCGGCCAGCACGGTGTCGAACTTGTTGTAGGCGTTGGCGTCGATGTAGTAGACGCCGGCCACGCCCTGCACCTTGGGACCGGTGTAGGTCAGGTTGAATTCCTGGCTGAACTGGCGGTTGGTGTACAGCGCCGGCACTTCCATGTCGACCACCGGCAGGGCGTCGAAGTCGATCGGGGCCCAGGACTTGTCCTGGCGCTGGGCGGTGATCGACTTGAAGGTCAGCTCGGGATTGATGGTCCATTCCACGGTGGCGGACACGCCGTGCTGGCGCACTTCCTGCTCGTGGCCGAGCGCGGTCATCATCTCGGCCTGGGTGTCGTAGACGTTGGACAGGATCGGCGCGCCGCTGGTGCGCCCGACGATCAGGCGGTGGCCGTTCTTGGGATGCGAATCGTCCTGGGTCAGGTCGGCGGCGACGCGCACGAACAGGTCCGGCGTCGGCGTCCATTCGGCCGACACGCGGCCCGCGGTCAGGTCCTTGTCGTAGTTGGGCGAACCGTTGAACAGGTTGCGTCCGTAGCCGTCGTGCTTGAAGCGGGCGAAGGTGCCGCCCACGCGCAGGGTCTCGCCCAGCGGGGTGCTGGCGGTAAGCACGCCGTCGCGTTCCTTGTAGTTGCCGAGCGTGCCCTTTAGGCGGATGTCGGTCTGCGGCGCCAGCTTGCGTGTCACGTACTTGACGGCGCCGCCGATGGTGTTGCGGCCGTACAGCGTGCCCTGGGGGCCGCGCAGCACCTCGATGCGCTCGACGTCGTAGATGTCGGCCACGGCGCCCTGCGGGCGCGCCAGGTAGATGTCGTCGAGGTAGATGCCGACGCCGGATTCGAAGCCGGCCAGCGGGTCGGCCTGGCCGACGCCGCGGATGAACGCGGTCAGGGTGGAATTCGTTGCGCGCGAGGCCTTCAGCGTGGTGTTCGGCAGCGTGGTGGTCAGCGCGACCACGTCGGGGATGCCCTGCTTGGACAGCTGGTCGGCGGTGAAGGCCGTGACCGAGACCGGCACGTCCTGCAGCGTCTCGAGGCGGCGGCGCGCGCTGACGACGACCTTTTCCACATTCCCTTCCGGGACGGCGACGGCGCTGCTGGTGCTGCCCGAATCCTGGGCATGGACGATCGTGGTGCCGGACAGGGCGAGCAGGGCGGCGGCCGAACGGCTCAGCAGCTGCTTGTTCAGCTGCGACTTCTTCTTGCTAACACGCATTGATGTCTCCTGATTTTGTTGTGGTGTCATGCGTCAGGTAACTCGCACGCACCGCAGTGTGCATCGGATGAATTTGGCTGGAAAGACAAGACCACGCCCACCGGGTGTGCAAATTTGCACATCTCTATGCACCGGGCCGGTGCGTGGGCAAAAGGTGTTGTCGCTAGGTGACGCTCGGTTTCTGTGCGCCCGCAAGCGCTGAGCCGAAAACGTTGCAGCAGGAATGTGCACTGGTGCACAATGTGTCATCTTGATAAGGAACAAGCCTGTCATGAATACCCTGCCGGAGTGGACCGATCTGCGTTTCTTCCTGGAACTAGCGCGCGTGGGCACGCTGTCAGGCGCCTCGCGCCGGCTCGAAGTCGAGCACACGACCGTGGCGCGCCGCATCGACCGCCTCGAACAGCAGCTCGGCAGCACGCTGTTCGACCGCTCGCGCGAGGGCTACGAGCTGACCGAGATGGGCCGCGCGTTGCTGCCGCACGCCGAGGCGATGGAGGGCGCGGCGCTGGCCGCGGCCGAGCAGCTGGGCGGCGCCGAAGTCGCGGCGCACGGCGTGGTGCGCCTGGGCGTGCCGGAGGTGTTCGGCGTGCGCGTGGTGGCGCCGCTGCTGGTCAAGCTGTTCGAGGACCATCCGGATCTGTCGATCGACCTGCTGGCGCTGCCGCGCTTCGCCAACCTGGCCAACCGCGAGGCCGACCTGGGCGTGATGCTGGACCCGCCCTCGACCGGCCGTTACGTGGTCACGCGCCTGGCGTCCTTTCGCTTCTACCTGTACGCCGCGCCGTCCTACCTGGCGAAACACCCGCCCATCCGATCCCAGGCCGACCTCGAACGCCACGATTTCGTCGATTACGTGCAGGACCGCCTGGCCAGCCGCGAGCTGTCCTACCTGAACGAACTCGGCTTCACCCCGCGGCGGCGCCTGTGCTGTTCGGGCATGACGGCGCAGATCGAGGCGGCGACCCTCGGAATGGGCTTGATGATGGCGCCGCCGTACGCGGTGCCGGAAGATGGCCGGCTGGTGCCGGTGCTGCCGGGCTTTTATGCCGACCGTTCGTTCTGGCTGGCGGCGCCGGCCGATCTGTACCGATTGAGGAGGGTGAAGGTGGTGTGGGAATTGTTGCGTAACCTGGCGGACAACAATCCGGGGCTGTGGTGGCATGAGGGCGACCTGGAGACCGCGGGATGACGATCGTGATCCGTCGGTTTGAAGCGCGCGACCGCGACGGCATCAACGCGGTGGCGCGGGCCGCGTTTGCCCAGTACGAAGCGCACTACGACGAGTGGCCGGCCTTCATCGGCCGCATCGCCAGGATGGCCGACCTGGCGGGCGACGGCGACCTGCTGGTGGCCGAGCGCGACGGCGTGGTCGTCGGCGGCGTGCTGCACGTGCCGCCGGGCCGTCCGCGCAGCGCCATCTTTCCGCTCGCGTGGTCGGCGATCCGCATGCTGGTGGTCGCGCCGGACGCGCGCGGGCAGGGCGTCGGGCGGCGCTTGATGGCGGCTTGCCTGCGCTGCGCGCTGGAGGCGGATGCGCCTGCGGTCGGGCTGCATACGAGTCCGGTGATGGCGACGGCGCTGCGCATGTACGAGCGGATCGGGTTCGTGCGCGACGGAGATATCGCGCCGATCAATGGGATGGCTTACGGCCGCTACGTGCTGCCGGCCGCGGACGTCAGTGCGGCGCTTCGCCTGCTCGACGAATGAGCGCGTCCGCCAAACACTCATCAACTTGATGCGCCGGCGGGGCGGCTGCGGGTTAAGCTGGCGTGCATGCCGGCTTTCAAACGACGCCTCGCTGCGCTCTGTCTGATCGACACCCAGGTCATCCGCATCGACGGCCTGAGCCAGCCTGCGCGCTTCCGGCGCGTGCTGGCCAAATGGCCGGCCGCCGCTCAACCTTGACCTTGCCCATCATGATTCGACATCTCGTCTGCCTGGCCACGTTTGCGGCGGCCACTTTCGGGGCGGTCCACGCCGCCAATCCGCTCGTGACCGGCATCTACACCGCCGATCCCACCGTGCTGGTCGACGGCGGCCGCGTCTGGCTGTACACCGGCCACGACGAATCGGCGCCCGAGGTCAAGGGCTACCGCATGAAGGAATGGCGCCTGTACTCGACCTGCGACATGAAGACCTGGCGCGACGAGGGCGTGCCGGCCAACATCGCCACCTTCGCCTGGGCCAGGAGCGACGCCTATGCCGCCGACATCGTCAAGCGAAACGGTAAATACTATTTATACGCGCCGGTCAAGCACGGCACCATCCACGGCATGTCGATCGGCGTGGCGGTGGCCGACAACCCGGCCGGTCCTTTCGTCGACGCGCGCGGCTCGGCCCTCATCACCAACGACATGACGCGCGAAACGCCGAACGGCTGGGACGACATCGACCCCGCCGTCTTCGTCGACGACGATGGCCAGGCCTGGCTGTACTTCGGGAACAAGGTGCTCAAGTACGCCAAGCTCAAGCCGAACATGACGGAGCTGGACGGCCCGATCCACACGGTCGGCCTGTTCAACTTCGAGGAGGCGCCCTACCTGCACAAGCGCAAGGGCGTGTACTACCTGAGCTACGCCAGCGGCTTTCCGGAGGTGATCGCCTACGCCACCGGCCCGAGCCCGACCGGGCCGTGGACCTATCGCGGCGTGATCATGGACAAGAACAAGGTGACGCCGACCATCCACCAGGCCTTCGCCGACTTCAACGGCAAGTCCTATATCTTCTATCACAACGACGTGCTGCCCGGCGGCGGCGAGTTCCGGCGCTCGGTGGCGGTGGAAGAATTCGCGTATGGTCAGGATGGATCGATCCCGAAGGGGGCGCAGACGACGGCCGGGCCGGCGGCCAATCCGGCGCCGGGCTGCAAGAGCCCGCCCGCCGCGGCTAATCCTTGAGGGTGAAACGCAGCGTCCTGCCCGACGTCGCCGCCGGCAGGGGCTTGGTGTAGGCGTATTCGACGAGCGTGTCGTCGCCCCAGCTGGTGTCGTATAAGGGAATTCTGTAGCGGATGCGGTGCGCATCGGTGCGGCGCTCGAGCGCTTGGCGCCGGGCGGTATCGACGAGCGCAGCGCCGCTGCTCGGTATGCCAAAATGGGCATAGGTCCAGTACGCGCCTTTCGACGTGTCGCAGACGTCCGGGCGCAGCATGCGGGCAAGCAGCCCGTCTTCGACACGGTCGATCGCGCGCTCGATCCGGCAGCTCAGGCGCAAGTCGCCGAGGCGGTCCATGCCGATGGGCACGCCCGGTGTCTCCATGTGAATGCCGATCTTGACGGCAGTACCCTTGAGGTTGGTAACGAGGTCGGCATCGAGCACGCCGTCGGGCAGGATGGGCAGCTCGAACAGCTTGCCGTTCATCGTGATCGGATATTCCTTGCCGTCTGGCGTACTGACCCGCATCGCGAAGTTCGGCGGCAGTGTCGCGCCCGGGGGCAAGACCACGCCCAGCTTGAATACGGCGTCAGGCGCCAGGCCCTTGTGGGCCGCGTAAGCATCCATGGCGGCGCGCAGGGCGCGATAGCTTTTCCACGGGATCGCGCGCAGGCCGGTGATACGAACGACCTCGGGATTCTGCGTCGGTTCCGATGCGCCGGCGAGCGGGCCGGCGAGGGCGAGGGGCAGTAGAACAAGGAGGCGCAGTGCAAGGCGCATGCACCGGGCCGATGCGGCGCGCTGATGTGGCAGGAGCATGTGGCGGCTTTCTTTATCTCTAACGATGAAAGACGCTGCCAAGATAACAAATGCGCCCCGTGGAAAATGCGCGCATTCTCACATTACGCCGGCAGGTCGTCATCCGCCCGCGCGCTTGGGCTGGTGGCCGTGCTTTTTCAGCGTTTCCATGATCAGGTCGCAGTGGTCGCCCTGTACCTCGATCACGCCATCCTTCACGGTGCCGCCCGAGCCGCAGGCCGTGCGCAACTGCTTGCCCAGCAGGGCCAGCGCGACCGGGTCGAGTGCCAGCCCTTTGACGACGGTGACGCTCTTGCCGCCGCGGCCCTTGGTGTTGAGCGATACGCGGACCATGCCGTCGCCTTTCGGTGCGGCAGTGGCTTTGCAAGTGCAATCGGCGATCGGCTGGCGGCAATCGGGGCACATGCGGCCGCTTTCGGTGGAGTAGACGAGGCCGCCTTTTGAACTGCTTTTCATGTCGACTTCAGGGCGAGAATGGAAAGGCGTGAGTGTAGCAATTTCTGCCGTCGATCCGGAATCATGCGGCGCAGTCGCCGGTGACGGGAATGCGCGTGCTGGTGCCGGCGCGCTTCAGCTCGATCATGCCTTTGTAGCCGACCGTGTCCTCGCCACGCCCGGTTTCCGACAGCTTGATGTCGAGCGTCAGATCGCCTGCCTTGAGAGTCTCGTGCCAGCGTTTTGCCGCGAGCTGCCGCTCGATGTCAGCGTCCGTTCGATGGCTGGTGAACTGGATGATCTTGCCGTCGACCTTCATCCAGAATTTGTCGACCCAGTCGCTCGCCAGGAGCGTCTTGTCCGTTTGACGGCCGAACTCGCAATTACTGCCGACGCCGTAAAGCGGGGCGGCATCGAAGCTCGCCACTTCGATATTGCCGGCGCCGGCGGGCAGGGCGAAAGCCAGCAGCGCTGTGAAAATCCATGTGTCTTTCATGCGTGTCCTTTATTGATCCATAGCCTGACGAGATCGAATTTCCGAAGCGTGACACCGCTGAATTCCAGCCAGGCCGCGCCCTCCAGGAACAGGCAGATCTTTTCGCAGCACTGCGTCGATGGATCAATCTCGAGATAAGCGTTCAACACGTTCCCGCTGGCTGTTTCGCTCATTTGATAAACCCCCACCATTCAAATGATTATCTGCGCACCATCTTGCAAGAACGTTCAATTTTCAGCAAGCAGAAGCTGATCCTTCACCCCCGGAACGGATTCCGGTCATTCAACTCATCGATATAATCATCGATCCCGCCCGCCTCCTGCTCCAGGAAACGCTCGATCGCATCCGCAAACGCCGGATGCGCCAGCCAGTGCGCCGACCAGGTCCGCGTCGGCAGGAAGCCGCGCGCCATTTTATGTTCGCCCTGCGCGCCGCCTTCGAAGACCTGGATGCCTTGCTCGATGCAGAATTCGAGCGGCTGGTAATACGCGGTCTCGAAATGCAGGCAGGGCACGTGTTCCAGCGCGCCCCAATAGCGGCCGTACAGCGTGGTCTCGTCATGCACCACGAGCGAGGCGGCGATCGGCTGGCCGCCGCGCTCGGCGATCACCAGCAGCAGGTTGGCCGGCATCTCGCGTCCGATACGCCGGAAAAAATCAAGGTTCAGGTAGGGCTTCGAGTAATGTTCGGCATAGGTGTGCCGATAACAGCGCGTGAAGAAGCGCCAGTCCTCATCGGTCGCATCGACGCCGCGCACCCTGCGCATGTTTACGCCGGCTTGCAAAACCTTGCGCCGCTCGGCACGGATGTTCTTGCGTTTCTTCTGTTCCAGCGTCGCCAGGAAGGCATCGAAATCGGCATAAGCCTGGTTCACCCAATGGAATTGCACGCCGCTGCGCAACAGGAAACCGGCTTCGCCCAACTGGCGCGCCTGCTCGTCCGGAGGAAAGAGGATATGGCAAGAAGAGACCGCGGTCGCTTTCTGCGTTCCCTGCAATACCTTCACCAGTTCAGCGCGGGCGGCATCGTCGCGCGCCAGCAAACGCGGACCGGTCACCGGCGTGAAGGGAATCGCCGACAGCAGCTTCGGATAATATTCCAGGCCGTTGCGCTGGTAGGCGTCGGCCCAGGCCCAGTCGAACACGTATTCGCCGTAGGAATGGTATTTCACATACAGGGGCAGGGCGGCCACCAGTTCGTCCTCGTCCCACAGCGTGATGAATTCGGGTTGCCAGCCGGCGTCCGGGGCGGCGCTGCCGGATTCGTGCAGGGCATGCAGGAAGGCGTACGAGAGAAAAGGGTTGGGCTTGTCCTGCCTGGCAAGGAGGCCGTCCCAGGCAGCCTGGCCAATCTCGGACAGAGTCGAAACGATATGCGTGCGATAATTCAAGATGACTTCCATATCAAAGGAATAACGAGGGCGGCTCTTCCCGGCAAACACGTGTCGTAGAAACCTACCCAAGGAAAGATGCATGATGGATAAGCGATTCTTCAACCTCTATTCGCACGACTTCGCCCGTGTCGCCGTGGCCAGCCCGCGCTGCCGCGTCGCCGACCCGGCCTTCAATGCCCAGCAGACGATCAAGCTGGCGCGCCAGGCGGCGGAGCAGGGCGCGGTGCTGGCGGCCTTTCCGGAACTCGGCTTGTCCGCCTACACCTGCGACGACCTGTTCCACCAGCGCGCGCTGCTCGATGCCTGCCTCGCGGCGCTGGGTGACGTGGTCGAAGCCTCCAATTCGCTGCCGCTGGCGCTGATCGTCGGCCTGCCGATCCGCATCAACCATACGCTGTTCAATTGCGCGGTGGTGGTGGCGAACGGACGCATCCTGGGTGCGGTGCCGAAGAGCTACCTGCCCAATTATGGCGAATTTTACGAAATGCGGCAGTTCAATCCCGCGGACAACACCGCGGTCACGCAGATTACCCTGCTTGGACAGGACGTGCCCTTCGGTCCGGAGCAGTTGTTCGAAGTTGAGAACATGCCGCTGCTGCGCTTCCACGTCGAGATCTGCGAAGACGTCTGGGTGCCGGTCCCGCCATCCTCGTTCGCGGCCCTGGCCGGGGCGACGGTGCTGGTCAACCTGTCGGCCTCGAACGTCGACGTCGGCA